>Ga0326728_10011171_pt1 | contig 20644 bp, 22 predicted proteins | sample MB3enrmetagenome_FD_207602 | JGI IMG/M metagenome (GOLD analysis project Ga0326728, IMG submission 207602) | Lab enriched peat soil microbial communities from McLean, Ithaca, NY, United States - MB31MN | ecosystem: Environmental > Terrestrial > Soil > Wetlands > Peat | place: USA: New York... | reverse complement strand
GCTGATATTGTGCAAGCGAAAGGAGGACAGAAATGTCCAAAACAAAAATCAAACATCCGAACTCCCTTGCAGAATACAGACACCGCATGGGATTCACGCAGGAGCAAGTCACAAAACTGCTCGGCTATAAACGTCGTCACGCAATGTGGATTCTGGAGACTGGTCAATCAGTCCCGAGCCTCACGACGGTTCTCAAACTCGCGGCAATCTACCGCACTCCGGTCGAATTTCTATACCATGCTGATTATCTCCGCTTACGCGAAGAAATCAGAAAGCGCGAAGAGTCTCTGCCGCCACGCGGGCAGCAATCGCTCTTTCCAATTCTGCTTGTATGAGCATTCTTGATCATTTCAAGGCGGTTGAAGAGTTTACCCCAGAGACAGTTGAGGGCTATGTCGCCCTACAACTGGCAAGACAATTGCGTGACTTGCCAAATCTGAACTGGTATCTCCGCCTGCTTGAAAAACATTCAATCAATGAGGTCGTACGTGCTTTTCAGCAATCGCTATCTAATACCGCTGAAACAGCAACCACCATCGAACGGCTTCGCGCCTATTTTCATTTTTAATCAGAACCCATGTCTAACATAATTGCAGCCGTCAACATCCGGCGCAGAGAGGCGGCACTTGCCCTCTTTCAAGGAATACATCTTCAAGGTTTAATCGTCCGGCACATTCCGACAGACTACCACCGTGCAGATAACGCCATCGTCAGCCTTGCTCACGAGGCTTGTAGTCGTTATTCAATCTCTTCAGTAGCCATCGAGCAAGGAAAACGGTCAAGTGCCAGGATTACCCATGGGTACAAATCTATGTGCGAAGCATTTCAGGAGGAGTCTGCATCAGTTGAAGAGGTGCCGTATGCAGTGCTTTTGGAAAGCTACGCCTATCGGCCACTGCGTCTCAGGCATCATCTCAGGAAAATCGCCAAGAAGTTATGGCCTGTACTCGACAGCAAGCGATACGGGAACGCTGCCCTCGATGCCGTAATCGTCGGTCTGCATATCCAAACCAAACGCCTATTAAACATTCACGAAAACGAACAATGAGAGGTCCACTTTCCTACGTCGGTGGCAAGAATCGCATTGCCTCAGCAATCATCGCACAGCTACCAGTTCATACAACATACGTCGAGCCGTTTGCTGGTGGTGCCCAAGTATTCTTTCGCAAGGAGCCTTCCAAGGTTGAAGTGCTAAACGATCTTGATGGTGAACTGGTCAACTTCTACCGTGTCTGCCAGTCACACCATACAGAACTCGTCCGCTATATGCGGTTTATGATTACCAGCAGAGAGTGGTTTCAGACACTCCAGAAAACTCCACCAGAATCACTCACCGATATTCAGAGAGCATCCCGTTACTTCTATTTACAGAAGAGCGCATACGGTGGACGGGTTGACCGCCAGAATTATGCAATACACATTATGCAGCCGCCAAATTTTACGACAGAGCGGCTCTCAGGTGTCATAGAGGAAACACACAAGCGACTGGCTCGTGTACAGATTGAGAAATTACCATACGAGAAGATTCTCAAACGGTATGACCGCAAGAACACACTCTTCTATTTAGACCCTCCATATTACGGCGTAAATCTTTATCACTACACGTTCAAGCATGAGGACTTCAAACAGCTTGCCGAAAGACTTTCAGGCCTCGTTGGAAACTTTGTCCTCTCAATCAACGACACGCCTGAAATACGAGAGATGTTCTCTCACTTCAATATCAGTGAAATTCCAATCTCCTACACAATCCAGAGAAAAGCAGGGAAGCGGTTTTGTGAACTGCTCATCAAAAACCATTAACCATATACGCCTATGCCTTTTGCAATCTCACTATGGAATAGTCTCGTCAATCGTGCGCCTCCAAAGTCTAGTGGACTTAATCTGGGGAGCGTGGTCACTGATGGACAAGTAAGCAAGCGACACTTCATCATTCCCCATCTTCACCGCGCCGAGCATATAGTCATTCTTGGAAAAACAGGCACAGGCAAAACAAGTCTGATTCAATCAATGCTCGCAAACGATATCCGCGATGGGCGAGGTTTCCTATGTATAGACCTGCACGGCGATCTGACTCCATTCATTCTCAGCCGTATTGCAGAACGTGAACGGCAAACAGGCAAAGACCTCAGCTCGCGGACAGTAATTCTCAATCCTGCTGATGCGAGTGTTTCAGCCGGAATAAATGTATTGCAAATTAGAGGAGCAGTTTCCCCTCTAGTTTCTGAGGTCGTCGCCATCTTTCGCAAGCGTTGGCAACTTGACCACCTAGGGGCAAGGACTGAAGAATTGCTTCGCAATTCGCTCTGGGTGCTGGCTGAAAGTGGTCTGACACTGACCGAGCTTGCGCCATTCCTGACTGACCTTGGTTTTCGTGCAGGACTGATTGAGAAATCCGCCAACGCTGAAGTGAAGGCATATTTCCGAGACCGTTACGAACAGCTTTCAGATGCCATGCAGGCAGTTGTTCGGGAAGCAATCCTTAATAAGGTTAGCGCCTTCACAACTGACCCCGCCATCAGGCATATCGTCGGCCAAAAGAGGTCGCTTGATCTGGCTAGCGTTCTCGACAGTGGTTTGTGGATGGTGCTCTGTCTTCGCAAATCTGAACTTGGGGAAAACAGTGAGACGCTTGCTGCACTCATTCTTGCATCATTTCTAAATGCAGTCTTTGCAAGGAAGAACAGAACGCTCTTTACTCTTTATGCTGATGAAGTCCAGAACCTTGCATCCTCTGGTGATACGTTCGAACATCTTTTTGCTGAGGCCAGAAAGTTTGCTGTATCTGTAGTGACGGCAAATCAACACCTCGGACAATATTCGGCACAAGTCAGAGCAACGCTTCTCTCAGCAGGTACAAGCATATTCTTTCGCTCATCGCCAGAAGACGCCCCGTATATTGCTCGCGCTCTTGATGGAGGTCAGAGCATAGAGCGTATCGTCAAAGAACTCCCCAATCGTCATTTCATTATTCGCAGTGGAGCTAAGACATGGTGCGAAGTAGTGGCTCCAGAGGTAACGAAAAGTCCGGCGTTTACGTCAGACATCGAAGCCAGGTCAAAGTCGCACTGGGCAAGATCGCGGCTTTCAATCGAACAAGAGATTGCAGGAAGGCGAAAGACAACAAGCAGAAAGGAGGCACTTGAAGAATGGAATTAAACAGCTTGTCTTGCAGCCGAGAGACATAACGCTTCTTAAATATCTTGCTCGCTTCCGAATCTTAGACAGAGAACAGGCAGCACTACTTTCAGGCTTTCATTCCCGCAGCCGTGTAAATGTCCGACTGGCAAAGCTCAGAGATGCAGGACTTGTCGTCCGTTTCTATACGGCAACTGGCACAGGAAGCCGCCGCTCAATATATGCACTCAGCAAACGCGGGGCGGAGGAAATACAGACTGCCTATCGTCCTCTTAAATGGAGGTCAGATTCAATCATCCTCGGCAATGCCTTTGCCGCTCACCAACTCGCACTTGTTGATCTGTACATTGTTGCTGCACAGAACGGTGAGATTGTCTGGAGAACGCCAACACTTCCACTCTCGAAGTCGCTGCCGATCATTCCAGATGCAATCATCACAAACTCTGCTCATTCATTCTTCGTAGAACTTGATCTTGGAACTGAGTCGCTTTCTGTGTTCTCTCGCAAGGCGGCTTCATATATCAGACTGGCAATGTCGGGGGAATTCCATAGTCTCATCCCCCATCCACGATTCTCTGTGCTGGTTGTTGCCTCAGACGAAACACGGCTTCAGGCACTCAGGCGAACCATTGCAAAACAAACATCAAAGCTCTTCTGGTTTGCGACAGTCGAAACCATTAAGGGGCAGGGATTCTGGTCAACCTCATGGCTCAGGCCATCAAGGGATGCCCTCTCCCCGCCCGGAGAATAATTAATTGAGATATTGCATGTCCTGCCGAAGGATTACATCCGGCAAGCCCTCATACTGCAACTACTGCGGGAAAAGCTATGATGTGAAGCTCTGCATGAGGGGTCACATAAACCCTCGTGAGGCTGAAGTCTGTTCGACCTGTGGGTCTCGCAATCTCAGTCTCCCGCAGATGCGCGGAAAGATCGGCTTAAAGGTTTTCTTCGTGCTTGCTATGTTCATACCCTTTGCCGTTCTTCTCTTGTTCTCCCTTGCATATATGGGAGTCTTCGCAAAGGCCTTGATTCAGAATCCTTCATCCTTATTGCCTTTAATGCTTCTGGGGCTTGTTATAGGAGCCGTCTGGCTCATCTGGATACTTGGATCCTCATGGATTAAGAGACTTCTCTTTGGAGAGGATACGAAGCAAAAGCAGAAGTAGTCGGCTTTGCCTGATTCACAAAAAGCCTCATCTTGATTGGTGTTTTTAAGCAATCAACTCGGGCAGTCGTGCCCGTAGTGCTGCCCGAGAGGTTGCCCTGGCTCCTGATTTGCAGCGGGCATTGGATACAAGCCAGTGCCGACATCAAATCAGGAGCGATCCAGATGAGTCTCTACAAACGAGGGGGTGTCTGGTGGTCGTACATCTGGATTCACAATGTACGGCACGGACGGTCTCTGAAAACAAACAACAAGCGTGAGGCAGTGTTGCGCGAGCGTGAGTTTCAAGAGGAACTCGATGTTCGCCGACACAAACAAATTCAACTCAACCCAGAGATGCCATTCGCAGAACTGGTAACCCGTTTCCTTGGCAGCGCAAGCTGCAAATCTTATCACGAGAATCAGCTTCGGAATCTTCTTCCGTACTTTGGAGATACACCGCTCACAGAACTGAACCGAATCAATGCGGATGCCTACCGGCAGTACAGGAAGAACAAAGACAAAGTGGTGGACACAACAGTCAACCGCGATCTGGAAACCATGCGTCGCATTCTCTTTTATGCGGTGGATGCTGGAATCCTTCTTATTAACCCACTAAGCCGCGTTCCTTTGGTGCGTCCCCGACGACAGCGTAGACCTGTCCTCTCATTAGAGGAAGAACCAAAGGTAATTGCGGAAGCAAGCGCACATCTGAAACTCATCATCATTGCCGCACTCTATACCGGAATGCGTCGCGGGGAATTGCTTTCACAGCTAGCCGAAGATGTTGATCTTAATCGTGGCGTTCTCTACGTCACAAAAAGTAAAACCGCTGGTGGCCAGCAAAGAGAAATCCCACTTGCAAAGGTAATGGTGGAATTGTTCGCAACTCTTCCAAAGAAAGGTTTGCTCTTCACATATAAGGGCGATCCGATTCAAAAGCTCAGACGGTCATGGGCAACTGCTGTAACAAAATCAGAAATCCGTCCTCTGCAATTCAAACAGCTCAGGCATACATTCAACACACGCCTCATGGAGGCAGGAGTAATTCAGGACGTGCGCATGGCGCTGATGGGGCACTCTCAAGGAACAGCGCGTACGACCAACGATCTTTACACACACGTTGAACTTCCTGCTCTCCGCGAGGCAATTCATAAGTTGGAAATCTGGATTGCAGAGCAAAGAGCAAAGCAAGCAGAAAAGGAAAAGGAGAAAGAAGATGCCGAAACAACCAACACCGAATACGACCATTCAGGAGCAGAGCCCGCGAGAACAGATTCTCACGAGAGCTCGCAAGCTTAACTCGCAAATCCAATTGCGAGTCACGAATGCCACCGAGCACCTAGACAAAGGCGAAGGACTCGGAGCAATCGGTTCATACGTCGGCGTGGAAGATGAGATCAGGACTCTTACGACACTGCTCTCACTTCTTCGCTAAACCTACACACAGCCTGCAAGGAGGAAACCATGACGGCTGATAAGAAGTCTCAGACTGCGGGTGATGCAAAGACGCAGAACCTGTCCGCCCCAACCACTGACCCACAGCTTTCCACGCGGAAGCGTTGGATCAAGCTGACACCTCGCGACCATGTACTCAAGCAGATTAAAGAGCAGAAAAAGCTCGTTGATGGGCTTCGCGCACAACTGCAAAAGGAGGAACAAACGCTGGAAGGAATGGAGAAAGCAAAAGCTTTCTTTCCAGAATAAGCAAAAGAGCTTGCCGTGAGGCAGGCTCTTTTCATGCACGAAAACTCAACTCCCATTTCCAGCCTTATGCAGCTTCTTGGTAAAGATATTTCTGGAATCCAACAAACACCTTGGAGATTTCTTCCGGCATACCAAGATCCTTAATTGCATCTTGGATGGAATTGGAATACTTAAGGCGAAGCAACTGGGTCAACTTCTCCTGAGCAAGTTCGTCCACACCAACGCCGACGTAGTGGCCTAAAACAAAATCCAAGAATGTCTGCTGCTTGCTATTGAAGTGTGTACTGATAGCAACCCTCGCTTTACTGGCGCGTTCTTCGCGCGTGAGCGTAGGCAGTGCATAGGCAACGTATGCGAGCACATCGAAGAGGTCGCTGTTTTCAGCGTCGATAATCTTCTGCATTTCTGCCAGTTGCTCGTGCCCAAAACCCTTCTCAGCTAATCCAGTCAAAAGCATCTTTCTCGTATCCGGTGCACTCCACAATGCGCGTAGCTCAGCCTCGTTCTTAAAGAATTCAGGCAGCTTGCCAAACAGCATTTCCATAAACTGTTGAGCAGACATGGGGGTGCCATCAGGATGCCAGAACGTAGTGCATACCATGTGCTGAATAGTGCGATCTTTTCCATCGGCAAGTTTTACCTTTGCCTTTTTCTTTCTTTCGCAAATGCAGGGGCGCTTGCCGCAAACCTCGCATGGCTCTTTCGGACATTCGCATGGCGTTTTCCCGCACACCGAACAGGGTTTCGGTGTTGGTGCTTCGCATTGGCATGGGTAAGAGCCACACTTCTTGCACGGTTCCGGTTCCAGTGGTTCGCCATCCCACTCTGGATCACTGAAGTGTGTGTACGCCTTCACAAAGTCATAAATAGTGAAGTAATCTTTCCCATCATAGAGACGTGTACCGCGCCCTATGATTTGTTTGAACTCAATGATTGAGTTGATCGGACGCATCAAAACTATATTGCGGATGTTGCGGGCATCAACACCAGTCGAGAGCTTTTGCGAGGTGGTCAGAATTGTCGGTATGCTCTTTTCGTTGTCCTGAAAATCCCGCAGATGCTGGTTTCCAAGTTCACCATCGTCAGCAGTGACCCGCTGGCAATAATTCGGGTCTGTGCTCGACTTCATCTGGTTGATAAGGTCACGCACAGCCAGCGCATGATTCTGCGTGGCACAAAAGACCAGTGTCTTTTCTTTCTGGTCAATCATCTGCATGAACATCTTTACGCGGTGCGCTTCGCGTTCCTTAATCTCAATGATTCGGTTAAAGTCGGCTTCTGTATAACGCTTTCCTGTTTCAACCTCTCCCTCGACCACCTTGTCATCTGGCGTGTAGACATACTCGTCAAGCGTCGTGGAAATCTGTTTGAGGCGGAACGGCGTAAGGAAACCGTCATTGATACCCTCTTTTAGCGAGTAGATAAAGACCGGCTCACCAAAATACATATAGGTGTCCGCGTTCTCTTGGCGCTTTGGCGTCGCGGTCAATCCAAGCTGAACGGCGGGAGCAAAATAATTCATAATGTCGCGCCAGTTGCTCTCATCGTTTGCGCCACCACGGTGGCACTCATCAATAACAATGAAGTCGAAGAAGTCGCGAGGATATTCACCGAAGCACGGCAAGCGCTTTCCATCCTCCAGAGGATCGGTCATGAATGTCTGGAAGATGGTGAAGAACACGCTGGCATTCTTCGGGACTTTGCCTTTTTTACGGATATCATCCGGCTTGATACGCACCAGTGCATCCTCTGGGAAGGCCGTGAAAGACGTAAAGTCGTTATAGGCTTGGTCGGCTAGGTTGTTGCGGTCGGCCAGGAAGAGAATTCGCGGTCGGCGTTTTGGTTCGTCTCCACTCTTCCAATCGGTCAAATTCCATCGCGCATTGAAGAGCTTCCATGCAATCTGGAAGGCTATGGAAGTCTTGCCCGTTCCGGTAGCAAGCGTCAGCAGCAAGCGATCCCGTCCGTCCGCAATCGCCTCAAGCACTCGATTAACGGAAATCTCCTGATAGAAGCGAATCAGCCAAGTGCCGCTCTTATCTGGAAAGGGTATGGCAGCAAAGCGGTCGCGCCAAGAGTTCGCCTTGGCAAATGTCATCTGCCAGAGATCGTCCGGCGTTGGATAGTTCGGCGTCTCGCCTTCCTTGCCGGTCTCCATGTCGATGGCATAAATGCCTTGGCCGTTAGTGGAATAGGTAAAGCGAACCGCCATTTTCCCGGCGTAGTTCTTGGCCTGTGCCACACCCTCGGTCAGCGCTTCATCCCACGCCTTGGCCTCAACTACAGCCAGCTTGGTGTTGTGGTACTCCAGAACATAGTCAGCCGTCAGCGGTTTTCCGTGCCGCCCTTGACCCTCAATGCGCCCCGGCGTAATTGGATACTCGCGCCGAATACGGCTGCCTTCGACGACACCCCAACCCGCCGCCTTCAACGCGGGGTCAATATATTCGGCTCTGGTTTCTGCTTCGTTCATATTTTCTTTCTACTAATCTTTCCAAGTATGCCACGCGATGGCGGCAAAAAGTTCGATCCCGTAACAACCGATTTCCCCGTTTTGCTCTCCAGGTCCAGACGCGCTTTCTTCGCGATTCTGCCACCTGTTTTCGCCGCTGTCTTATTCTCCTTCATCCCGGTTGCCTCCACGCTTTCGGCAAGTTGGCGGGTGGAGAGCTCGGCCAGCGCGGTAAAAATCAATTCCGCTTCGCTCATGTGATCGCGCAGGTTCTGGCTCTTCAGCCCTTTCATGTCCTTATGCTCTTTTACACTCAACCCAGCCCATTCCTGATGAATAATGTTGGTGAGAATGGCAAATTCCTCACCCTTCTTAATCTCGTGCCCCGACCAGTAATCTGTCAGCTTGTTGCGCGTCTCCTGCCCCGTCATGCGCTGCTGAATCCACTTCTCGCTGCGTCCATGCTTTTGCCATGTTTCGCGTGCACGGTCCAGCGACAAGGACGGGTCGGCCATCTCCTGAATCCGCTCATACCCCACCTTGGCCAGCCACAGCTTAATGGGCTCAGCCTTGGGGCTGGGGACGGACTGGACAAGTCTCAACAAAGTTTCGGCAGTGGCTACATCCGTCAATCGCTGCTTGCCGTCTTCGGCTGTCAATTTCAACTGGTGACAATTTGTCACCAGTTGACTGCCTTCCTTCCCCAGACGCTGTTTCAGCTTGTTCCAGTATTTGCGCGCGGTCGTTGAGTCCGGCTGCTGGGTCAGCACTTGAACAATGTCCACCACAGAAAACCACCATGTATCTGTTGGCTCGTCATAAACGCGGCGGATTGCATAATCTTCAAACTGCACGGGTAGGTTTTGCATGACGGCTCCTTTACAGTTGTCCGGTGAATGCTTGGTTCAACAGCGACCTTTTCAATTCGTCCAGCGCGGCGAGCTTCTGGATGTAAATAGCTTCGAGGTGTTGGGTCTCTTCCTGTAGCGTGTCGAGCTTTGCCGCGAGGTCCTTTTGTTTTTTAACATTAGGGAGCCAAACCGTGAAATCAAATAGGTGCTCCCGATTGATCTTGGGCATACCTGCGCGGGCGGAGCCTTGGATTGCATAATCAGTGAATTCTTTGCTCAACAAAAGATGGAATAGGTAGTCTCGCGTAATTTTGCTTGGTATTGGTGCAAGCGGGTACATGTCCGCGCTGCACAGACCCTTAAAATCGGGACGAGCAACCTTCATAAGGTAGGGGCGAATTTTGCTGTAGAGCACCATTGATTCATCGAATAGAAATTTTCCGGATATCAATCCCTCTTCTCTCGCAGTCTTGAGATCAACAAAAATACCTGTCTTTGACACGATGTTTCCTGCACCGACATGTGTCAAATCGAGAAATCTTCTTTCACGCGGATCAACGAGCGTTGATGTGATTGCACAAACATCGCTCAATTTCTTTTCCACCCACCCCAGACCGCGCTCTGTAAAGATGGATTGGAGGTAATTTTCATATAGAGAGCGAGCGTTTTGGAGGTTCTTTTCGGTGTTGGTTTTGGCGGTGGCAATGCCCTCAAACGCTTCATCGAGGATGCTGATGATCCGTTTCTGCTCGTATATTGATATCGGGTACGAAATCTTTAGCGGTGCGAGGTTTGTTCTGGTGATCTGTGGCTGCGCTGCCCCGGTGATAGCTCTTGAGATGTCGAATCCGCCCCTGAATAGGTACTCGAGATATCGCATTAGGAGCAAGTTGGTCTTAGGACGCACAACCATTGCGTTGCCGGTAATCCATGAATTAGGTGCAGAAACATTCACGGAGCCACAGGTAGCACCTCGGCACGTAATCAGAAGTTGTGGTTCTTCGTGATTGTACTTGTCGTAGCGACCAATGACACCATTCGCTCCAAATACTGGATACTTTCCATCCTGAACCATATCCTTACTTGCGATGGTCTTAGGTTGATAGATTTCACAGGCATCGCCCAGAGATTCGGTCTTCCATCCTCTTTTCATAGTAGCGCCTTAATATTAGTCAGTATCTCGGCACTCTCGGCGTCCAGTGATGCAATTTCCTCGATGATGGCATCTGGACTGAGGTGCTTCACTTCCTCGCCGCCATTCGGATTCTTAACGGATAGATCGAAGGTTGTCTTGTCGATGGACTTCGCATCGACAGTCCAGGACTTTGGCGAATCGGCAAATGTCTTTTGCAACTTCACGAACTCGGCCATGTCGTCATCATTGAGTGGGTTCGTCTTGCCCAGATTACGTCCGGGATCAAGCTGGTAGTACCAAATCTTCCGTGTAGGCGCACCCTTCTCAAAGAAGAGCACCACCGTCTTTACGCCTGCACCCTGAAAAGTGCCGCCGGGACAGTCGAGCACGGTGTGGAGGTTGCAGCTTTCAAGTAGTAGCTTACGCAGACTTGCCGCCGCATTGTCGGTATTAGATAGGAAAGTGTTCTTGATGACAATGCCGCCACGTCCGCCAGCTTTAATCATCTTGATGAAATGCTGGAGGAAAAGGAAGGCCGTTTCGCCGGTGCGGATGGGGAAGTTCTGCTGAACCTCTGAGCGCTCCTTGCCGCCGAAGGGCGGATTTGCCATCACCACGTCATAGCGATCCCTCTCCTGCACGTCGGCGAGGTTCTCGGTGAGCGTGTTGGTGTGGATGATGTTGGGAGCCTCGATGCCATGCAGAATCATGTTCATGATTGCGATGACGTAGGCGAGCGACTTCTTCTCCTTACCGTAAAAGGTGCGCTCTTGAAGCGTCTTGGCTTCCTTAGTCGTCAGACCCGGTTTCGCACTCAGGTAGTCAAAGGCCTCGCAAAGGAAGCCCGCCGAGCCAACTGCGCCATCATAGATGCGCTCGCCGATTTTAGGCTTTACCACTTTGACGATGGCACGGATAAGCGGTCGCGGCGTGTAATACTCGCCGCCGTTGCGTCCGGCATTGCCCATATTCTTGATTTTGGCTTCGTAGAGGTGAGAGAGTTCGTGCTTCTCGGTCTGAGAGCGAAAGTGCAACTCGTCAATCTGGTCGATAATCTCGCGCAGGTTGTAGCCGCTCTGAATCTTGTTCTTTATCTCGCCGAATATCTCCCCAATCTTGTATTCGATGGTGTTGGGACCGCTCGCCTTCTGTTTGAAGCCGTGCAGATAAGGAAAGAGCTTCCGATCCACGAAGTCGCGGAGGTCGTCCCCTGTCAGAGCCTTGTTGTGGTCGAGCTTGCCGTCCTTGTCCTTGGGCGCTGCCCAGTTCTCCCACCTGTAAGGCGCGTCGAGGATGTGTGTATATTTCTTCCCATCCAGCCGAGCCTCGGTGCTCTTGTCCTGCTCAAGATCGTCAAGATATTTGAGAAAAAGCAGCCAGGAGGACTGCTCAGTGTAGTCGAGCTCGCTGGAGCACCCCGCCTCTTTCCAGAGGACATCATCAATGTTTTTGAATGTCTGTTCGAACATAATTTGTCTGATTTCTGTTTAGAGCCATTCTGAATTTGTCGGCAATGCCGGAGACACATGGCTAGTGCCTAAAGTATAGGAAAATCAAGGAGTTGTGTAAAGAAACTGCGCGACGGATTTACCACGTCTATTGAAAAATGCACTTGATCTGCAACAGAAATGGGCGCATAGTGTGCTTAGATTTCCAAGGAGCATGGGCACATGACAGACAATAAGATTTTCATCGAGCAGCGCGAAGAGGGCGACTACGCAGTTCGTAGACCCAACTCCGAGAGGGCTAGCGCGGTTTTACCGACGCAAGCAGAAGCTATTGAACGCGCAAAAGAGATTGCGCCTGATGCCAGTATTTTGGTCGAGCGCGTACGCGATACAGATCGCGGAGAGCGCGACAAATGGCGCAAGCCATAGGCATTGCATTTTGACTTGATATTCTTAATCCACACGGTACAATTGTTGCGAGGTCTTAGGAGGGTAATATGGCGAGAAGAAAATGCGACAATTGCCGTGATGGTGATGCTAAATGCTCACGCTGTGATGGCAGAGGACGAATCGGAGGTTTTCCCTTCATTGATATAGGTTCATTCGAGTGTGAAGACTGCGGCACTAGTGGTACAGTGACTTGCACTGTCTGTAATGGTACAGGTGAGATCGAAGATGATGACTAATCCTACTTTTGGCTGAAATATTTATCTTTCATCCACTGACCAAATTGTTGCATTTCCTTTTGATATTCTGCCAGCTTCTCAGCTTGTACGGAATTCATTGCACCGTCTTGTATGTCGTAACCTTGATTTATTATCCGTGTCTCTCCTAGTCTGGATAGTGCAATTAATCTATATGCCCCGGTTACACCTCGGCTCATATAGAACTCATTTAAGAGATCAAGAATTCTTTTTCTCTCTGTATATATTTTAGTCAGGGTTTCCTTAACTTTATCAATATCCTCATTATCTATCTGTTTTTCAGATTTTCGCCTTGTAAGCGCAACCTTCGCCGTGTCGTCTGAAACACTTCCAATATCTACCCATGGCGCTTTGATTCCATAATCAAGATGTCCCTCACAGGATGCAACAGTTTGTAATCCAAGGGCTTTGAAAGCAACTACGGTTTCGATAATTCCACTATCAATAGTCTTCCCTAAGCGATCCGTAACGCGCTCGACTTCAGATATGATTTCCTTCCAGCGATATTCCTTTTCAGAACCGCTTATGTTTTCAGGTGAGTTGTAATGCAATTAAATTTCTAGTTAATGCTATCTAATATAATTATAGCATATCGAAGCAGTTAGAATGATTAGTAACTTCGTCATGTAGGTAATATCATTGATTTGTAATCTCAATAGCCCTCGCGAGAAAATTCTTGAATCCGTAATTGCTATATATACTAGCGAGATTAACCTGATTATTCACTAATGCCTGATAATTATGATTCTTCGGAAATAGTTGGGCTTTAGTAAGCCACGGCCACAGAGTAATCAACTTATTATCTAGGCCGGTCATGCACCATGCGGCCATTTCCCCTATCTCCCATTTCTGGCGATCATCCAAGTTTAGGCGTCTCAGTGTTTCATCAATCCTGAACAAAGCGAAAGTCTGCGCCAGAATTAATTCGTGCCCAGTAACCTTTAACATGAAGTACGGATTCTCAGACCATATCCTTCCAATGATATTTCCATTCCAGTTGCTAATTCCACGGTGAAATGCAGATACGACGCACTCATATTTTTGATATTCCCAACCGTGTTCCATGATCTGAGCAACGGATCCAAAGAATTTATTATTGATTTCATTCCAAGACCTTTGATACAAATCTCTAGTTATTATCAACTTATCATCAAGAAGTGAATACCTATTTCGCACAAGTGAGCTAGCAATTTTTCTAGCATGTGATTCGTCCGCATTTAAGAGCCGCTGAACATCTTCGCAATCAATGGAGGCATTACGAGCAACTGTGTTAATGTCACTATGGACAGTAGAACGACACATTTGAAGAATCATTTCCTCGTCATACTTAGGATCTATAACAAAAGTGAGTGTTGGTGTATATATCATGAATTTTGATTAATAATGGATATAGAAAATAATTTATGCTACGCTTCTGTTGCACTTATTCTGATTGTAGGGTGAGAGGTGGCACAAGACTCACCCTATTTGTTGGATTAATACTGCATTCGCGTCGCTATTGTGCAGTTTCTAAGTGCAGACTTCTGCTAGCATCCATCGGAGAACAGTCTTTGCGTGTAAACAAAAGGTCTCATTTACAGCCCAGATGCTTCCATTTCGTATATCGGCAGAACAAGGACAACCCCCACCACATATGCCTATCGCTTCGCACCCAAAGCACTGAGGCAAATTGATGGGTGATCGTTGAACCCACTCCTTCCAATATGGATGCTCGGTAGGAACAAAGTCAGAATCAGGTGAAACAAAGTATTTGCGCCACCCAGCGTATCCATGGCACACTCCAACACTGCGAGTTGGAGAGATAACAATCTGATGACCACATCCCGAGCAGTCATGCGGGTATGGAGTGCCCTCAACGAAAGATTCGACCTTTCTCATCAAACGATCCTCGTAGACTCCAACTTTGCGTAGAACTTCAAAGCAATCTATCATCTCTCGGTTGACGGCTTCTGCGTATTCAATTAAAACAGGCGAGTGTCTATCAATATCCATAAGTGTGTTGAAGCCGATGCTCTTGATTCCAAGCTCATCAATCATCCATTGGACATTTTCGAGTAGGTGCCCAATATGCTTCTGAGTAATGGTCATAGAAACACCGACCGTAATTCCTCCTGCCTGTAGCATCCGAAATCCACGTATAGCACCTTCATGTGTATCCTTACCGTGTCTCGAAAGCCTAGAGGCATTGTGATATTCTGGCTTTCCATCGATAGAAACACTTACTTTCAGATTGTGTTTTTTTGCCACACAAACTAATTCCTCGTCAACTAATGACCCATTTGTGATTAGTTGAAGTTTTAGATCGTTAGAAAGAGTGCCTTGCTCAATGTGGTAATCAATTCGATCCAATGCAGTATAAAAGGCTGACCTATTGAGAAGTGGTTCTCCGCCGCAGAAAATAATACTTCGAACAAATTGAGATGCAGACCACTCGCTAAATTTATCAATTGCCCAACTCGCTGTTTCTGGATCCATCTTCGAAAAACTATGCGTCGTTGGTAACTGCGATTCAACAAAGCAGTACTTACATGCAAAGTTGCAGTCATCGGTTAGCATTACATACATTCCTGTGATTTCTGGTTTAACCATACACTCAGATCGTATAACTTGTAATAAATCTTCTTCCTTCTCGCATACAGGGACAAGCATTTCTATATCTACCAATCGATCAATCAGTACTCTAAGGCCATCGCTGTCTGCATAGTCCTTTGCTTTGAGAAAGAAGGATTCTTTCGTGACACCAGTCTGAAAACTATTCAACAATTCTGCCGCTTCGTGATTAACGAAGATTGTCTTAATCAGAAGAGAATGATAGACCGCCACTGTATCTTTCACGGGAATCAAGTGACAAAAACGCGAAAGCCGATACGGCGTCTGATCGGCAAGATGCTCAGGAGGCATTCTATCTCCAGCCATGTGTGAGTGTGAAACCAAGATAATGGAGAATCATGGTTCCACACTCATTCGGGACTGCTGTTTAGGGATGGCGTTTCTGAGTCAATACACGCTTGGCTCGAATGCCGTAAGTGTCGTCGCAGTTGCAATTACAACTTGAACAGACACCCGTATCGCAATCGTTGCGAAGATTCCCGTGAGCTGGTTGGATTTTTCCGCGAAGCGCCCGCAGAGATTCGGAGGTTGGTTCAGAGAAAGTACCGGACATACAATCCTCCATGGTTATGCAATGAGATTACAGGGCTTTCCTGCACGTCTTTTTCTGCATGAAAGCTCGCAGAAAGTGTAGTGGTAGAGACTACGTTTGTCAATTGTCAAGCAATTAATTGTATTGATAGTCATAAAAAACGTACATTCCTATGCATTGCGCGGTTCAAGAGTTTATTTACGAGAGTTGCTAACGGCGTAGTACCTTGAGGGCGGCTCGGGGATTTTGGGTTGATTCTATCCCCTCGCCGAGTTCTGAAATGATCGGCGGGCTTTCTTGTCTGTTGAACTCTGTGGTCGCTTTGGTGGAAAGCCCGATGGGAGCAGAATTCAGAGCAGAGGCACGAGGGCGGAAGTGAGATGCAGTTTCCTCCCAACCTCAATTTCGCTCTGTTTTCGCTGGGCAGAAGAAGTCTCCTAAAGCATTCTCTCCACTGCCTTTATCTCAACCCTTGCAGAGTCAGTTTTTGCAGAATTTCTCTTTCACCCGATTCGGGACCAGGGGGTCGGAGGTTCGAATCCTCTCTCCCCGACCAACAAAATCAGAGAGATAGAGCAGTTATTTTCTGAGCGAAATCTCGTTTGAGGATGATTTCAAGGGCGCAGGAAATTACTGCTTCCACCAATACCGTTCGCCACCCGGCGAACCCCGAAAGAAAGCGCCGACCCAACAAGGTCGGCATTTTTGCGCTCAAAACACGCGAAGGGGAACCCTTCGCGCCGCACAGTCAGAGTCGCATCCTCGTACCGACTTTGCCGCCGCTGCAAACCCCTCTGCTTCAACACTTTCATCCAGTCAGCTATCGTGGGCTAATGCTCAGACCTCCTCGTGCCTTACGGCACTCCTCGGTCTTCGCTACTCTCCCTCGCAATCAATCCTGCTCAAATTCTCATTTCTGGGGGAGTGTTTTGAATATCGCGAACGGCTTGCCGTTCGCGCTTGGGTTGCTCTTAATCTGACAAACTGCGCGGCGATGCGTCTCTGAGAACAGACCATCGCGGCTCAAAGCCAGCATCATTCAATGATTGCTGCGTCGAAAACCAGAACTGCGCGGCTGCGTATTGTTCGCTTCCTGTAACGCTTGCCGCGACTTCCATACATTGCTTTGCTCGATCTGAATCTATGGTTTCGACAAGCACGGCTCGCGCTCGTTTGATGCCGAGAGCTTTTTGTTGTCCCTGCCTCAGATACTCAAGATAGGCTTCCAGTTTCAAGCGGAAGCGCGTCAGATTTGTTGTGCCCCTGTCTGCCTCATAGAAGAAGTTGCTGTTCTGTTGTCCTTCAGCGGCAAAGGGAAATCGCAAAGTAAAGAACGCGTCTGGGCGATGGGGGAGAAGTTGCTTCGATGGCATACGCACACGACTCCAAAGCTGTGATCCTTGAATCCAGCGATGAAGCTCAATCCGGCCTTCTGAGGCGCGGCACCCAATCTCAAGGGATGCGTGAAAATCAGAAATCATCAACTCGTGACGTATGAAGAGAAACTTTCCGTAGCCATCGCCAGAAAGTGTAATCCTCATATCCGAATACTTCTCGCGGTTCCCTTTGATGAGCGCCCAATCAATCTCAATGCCGCTGAGCCTGTGTGCGATTTCCCGAAGCCCTGCGGCATTGTCCAGAAAATATATGAACTCGCCGGGGTTCCCTTGGCGGGGGAGGGTGAAGCGGCTTACCAATCCCTGATGATAAAGCTGTTTAAGGTGGCGATAGGTTACATCCTCATTGCCGCCAGCAACTTTTACGAGCGAACTTGTCGAGAGGAAACGGAATCTTAGAAGTATGCGGATAATATCAATGCCGCGCTCAGTGATTGGAATGCCAGAAACTGCCTCTGGCACACGATGAAATTTTGGAAGCCTGACCTGTGTACTCACTCACGCCCCCAGAAAGCTTCATCAGTACCCTTGGCTCGTGATTTTTCTGAGACCGATGTTTTCCACTTCTCGTGTTCCTTATTGTTTGCCGCATCAACTTCTTCGACTGAAACTGCACCGCCCTTACCCAGAAGCCTTGTCCGATACCACGCTAGCGAACTCTGCTTAATGTAGTGAGATTTGATGAATGGAACAAAGACCCGCCTTGCAGGCTGGCTGTGAATCTTAACGATGCAGCTTTGGTCTGGCTGTTCCTTTATTGCGGCGGTTAAAAGAACAAGCTGTTCTTCAAGGCTCATGTACTGAATACTTGATAGCTCTTTGAACTCTTCGGCGCGCATCATTGGAACATCTGCTTCACTCTCGGCAAAGCCGTCAAAATCCGTTTGGTTGGAATGATGTCCGTGTTGCGAGCCAGAGGAACTGCTTGTTGATTCACTGTGGCTTGCGCTTTCCGGTAAGTAGGAAATCAAACCGTTATCAGGCGTGTAAAAGATGCCGGTCATTGAGGCGCTTGCCGAACCCGAGGATTCATTCTCGCCAGTGCCTGTTGACCTGCCGCTGCTTATCGAGCGCGAGTACACTTTGTCTCTTGTGTAGACAGGTCGAAATTTGGTCTGGTAAATCTCGTGCTTTACCTGCATGGGGTCGAGTCGCCCGATGCAGAGTTCAAGCGCCATCATCCGTGCTACTTCAACCGAGAGTCCGCCGAAGACTGCCTTGATTTTGCAGTTGGTAAGCACGGCATCTTTTACGTTTTCATTGACCTGTCCAAATCGCTGGTGAGCAAGTACAGTAAAGAGCTTGAACTTCCGAACCTGATCGAGCATATCTGCAATGTCTATGCCGACGAAGGTTTGGAACTCGTCGAGATAGAGGTAATAGGGTTTCAGCTTCGGGTTGGTTGCATTCCGGCGGAGTGCAACCTCAAAGAATTCATTGACCAGAAGCGAGCCGAAGATTCTGGCGTTCTGCGTAGACAGATGGTCGCTCGGTGCAAGGTTAACCAGAAGAACTTTCCCTGATTCGATAATCTCTGCCAAATCAATCGGGTTTGCTTGTGCCGCAAAGAACCTGCCGAGCGTCTTTGATGTGAGCAGGCGGTACAGGCGATTCTTCGCAGATAAAACCTCAGAGCGCCAATCTTTCGCTTTAAGTTGCTCAAGCTCTTCCCATTCTCTGCGGATGAGTGGGGAGGAAAGTTGCTCTACGAGTTTGCTTCGCATCTCGCTGGCGTTGAAGTCCACAAGATACTGTGCCTCTTGGAAGGAAAGATTCAGTTCCAGAAGAGTAGTGAATATCAGGGAAAGTGTCCGCTCAAGGGTCGGTGTCTGGTCTGTATTCTCGACACCCCAAGCGTGCATGATGGCACTGATTCGCCGATCAACCTGGACTGATATATCGCCATCATCCGCTTTACGAAAAGGATTAAAGCCAATGACGAAATCCGGCTTTGAGAGATCAAGCAGAATAATTTTCTGCCGTGCTACTTTGTACGAGGCGAAGTCTAAAACATCCTTGTAGAGTGAGCCGTGCGGATCAATGACGCAGAAGCCTTGACCGCTTTTCAAATCCTGCCTGATGAGTTGTTCCAGAAACTTACTCTTGCCAGAACCGGACGAGCCAATGACATGCATGTGCGCTAGGCGCTCTTTCGGTGTAACTTCCACCGGAACACCTGCTGCGTCCTGTCCAAAGAGTGTCGGCTTCATAACAGGCTCGCCAACTCTTCCTGAACATCAGAAAGTCGCTCTTCCAGAAAATTTAACTCCCTCTGCTTTAGTTCTTCATTCTGGGTTGAATCCTGTTCCGTCTTACGAATCCTGTCTTTGATATCCCTTAGCCGAAATTCCAGCTCGCTTTTCCGTAGTTGCTGTAATTCATAGGCGGTTGGCGGCGGAGGTGGCGGGGGAGGATCTGGACGCCTGAGATCGGCCAGTTCTTTTTCTCGTCTGGCAACTTCCAGTTCCGCATCAAGCCGCGCTGCTCTGTTTTTCAGTTCAACAAGCTCAGGGTCAGCTTGCAATCCTACCAACTGATTTTTTGCAGTCTGAAGTTTGATTTTCACTTCAAGGTCTGCATGGTCTTCTTCCATCGCCGCCCGACCGCCTTTGATGTAGCGGTTCCAGCGATAGCTCTCCCGCGCAATCTCTGCATACCTGTTGAATGTCTCCAGATATTTTGCGCGGCTCTCCATCGTTTGCATATTTTGTCCCGCAAGAAAGCGAGAACGTATGCCCTCGATATATGTTCCAAGGAGGCTGGCGTTGTTTCTGTAAAGCTCCAGCCCCGCTCCAATTTCCTGCTCGTTCCAGACTGCGGGAAGTATCATCTCCGTTCCTCCATTAGAATTTCCAACACGCACAAGCGCACTCGATTTCTCAGGTACTACAAAAGAAGCGGCAACCAAAATCGAACCAAGAATCACCGGAAGCCACCACAGGCCAGCGTAGAAATACCCAAGAACGAGCAGTACCAATACGCCAAAAAAGATTAGAAGCCGATCAGCTTTCTTCATCGTCACCTCGGATGCCTAAATCTCTCGTTCTCATTCTGTGGCGGTGGAGGGTGTGCAGACCTTATGCGTTGTGCAGCAATGATGGACTCATTGACTGGATGTCTCGCCTGATTTTGCGAAGCCGAGATATTGCTTGGCGGCGGTGCCGCTTGGGTGTCTGCTGGTGCGTTTTCTTGAGATGTATTTTCGGGCTGGTTTTGAGGAGCCGGGGGTTGCTCTACCGCTTCCGTCTGCGTTTGTTCGGAAGATGGGGCAGTGACTTCCACCTTTGCTGCTGTTTCCTTTTTTGCCTTGTGCGCGTGATGTTTGCTCAAGGGCTGTGACACGGGAACAATCTGAGCAGGACTCACCGTTGCTGCTTGGGGGTGTCTCGCGGCGTGGACGGCAAACATTCCAAACCCATAGATAAGAAGCCCGACACCAGTAAGCAACAGATGTTTACGCGACAACTGGGGGAGTGCGCTCATCTGTCAGACTCGAATTAAAGTTGCTGATTGAAAAAACTATAAC
>Ga0326728_10011168_pt1 | contig 20650 bp, 20 predicted proteins | sample MB3enrmetagenome_FD_207602 | JGI IMG/M metagenome (GOLD analysis project Ga0326728, IMG submission 207602) | Lab enriched peat soil microbial communities from McLean, Ithaca, NY, United States - MB31MN | ecosystem: Environmental > Terrestrial > Soil > Wetlands > Peat | place: USA: New York... | reverse complement strand
GGGAGCGAGCGATCCGGCAGACCCCCAGGTCTCGATCCAGACGCGTCCGAAGCCGGAATCGAAAGCCGATGTTCTTCCCAAAGCCAATATTCGTGTGGATAGCACGCTCGTCCTAATTCCCGTGACCGTCACCGACCCGCTGAACCGCTTTGTCACCGGTCTGGATAAAGAGAATTTCAAGCTTTTCGAAGAGAAGAAGGAACAGGAGATTTCACAGTTTTCGAGCGAGGACGCGCCCCTTTCGGTGGGGGTGGTCTTCGACTGTAGCGGCAGCATGGGCAGCAAGCTCGAAAAGTCGCGCCTGGCGGTGGCGCAGTTCTTCAAAACGGCCAACCCGGAGGATGAGTTTTTTCTCGTTCAGTTCAGCGATGGCGCCCAAGTCGTGCAGGCCTTCACTACCGACCTGCAGGAGATTCAGAACCGCCTGACCTTCACGCAGTCCAAGGGCCGCACGGCGTTGCTGGATGCCATCTACCTGGGCCTGCATGAAATGAAGAAAGCCCACAATCCGCGTAAGGCGCTGCTGGTGATCTCGGATGGCGGCGACAACAACAGCCGTTACACGGAAGGCGAAATTAAGAACCTGGTGAAGGAAGCCGACGTCCAAATATATGCGATCGGCATCTTCGAGCCGGCGTCCTCGCGTGCCCGGACCACCGAGGAACTGGCGGGTCCGGCATTGCTGTCGGAGATGGCCGAACAGACCGGAGGGCGGGAGTACCAGGTGGATAATCTGAACGAGTTGCCGGATATCGCCGCGAAGATCGGAATCGAGCTGCGCAACCAATACATGCTGGGCTATTCGCCGCAGAATCAGGATCGCGATGGAAAGTACCGCCACGTACAGGTGAAGCTCGTGCAACCCCGCGGGCTGCCTCCCCTTCGGGCCTTCTGGCGAATGGGCTACTATGCACCGTCCCAATAGACGATCTTTCTTGACAACATCTTTTTTCCTTGCATTTTCCGTGGGTGCGGTTTTATTGGCCCAGCAGAGTAAGTTGGGCAAGCCGGCCGAGGAGAGCGGCGCGGTGTTCCGCGCCGATACGCGCCTGGTGGTGTTGCATACCACCGTGGTGGATCGCAACGGCCACCTGGTGACGAACCTGCCCAGAGAAGATTTCAATGTCTTCGAAAACGGCGTGCAGCAACAGATCAAGGTCTTCCGGCGGGAAGACATCCCCGTCTCGATGGGGCTGATCGTCGATAACAGCGGCAGCATGCGCGACAAGCGCGCCAAAGTGGAGGCGGCCTCGCTGGCGCTGATAAAGGACTCCAACCCTGACGACGAGGTCTTCGTCGTGAACTTCAATGACGAGGCGTTCCTGGACCTGCCGAACGGCCGGGACTTCACCAGCGACGTCAAGGAAATGCAGGAGGCGCTGACGCGCATCGATTCGCGCGGCGGCACGGCCATGCGGGACGCCATACGGATGTCCATCGACCACCTGAAGGAGAAGGCTCACAAGGACAAGAAGGTGCTGGTGGTGGTTACGGACGGCAACGACAACTCCAGCGTGATCAGCCTGGAGAGCTTGGTGCGGGCCGCCCAGCAGAGCGAGGTGCTGATCTATTCCGTGGGCCTGCTGAGCGACGAGGAGCGGCGGGAAGCCAAGCGCGCCCAGCGGGCGCTGGAAGCGCTGGGGGAGGCCACCGGCGGCGAGACTTTCTTTCCCAGGGAGGTGTCCGAGGTGGACCGCATTGCGCATCAGGTGGCTCGGGACATCCGCAGCCAGTACACCATCGAGTACACCCCCTCGGATGCGGCCATGGACGGGACCTTCCGGCAGATCAAGGTCGCGGTGAACGCGCCCGGGCATCTCACGGCCCGCACGCGCAGCGGCTACTATGCGACGCCCGATCAGGGGGTTTCCGCGCCCAAGAGCGCGGCATCGTCGATGCGATGATCTCCTTACTGTGGCGGCTCACGCGCGGATACCGGCTGCGGCCGTGGCAAAGCCCCTACCTGAAATGGCGCATGGAAACCTACTGGGGGATTCCAGCCGGCAGGATCGGTTTCCGTGAGTTCTGCAGCCTGGCCTGGCGGCTTCGCCGCGATTTCCGGCGATACCTGGGGTGGGCCGTCCGCATGAATCGCCTGGCGCACTCCGGCGGCTCAGCCGCGTTCGAGTAGCTGCACGAGCTTCTCCTGCACGCCTTCGGCGGCGGCGTTATCGGGCGCGATCAGCAGAATCGTATCGTCGCCCGCGATGGTGCCGAGGATCTCCGGCCAGGATTCGCGATCCAGCGCCACGGCCACCGTATTGGCATGGCCGGGCGACGTCTTCAGCACCACCAGGTTCTGGGCGCGCAGCACGTCCAGCAGGAACTCGGAGGCCAGCAGCGAGAACTGCGGGCCGGTCTCCTCGGGCGCCATTTCCTGGTAGCCATCGCGCGTCTTGACCAGGCGGAGATCGCGGATGTCGCGCGAGAGCGTCACCTGCGTGGCGGCGATTCCCTGGTTGCGCAGTTCCTGCGCCAGGTCCTCCTGGGTGGAGATCCGCTTGGCGCGGATCAGCTTGAGAATTTGGCCCTGACGGTAAGTCTTGGTCATAGCGTTATCATCCGGTTCAGCCGCTCCTCGGCCTCGGCCAGCGCGGCGGCCACGGCGGCCGGCCCGGTTCCTCCCGCAATTTCACGCGAACGCATCCCCTGTTTCGGATCGACGAGCGCGGCTAGCTCCACGGTGAACTCCGGAGCGAAGCGCGCGATCTCTTCCGGCGTCCAATCCGAAGGCTTCCTGCCGGCGCGCACGCTCTCCAGAACGAAGCGGCCCACGATCTGATGGGCAGTGTGAAACGGCGTGCCGGCGCGCGCCAGGGCCTCGGCCAGGTCGGTGGCCACTACCCAGCTCTCTTCGGCGGCGGCGGCCGGCCGCGCGGGGATCAGGCGCGCGGATTCGATCACCACGCGCGCCATCTCGAGCGAACCGGCCAGTTCGTCGGCGGCCTCGAAGAGCGGGACCTTATCCTCCTGCATGTCGCGGTTGTAGGTCATGGGAAGCCCCTTCATCGTGACCATGAGCCCGGTGAGGCAGCCCATCACGCGGCCGCACTTGCCGCGAATGAGCTCGAGCGAATCGGGATTCTTCTTCTGCGGCATGAGGCTCGAACCGCTGGTGACGGCGTCGGAAAGCTCCAGCCAGCCGAACTCCTCGCTCGAATAGAGAATCCAGTCTTCGGCGAGGCGGCTCAAGTGCAGCATGGCGACCGAAGCGGCATAGAGGAAATCGAGCACAAAATCGCGATCGGCCGAAACGTCCATGCTGTTGCGGGTGATGGCCTCGAAACCCAGATCGCGGGCCATGGCCTCGCGGTCGAAGGGGAAGCCGCTGCCAGCCAGCGCGCCGGAGCCGAGCGGCAGCACATTGGCGCGCCGGCGGGCCTCGCCAAAGCGCTCCCAATCGCGCGCCAGCATCTCGAAATAGGCCAGCAGGTAGTGCGGCCAGAGCACCGCCTGGGCGCGGCGCATGTGGGTATAGCCGGGAATCACGGCGTCGCGCCAGGCTTCGGCGCGGCCGAGGAGCGCGCGCATCACGCCGCACAGCATCCCGCGCACGCGGTCGCACTCCTCGCGCAGCCACAGCCGCGTATCGAGCGAGACCTGCTCGTTGCGGCTGCGGCCGGTGTGGATCTTATCGGCCAGGGCGCCGGTCTTCTCTTTGAGCTTGCGAATGACCAGGGTGTGGACGTCTTCATCGGAGGCGCCTTCGAAAAAGGCCGGAGAGGCGGCCTCGGCGCGCAGTTCTTCGAAGGCCGAGACGATCCGCGCGCGCTCCTCGGCGGTGAGAATGCCGACCGTTTCGAGCGCGCGCGCGAAGGCCTGCGAGCCGCGGATATCGGCATCCGCCAGCCGCCGGTCGAAGGCCAGGGAGCCCGAGAAGCGCTCGAAAACCTCCGAGGATTGCTCCGAAAAACGTCCGCCCCAGAGCTTCATTTGGCTTTGCCCGCGGCTCCGGCGATGGAAGCGCGCACCTTGATGGGCAGCCCCGTCAAGTTGATGAAGCCCAGAGCGTCCTTCTGGTCGTAGCTGGCGCCCATGGTGAAGCTGGCGATATCCAGCGAATAGAGCGAGTAGGGCGAGGTGCGCCGCAGCGGTTCCAGGTTGCCCTTGTAGAGGCGCAGCTTGACTTCGCCGGTGGTGGTTTCGCCGACCTTCTCGAAGAAGGCATCCAGCGCTTCGCGCAGCGGCGTGAACCACAGGCCGTTGTAAACCATCTCGGCGTATTCGAGCGCGCGCTGCTGCTTGTAGTGCAGGGTGTTGCGGTCGAGCGTCAGTGCCTCCAGCTCGCGTATGGCGAACATGATGAGCGTGCCGCCGGGAGTTTCATAGCAGCCGCGCGACTTCATCCCCACGAAGCGGTTCTCCACCAGGTCGATGCGGCCGATGCCGTGCTCCGCGCCAATGCGGTTGAGGGCTTCGAGCAGCTCGAAGGCGCGCATGCGGCGTCCATCCACGGCCACGGGCACGCCCTTCTCGAAGGCAATGGTGACTTCGCCGGGCCGCTCGGGCGCTTCCGAGGGACTCTTGGTGAGCATCCAGATATCGTCCGGCGCCGCGTTGGCCGGATCTTCGAGCGCGCCGCCTTCGTGGGAGATGTGCCAGATGTTGCGGTCGCGGCTGTAGATCTTGGTGGTGGATTGCGAAATGGGCACGTTGTGCGCGCGGGCATACTCGATGGCATCCTCGCGCGAGACGATGCTCCATTCCCGCCACGGCGCGATGACCGGAAGCTGCGGAGCGAGCGCTTTATACGTGAGCTCGAAGCGCACCTGGTCGTTGCCCTTGCCGGTGCAGCCGTGGGCCAGGGCGTCGCAGCCCGTGCGCAGGGCCACCTCCACCTGCTTGGCGGCCAGCAGCGGTCGCGCGATCGAGGTGCCCAGCAGGTACTTGTGCTCGTAGACGCCGCCGGAGCGCACCAGCTTCCACAGATATTGCGAGACGAACTCCTCGCGCATATCCTCGACGTAAACTTCCGAGGCGCCGGTCTTGCGGGCCTTTTCCTCGAGGCCGGCCAGCTCGTCGCTGCCCTGCCCGATATCGCCGCAGACAGCCACCACCTGGCAGCCGTAGTTCTCCTTGAGCCACGGAATGATGACGGAAGTATCCAGCCCGCCGGAATAGGCGAGAGCCACTTTTTTCGGTTTGGTCATAATGTTTTGGCAGATCTATTAAGGTAACAGGCCGCGGGGCGCGCCTCATTCGCCGAGCATCATGAGCAGCAGCGCCTTCTGCGCGTGCAGCCGGTTCTCGGCCTGTTCGAAGACCACCGAACGCCGCGATTCGATCACCGGGTCGGTGACCTCCTCGCCACGCTTGGCGGGCAGGCAGTGCATGAAGACGGCGTCCGGGCGCGCGCTGGCAAAGAGATCCTCGTTCACCTGGTATTCGCGGAAGACGCGGCGCCTCTCGACGGCCTCCTGCTCCTGGCCCATGCTGGCCCACACGTCGGTATAGACGGCGTGGGCGCCGGCCATCGCCTCACCGGGGTTGTGGGTGATCAGAATGGAGGAGCCGAAGACGGTGGCCAGTCCCTCGGCCTGCGCCACGATATCGGGATCGGGCGTGTATCCGGGCGGGCAGGCGATGGCGAAATCCATTCCCAGCCGCAGCGAGGTGAGCATGAGGGAATGCGCCACGTTATTACCGTCGCCGATGAAGGCGAGCTTGAGGCCCTTGAGATCGCCGAAGCGTTCGCGCACGGTCTGGACGTCGGCGAGCGCCTGGCAGGGATGGTAGAGGTCGCTCAGCGCGTTGATGACCGGAACGGAAGACCAGCGCGCCAGCTCATCGACGGTGTTCTGCGAGAAGACGCGCGCCACGATGCCATTGACCCAGCGATCCAGGTTGCGGGCCACATCCTTGAGCGGCTCGCGCCCGCCCACGGGCCCCTCGACGAGGACGGAGCCGCCGCCCAACTGCTTGATCGCCAGCTCGAAAGTGAGCCGCGTGCGCAGGGAGGGTTTTTCGAAGAGCAGGGCGATGGACTTGCCATCGAGCGCGCGGGCATAATCCCGGGGCGCGCGCTTGACCTCGGCGGCGAGATCGAGGAGGTAGAGGAGCTCGTCGTCGGAGAGGTCGAGGTCGCGGAGGAGGTCCGAGGCGGTGGTTTTCATGATGGAGTGGGCGGTCAAGCTGGGCATGGCGGTTCTGAATTATTATTCACCAAGATGAATAATCACACATTTGGCTAGAGGAGTCAAATGGACTGAAGCCTATAAAGCCGGATAATGGGGTCTTGTCGGCAAAATACCAGGAGCGGTAGGCTAGCAACATGTTGGCGCTCCTCGAAAACCCACTGACCGGTATCGTAATCGCGCTAGTGCTGGGGGCTACGGCGGTGAGCGGAAAGCTCAGTCAACGAGCCGCCAACATTTTGCTTCTGAGCGCCTGGGCTCTCGGCTCCGTGACAGTCTGGCGGAGCGGCTTCGGTGGCGACGACTATCGCCCCAAGTCGGCTGGAGTGCTAATCTTGGGGGCGCTTCTTCTGCTCCTGAGCTACTGGTTTCGACCCGCTGTTGTCGTAAAGCCCAATCCGACGAAGGAAGACGCGTGGTCTAACGAAGAACTGAAAACTCGCACTCGGTCATTGTCCAACCGGATACGCGAGCTACAGGTGAAATTCAATCACGAACAACATGAGTTGACCGCCAAGCACTTCTCGGAAGGTCCTGTTACCGGCCAAACTGAAGCGGAGCGAACCGCCGCATTCGGGCGTCGTGCCGACGAAATGTTGGATCTTTCTGCCAAGCAGAGAGGTGAGTTCGTGGTTTTGAGGATGCAGGTCATCCCGGTCAGAGACCAGCTTTTGAAGAGGCTCAATATGGAAAAGGGTTACAAACTGGTCCGCGATCAACAACTCATCGATGCCCTAATAGACAACGGAGTTTTGGCCGGGCCCTACCCTTTGGACCGGATTGCGGATTACCTGGATCTGCTGGTTGGCAGGCTGCCCGAATAGGATCACGAGCGGCGGGCGGAAGCCCGCCGCTCGAAAACCAGCTCAACTGAGGGCTACCCGCCCTTCAGCTCTTCTTGGCCGGATGTTCCACTTCCAGGTTGTTCGTCACCGCTCCGAAGCTCAGGCCCGCGCCCGACGCGCGCATGCCGGCGATTTCCTTCTCCATGTCGGTGTTCACCACCCCGGTCAGCGTCACGTGGCCGTTGTCCACGATGATGTGAATCGGCGGCAATGCCTGCATCGAGTAGCGCTGGAACACGGGGTCGCGGAAGATGGCGCGCGCCACCTGCAGCCGCAACTGGTCGTCCATGCGGGAGAGCGGCAGCACTCTGACCTCGTCGGTCACGCTGGCCACTCCGGGCACGCGCTGGATCAGCCGCTCGATATCCTGCTTCTTGTACGGCTGGCTCACCTCGCCCATCAGATCCACATGGCCGTCATTCACGCGGAAGTTGAGGTCGTCCCAGATCGTGTAATGGGAGTACATGCGGATTTCGTGCTGGATCGCCTTGGCTAAATCGGCATCGCTCTTCGGGGCGACGGGGGACTTGTCCCGATCCGTCGCACCCACCACTCCGGCGCCCATAATCAGCGCCGTCACCAGAAATCTTCCCAGGAGCATCCTTGTCGTTCTCATCTCTAGCGTCCTCCTGCCTCTATAAACGCAGGAGGGGTGAAACGGGTGTGTCAGGAAATGTAAATGCCGGTAAATGGCTTTAAGCCGTCTTGTCCTTGGCGTAACAGAGCGGGTTGAGATCGCAGGCGGCGCACTTGGGATTGCGCGCCTGGCACAGGGCGCGGCCGTGCAGGATCACCTGGTGGGAAAAGAGAATCCAGCGCTCACACGGAACGATCTTCATAAGGTCCTGTTCGATCTTGCCGGGGTCGGAGTTCTTGGTGAGATCCAGGCGCTGAGAGACGCGCTGCACGTGGGTATCGACCACAACGCCCGAGGCGATCCCGTAGGCCGTCCCGAGGACCACGTTGGCGGTCTTGCGGGCCGCCCCCGGGATGGTCAGCATCTCTTCCATGGTGCGCGGCACCTGGCCGCCGAAATCCGCGATGATCTTCTTGGCTGCGCCCACCAGTGACTTCGCCTTATTGTTGAAGAATCCTGTGCTACGGATATCATTTGCAAGGACTTCCGATTTCACGGCGGCGAAGTCGGCGGGCGTGGGATATTTGGCGAAGAGGCCCGGCGTCACCTCGTTGACGCGCTTATCCGTGCACTGCGCGGAGAGGATGGTGGCCACCAGAAGCTGCCAGGGATCGTGGTAGTGCAGGGCGCAGGTGGCGTGGGGATACATGCGGTCCAGGCCGCGCAGGATTTCGGCGATGCGGGCCTGGCGCTCGGCTGCGGTCTTGGGCCGTTTCACGTAAGCTCGTAATTGGCCATGCGCGAGCGTCTTGCTCTGCTCGCCGGTGCGTTGGTTGCCTTTGGCGCTTCGCTCGGTTCGGGCTTTCATTTTGACGATTATGCCATTTTTGCGGACCCCGCTCTGCGGTCCGGATGGGGATGGTTGGAAATTTGGGGGTTGCGTCAGACCCGGCCGCTGACGTATCTCACGTTTTGGTTGAACTATCAGGTGGGCGGGCGCGATCCGCTGGGGTACCACGCCTTCAACCTGGCGCTGCACCTGGGCGTCGTGCTTTTGGTCTTCGAGTGCCTGCGCAAACTGGTGCCGGAGCGGGCTGCCTGGATCGCGGCGGCGATTTTCGCGGTGCACCCGATTCAAGCTGAAGCAGTGGATTATGTTTGGGGCCGTAGCATTATGCTGGCTGGGCTTTTCTGCGCTGCGTCGCTATGGGCCTGGCTGGATGGCCGCCGATGGCTGGCGGTGGTGTGGTTTGGCCTGGCGCTGCTGGCCAAGGAAGAGTGCGCGGCCTTTCCGGTGGTGCTGGCGATGTGGGAGTGGAGAAGGGCTTCCGCGAGCCAAACGGGCAAGCTAAAGCATGTCCCACCTATCGCCGCTATGATGGCCCTCGCCTTCGCCGCCGCGGCGCGCGTCATTTATGCCACGGCCGTGACGCCGGGGGCACCGGCCGGTTTACGGGCGGGCATTTCTCCCTGGCGGTACTTCCTGGCGCAAGGCGTGGCGATTCCCCGGTACCTGCGGCTGCTGGCGATTCCCTATGGTTTCACGGTAGATCCGGAGATCCACGTTCCGCCGGTCTGGCTGGGGGTTGCAGCGTGGCTGCTGATGGGGACGGCGGCGGTCTGGCTGTGGAAGCGCACGCCGAGCGCGCCGTGGCTGGTGGCCGGGATGGTGCTCCTGCTGCCCAGTTCTTCTATTTTTCCTGCCGCGGACCTGGCCGCCGACCGGCGCATGTATCTTCCCCTGATCGCTTTCGCCACGGCGGCTGGCTTGCGGCTGGCGAAGGTGAAACGGCCCGCTCTCGGCGTCATCGTGGCCGCCGGGCTGGCGCTGGTGAGCGTCACGCGCACTTATGGGTGGATGTCGGACGCTACGCTGTGGAGCGAAGCCGTGCGCCGCGCGCCGGATAAGGTCCGGCCCAAGATCCAGCTTTCCCGCGCGGTGCCGGCCGCGCAAGCCCTCGAACTGCTCACCCAGGCGGCCCTCCAAGCGCCCAACGACCCGGCAGTGGCCGCCGAAACCGGGCGCGTGTTTCTGGAGGAGCGCCTTCCCCAGGCCGCCCTGCCGGAGTTCGGCCGCGCGCTGGCGCTCGATCCGCATAACGCGCAGAACTACAACAACCGCGGCGTGGCGCTCGACGAACTAGGCCAGTTCGAAGCAGCGCGCGAGGATTTCCAGCGCGCCCTGGCGATCGATCCCGGTCTGGCTGAAGCCCGCGAGAACCTCGCGAAGCTTACTGCGGCCCCGTAATCTGGACGTCGGTGCGGACGAACTGCCAATCCGGCAGCTCGTAGATCTTGAGCGTGGTGTCTAGCGGCTCGCTCATTTCCTTGGATTGGAATGGCCCCAGGTTGGTGGTGAACGTGAACGAGCCGGCGGTTTCCTGCGATTTATCGGTGTGGGCCGAGACCATCACGGTGCCGGCCAAGCCGGGGATATCGGCCTCGGAGTGGTTAATCAGCACGAACCGGGCCAGCACCTTGTCCTTGTTCTTGGGATCCTCCACGAATCGCACGCCGGCAACCTCGATGAACTTCTGCATCGGGTTGACCTTGCCGCCGTTTGCGGGAGCGGTATTCGCCGCGGCGGCAGGCGCGGCATTCGAGCCGGAACCGTGCGAGCCAACCAGCCAGTATATGCCCCATACCACGGCCACAAAACCAACGCCGAAGATCAGAGCCATCAGCCATGTAGGCAGCTTGGCATGGAGCGGCGCCTCCGGCGGAGGGTAAAAAGACGGGGTGGCTGCCGGGGCAGCGGGTTGCGGGGGCGCGGGCTGCGGGGGCGCGGCATATTGCGGTGGCGGTGGCGGCGGCGGCGGTGGAGCATATTGCTGCGGGGGTGGAGCATATTGCTGCGGGGGTGGGGCGTACTGCGGTGGTGGTGGCGGTGGGGCGTATTGCGGCTGCTGCGGAGGGTATTGCGGCTGTGCATACCCTTGGGGCGGCGCGTATGCCTGCGGCCGGGGCGGATACGCCTGAGGCGGTGGGGCATATTGCGGCGGCGGTGGCTGCGGGGGTGCGGCGTACTGCGGCGGCGGCGGTGGCGGCTCGGGTGGACCGCCCGGGGCGGCCGTCTTGGCGCAATCCGGGCAATCGGTGTACGACGGAGGTACTTCACGCCCGCATTGCGGGCAAATCCACGTGAACATGTGCTCGCCTCAACTTTACTGTAGCGCTTGCACTCAAGTGACGACAAACTGCTTCCGTGCGTTTCCCCCGCATCCGCATGCGTTGCCCCGGCGCTTGCAGTCTGGGATCATAAAACCGATGTCTACTTCCGATACCTTGCTGGAACTAATCGGCGCCGCGCCGGGAGACAGCACCGCGATCGTCCTGCCCGAGGCGGGAATCCACGTCACTTACCAGCAACTGCGCGATCAGGTCGCGGCTATGGCGGACGCCCTGGCGGCCTTGGGAATTCGCCGTGGCGACCGGGTCTCGACGGTCTTCCCGAACGGATTGCCGGCCATCGTGAGCTTCCTGGCGGCATCGGTGGCGGGAACGGCCGCGCCGTTGAATCCCGGATACCGCGAGGAGGAAATCGGTTTCTACCTGGAGGACACCAACGCGAAGCTGGTGCTGTGCCCCGCCGGAGCCGAGGCGGCGTTGAAATCGGCCGCCGCGAAAGGGATTCCCACGTATCCGGTCGAGATGGACAGCGCCGGATGCGTGCGCATCGCGGAGGCGCCCAATAGTCGAACGGCCTCCGCGCCATCCCCCGGCGACATCGCGCTCGTTCTGCACACCAGCGGCAGCACGGGACGCCCCAAGCGCGTTCCGATCACTCACGGGAACATTTCTGCCTCGATGCGCAACATCGTGACGCATTACCGGCTCTCGCCGGCGGATGTCTCGCTCTGCGTCATGCCCTTGTTCCACGTGCACGGCCTGGTCGCATCGACCCTTTCTACGCTGCTCTCGGGCGGAACCGTGGTGGTTCCCGCCAAGTTCAGCCCGCTTTCCTTCTGGCGAACCGTGCGCGAGACGGGCGCCACCTGGTATTCGGCGGTGCCCACCATCCATAACATGTTGGTTGCGCGCGCCGGCGAGGGGCGGCCCGCGGGCGCCGAGGGTTTGCGCTTCATCCGCTCGTGCAGCGCCGCGCTGCCGCCGGAAATGATGGAGCGCATGGAGCGCGTCTTCGGCGTTCCCGTGCTCGAGGCTTACGGCATGACCGAAGCGTCACACCAGATGGCCTCGAATCCCCGGCCGCCAGCGGTGCGGAAAGCCGGCTCGGTGGGGCCCGGAACGGGCGTCCAGATCGGCATCATGGACGAGGCGGGCGATCTGCTGCGCACGGGCCAGCGCGGGGAAGTGGTGATTCAGGGCCCCAATGTCGTAGCCGGTTACGAGAATAATCCCGAGGCCAACCAGAAGTCCTTCACCAAGGGGTGGTTTCGCACCGGAGATCAAGGCTTTCTCGATGAAGACCGCTATCTCACGCTGACGGGCCGCCTCAAGGAACTGATCAGTCGCGGCGGCGAGAAGATCGGACCGCGGGAGATCGACGAAGTTCTGCTGAGCCACCCGGCGGTGGCCGACGCGGTGGCGTTCGGAGTGCCGCATCCCGTCTGGGGCGAGGAAGTCGCCGCCGCGGTGGTCTTGAAAGAGGGGGCCGAGGCGGGCGAAGCCGCGATTCTGGCCTTCTGCCGGGAGCGGCTGGCGGACTTCAAGTGCCCCAAGAAGATCTACATCGAGAAGGCTATTCCGCGCACGACCACGGGAAAGATCCAGCGCGGCGCGGTAGCTAAAGCGCTCGCCGGGGCCTGATATGCGATTTCTGATCGCCGGGGCGGGCGCTATCGGCGGGTACATCGGCGCTTCGCTGGCGCGCGCCGGCGAGGACGTTACACTGTTCGCGCGCGGCGCGCACCTGCGGGCCATGGAGGCGCGCGGCCTGCGCATAATCGACGAGAGCGGCGATTTCGAAGTCCGTCCGAAAATTCTCGGCAGCCTCAGCGGGGCCGGGCCGTTCGACGTAATTATTTTGGGCGTGAAGGCGCATAGCCTGACGCAACTGGCGCCGCAGATCACGCCGCTCATGGGAGACGCGACCACGGTTGTGAGCACACAGAACGGCATCCCGTGGTGGTACTGTCATCTCGAACGCGTCGACCCGGGCGGAGTCATCGCCGCCTCGATCGATCCCCGCCGCGTGGTGGGTTCGATTGTTTATCTGGGAGCCGAAATCGCGGAACCCGGCGTGATCCGCCACACTAACGGAAACCGGATCACGCTGGGCGAACCGGATGGCACGCGCTCCGAGCGATGCCGGGCGATCGCCGAGGCGCTCATCCGGGCGGGCCTGCGCTGCCCGATCACTACCCGGATTCGCGAGGAGATCTGGGTCAAGCTGCTGGGCAATGCGGCGTTCAATCCGATCAGCGCGCTGACGCGGGCCACGCTGGCACAGATGACGCGCGACCCCGGCGTTAGCGCCCTGGTTCGCGCCATCATGACCGAGATCGCCGCCGTAGCCGGCAAATTGGGAATAGAGCTTCCGGTTTCGATCGATCAGCGAATCGCCGGCGCGCAGAAGGTGGGCGAGCATAAGACCTCGATGCTGCAGGATCTCGAAGCGGGCCGCCCCCTGGAGCTCGAGCCCATGGTGGGTGCGCCGCTGGAACTCGGCGAGAGGCTCGGCATCGACATGCCGCATACGCGCACGGTGTACGCCTGCACGGCGCTGCTCGAGGCCGCCGAAGCGGCGGCGAGAGCGTCCCGGTGAGCCGCTGGTTCAGGCTCGCCGCCGCCGTGGTGGCGATGGTCATGATCGGCAACCTGCAGTACGCCTGGACGATGTTCGTCCAGCCGATGACCGCCGCTACGCACTGGAAGCTTTCGGATGTGCAGTGGGGATTCACCGTTTTCATCGCGGTGATGACCTGGACGATGCCGCTTTCGGGCTGGCTCATCGACCGGCTGGGACCGCGGACCTTCATGACCATGGCCGGCTTCCTGTGCGGAGTGGGCTGGGCAGGGCTGGGGCAGGTTCACCATCTGCCCGCGTTTTACGCCTTGTATGCGGTGGCGGGCCTCGGAAACGGATTCGTCTATTGCTGTTCCACGGCCCTGGGCCTGAAATGGTTCCCGGACAGACGGGGCGTCGCGTCGGGATTGATCGCGGCGGGCTATGGCTCGGGCGCGGCGTTCTTCAATCCGGTCTTCGCCTGGCTGATTCGTTCGATGGGCTACCGGGCCACGTTCGCCATCTCGGGTGCGGTGCTGGGCCTTCTGGTTCTTGGCGCGGGGCAATTCCTGAAATATCCGCCGATGGGCTTCTTGCCGGCGCCGCCGGCGGGGGTGCAGCCGAAGATCCGCAGGCAGAACGAGCAGTTCAATTCCATCGAGATGCTGCGCACGCCGCAGTTCTACCTTCTCTACGCCATGATGCTGATGATCGGCATCGGAGGGCTCATGGCCACCGCCCAGGTGGCGCCCGTGGCGCGCGATTTCAAAGTGGGCGCCGCGGCGCTGGCGATCGCGCTTTCGCTGAACCCGCTCGGCAACGGCGCGAGCCGCTTCCTGTGGGGCTGGGTTTCGGACTCGCTGGGGCGCGAGCGAACCATGGCCGTGGCGTTCTTTCTGCAGGCGATCTTTCTGGCCAGCGTGGTGACGCTCGGGCGCCGTGGGGATGTCTGGTTCGTGGTCACGATGGCGCTGGTCTTCCTCACGTGGGGCGAGCTGTACGTGCTCTTCCCGGCGGTGCTCGCGGACCTGTTCGGAGCGCGCCACGCCGCGTCGAACTACAGCTTCCTCTACAGCACGAAGGGCCTTGCCTCCATTCTCGCCGGAGGGTTGGCCGCCACGCTGTTCGAAACAACCGGCAAGTGGGACTATGGCTTCTACGGCAGCGCGGCGCTGGCTCTGTGCGCGGGGTTCGGGGCGCTCGCGCTGCTCCGGACGCCGCTCCCGAAGAAGCGCTCCCGGACCACCGAAGAGCCGATTGCAGTATCCTAATCTGGAATGCGCACTGGATTCCGCCTCCTGTTCCGGCTGGCCGCCCGAACGCTTTTCCGCATCCGTGTTGTGGGCGCGGAGAACTTTCCTCGTCGCGGTCCGGCGCTGCTGGTGGCCAATCACATGGCGCACGTGGATGGCTTCCTCATGGGGGCTGCGGTGCGGCGTTCGATCCGGTTTCTGGTCTGGCGGCCCTATTGCGAGCAGAGGGCTTTCCGCTGGTTCTTCCACCTGGCCCGCGCCATTCCGGCGGGCGGCGGGCCGCGCGAGATGGCGGAAACGGTCGGCGCCATACGCGGGCAATTGGCCGAGGGACACGTGGTTTGTATCTGCGCCGAGGGCGCCCTCAGCCGCACCTCGAAGCTCCTGCCCTTCAAACGCGGCCTGGAGGAGATCCTGGACGGCCTGGATGTGCCGGTCATCCCCGTGCATCTCGACCCTTTGCGGGGCAGCATCTTCGGCTTCGAGGGCGGCCGCTTTGGCTGGAAATGGCCGCAGCGCATCCCCTTCCCGGTCACGGTTGGGTTTGGCGCGCCGATGCCCGCTTCTTCCACGGCCTGCCAGGTGCGGCTGGCCATACAGGAACTCTCAAGCGAAGCGGTGGCCCTGCGCAAGACGCCGCGCGACCGGCTGGACCTGCGGGTGATCCGCAGCGCGCGCTGCAACTGGAGCCGGCTGGCGCTGGCCGATTCCACCGGCCGCGAACTCAGCTATGGGCGTGTCCTGGCGGCCGGCGTTATGGTTTCGAATTGGGTGCGGTGCGCCTGCCCGGGCCAGCAGGCCATCGGGGTGATGCTGCCGGCATCGGTGGGCGGAGCGCTGGTAAACGTCGGCGTGACGCTGGCCGGGGCCATGCCCGTGAATCTGAATTTCACGGCGGGACGCGAGGCCATCGCCAGCGCCATCGCGCAGTGCGGCATCCGCACGGTGGTCACCTCCCGGCAATTCCTGGTCAAGGCCAAGATCGAGGCGATGGATGGCATGGTCTTCCTGGAAGACGTCCTGGCCGGGATTGGAACAGGGGAAAAGCTGCGGGCGCTGGCAGCCGCGCGATTCGTGCCGGCCCACTGGCTGAGCCATAACCGGGGCACGCCGGAAACGCTTGCCACCATCATCTTTTCGAGCGGCACCACGGGGACTCCCAAAGGCGTGATGCTGTCGCACTACAATGTGCTCGCCAATATCGACGCCATGGCGCAGCACTTCTGGATTGGCCCGCGCGACCGTATCATGGGCATTCTGCCGTTCTTCCATTCCTTCGGCTTCACCACGCTGATCTGGTTCCCGCTGGTGACGGCCTGTGGCGCGGCCTACCACCCGAACCCCACCGAGTCCAAATCGGTGGGCGATATGGTGGCCAAGTACCGCGCCGCCCTGCTGATCGCCACGCCGACCTTCTGCTCCGCCTACATCCGCAAATGCTCGCGCGAGGATTTCGCCAGCTTGCGCCTGGTGATTACCGGCGCCGAGAAGCTGCGCGAGCCGGTGGCGGCGGCCTTCCGGGAGAAGTTCGGCCTGGAACTCCACGAGGGCTACGGCTGCACGGAAATGGCTCCTGTGGTGGCGGTGAACACCACCGATATTTGCGTTGGATCAGAGGTGCAGAGCGGCAACCAGTCCGGGACCATCGGCCATCCCTTGCCGGGAGTGGCCGCCCGCATCGTCGATCCGGTTACCTTCGAGCCGCTGCCGCCGAATCAGGAGGGCCTGCTGCTGGTGAAGGGAGCCAACCGGATGATCGGCTACCTGGGCGATCCGGAACGCACGGCGGAGGTCTTCCGCGAAGAGTGGTACGTGACCGGCGACATCGCCGCCATCGACGACGAAGGCTTCCTGCGCATCACCGACCGCCTGGCGCGTTTCAGCAAGATCGCGGGCGAGATGGTGCCGCACGTCCGCATTGAGGAGGCCATCGGCGAGGTGATCGGCGAGGCGCCCTGCGTGGTGACGGCGGTGGGAGACGAGCGCCGCGGCGAGCGCCTGGTAGCACTCTACATAGCGCCTGAGATCGCCCCGGCCGAGCTGTGGCGGAGGCTCTCGGAAACCAATCTGCCGCGCCTCTGGATTCCCAAGCGCGAAAACCTCTACCAGGTGGAGAGCCTGCCCTCGCTCGGCACGGGCAAAATGGACCTGCACGGCGTGAAACTCCGCGCCCAGGAATTGGCGGCCGTCGGCGTGTAGCGCGGCGTAGCCCGGTTACGGATCGCCAGAGAAAGTACCGGCTTGAGTACGGTAACCCGGCGACCTACATTATTCTGTAACAGATGAGCAGCGTGTGCCTCACAATAGCCGGATCGGATCCCAGCGGAGGGGCGGGGGTTCAAGCGGACCTCAAGACTTTTCACCAGTTCGGGGCGTACGGTGAAGCCGCCATCACACTGCTGACGGTGCAGAACACGGTGCGGGTATCGCGTGTGCAGGTGCTGCCGCCCTGGCTGGTGCTGGAGCAGATTGCCGCGGTCATCGAGGACATTCCGCCGGCCGCCGCCAAGACCGGCGCGCTCGGCTCGGCGGAGGTGGTGGAGGCAGTGGCCCGTGCCGCGGCCGGCTGGAGCTTTCCGCTGGTGGTTGACCCGGTCATGATCAGCAAACATGGCTTGCCGCTGCTGCCCCAGGATGCCATTGGCATCGTGAGAAGGAAACTGCTGCGGAGAGCCGCTCTGGTGACGCCCAACGTGCCGGAAGCGGAGGCTCTGGCCGGCATGAAGATCGTCACGCTGAACGATATGCGCGAGGCGGCCGCCGCTATTCACCGGCTGGGAGCGGGCGCGGTGCTGATCAAGGGCGGCCATTTGGCCGGCGATGCCACCGACGTGCTCTACGACGGCCGGGAATGGCGGGACTTTCCGGGCGAGCGGATCGAGACGCCCCACACGCACGGGACCGGCTGCACCTACTCGGCCGCCATTACCGCCGGATTGGCGAGCGGCAAAGCCCTGGCAGACGCTGTGGCCGCGGCCAAGCGATTCATCGAGGCGGCCATTCGCACCAATCCCGGGCTCGGGCATGGTGAGGGACCGGTCAATCATCACGCTCGCGTCTCGTGAGGCTGCCGGCGCGCCAAGCGGCTGCTATCCTGTGATTTCTATGACCAAGGTGCAGGTCCGGTTCCGCGTGCAGAAACCGCTCGACGACACGCTGCTGGCGCACATCGCGGAAGTGCGCGCGGTCTATGGGATTCAGAGCGTGAAAGTGGCGCCGTCCCTGGACAGCCTGATGGTGGAATACGACGCCACCCGATTGCGGCCCGCGGAAGTGGAATCCGTGCTGGCCGGGGCGGGCATCCCCGTGGAACCCGGCTAACGCGCCGCGACGGCCTACATGCCCGACTCGTCCGCCGAGGGACCGTATAGGGCGGGCACGGGGATATCGTTGAGCCGCAGGTAGACGCCCAGTTGCGCGCGGTGGTGAATCACGTGGCTCACGATCATGAAGCGCCACACGGCTACGCGCGGCAGGGTGAAAATGTTCTGCCCGCCGGCCAGCAGGGACCACGGTTGCTTCAAGTCTTCGTCGGAGGCCTTGGCGATGGCTGCGCGCGCCGCCGACACATTCCGGTCGAAGCGCTCCAGCACTTCTTCTCGGGTCTTGAGAGGCGCCTCCCGGAAGGGCGGAGCGCCTGCGGGGGCGACATCGAAAGATGGCTTGTCGATGATTTCCACGGCCCAGTGGGGCGTGTCGGCGATGTGGGTCGCCAGGGCGCCCATGGCGAACGACTTGGGATGCGGTTTGAAATCGAATTTCTCCGTGGGACAGCGTTCGAGGGTCTTGCGCGTGTTGGCCATTTCGTGGTCAAACTCGGGCAGTAGGGCTTCACTGATCATGATGTTTCCTCCAGGGTGTAGTTTCTCTTTTTGTTCGCTGCATGTCAAGTGGCGATAGCGCCTTCAATCGGCGGCGACATTCAGGGCCAGGATGCGCGGGCCGGCGGGCTCGAGCGAGACGATGCTGAACGATGCCGGGTCGATGGTGAATCGGGCGTACAGATCCAGGGGCATGCCCGCGTAGTGCAGCAGGGCTGCGCGGATGATATCGGAGTGGCTTACAATTCCCACGGTTTCATCGGGATGGCGGACGCGCAGGCACTCGAGCTCATTGACAATGCGGACCTGCGCCTCGAGCATCAGCTCGCCTCCGGGCGGGCGCGTGCCGCTGCGATACCGATTGTAGACGAGCCAGCGCGGGTCGCGATCGAGATCCTCGAAGCGCTTTCCGGTCCACTCGCCGAAATGTATCTCGCCTAACGCGTCGCGCACCTCGACGCGCAGGCCGAGGGCTTTGGCGATGGGAGCGGCGGTTTCGAGGGCGCGTTCGAGCGGGCTGCTGTAGAGCCTGGTGATGCCGTGGCCGAGCAGTTTCCAGGCGAGGCGGCTGGCCTGCTCGCGGCCTTCCGCGTTCAAACTGACACCGGGGGTCCAGCCGGCGATGGCTCTGTCCACGTAGTCGTTAAGGCCGTGGCGGATCAGATAGAACGTGGCCATGCTTACTAGAATGTACCTCCACGTGCCTGGGGAGTGTTGGATTCTTAACGGCCCGAACAGGGTCGCGTCTGACATCCTGTAGGAGTGAGGCTGGGGAGGGGTAGGCTGGCGGAAGTCCGCGGGGGGACTACGCGCCATTATGCCTGTTGAAGCCGCATTGACCGGGGGGCCGGTGCTGTTGGTCGCGGCTCACCCCGACGATGAAACCCTGGCGGCCGGGGGGATTCTGCCGCGCCTCGAGGTGCGGGCCATCGTGCACGTGACCGACGGCGCGCCGCGGGATCTTCGCGATGCGCGGGCGGCCGGTTGCCAGACGCGCGAGGGTTACGCGGCGGCGCGGCGCCGGGAACTCGAACAGGCGCTCGAAACGGCGGGCATCTCGAACGGGCGGCTGCGGCGACTCGAGGCCGTCGATGGGGAGGCTTGGCTCTCGATGGGCGCCCTGGCGCGGCAAATCGCGGGGCTGCTCGAGGAATTGCGCCCTGGCGTGGTGCTGACCCATCCGTACGAGGGCGGGCATCCGGATCACGATTCCGCCGCCTTCGCCGTGCACGCGGCCTGCGCGCTTTCCACATCACCCCCCGCGATCTACGAGTTCGCCTCTTATCACGCGCGCGATGGCGGCCTGGAGACGGGGCGCTTCCTGCCCGAGGGCGAGGAGGGCGAGACAGTCGCCATGAGCCCGGAGGCGCGCGCGCGCAAGCTCCGCATGATTGAGTGTTTCGTCTCGCAGCTCCATTTCCTGCGGCAGTTTTCCATGGATGCGGAGCGCTTCCGCCGCGCGCCGGCCTACGATTTCGCACGGGCGCCGCACGCGGGCGCATTGTTGTACGAGATTTTCGGGTGGGGCATTACGGGCGCGGAGTGGAGGCGGGCGGCCGCGGAGGCTGCCGCCGAATTAAGACTTCAAGGTGTCATATGAGCTTATCGGTTCTTAGCGTGGCGTATCCGCTGGCTCCGGCCGGTCCGGACGCGGTGGGCGGGAGCGAGCAGATCCTCAGACTGCTCGACCGCACGCTGACGCGCCACGGCCATCAATCGGTGGTGATTGCATCGGAGGGTTCGCAAATGGAGGGGCGGCTGATCGCGACGCCGCGCCAAGCCGGCCCGCTCGATGACGATATCCGCAGGCAGGCGCAGGAGATTCACCGGCGGGCCATCCTGCGGGCGCTGGACCACTGGTCGTTCGACCTGGTGCACATGCACTCGCTCGATTTCCATGCCTATATGCCGCCGCCCGGTCCGCCGGTCCTGGTGACGCTGCACCTGCCGCCGGATTGGTATCCGGAGGCGGTGTTCCGGCCGGAGCGGCCGGCCACCTGGCTGCATTGCGTTTCGGCTTCCCAGGAACGCAACTGCCCGTCGCGCGAGGCGCTGCTGCCGCACATCGAGAACGGAGTGCCGCTGGAGGAATTGCGCACCACCGTGCGGAAGCGCGATTTCGCGCTGGCATTGGGACGCATCTGCCCGGAGAAGGGTTTTCATTTGGCGCTGGATGCCGCCATCGAGGCGGGCTCCGCGTTGCTGGTGGCGGGCGAGGTGTTCCACTACCGCGAGCATGAAGAGTACTTCTGGCGCGAGATGCTGCCGCGGCTCAATGGAACCATGCGGCGTTACCTGGGTCCCGCGGGTGTGGCGCGCAAGCGGCGCCTG
>Ga0326728_10011167_pt1 | contig 20650 bp, 53 predicted proteins | sample MB3enrmetagenome_FD_207602 | JGI IMG/M metagenome (GOLD analysis project Ga0326728, IMG submission 207602) | Lab enriched peat soil microbial communities from McLean, Ithaca, NY, United States - MB31MN | ecosystem: Environmental > Terrestrial > Soil > Wetlands > Peat | place: USA: New York... | reverse complement strand
ATCCTCCCAGCACTTTTCCAGATACAGTTCCTTGAACGTTTTTTGCATCGCGTATTTCTCTCATGTGCTCTGCATGTCGGTCGTAAGCACCGCTGATAGCGAGCACTTGCCAGGCAATGAGACGCTCAATCTCCAAGCGATCTGCCAGCACATCCTCATTGGCTTCCTGCTCCCACACTTGGGTCAGAGCCTTCAAGAGAATAATCCGTTCTATTGTAGTCATCGTCAAACATATGCCTCAAACGTTGAGCAGCTAGTGTAGCTTCGAGAGTTGGGCATGAGATGATCTTGCGAACACTCTTGCCCATATCTTCGGGAGGAGCATCAGGATCGTAGACGTACACTTCGTACTGTCCCGTGTCTTCATCGTGCAAAATCACGTTGCTCCTCTAATTCTCGTTCCAACTCTTCCTCTGCTTCACGCAGCTCCTGATTGGATTGTTCCAAAGAAACACGCACCTTATTGATTTCTTGGAGGCGAGCTTGGTTCTTTATCACCTTCTTGGATGCCTGCTTTTCGATGGTATTGAAAGAGAAGTTGCTGATGGGCCTGAACACCCATAACCAGGCGAGACCTATAGGCCACAGAACGGTGCAGAAAAATCTCTTGAGATCATCATCGCCCATCCAGTCCCCATCGTACACAGTGCGTGCGTAGCCATTGACCAGAGCAGCAATGATGAAATAGAGGAAGAGATATAGCAGAGCGATCATGTTGCAAACTCGTGCTCACAGTTGTTGGTCTTGAACTTGGGATTGGCAGGATGCAGCTTGCACTTCATGCACAGCTTCTTATCCACCTTGATGGTCTGAACCTTTTTGACTTCTGGCTCCTCTGCAATCCCCACCACCAACTCGTGATGAAAACCATACGTGCATCCATTGCCAGGATTGTCCGTGCACCATGGCTCGCTTTGCGCGGATCGCAGGCAGAAGATGCATAGGTTCATTGTTTCTTCTTGGCAACAGCAAAGGAAACGATCAGTCCAATGATTGCCACGATGGGAAGAAGTGCGAAGACCACAGGAGCGATATAGTCAATCATGGCTTGATGATCTTGATGGGGTGTTCGGGATCGTGTTCCCTCCCCTAATCATGAAGGTATTGCAGATATTCGGGAGCAATGTCTTGAAGAGTGTAGACGCTGCCACTGTATGTAGTGATGTTTCGTCCGTCCACTTCAACCATGTAGCTGGTGGAAACTTCTTTGAGGGAACCATCGGCCTCTTCACGGAAGCCATGCAGGCACGGCCTCATACATTCGGGAGGCGTGAAGAAATCGTTTCCTCGTGTACAGACTGACCACTTGAACAGCTTGAACGTATCTCCGGTCATGACTCCACTCCCACATAAACTCCCTCGTAATCCACTTCACCAAAGAGGACACCAGGGCCATTGCCTTCACCATCACGGGAAGCGAAGATCTTCGAGCCATCATCGAGCACAATGACAAGAGGCGCGCTCCTGCGACCAACTTCCCATCCTTGGACATCAAGCTCTTCAACTGTCATCTGTCGGATGGCAGTAATTTTCTTGCCCACAAACATCTTCGTCATTAGAAGCCTCCTTCGTTTTGATCAGCACATTGATTGCAACAGTAGCCAGCCGCCACGTCCAGTGGGGTCAGAACGTTATCTGTCCCACAATCAGGGCACGGCATGTTCCTGGGATTGTCTTCTGTCTCCGCTCGCAAAGATGAACGCCCACCTGGATCGGCAAATCCAACACCATCGATCATGAAGAGATCATCATCGAAGTCATAGAGATCATCGGGATAGTAAACCGCGTCTTCCACGCATGGCTCGCAGACCAGCTCATCGCCTTGCTGCATCATGTCCCAGCCCTCTTCTTGGATCTCTCCGCAATGCGGACACCTCTCGCCACCATCTGCCTGTATCCATTGTCCCATCTTACTTGCACCTTACCATCAAATCCTGGTAGTAAGCCTCTTGGCTGTTGTCGAAATTGTGCGGAGGCCAGTCGATGTCATACCCGTGGTGGCAGATCTGTTCTGCTTGCCGATAGCATTCATCGGCATGGCAGGTCAGATGTATCCACATGGAGCCCGACGAATGGGAAGCGCCTGGATTGCCGCTGTCCCATGAGAGACACCCGGCCAGGCACAGAATGACGAGATACCTCATGGCATCAACTTCCCGACGAACTTGACCTTGATACCCTTCTTAGCGAAGATGGCCTTGATTTCCTTCTCTTTTTGAGGAAGCGTCATGTCTTCGTCATCATTGACGTTGGCCAAATCAGTCTGCGTATCGTAGTCCAAAACTCCGACACTATATTCATAGGTGGTTGTGTCTTGCAGCCAAAGCTTTTTCGACATGTCCTTTTGGGTGCGGCCCAGGCACTTCCCATAGAAACCCAAGCAGCACATGCGCTTGGTCTCTGGGACGAACAGCGCGCTTTTCCATCCTTTGGTGCCTTCCCCCGTATGCCACCTGGATCGGTTGATGGTGAACTCTTTGACTTCCTTCTTCATGGCATCAGCTCCTTCTCTGCGATTTCGATGGCTTGGTCAAACAGCGCCATAATCTCTTCATGGGTGCGATCAGAGGTATCGTTGTAGACGGTCGGCCCTATCCAGCCTTCATCTGTGGCTTCGAACAGGCACCTAATAGGGCCATCAAAACTGGCCATTTCTTTACCGCACACTTCCCTGATGGACCCAACAGCACACCATGACACGGCATCAGTAAAGCGCCCATTCATCGGATCAGCTTTGACTTCATCGCCAGCCACATTGCGAGCATACACTCCCTTCGTCCACTTGTCAGGAGTAGAGATGAGTTGCTTGGCGGCTTTGAGAATGTCAGCGGAACTCATAGCTTCTGCACCCTTTCCAGGTAATCAGCGTTGGCCTTTTCCAGATCGTTCTGGAAGTAATGGCCCCAATAGAAGTCGGAATGAACAAAACCATCATTCACAAAGATGAGGTTCTCCATGTGTGTGATGTATTCATCCCAGTTCTTGCGAAGCACCACACGATGAGGCATGACACCTTCGTCCCACACCACCTTGGAGGCGAGTAGGATGCTGGGATCGTTCTCACACTTGAAAACGCTGATACCTTTGATCATGATACTTTCTTCTCCTCATTGGCAATGGCCCTAATCTCATGTAGAGAGGTTGAGTGATAGTCAGTAGTATCTTGGATACCACTCCACAACATGATGTCGGAGTCATACCAGTGCCACACGCACATACCATACAACGAAATGCTGTATCCAAACTGATGGAAAAGCTGTTGGTTGAGTGCCGGATAGAAACTGATCAGTGGGCGACCGAGAATGGGAGGCTTATCCACCAAGTAGAACCTGACGGTTCTGTTGGTATTGTATTCCCATTCGATGACAGCATTCTCTATGGACTTACGATGCTCCTTGGATAGCATCGGTGAGATGAAGACATCGTAGGTGCCAGTAGGGCTGCTTGGATGGTAGCTGAAATCTGCGCATCCAATCAGTAGGGTGGTTAGAAGTCCGGTGATAGTTCGCATGGCCCAACTACTCCATACCCGCTGGTTGCCTCGCACGAGCTGCCGACAACACAGGCGGGGTCTTCGCAATCGGTTGGCGTGGTGTTGTAGTTGCATAGCCAGGGGATGTTGCTGTAATCCGGCCCGCTATCAGCGGAACACTCGAAAGCAACGCCGTCCCAAAAACTGTCGGGAGGATTTTTCGGGTAGCAACACAAACCGCTCGGTGGGTTGTGAATGGGAAGCGGCTCATCCATCCCTGCATCTGATACAGAGTCGATGCCCGACCCACAAGCAATGAGAGCCGCACTAACCAAAATCAACAGCTTCATGTTTTCTCTTTATGCAACACCACACAGTCGTAGTGTGCGTAGAAGTCTCCGGGGAAATCCACTGGCTTGTTCAATGAAACAACATGACCACCATTCATTTTCAGATTGCATACAGGACACTTAGCATCCTGTTGCATGATCTCTGCACGATCCAAGACCACTGGACGAAGCTTGACTTCGTATTTACGTAGCACCGCTCGAATGCAGCCAGCCATATCCGAATGGCTCTCTGGATAGTGCAAGTCAGAACGCCACTCATGAAGCCCACCGATCATGGTTTCGATCAGTTCTTTTTCCAGAGTAGCGAATGGCTCACGTAGAAAAGGCTTGGGCATGGCGTTATCCTTTGACGATGGGCGTCAGTTCCAGGGCCTTGGCAAACCACTTCTTGCGAAGGTCATCTTGGGCCTTACGGTATCCAGCTTCCAGTTCGCCCAGCTTCTGCCGCAACTCTTTACCTTCTTTGAGGGGGAGGATCAGCAATGGCTTGAAGACATAACCGTTGCCATATTCCTTGGTCTGAACTTTTCCGTCTTCAAGGATTTTCTCTACGGTGGCACCAAGCACGTATGGATACATGTCATGGCGCCAGAAGGCGAATAGTTCCTGGTCTTTCATGGCAAGATTAGCAGGAGAATGGGAAGCAACCACAGCCACCGTTGGCTGTAGAGCAGCACCACTGATTGGTGTTGCACGCAGGATTGCAGGTGCATCCCACCTTGGCAGGCTTAGGGTCTCTCGACGTTGAAGCAGAGGCCGATAGTGCAGCCAGCATCAGGGCCAGAAAAGAAACGACCAGAAGGTTTCGATGGATGTTCATGTTGTTCTCTCTTTCGTAATAGGTTGAGCATCCTATGGCGCAGCACGATCTGTTGGCCACAGTACACTCACGCGCCACTCCCGGTTTCTTCGTGCGGTTGTGGCGTTATCTTGTTTCGCTTACCAGTCAATGTCTTTGGGATCAATGGCAACTGCGCCAGATTGACCACACTTCTTGCACCAGACATCGACCACGAACTCCGTGCCATCGGCCTTAGCAAAGCTCATGCCGTCCGGCTCGTGCTCTCCACCGTCATCACATTCCTCGTACACCGCATCCGGGTAGACGGGCTGACGTGTCTTTTTGCCAGGCTTCTTTGTCTTCTTCGTTTGCTTGGTAGCACTCATGATGCTGGCCCAGGTTTCTGGACGAAGATGATCACGCGCTCCTTATCAGGATGCTTGTCGATCAGCTTTTGGAGGAAGTCTTTCTTGAAGGCCAGAACGTGTCCGTCTTTGACAGAAGAACACACCACTCCATTCAGTTCCACCATGTCCCACAGATGCTCAATCTCTTTGTCGTCCATGACGTTCCTCGATGCAGTCAATGAGCAAAGCTAGCTCACGGGCGGTTAGTTCCACCATGGCAGTATCCTTGTAGACCTTATGCCAGGCCATTCTGTTGCGTAGATCCTTGATTAGCTGCTGCGCTTCCTCATCGCTCAACTCGCAATGCGGAACCAGCCTACTTCTCTTTCCCAGTAAAAACTGGATGTAGAGGGCAGCAGCAACGGCAATGGCGAAGAAAACTCCGAAGAGATAGAAACCCCAATATGATGTGTTCATTAGTCCGACCCTGCATCATCCGGCAGCAACCCACAAGCATAACCAGCATCTGGATCTACGCAAGATGCCGTCCATTCAATCTTGCCATCACAATCCCACTCGTAGATGTTTATGGCAAGCTCTCCGTAGTAATTGACGAGAAAGCATCCTTGGTAGGGTATTGGTTCCAAGTAGTGATCGTTTTCTTGTGGAGCGGGAATGGGATTTTCGACGCAACCTAACAAACACAACAGCAACCACCTCATATCTTCACCTTGTATTTGACAGGCTCCAACAATCCCGTATCTTCGTTGAGGCGTGTTCCTTCTATCCAGATGGATTGTTTGGGGCGCTTTTTGCGCTTCTTCTTCACGGAGGGCTCACGCGGAGTTTGATTCCTGGTCGCAGATACAGATGACACTTATTTGGCCGCTCCCAACGAAGGCGATAGTTGCGTGGCTGCTGACCTTCCGGCCAACACGTCTGAATGTGCTTCAACGTTTGGTAGTCATCATCAACGTATCTCTGGTCGCTTCCTGATGGAATGACGAAGACCTTGGGAGACGAACTATCAAACTGATGGTAGGTGATGTCATAGACATGCTCAAGACATTCCGTCCAGGCATGACAGCTGTGCGCCTTGAATTGAATGGGAAGGCCAAGGCGCTTCTTGACATGCTGTGTCAGAAAGTAGGAGCCTATGGCACACCCACCAGAAAGATCGTCCTGAATGCCGTCCTCGAAACCTATACCTGCCCGCACGAAACTAAACATGGCATCGTGAATGGCTTCACCGATCTGAATGATGTCCTTGTTCATTCATTTGGTTCCTTTCAGCTCGACACACCTGACAGTTGCATCCTCTTCTACGGATGTTGTCTTCTGCACGCTGATCGATGAAGTAATCGACCGTCAACTCTTCGCCCGATTGAATGGTGCGCAGAGTTTTGAGGTAGCTAATACCGGAACGATTATCCAGGTTGGGATCACAACTGTGGTTGAAGCCACGGAAATTGTGATGGCCTGTTTTTATTCCAGGGCACTCAATCATCTCGCCTTCCATGATGATCTGGATAGCGAAGACACCAAGGCCGTGAATGGGACTGTGGGCTACACGATACGGGTGCATTTCAGAACCTGATGGTGCAACCCTTGGTCAGCCATCCACAGCATACCGTTCCAGACACCATCCTGCCAGCAGGGTTCTTGGCCGTGAAACGGGTGGCGAAGCTGTCATCATCACCACACGCGAACATGGAATATCCACCAACTTGAACGTCGGTGTAGCCGGAGTCTTCCAGCGTGCGTCTGGTGCCGTGTTCGTCCGTGCATGCCGTCAGCATGGCAAGCATCAACATTCGCTTCAACATCCCATCCTCCGTTCTGCCTCTCTCTCGGCAGCAAAGTCCGCTTCCAACTCTGCTCTGCGCTCCGACCACTGGCAATACTCTTCGTACAACCGTTGCATGTGTTTGGAACTGCGTGATACTTGCTCTTCGTCCACCACAGGAACCACGTTATTGCCGTGGCAGGTATCGCAAACTTCATCGTATCGACCGCCAGGCTTGAAATACTCCTCACGGTCTTCGGGATCCTCGAATGCCTCGTAGAACTCCGATTGTGTGAAAGCTTCTCCACGAAGGCCGCCTCGCAGAACGTAGCCTTCCCCACCACATTCGTTGCACACTTCCATCTTGGCAGGAAAGGTCAGCTCGACCTCTTCGCCTTCACCGTTTTCCCACTTGACTGTGATGGTTCCGCTCATGGGTGCTCCAACGTTTGGATGGTTTCGTAGACCAGGAGAAAGAAGAATATGGTGAGGAGCAGGATTGTCAGTTTGCGGTTGGTCATTGGCTGTCCCGGATTGTTTCTGCCGCAGCAATGACCGCATAGACAATCAGTATTTGCTCCACACGCCTGACAGCATTCCTGCGTATCTGATTGGTTCGCATGTCCTCAAAGTCTGTGGGATCGGTTCCAAAGAAGCCTTGAAGTGCAGCTCTGGCAATTACTTCGGCATTCATTGCATTCCTCAATCCATTACGGCTGTCAGCCAAAAATCATGATCCTGCACAGGAATAGCTTCGTAGGTCCGTTTCCCTTTGTAGTTGCGGTGCCTGAACTGATGCTCGGTAGCAGTCGATCCCATGTATTGCCAGGCCTCGCCATCCTCGTAGCAAGCCTCATCGCCATACTTGGCCTTGATGAGAACCCAGCAACGGTGCCACCCTTGATGTGTTGGGTCGAGGAACTTGATGTCGCTCATGGTCGATGGTAGTTGCATTGTTCTTTGACCAGGCCACATGCACATTGACCTGGCTGTGTAGCTCGAAAGAAATCCATCAGCTTTTGATGGTCGTCTTTGACTTGTTGGGCAGCGGGTTGCGAATGGGAAACTTGGCTCGTAGCACCAAGCATTTCCACTTCTTCGAGCCTGAACCCATGATAGTCCTTGGTGTTGTTGTAATGGTGGCAATCTTGATCGAAACGAACGCAGACATACGAAGGGCTATTGAATGCCCCTATATCATCAGGAACTACCGTGCCAGTGGCCCCGCCCCAGTTGTTGGCATTGACCTTGACACGATCACCGACGTTGAACTTCTGAGCAGGCGTTGCAACAATCGAGTCCTTCATGGACTTCGTGAGGTAGCGGTGATGAGGAGGTTGCTGTGAGAAACGTCCAGAGCCTTGTATTCGACCACGGCATGCCCATCCATCATGGCCCCACCAATCTCTGGGGCAGTTCAGGCAATCCTCATAATCCCTGTTTCCGGGCATGTCTTCTCGGTCGTCTTGTGCCCGTTTGTCCTTGTAGATCATGACTGGCTGGCCCTTGATTGCTCTGCCTTTTTCTTGGCCCGCCATTCTTTCAGATAGGCGTTCTTCTTGGCGGAGTTATGGTTTCGGGTAGTATCGTTTTCATCACGATGCAGAGGCTCTTGACCGTTGCACTTGCGCACCAGGTTGATGAATTGCATGGTCTCATGATCAGACAGTTCTTTCACTGTCTTGTCATTGAGGTGCATCCACAGAACATCCAGAGGTTTGACTTCTCTGGCCATAATCTGTGAGTGTATCCACCGCATGAAGTCTGGTTTGGCATGCGTTGTATCAGACATCTCAATTCCACCTCTTGGGATCCTTCTCCTTCTCACGGGCTTCGCATTCCCGCTTCAAGATGGCTCCCAACTTCAAGATCACTTTCAAGGCTTCCTCATCAGAGAGTTCGTTCAGATCCACATTCAGACCGTCCAACTCTCCTGGGGTGCCTTTCCCCACGAACTCCACCACCTCACCCAGATAGGCCATGTCATCCCATTTGGTTCCATGGTCATCTTTGTCGTGCGTGATGTTAGAGACCTCCACTGTCTTTCCGTTCGCATCACGGTAGAGAACAGTGCCAGCCAGTCGAGCTTGCTTGACGCTAAACCATGCGTGCAATGTTTTCATGGGCTCTCTCTATGGTATTCGCATTGTGAAGGGTGAATGCCGCAGGGACACTCATTGCCGTATTCCTTGCGACTAATGACTGTGCCATTGGCGATGTGATCAACGGCAACATTCCAATCATTGGTGTTGGACCATCTACTGATAGTTATGCCATTACTGCCGTGCGCAATATGCTCGCCTTTGTGCCCTATATTACGAGTGCAAATGTATCCAGTGGATAGTTCTCGTTTAGAGCAATAGTTTGGATATTGTTTTGGATGCCATTTATCGCATTCCTTGTCCAAACAATCGCATTCCATTATCGCACTTCACTCGCCAATGCTCGCAAACGAAACCCAAAGTCGATGACATCCACCAGAAGCTCATTCAGCTCCTTGAGGTGATCATCATTCCACTCATTAGGGTTCTTCATGCGCTCGCGAATGGGAAGCTCCAACTTCTCCAAGGCATCTACCACTTCCAATAGAGGAGCTTCGAGGAGTTGGTTGTCGGGTGTGTAGCTCATGTATGCACCAGCTCATCACACATTTCTTTGACCGAGCATTCTGGGCACGCATCCTCCGTGCCATATTCGATACTACCACACTCCGGGCAGCAGTCCTCGAAGTCTGTTTCATCGATCTCGACTTCGATCTCTCCTGACAGGCTTGCCTCTTCTGACAAGCCCTTAGAGATAGCATCGAAGTGATGAAAGAAGTGGTAGCTGGGCATGGTTAGTCCCGATGGTATTCGCGAAAGCCGATGAAGGCAACGCGAGGATTGGTCTGGTCGAACAGAGAAGCGGGCAGGCGAGTGATGCCTCCGAAGTCCAGCGACCCTTTGCTGTCCTTCCAATACACCTTGCACACCAGGCTCTTGCCCTCCTGGTTGAGGGGCTCCACAATTCTGCTGTAATCCATCACATCTTGAAAGAGCGCCATGTCTTTGTCCTTCCGTAGTTGTTGCCCCGTTAGCTCTATTTCAATGCAAGCCACGGGGCCACAGCTTGCCTTATAGTGTGGATGTAGAGTGGCGATCCCACACATCTTCTATCTCATGCCACCATTACCGGAACTTTCTCCGAGGTCAATCCAACCTACTCTCGCGAGTGCCTACCGTAGGCTTCAGTTGGATACGGATCTTATTAGGCCGAAGCCTTCTGGTCAGCACGACGGTAGTGGCCGACACCCTTCTTGAAGCCGAGCGGCTTGTCATCGCCCGTCATCTCATCGACCGTCTCCTTGACGCGCTTGACCAGGAAGCCAAACAACGAAGGATCACCGAGGGCCGGTTCGATCTTCTTCATCTTCTCGATGACCTGGCTCTTGAGGTAGTCCATGTTCAGGTTGGCGCCCTTGAACTGGTCGTACAGCTCGTGGATGCACTTGGTGATCAACTCCTGCTCGGCCATGACGCCAGCATTGTGGCGCATCAGGCAGTCGTGGAACTTGGCATCCGATGCGGGGATGTCGATGGTCTTCTCGTCTTTCTGGAAAACCAAGAAGGCTTCCACAGCCTTCTTCATTGAAGGAACATTCTTCCATGCCATGATACGTGTCTCTCTTGTTGTGGCCCGTTAGGGCTTTCTTGTTATGCAGCGATTTACTGCGTTCGTTTGATTGCTTCGTTAGGAAGCGAATGGGAACTTTCTTGATGGGCTCATCGGCAACCGCATTACGGTTGGACGACCGAGGAGAAAGGAGGTGGGTTATCCTTCGGTCGTTTCGCCCTGTGGGCAATGAAGAAGAAAATGGGCTTTCGTTTGTCTGACTTACCACTACTCGCCCGCAACCACAACCTACACGCATACGAGGATATCGTGTAGCGCGAGTCCAAGCTCGCGGTCAGGTTGTGCCTCGCTTACCGGCGGTGAAGCGAAAGGTGCTTCACCTTGAGTTCAACCCTAACGGATTGAAGATGGCCGAGTTGATCTGCGCGGCATGATCTTCGGCATTCTTTTTGCTGCCGTAAGTTTTGACCTTGAAGTGTTTGACACCGTTGGACAAATACACGATGTATTGTCCAAGCTTCACGTGATACACGTAGGCTTTCATTGTCTCTTCCTCGTCCGATGCTATCACTTGTTTCGCATATTGGTATGCAAACAGGCGAGCTTACAGTTTCAGGTAAGGGTTCAGCAAGCATTCCACTATCAGGAAGGCCGCGAGAGGTATCCGTGCGCTTCAAGCACGACCATCACCCTTTTCCACCTTGCGATCATCATGACCACGATAAGCTATCCCATAGGATTACTTTCCAGGATGAAGATCCAAGAGAGCATAGGAGGCTCAACCATGTCCATCATGATCGATTGTTCTTCCTGTTGATCGAATGGGACGTGCATGACATTCGTGAAGTAGTCTGGGTAGCCGTCTACTGATCAACCGATCACCCATTCGCCTGATCAGCTTAACGATCTGATCTACTCTACCCCCTTTAAAAAGACCCCTTCGCTTTTGTCGAGAAAAAGGTGATCAATTCCGGGCATTTAGCAGACCGCTCGGTAGGTGCGCACAGAAACAAATCTCTCGCGTTTTCGATACCCCATCAGGCCCCTGGCCCTCAACCGACTACCCATTCAATGTCAGAAATTGATTGACGTCAAACAGGAGGGTCGTTTCGATCCTCTTGGGGAAGGGCTGAAAGGGGAGGCGTATACGTGAGTTCATTGCTCGCGGCAAGGTATTCCCACTGCCTCTCCCAATCTTGGGAGAGCTGGTCATCGTGGATCTTTTGGAGATCCCGCAAAAGGAAGCGGTTTTCTCTCCCCAAACGCTCTGCAACAGAGGGCCATTTGTCGAGCAGTTGGCCCACAGGATAGCCTTCTTCCATCTGTGTGCTGTATTCCTCATCAATCAGGAGGCATCCCACAGCACACTTCTTGCCATCAGGCATGCGATACAGGCACATGTCCCGCGCCTGGTCGAAGGCAGGAACTTTTTGCTCTCGTAAGTGGGCCACAACCTTGTCGAAGATTTCCTGCGCTGTCATGCTCATGATTGTTGTCCTGGTGTATAGGTCAGTCCGTGCCAAGAGGCTATGTTTTGGAAGTCTCTCTCCCACTCCTCTATCATGTGGAAGTCATGGACGGCCTGCAACTGTGTGAGCATCTCAACGTTTCCAGTGAGGCGCTCGCGCAATGCGGCAGCTCTGGGATCTTCCAGCACATTCACCACTCCCTGGCCCTCCATCCACTCCCCGTATTCATCGTCAGGGATGACTGCGCCCACCGCACACTTGGTGCGACCATCCCCACGATAGGCGCACCTGCTGCCCTCGCTCGATACGGCCTTGCATCTCTGCTGGCGTAGGTGATTGACAACGGTGTCGAAGACTTCTTGTTTGTTCATGTTGATATCTTCTCCATGATGTCTTTGGCTAATGGCATGAATGCTTGCCAGTTGAGGCCATCATGACCCTTATGCATCATAGCACTTACACTATCAGGGATCTCAGTTTCGTTTTGGTCGCCTAACAGGTAAGCCACCACCAGCATACGGGCGAGCAATACAGTCTTCTCTTCGGTTGTCATGGCTCACCAGAACTTGCTGATGAAATGGATGGCCACATAGACCAGTGCCGCGCCACCCACCAAACAGACCAGCGCCCAGCCGAGCCAGAGTGCGAAGAAACCCTTGAACAAAGAGAACCCCAGCTGACCAGGATTGCCCGAAGGGAAGATGTCCTTGCCGTTCTTTTGCATGTTTGATCCTTTGGAATGTGAATGGGAAATGCGTTGGACGAAGAGTGAGGGCTCGAACCCCATGGAACCCTATCAACCTTTTGTCCCGATAATGGGAGGTGATATGTTCTCCTCGAAGTGGCGAGTAAGCAACAACCCTGATTTTCAGTATCGGGTTTCCCCGATGATTGGAGAAGGAAGGATTGTTTTGGCTCGCCGTTAGGTATGAAAGCGTAAGCCCTGATTTTCCAAATGAAGAGAAGGAAGGACTTACTGGGCATACCCAAGTTATGAGTGGGAAAGCGTAGAAGCTGTTTCTCATTATGGTTGAAGTAGAAGGAAGCTTCTACATAGCCCACTCGATTATCTTGTGTCGTGTTGTTTATTCAGTCAGAAGACTATTGATGTCCACCACCTTGAACTTATTGTCTTTGTTTTCCTGACGGAAGACGTATGCCTTCTCGCCAGATAGCTTGACATCCTTGTCGGAATACAGGATGTGCATGTCGCTCTTCTTGTCCTCGCTCTCTCGGAACAGGTCATGCACCGAGGGAAGGGACTTGATGTATTCCATGTAAGCAGGCATGGTCTTCTCCAAGACTGCTCCATTCATGTGAGCGCTGGACACATGACCTTTCAGGTTGGCATCCAGATACACCATCTCCCTGGAATACAGGTCGATGAGAGCGATGTATTTGGTCTTGCTGTCGCCCGTCAATGGGAAGGACAACTGACACCTGGACGGCTCGAATAGCTTGCCTTCCTGTGCACCCGTTCCCCACTGCAAGGCAGCGAAGACATCCTCCACTTGGGAGAAGGGAATGCCGGAGTAGCACAGGATGTTCCAGACGGCATACCTGACGCCCGCTTTGATCAGCTTGTCAGGATACAGGTCGATGAGTTGAGCAGCTCGGCCCTTCATCTCGCCAGTGTTGATTGGATCTCCCGAGAAGATAGCGGCAGCTTCCACCATCTTCTTGGTGCCGAAGAAGTGTGAGGTTGGGAAGTTGACTGCGTTCCAGCAGCAAGCACCCAGGTTCTTCCAGTTGTGGTCGAAGAAGTTCCAGCTGTTGTCGAACCAGACCACTCCGCTCCTACCGCTCTGCCAGTAAGAAGCCGTGCGAATGAAGTCCACTTCCTGTGGAATGGGAAAGACGGTTCCGCGATTGTAGGGAGACACCTCTCCATCGTTGCTTGGGAGCTTGATGTTGATGGTCTCGATGTCCAGCTTGACCTTGGGAAGACGAGCTTCCAAGACCTTGCCGAGCGCCTTGCCGATGGCCTTGACATGCTTGTCATCCACATGACGAGCAGCAGCCACTTGCACCTTCGTCCAGTTTCCCTTGGGCGGGAAGGTGCGATAGACACGATCATTGACCGTCTCCAAGTAGGTGCGTAGTGCCACGATCTGTGCCGTGGTCAGCTTGTCCAGCACTTCATCAGCAACGAACGCCTTGACAGCCTTGTTGCCAAAGATGGACAGAGCATGAACCAAACGCCTACGGAAGTCGCCCGGTCGTGAAGCCAGAAGCTCCAACACTTTGGTGTCCTTGTTGGCCAAACCAACTTCAACCTTGGCATTGAAGGTCTCCAAGCGGTCGTGATACAGCTCGTTGGCTGCTTGACGAACACGAGGATAGGTCTTCTTGTTCCAGTCGAATGGGTGGAGCTGGTGCATCAGACGCTTGAACAGCTCTGGACGCCTTGCCATGTCATCGGACAGGTTGGCGCAACCTTCCAGCATGCCGAGCAGATACTTGCGCTCTGGCTTCCTGAAAGACTTGAACTTGAACTTTTCACGCAGGGCCACATCACCATTGCTCAATCCGGCCGCCAAACGCAGAACGTCCGTGGCAGTATTGATCTTGATGGCTTTTCCACGGCTCATCATGTAGCCTGCGAGCCTGACAAGGTTCTCCTTGAAAGCCAGCTTGCCGAGGTTGATGGGCAGCTCGTCAGACAGGAAGAGAACGTCTTGAAACTCCTCGTCTTTCCAACGGGCAGGGGACTTCAACAGGGAGTTGAAGATGTCCTTGGTGGTGCCAGCCTTAGCCAGCTTGAGGACAACGCACTTTGGCTGCTTGTCCATCTTCTCACGAGGCTCCACGGGCTGCGTGAAGAACTCCTTTGGGAAGCCCCAATACATGAGGATTTGCGGGAGCCAATACTCCGCAGCAGACTTCTCCAAGACTTCCTTGGGGAAGTTCTTATAGACCACGAAGTCTCCAATCTTGCGATTGTCGCCCGTGATGTTCTTCAGCTCGCGCTCGACATCACCCCACCAACACACCACGCCCTTGACGGTCAGCTTGGTCAACTCCTTGTAGGCTTCCACGGACAGGGCTCGGCCGTAATAGGCCAGGTTCATGACGATGGTAGCGGGCGCCTCGGGCCCCACTTGGGACACCTCGGACGTTCCCACGAACTTAGGAATGTCGATGTAGTTGTGGCGCAAAAGAATGTTGGTCTTGCTGTTCATTTATCCCTCCTACAGGATAGGTAAGTGTCTTGGTTGGGGTAGCGGGAATCGAACCCGCATGCAGTTGCGCGCAGCAAACTGCTAAGCCCAGCTCGCATGTCTCCATGCTCTCTTTTTGGTCGCTGCTTACCCCAATATGGTAAAAGTCGATATATCATCTAACCTTCACTTGTTAGCGAAAGCTAATGAAAAATCATCCCTCACCGTTCAGTCTTCAATATGCAGTGGTGCGTTGTACTTTTTTCTAGCGACCAGAAAGTGCATGTAATGTCCAGCCAATCACAACGCCCGCCCCAACGAGCATGACAAACCAAAAGACTTCTTTGGCTACTAACTTGGGATCGACTTCATTGCGAGACATTGGTCAACCTTTATACGGATGCAGTTGACACACCCTATGAGCCCAGGCGTAAAACTCTTCTGTAGTTCTTTCTGCCTTAGCACTATTACAGCTCCAACAACATGGCACGACATTATTTTTATCGTGTCCTCGTGTATTGTCAATACGATCCAGTCCGTTGTAAGTGAAGTATCCGTCTCTCAATCTTTCAGGACGAATATATTCGCGTCTGGAATGAGACACATAAATGTTGTAAGTATTGCTATGTGTGGCCCCACAATAGAAGCAGTCAAGTTGGCTCAACCTATGGAAGTCCTCAAAGGAAAGATCACCATCGTTGTAGTTGCCTTTATATATTTTCCTAGCACTGGCTTCTTTTGGTTCTCTAGAAAACTGAACTTTGTGTGCTTTTTTTATGTTGTGTAGAGCCGCTTCTATTTTTCCACACCCACAACTCTGAAGATGCCCGCTCTTCATCAGAGAAAGACGCTCAGTGTATCTGTTGCCACAATCGCACAAACAATTGACTTGTATGTGCCTATCTTTAGAGCGCCGCTCTTTGTCAGCAATACTCACAACAATCAGTTTCCCAAATCTGTGGCCTATAAACTCGGTAGCTTTGGCTAAGTAATACTTCGGTGTCTTGTGCATGATATACCTTGTAATGAGATATATCAACTAAAACAGCTTTGTACAAGCGATGGTGCCACATGAATGAAAAAGACTTTGGCAGATTATAGAGATGCCAGCTCTGTACTCACGCCTTGATGTAGACGTTCAAGTTCGCAGAAAAACCCGGATAACCGGGGATCTCTTGCGGACCAAGCGTACTACCAATGCGAATGGTCTTGCCCGAAGCAGACTTCTCACCACGCTTGGTGAGATCCACTTCGATCACGAGCTTGTCGCCTTTGGTCGAGAACGTCACGTTGTCCATATTGCTATGTCCTTCGTTGGGGTTATGCTGATTGACGACCAGCTTACGTCGGAGCCTAATTGGCTCGCAAATGTTCAAGTGCTTCTGCCTCGCAACAGACGCATCAGTAAGTCTGTTTCATAGTCGCAGAAACCTCTGGGCCATTCCTCCATCCGGCCATCCCTGTTAGGGATAAGGGTCTCCCCTCGATAGAGGAATTGAACCTCTGTATGGGGAACAAGACCTTCGCAGATGAAGACACGGACAGCCGTGATGAAGAGGGAGTTGCTGACAGCGATGGTATGAGCGTCCTCATTTGAGAGGAAGGCACGGGCAAGTCGCTCGCAATCTTGATCCGCAAGAGCTATACCCCTGCCGCTATACTCGATGATCTTCATTGGTTATCCTTATGAGCAACGGCTTCACTTCCACCGATTTCGTTGGGAAGCGAATGGGAACTTTTGAGTTGCCGCAAAGCGTAGCTTCTGCGAAGCAGTTATGACAGGTCGCTTCGTGATGCGAACATACATCCTATACAACCAGATGCGTGCTCGAAGATACTGCCATGTCATCAATGTTCGTTCCTCTCCATGACCTTCGGTCAATCGTCCAGTTCCATGTAGTACTCGTCGTAATACAAGTCATCGACATCATCGAAGGCTGCCTCTGCCGCCATTTCAGCAGCACCGCGCATGTCATCTTCGTAGGTCTCGTACAACAACGTTTCCGCTTGCGCAATCTCCTCTTGCGTCAGCTCGAAGTGATTGCCATTGACCATGGCCTCTTCCAACTCCGCAAAGCCTCCCTCATCAGGGTAGCATCGTTCTGGCGGGCCACTGAATACGCCATGCACCAATGGCTCTGCGTATCCTGTGATCTCGACTTCGATGTCTTGGTCATCGCGCTGGACAATCAGGGTGGTGGTGATTTGATTGGGTGTCATGTCAGTTTCTTTCCCGCTCAATGACAATCTCGCAATTGAAGTCAATGGGAAGGCCTTTGCTGTCCTTCTGTTCTGCCAGATGACGGATGGCCTCACCTGCTGTAGAGAAGCGAGTGGCATGTAGCGGGCCAGTAAGCCATGCTTTGAGATTGTTCCAGTAGTAGGTGTCTCCGCTATCGCAGATGCTCTTGACGATGAAGCTCATGTGTCTTCCTTGTTTGCCGTCCACACTCCGTATGTCGCCCACACAATGCCGCTCTCGATCATGAGTAGGAAGACAATGACTTCACAAAACCCTACACGCCCCATGGTATCAAAGGTATGCCAGTGCTTGATGGTCTCACGCACCACGGCAATCAGATCGAAAGACACCAGGAACAGGAATGGCGTGAAGAAGAGACGGTAGCCCCAGAGGCTCATCGCTGTTTCCAATTCCCGTTTGCAGCTTTGGCCCTCAACTGCACAGCCAAGTCTTTGATGGCGTTGTCAGCCGTATTGCCAGAGCCAGTAGGGCTACATGATGGGCCTCCAACACATGCCTCCAAATACTGCTCCCTCAAATAAGCACTCCAATGGGAATGCTTACCACCTTGGGCTTTGATGCAGACCACTTGACGGTAAAATGGTTGCTGCTTCTTTTTACCTGACGGGAGCGCTGGCATGATCAACCTCGTGATGAGTGTGGCAAGAGCCTGCGATGGCCTCCACGATTTCAACAATCGAACCGCAAACAACGATCACGATGAAGAGTGTGATGATGGGATGTTCTTGGGCAAACTCTTTCATGGTAGTGGCCTCAATGATGTGGGGTCATTCCTCTTGTCGAAATCATACATGGGTAGCTTGTCGTATGGAACCTTTGGATTGATGGCATCCCAGTGGTCTTTACCAATCCACATGTCCGGTTCCAACGCATGAAAACACGCATGGCAAACCACGACCATACGAAACTCTGAATAGCCATTCGGATCGCCCGGTTTCTTCGGCCCTTGGCAATCAAGGACGAACAGTGGTGCGATGGGTTCATCCGTCAAACCATCTTCCTCGGCAAAAGGAGAGGCTTCCAATACACCTGTATCCTTTTCAGCACCGCATCCGAAACAGCTCATCTTCATGGTCATCCTCGGGAGAAACTCACGCGCTTCTCGGTGGCCTTGTGCTGGAAGCCGAGCGTCTTGGTGGTCTTGCTGCGCTGCCAGAGAACCGACTGCTTCTTCTTTTTGAGGATGACTGCCACGGCCTCGTCATGATCCATCATGGTATGGACGTTGAGCGTTGCATGATCCACGAACCCAAGCCAACTCGGATGCGACTCGAATAGCCGCCTGGTGAGCCAGCGGTCAGCCTCCTCGGCCTTCTCGAACTTTTTGATCAGATCCTCCACATCACCGTTGGGCTTGACGCGAGTTTGGACAACCCAATTCGCATCCACCACAGAAGCAATCCACAGCTTCTTACTTGTCGATGCAGCGGCAGGCTCCGCTTGTGCCTGCTCCAAGACAGCCTCTTGCTTGGCTGCACTGACTGCCGTGATGTGGGCGATGACTGCGTTCTGGATTTCGAGAAGGGAAGCTCTTGTCATGGCCTCCGTATCACGCAGCTCCGAAAGGGCCTTGGCTCGCTCCACATCCAGCTTGGCGATGATGGGGCTGACTTTCTCTGCCAGCTCACCTGTGGTCAAGAACTCACGGTATTGATTGAGGAACCCATAGGCAGAATACTTGGCTGTATTGGTGGAAGTGGACTTGTGCAACCAAGACTTCAATGTCAGAGCCATGTCTTCAGCGCCTCTTTGTTTGGATGAACATACGTAACGTGTTTATTACCGCACTCTACTAATACGAAGAAGCTCCACCCAGGCTGGTATGGTTGGCCGCCCAAATCTTCATCGTAGTATCCCAGATGATCATCTCCACAAGCGGGACACTCTTTGACGCCATCATCAGCTTCGTAGAGTTTCTTTGCACTTGCAGGAAGCGTTAGCGTTGCCACCGTCAGTTGTCCTTTGACGGAACGATCAATTCCCAATGCTCGCCAGGCTCCAACCTTACCATCCTGGTCTCTGCCTTGCAGTAGGTTGGAGCCTTGTCCAGATCATCACTGAACGTATTGAAGCCTTCGATGCAGAAAGTGCCGTCCTCTCGCATCAGGACATAAACACAGTCAAGCATTCTCAGTGCCCCTGCTGTTGCTGCCTTTGCATCTGAGCCCTATCATCAGGCGGAGGATCGATCTCATCCTGCGGAGTGAAGGCTTGCCCATCACAGATCCAGAACCATCCAATGGGTGGCTGGGCCTCACCTTCCGGCCCCCAGATGGGCTGTTGAAAACATCCTGTGGTGTATGGATCATCGGCAGGGTCGCCAGTGAGCGGCCCAAAAGGAAGCGGTGGATTGCTGCCATCCCAAGTCTCTGGCGCCTTAGAGCCATAGACTTCTGGCGCAGGGGGAGGATCACCGTAGGCGCATGCCGTCATGCCTGCCATCACGAGGAGAATTGTTTTGAGAAGCATGTTGTTAGTTGCCTTTCGGTTTCGAGGGTTGTGAATGGGAAATCGCTTTTGCCATCGCAATGATGCCGGTCATGAAGTCAATCATGGACGTCATCTGTTTGGCCAATGCCAGGTCATGATGAGGTTTATTGACATCCACTTCGCAGTTCTTCCACTCCACATGGGAACCAGTGCATTTGCTGACTTCGTGGCTGATGATCTTTCCCTTGTCATCCAGCTTCACTTGGCGTTGGCAGACAGGACAGAGGAAGCTGGATTGGAAGGTGTGGTTCATTGGGGAGGGGTATAGGTCAGGTCGTAGTAAGTAGCTACTGACTGAAGGCCATCTTCCCATCTTTCCACTTGGTAATGGTCATGAACCAATTGCAGCGACTCCAATAGCTCCCTATTGCTCCAACCCAATCGATCCGCAATCTTCGGATAATCTGCCAGCAGAGCATGCACTCCCTGGCCTGTCTCCATGTCAGGCGAGTATTCCTCATCCGTTATGAGGCACCCAACCGCACACTTCAAGCCTTCGGGAGAGCAATAGACGCACATGCTACGACCAACCGAAACGATGTTGGACTTGGCTTGCTGTTTTCGCAGGTGAGCGACCACGGTGTTGAAGATGTCTTGGGCTTGCATTGTCGTTTCCTTTGGTGGGGCGGGCAGGACTTGAACCTGCAAAGGGCATAAGCCCCAACTGGGTTACAGCCAGCTTCCTTAGACGTTTGGATACCGCCTCAAATGTTTCAGAGCTTCCTTTGTCAATCCCTATCGTCCCAATAGTAATCGGGGAATTGAGTGCGGAAGTGATCCTTCATAGCACGAGCCCCAGTTCGCACGGCCTCATACATGGTCTCATGGAGCTGACCGAACTTCTCGTCAAACATTTCCATGGCCGTCTTGACGATGTTCTCATGATACTGCTTTTGGAAGCGGGCAAGGAACTCGGTCA
>Ga0326728_10011164_pt1 | contig 20655 bp, 17 predicted proteins | sample MB3enrmetagenome_FD_207602 | JGI IMG/M metagenome (GOLD analysis project Ga0326728, IMG submission 207602) | Lab enriched peat soil microbial communities from McLean, Ithaca, NY, United States - MB31MN | ecosystem: Environmental > Terrestrial > Soil > Wetlands > Peat | place: USA: New York... | reverse complement strand
TTCTGCGTGAGCTGGGCCGGCCGGCCATTCACCTGCTACGCTACCACGCGATGGGCGAGGCAAAGCTGCCGCGTATCGGAAACCCACTGTCGCCGCTCGGTCTGGCAGACGGCAAGCTCGCTGCCGAGAGCTTGTCGCGAGCCGCCGAGGTCCTGCGCCACGAGGCACTGGAGGTCACCACATGATGCAACCATCCACGGCAGTCAATCGGCCACACGAAGCGTGCGCGCCGCCGGCGCTCGATTTGAGCGCACGGGTGCAGGCTTTACACGAAGCGGTCCGCGCCACGCGTCCGGCGGTATCTGCAGAGCGTGCGGTCCTCGTCACCCGCTACTTCCGCCGTCGCGCCAATCGAGCCAAGCCCATGGTGCTGCAGAAGGCGGAGGCGCTCGCACACGTGCTGCGCCAGAAGCAGGTAGGCATCCGCCCCGGCGAGCTGCTGGTGGGTTGCTTCACGCCGCACCGCGTCGGCGGCGAGATCTTCCCGGAGCTGCACGGGGTCGCCATACTCGAAGATCTCTTCCGCTTTGAACGCCGCCGGGTGAACCCGTTTTCGATTTCCTCGACCGAACGGCGTCAATTCCTCTTCGAGGTACTGCCGTTTTGGCTGACGCGTTTCATGCTGGCGCGCGTGCGGCCGGTGTCGGAGGCGCTGCGTCTGATTCGCGAAGAACTGCACTCGCCCTTTTCTCTTATCAACGAAGCGGGGGGGATCTCACATTTCGTTCCGAACTACGAAGCGCTTCTGGCCCTCGGGACCGAGAGCTTTCGGCGCGAAGCGCAGGAGCGGCTCGCAGCGCAACCACCGGATTCGCCGGCCGCCGATTTCCTGCGCGCCGTTCAGGTGGTTTGCAACGGGCTGGACGACTTTGCCGACGGCTATCGGCGAGCGGCGGAAGCGCAGGCGCGCCAAGAGCGCGACGCACAGCGCCGGCTCGAGCTGGAAGGCATCGCTGCGGCGTGCGCGCAGGTGCCGCGCCTGCCGGCCCGCGGCTTCCACGAGGCGTTGCAGGCGCTGGTGTTCGCACAGATCGCACTCAATCTGGAGTCGCTTGACAACTCGGTGTCGCCCGGCCGCCTCGATCAGGTCTTGTGGCCGTATTACGAGCGCGATCTGGCTGAGGGCCGACTCGACCGCAACGACGCCTTCGAGCTGCTGGGCTGTTACGCCGTCAAGCTGTGCGAGATCGTCCCCGTGTTCTCCGGGCGCGCCACGCGATTCCACGGTGGCCTGTTTAACGGTCAGGCGGTCGTGGTCGGCGGCGGCGATCGGGATGGCCGGGACGCCACCAACGAGCTGACCTATCTGTTTCTCGAATTGATGGACCGGTTGCGCACGCGGCAGCCCAACTACCATGCCCGCCTGCATCGCGGCAGCCCGCCCGCGTACCGCGCCCGCATTGCCGCCGCTCTGGCCGCCGGGGCCGTGTCGCCGGCGTTGTACAACGACGAAGTCATCGTGCCCGTGTTGCGCAGTCGGGGTATTGCCGAGGCCGATGCGCGCGACTACGCCACCGTCGGCTGCGTCGAGCCGGTAGCGGCGGCTAAGAGCTTTCTGTCAACCGACGCGGCGCTGTTTAATGTGCCGCTGTGTCTGGAGCTGGCGTTGAACTGCGGGCGGCGGTTCGGCCAGCGCCGCCGAATCGGGGCGCCCACGCCCCCGGCCGAAGACTGTCGCTCGACGGAGGAAGTCGTCGAGCTGTTCCGTCAGCAGCTCGGATTCGCCCTACAGCATTTGTTGGCGGACCTGCAGATTATCGAGCGGGCCAATGCGAACTGGCATCCGACGCCGCTCACTTCCATGCTGATCGACGGGTGCTTGGTGAAGGGACGTGATGTCACAGAGGGTGGGGCGCTGTACAACGGCAGCGGCGTCCAGGGGGTCGGCGTGGTCGAGGTCGGCGACAGCCTGGGGGCGGTGGAATCGGTGGTCTTCCGTTCCGGACGCGCGTCCATGGCCCAAATCGTGGCCGCGTGCCGTGATGGGTTCCGCCACCACGACACGCTGCGGGCGCGGCTGCGCAAAGCGCCGAAGTATGGGAACGACGATCCGTTCGCTGACGGCTTCGTGGCCCGGGTGATGGAACTGTTCAGTCGCTGCCTCATGGGGCGGCGGAATACGCGCGGCGGCGACTACGCGGCCGCCTTCTATTCCGTCACCGCGCATCAGGCGTTCGGTGAGATGGTCGGCGCGCTCCCCAGCGGCCGTCTGGCGGGTGCACCGTTTTCCTCCGGCCTGTCGCCCGGCAACGGACTGGACCGGACCGGGCCGACGGCGACCTTACGCTCAGTCGCCGCGCTGCCGCTGCATCTGGCGGGCAACGGCGTGAACCTCAACCTCAAGCTCGATCCGTGGGTCGTAGCCGGCGCCGACGGTGCAGCCCGGCTGCAACATCTGATCGACGGCGGCTTTGCAGCCGGCTGCATGCAGATGCAGGTCAATGTCCTGGACCCGCAGATCCTCATCGAAGCGCGCGACCATCCGGGCCGATATCCGGGCTTGCTCGTGCGCGTCTCCGGCTACTCAGCGTACTTCGATGACCTGTCACCAGAGATGAAGCAGGAGATCATCGACCGGACCCTGCACTCCACGCCGGAGCACCTGGTCTAGTGTGGCGCTCGCGGCGCTCTGACGAGTTGCGCTGACGTGCCGGTCGAGGGGGAAGTCGTTGCACATGCTGCCGACCGGCGTGCGCTGCATGAGTCGGCGCGCCGTTTCCGCGCCAGCCACCCTGACGTGCGGACCTTCATCTTCTTCGCCGGTGATGCAATCCCCGAAGGGTTGGCGGTCAGTCTTGCCTCGCTCTAGCCGCGTCGTCGGCCGTCTTGCTCACGGCGTCTTGCTGGTTCCTGTCCGGGTGGATGGCAGGGGTCAGCCATTAGTTTGGACTTTCCGTACTTCAGCGGGCGCGCGGTCTTGCTGGAGCGGCCGCGCTCAACGCAGATCTCCGACGCTCCGATCCGCCTTGCAGTCCGAACGCCTGCCGGACGTTGATGCTGAGGCTGCGCCTTTTGTCGTCGCCCCTAATACTACTGTGTCATGAAATTTCATGGAACCCTTGGTTCTTGCGGATTTCAGCGGTTTTCGACCCTCTCATGGCGCACCTTGCAAGGCCGCGATCCATGCGGCTTTGGTGGTTTTGTGACACTGTAGTACTAATCTCCTGTAGGCCCATCATCTGAAGGGCCGGAAGTTCCCCGATCGCGTTCCCCCACTGCCGCTCTGTGGATCTCGGTCAGAAGAAACCAGTCTGAGCCGCACAGCGCCTTGTGAACACCGTGCGTGAGCTTGGCCGTGGAGAAAAGTTGAACGAAGGCGAAGGGGAACGGTCGCCTCACCCGCTACCACGCGGAGATGCCCGATGCGCAAACGACGGTAAGGTCCCCGCGCTTGCATTTCGTGCAGGCACTCCCTACATGTGATGCATGCAGTACACGGTCAGAGGAATTCCGACTACGGTGGACAAGGCGCTGCGGCAGCGGGCGCGGGCGAAAGGCAAGAGCCTCAACGAGGTCGCTATTGAGGCGCTTGCGGAGGGGATCGGGCTGGAGGCGCACCTCGAACGGCGCGACCTTAGCGACATCGTCGGCACCTGGAAGAAGGATGCGGCGATCGAGGCGGCGCTGGCTGCTCAGGACGAGGTGGACGAAGACCTCTGGAAATGAGAATCACACTCGATACTAACCGCTACGTGGACCTCTGCAAAGGTCTTGAGGCGACGGCACGACTCGTGGCGACGGCAGACGAAGTGTACCTGCCCTTCGTTGTGGTGGCCGAGCTGCGAGCGGGATTCGCGCTTGGCCGCCGGGCCGCGGAAAACGAGCGTGTCCTGCGGCGGTTCGTCATGAAAGACGACGTGCGTGTGCTCTTCGCCGATGAGCAGACCGCCCACCATTACGCGGCGGTCTTTCGCCAGCTGCGGCTTCAGGGCACTCCGATCCCCACCAACGACATCTGGATTTGCGCGCTCGTGTTGCAGCACAATCTTGTCTTGCACGCCCGCGACCGGCACTTCGACCACGTCCCGCAGCTGGTGCGAGCCTAAATACAGCATTTCACGACTACGGCGACCTGGCGTCGGGGGTCGCGGCGATCTACTGCACGTGCTTCAGCGTGCCGCCGCCCTCAAGATAGGCGGCGACGCCGGCGGCGCGGATCCCCCCTTCGCAAGTCTACTTCGGAGGATGACCCGTGCTCCTTACGTCTTGTTCTGGAGGGTGCAAGGTGTGGCAGCCGATCTTCGTCTCGATGTCGGCGGTCTGATCGCCAAGTTGCACGCGTGACCGGAATCGTTCGCGGCAGCACCGCTGCTCTCGACGAGCCTGTGCCCCCGCGCTCGGCCTCGACGCACCCATCGACCTCCAAGCCCCTGACCGCCACGCCTGACGGCGTGGCGCGGAAAACAGCGCCATTGGTCGAGAGCGACCGCGCGCTTGCGCGGAAGCCTAACTTCGAACGGAACCCGGACCGGTTCACGCATACGGAGGCGTGAGACATGCCGACGACGAGCGGAGGACAACCAGCGACCCGGTGGAGATCCTCCGTCGCCGTTTCTGCGAAGGTCGGCCCCGGCACCGATGAGTACCAGTGGTCACACACAGTGCAGTTCTCGGTTGTCCTCGGGAAACAAGGATCCTTTCCATCGTGTCCGGAGTTTGGAGCGTTGGAGTTCTTTCTGTACTGGCGGTGCGGTTTGTCCTGCGCCGCTTCCTCCGGCACATCCCAGCGCAGGTCGATAGGCTGGAAGCGCATCCCGTTGGCGAGACAGAGCTGCGGGAGGTCGCGCTCGGCCTTCATGTCCGAGAACGTCGACCTGACGAACAGGCGGATGGTGCGGCTGAGTGTGGGCATGATGCGGATGGCTATCTTGGGAACGGCTTCGTTTGATCTCCGCATCGGTTTCTCCTTGGGACTCGGTGCGCTCAGCGAAAGGAACCGGCCCGGTGTTGCGAAGGTGCACCATCCTCATCGTTGCCGGCCCCGTAACTTCGAAAAGCCCAGAGATTCCAACGAATTTTGGGCTTCTTGTTTCCCGGCGAATCATTGCCCGCTGAGCCGGGTGCGGCCGGGACACGTACCCGGTGCGGGATAGGCGTCTGCAGCCCATCACTGATCGGCGCAAGGACCCCGTCTGCTCTTGATCGCGGGCGGCGCCTCGGCTACTTCGCACCTGTGCTAAGACCTGTGCCAAGAATGGGAAGGAAGAGAAAGCTTGCCAGCGCGGAAACGCCGCCGAGCGCGCCTCTGAACGAGGTACGCTGGCACGCGCTCCTCAACACCGCTCGCGACGCCATCGTCAGCAGCGATGCGACCGGGCACATCACCCTGTTCAACCCGGCCGCGGAGCGCATGTTCGGTTACCGCGCGGAGGAAGTGCTCGGCTGCGACCTCGGCGTGCTGATGTCGCCGCCCTATCGCGACGAGCACAACGAGTACATCCATACGTATCAGCGCACCGGAGTCCCGAAAGCTATCGGCAAGATCCGCAAAGTGCGTGCCCGGCGCAAGAGCGGTGAGACCTTTCCCATTGAGCTCTCCGTTTCCGAGGTACGCACCGGGGACGAGGTCTCCTTCTCCGCCATCATCCGCGACACCACCGAGCGTGAGGAAACCGAGGAAGCCTTGCGACGGGAGCGCGATTTCGCCGAACGCCTGCTCGAAACGGCCCAGGTCATTGTGCTGGTACTCGATCGGCACGGGCGCATCGTGCGCTTCAATCGCTACATGGAGCAGATCTCCGGCTATCGTCTGGAAGAGGTGAAAGACGCCGACTGGTTCTCCATCTTCATCCCCGAAGGCGAGCGCCCCCGCGTCCGTCGAATCTTTGAGGAAGCTGTGAGGGATCTGCACGTTCATGCGCGCGTCAACCCGATCGTCACCAAGGCCGGTACGGAACGCCTGATCGAGTGGTACGCCAACAGCCTCAAGGACCAGAACGGCAACGTGGCCGCTGTGCTCGCCATCGGCCAGGATGTCACCGAACGGCAGCGCGCCGAGGCCCGCTTGATGGCGCAGTTCGCCCTCACCCGTGTCCTCGCCGACTCCGTCTCGTTGCAGGAAGCGACTCCGGCGCTGCTGCAGTCGATGTGTGAAGCCACCGGCTGGGAATTCGGCGAGCTCTGGTCTGCCGAGCGCGACACCGGCCTGCTGCGGTGGCACGGCGCCTGGCACGACCCGGCGTTCGACACGGCCGAACTGGAAGCGGTCAGCCGCACCCTCAAGTTGACGCGCGGGCAGGGCTTGGCCGGCCGTGCCTTCGCCACCGGCGAGCCTGCCTGGCTGGCCGACGTCACCACGCAACTGCATTCGCGGCGGGCGGCACTCGCAGCCAAGCTGGGCTTGCGCGCCGCCTTTGCATTCCCGGTGCGCGCCCGCAATGTCGTGATCGGTGTCATTACCTTCTACAGCCGCGATGCCCGGCCACCGGACAACGATCTGCTGCAAATGCTGGACGCCGTCGGCAGCCAGATCGGCGACTTCATCGACCGCACGCGCGCCGAGGAAGACCTCATCCGCATGAGCAAGGCGATCGAGTCCACTAGCGATGCCATCTGCATGGCCGATATGAAGGCCCGTGCGACGTACCACAACCGCGCCTTCGCCGATCTGTACGACTACACCGTCGACGGGCTCAACGCCGCCGGCGGGCCCGCGGCGCTGTTCGCCAAAGAGGGACTCGCCGACGAGGTCTTCGGCGCCGTTCGGAGCGGCCGCTCGTGGAGCGGTGAGGTCGAGTTGAAAGCCAGAGATGGCCGCATCGTGCCCACGCTGTTGCGTGCCGACTGCATTCTCGACGAGACGGGAAACCGTATCGGATTCATCGGGGCGTCCACCGACATGACCGAGCGGCGCCGGGCGGAAGCCGAGCTGCACGACTTACAGAAACGGTCGACCCAACGCGAACGACTGGCCGACATAGGCGCCATTACCGCCAAGCTGGTGCACGACATCGGCAACCCGCTGGCCGGCCTGTCCATGCAGGCGCAGCTGGTGCTCCGCCGCGTGCGGCTGAACGAAACCGGCAAGACGCTGCTACAGTCGGCAGAGAAAGTCGTCTCGGAGGTGCGCCGGCTCGAGGTCCTGATCAACGAGTTCAGGGAGTTCTCGCGCGAGCAGCGTCTGCACCGGGAGCTCATCGACGTTCCCCGTTTCCTGCAGGAAGTGGTGGCCCTGTGGCAGCCGGTGGCGCGGCCACAGGCTATCGCTCTCTGGCTCGAAGCTCCTGAGGATGTCCCGATGCTGCGCGCCGATCCCGACAAGCTGCACCGCGTCTTCGACAACCTGGTGAAGAATGCCGTGGAAGCGGTTGAGCCCGGCCCTGGACACGTGATCCTCAGGGTGACCATTCCCACCCCCGCCAACGTTCGGATCTCGGTCGAGGATACGGGTCCCGGAATTGCGGAAACGGTGGATGTCTTCCGTCTGTTCGAGACTACGAAACCGGATGGCTCTGGTCTCGGCCTCACCATTGCTAAGGAGATTGTCCTGGCGCACGGGGGCAACATCGAGTTTACCTCTAGACATCCACATGGAACCATCTTCCACGTTACCCTTCCCTTCGAGGAACCCGCCGTGTAGCGCGATTGGGGTGTTGCTGGTCGATGCCGACCAGTGCTTCCGCAGCGGTCTCGCGGAAAATCTCCGCGATGACGGACACGATGTCCGCGACTACGCCGGGCCAGAGGAGGTGCCGTTGCTCGCGGCTTTGGCGAACATCGCGGTTGCCGTACTCGACTACTCCCCTTCCAGCCCCGACCGCTTGGCGTTGGCGGATGCAGTCCATCTCGCCATGCCGGAAACCGCCGTGATTATGGTGACTGCCTACTACTCCGACCCCAAGGAGGCGGAAGCTGCATCGCGGCCCTTCCTGCATTTGCAATCCCGCCCCCTGGAATACGAGGTGCTCCACGGCCTGATTCACCGCCTCTGCAATCAGCCGCTGGCGTAGCAACGCCAGCCATTCGGCGGTGAGCACTGGTCGGACCGGCTGCCTTCCCAACCGCAGCCCCCGCAGCCGAGAGCGACCCCGCTCTTGACTGCTCCGGTAGACGCACTAAAAGGAAGCGTGCGCTCAGGCGCAGGGGTACCCATGAGGAGACCAAGCACACGCATCGTTCTGGCCAGCGCCCTGCTGCTGTCCGCCGTGGTGGCGGCCACGGCGGCAGCGGACCTGTCACCGGCGATCAAGGCCGATCTGGCAAACAGCAAGTACATCTATGTGGCGACGACGCGGAAAAGCGGCGCGCTCGGGAAGCCGGCGGAGATATGGTTCCTGTATCACAATGGTGCCGTGTACGTGGCCTCGCCACCGACCACCTGGCGCGTGCGGCGGATCAAAGCGGGCCGCACCCAGGCCAAGATTGCCGTCGGCAAGCCCGATGGCCCGGCGTTCATGGCGACGGGCGCGGTGGTCAATGAGCCCGACGTTTATCCGGTCCTGTTCGCAACTTACGCGAAGAAGTACGGCGGCGACTGGACGAAATACGAAGACAAATTCCGCACCGGGTTGAAGGACAGGAGCCGCGTGTTGATCAAGTACACGCCGAAGGATAGCTAGCGGCAGAGCGCGCCGGCGACGTTGAGAGACCGGGCAGATCATCCACCGCCGTATGGTGCACCTACCGAGCAGTCGCCTGTTCACCGCCTGTCTCATTCCACGTGCGGACCTGAGTCGTCTCGAAGCCAGGTATCCCGAGTGATTGCAAAGTCGGCCTTGACGCTGGGTGGCTTCTGGGGGATTCAAGCACACGCTCGAACCTATGCGCATGCTCCTCGGGTGACGGAGCACCCGCCGCGAACTCGTGTCGCGGTGGTTTCTTTCCGCGTTTTGCTGTTCTCTTCTGGTACGAGCCGTTCCAGACCGCCGAAAGAACGGACCACGTGGTCGTTGCACCCGCTGCTGCATTCTTCGCTTGCCCCACTTGGGCGCGGTCACGCAAGCCGGCGTGTTTCGGAACCTCAGCAGACGACATGTCGTTGACGTGCGCTCCCGTACAGCGGCAACGGGGTGGGGGCAATTGACACAGCTTGGGAGTTGCTTGATAGGGCGGAGTCGCGGTAGAAGCGAGGGGGCTGAGAGAAGGAGCGCGAAAGCCCCCGCGGCAGTGGGCCTTGGTGCCATTTGGAAAGGAGAGATAGCATGCAACTGACGAACGACCCTTTGCTTACCGAGAATCGGCAAAACCTGAGCCCGCAGTGGCACCCCCCAAAAGCCCTCACGAAGCTCGACGCCGCCGAACGCAAACGACTGCAGGACAAGGCGCGCGAGCTGCGTGCGCAGATCGTCGAGGTGACCTACACCTGCGGCGGCTCCCACATCGGCGGGTCGCTCAGCCAGCACGACATCCTCGTGGCGCTGTACTACAGGTATCTGAATATTGACCCGTCCCGCCCCCATTGGGATCAGCGCGACCGCTTCGTGCTGAGCAAGGGCCACGGCGGCGTCGGCCACGCGGTCATCCTCGCAGACAAGGGGTACTTCGACCCCCAGCTGCTGATGGACTTCAACAAGACCGGCTCGCCCTTCGGCATGCACCTGGACCGCCTCAAGGTCCCGGGCGTGGACTGCTCGACCGGCTCGCTGGGCCACGGCTTTCCGCTCGCCGTCGGCATCGCGCTAGGTGCCCGGGTGCAGGGCCACAAGTACCGGACGTACTGTGTGCTTGGTGATGGCGAGTGCCACGAGGGCGCGGTGTGGGAGGCGGCGATGGCGGCCGGACACTACAAGGCGACAAACCTGACCGCGTTCGTGGACCGCAACAAATTGTGCATGGACGGCCCGACTGAGAAGGTCATGGCGCTGGAGCCGCTCGACAGGAAGTTTGAATGCTTCGGCTGGCGCGTCCTCAAGATCGACGGCCACGACTTCGACCAGATCTGCGACGCCGTCGACACCGCGCTTGCGGAGACGGGGCGGCCGGTGATGATCATCGCCAACACGATCAAAGGCAAGGGCGTGGACTTCATGGAGAACAAGACCGCCTGGCACTACGGCGGCCTGGACGCGGAAATGCGGGCGAAGGCTCTGGAATCGATCCAGAGGTCGTAGCGGTCGGCGCCGAGAAGAGGAGGTCGTGATGGCGAAGGCTGAAGGACTCACGTGGACGGTCGATGACGCGGACCACATGACGCAGGCTGAGATCTACGGCGAGGTTCTGACGCAGCTGGCGCTGAAAAACGAGAAGATCGTAGCGATGACGGCGGACTTGGCGACCTCCACCAAGATCGGCAAGTTCCAGGCGAAGATCCCCGAGCGGTTTTTCGACTTCGGGATCGCCGAGGCAAACATGGTGGCGGTAGCATCGGGCATTGCCGAGACCGGCCTTATCCCGGTCATCTCGACCTTCGCGGTGTTTGCGTCGCTGCGTGCCGCGGAGTTCGTGCGCACGGACCTCTGCTACCAGAAACGCAACGTCAAGATCATCGGCACCCACTCCGGCACGTCGTTCGGCCAGGCGGGCACGACGCACCACTGCACCGAGGACCTGGCGGTGATGCGCAGCTTCGCGAACATGGTGGTCATCGCGCCGGCGGACGCGCGCGAGACGGCCAAGGCCGTGGAGGCGGTGCTGGGGTGGGACGGGCCGTGCTACATCCGCATCGGTCGCGGCTTCGAGCCGCCGCTGCATAAGGATCTGGACTTCGACTTCGAGATTGGCAAGGCGATCGAGCTGCGCGACGGCCATGACGTGACGGTGATCGCGTGCGGCGTGACGGTGCTGCACGCCATGGAGGCGGCGGCGCGGGCGGCGGCCAACGGCGTATCGGTCCGCGTGCTGGACATGCACACCATCAAGCCGATCGACGAGGCGGCAGTGCTGAAGGCGGTTGCGGACACGCGCCGCATCATCACGGCCGAGGACCACAGTGTGGTCGGCGGCCTGGGGTCGGCCGTGGCGGACGTGATCGCCAGGAGCGGCAAAGGCTGTGCCTTCCGCAAACTCGGCTACCAGGACGAGTTCTCGATCGTCGGTTACCCCGAGGACCTGCTGCATCACTACAAGATCGACGCCGACGGCATCTTGGAGGCGATCGCGGAGGTGGTGCGGGCCGAGTTCGAGCAGGACGAGAACTGGGAGGATGAAGACTAGGGTGTTAGGGTGTTAAGTTAGGTCCCCTAACACCGTAACACCCTCACTATTTGAGGATTGCCGGCGATGGCTGATCACACACAGGAACTGAGGGCGCGGATCTTTCTCCGCTCGGCCCTCCCGCTGGTCAAGGTCGTGGCCGAAGAGCGACCGCGGTACCGGAAGCTGCTCTTCAAGGCCAATGGCGTGGTGCAGTTCACGGCGAGCGACAGCGAGCAGGCCGCCTGGATAGAGCTGGGCGATGGGACCATCGACGTCAAGCAGGGCCTGCACCCCAACCCGTCGATCACGGTGAAGTTCAAGACGCTCAGGGACCTGAACACGTTCTTTGCGGGCGGCACGGCGCTGCCGTCGCTCAAACGGCTTGCGGGCATCCCGAGCCTGCTGCGGGTCGTGCCGTTCCTGCTGAAGCTGAAGGTTCTGATGCCCAACGCGGTGCCGACCGACCCGGCAGGCAAGGCGCTGAAGGTCAAGATGCTGCTCTACATGGTCTCGAACGCCCTGAGTCAGCTCAACAAGGGCGGCGACGAAACCATGGTGAAGCTGGTCAAGAACAGCCCGGATCGCATCTTCCAATGGACGGTCGAGGGCGGCGGTCCAGCCGCGTATCTGCGCATGCGCGGCGGCCAGACCAAGGCCGGCCGCGGCACCTACACGCGCCGCCGCCCGTACGTCCACATGATCTTCCCCGACATCGAGGGTGCGTTCGACGTGTTGACGCAGAAGGTGGGGACGGTGGATGCGGTCCGCTACAACAAGCTGCGGATGGAAGGCGCGATGGAGGGTGGCAAGGAAGTCGGCCTGCTCATGCAGCGGGTCGAGGCGCTGACGACCGGGGCCTGATTCCCGCCGACAGCTTGTCCGAGGCACCCGAACGGGCCGTCTGACGGCTGACATTCGGACTCACCGCCGAGCAGGAGTGAGTGTAACTATCAGCCAGTAACTATGGACTATCGACTATCAGCTACCTAGTATTGATTAGGAAGCCGTTGAGTATCGACCCATGGATCGCCAGCGCGCGCTTGCTGCCAGTGAAGAGGAAGTCCGCCGTTTGACGGGGCAGTCCTTCGGTGACGTCCGCCCCAGCCGCCGGGATTTTGCGTTGCACGTCGGCACGCAGAAGCAAGAACTGGCCATCGTCGCCCGCCTGAGCGCGGATGGAGCCCAGTCCGATCGGCCGTGGGCCACGGCGGAGTTGGTGGCGCACGCCCGCGCCTGCGACGATGCCGAAGTGGCGGCGCTGGCGGTAGCCACAGGCGCGGGTGGAGTGTCGATACGAGACTTGGCGGCGATCGCGGAGGCGACGACGGCGCCGGTCCTACGTGACGATCTGATCATTCACCCCAGCCAGCTGTACTACGCCCGCTTGCATGGCGCGGACGCGGCCGTGTTGCCGCTCGCGGATCTCGATGACGCCGCCGTCGAGACGCTCGTCGACACCGCCCAGTCGCTACGCATGGCAGTAATCCTCGAATTGCTCGGCGAGGCACAGATGGAACGCGCCTTGCGCCAGGCGCACGGGCTGCTGGGACTTCGATGCACCGACCGGAACGGCAGCCTCAACCTAGAGGACACGCGCCGACTGGCAGAGCAGCTCCCGTGCCACCGTACCTCGCTGGCCCTGGCCGAGATCCGTTCGGCGGCAGAGTACAACGCGCTCCAGGGAGTGTGCGACGCCGTCGTTGTGGGTGAGGCGTTGCTGGCCGGTCGGGTCGGCAGCGTCCTGCAGGCGATTGCCGGCCGTTGAAATCAGGGTTTGCGACTGCGGGTGAGTCAGAGCACCTCCGCCGCTTGCAGCCATTCGAGCGCGAACGGCCACGGACCTTGCCCCGACTCGGTGTTGCCATTGTATGTTATCGCAACTGTCGACTGCGCCGCGGACGTTTGCTACGAGTCGGCGCAGTTGGAAGGAGTCTATCATGCCTACCCCGGCACGCGATCTGTTTTTCGCCCCGGCCGTCGACCTGGCAGCGCAGATTCGCACGAGAACTCTGTCGCCCGTTGATCTCATGCGCGTGACGCTGGAGCGCATCGAGGCGATCAATCCACAAGTTAATGCCCTCGTCAGTTTGCGGCCCCCCGAGCAGTTGCTTGCCGACGCGCAGAGTGTGGCGGATCGCCTCGCACGTGGCGATGATGTCGGACCGCTGGCCGGTCTGCCCTTAGGCGTGAAAGACCTGGAGGACACGATCGGCCTGCCCAACACGCGCGGCTCGCTGTTGTTCAAGGATTCCTATCCGCAACGCGACACTGTCCAGGTGGCGCGGCTCAAGCGCGCCGGCGCCATCGTCGTCGGCAAGACCAACACGCCGGAGTTCGGCTACACCGCGTTCACCACCAACCGCGTCTACGGCACCACGCGCAACCCGTGGAACCTGGCGCGCACGCCCGGGGGCTCGAGCGGTGGCTCGGCGGCGGCGTTGGCTGGCGGGCTGCTGCCGCTGTCGACGGCCTCGGACGGCGGCGGTTCGGTACGCATTCCGGCGAGCTACACCGGGCTTTTCGGGCTCAAGCCCACCAACGGCCGTATTCCGTGGGGGCCGGAAGAGATGCTGCGCGGGGGGGCCACCATCGTCAGCGGTCCGCTGACCCGTTGCGTGCGCGATGCCGCTTTGTGGCTTGATATCACTGCGGGTGCGCATACGGCCGACCCCTTTTCACTGCCGCACCCGGGCTACTCGTATCGGGAGATCTTGGACCGGCCGCCGCCACGCCTGCGCATCGCCTACAACCCCACCCTCGGGTACGCGCGGCCGGAGAAGCAGGTGCGGCGCGAGGTAGAGGCGGCGTTACGGGCGCTGGAGGGGCTCGGCCATCATGTCGAACAGGTCACCAGCAGCATCCCCGACGTGGTGATGGATTGGGTGCGGCTCACGGCCTTCGAAGACCTCGGCGTCCTGGCGCCGTACCTGCATGACGAGAGCATCTTGGATCCCGGTTTCCTGCCGGGGCTTGCGCTGGGCCGGCAGGTGACGCCGGCGGACATGGGACAGATCCAGCGCACACGCAGACAGCTCATCGACGAGCTGGAGCAGCTGTTTGCGCGCTTCGATTTGCTGGCGACGCCTACGGTAGCCACCGTCGCCTTTGCCGCGGAGGGGCCAGTGCCGATGGAGGTGGAAGGCCAGCCGGTGGAGACCGTCGGCGGCGCCATTGCGTTCACCTACCCGTTCAACTTCTCCTGCAACCCGGCAGTCTCGTTGCGCGCCGGCTTGAACGACGAGCGCCTACCGGTCGGCCTGCAACTGGTGGCGCCGCGGCTGCGGGAAGACCTGCTCTTGCAGATCGCCTACGAGTACGAGCAAGCACGTCCGTGGCGCAACCAATGGCCGCAGCTCTAGTGTCAACCAACTCGGCCGGCTTAGTGGAAGTGGCGCGCTATCGCGTCATCTTCGGCGACTGTGATCCCATGCGCATCATGTACTACGGCAGCTATTTCCGATTGTTCGAGATCGGCCGTGCCGAGCTCTTCCGCCGCCTCGGACATCCGTTTACGGAATACATCGCCCGCGGCTTGTATCTGGCAGTGATTGAGGCGAGCTGCCGCTATCTCAGGCCGGCGCGCTACGACGACGAGTTGCTCATTCGCGCCGCGGTCACCGAGGTGAGGCGGGCGCGCCTGCAGATCAGTTACGAGGTCGCCGGCCTCGACGCTGAGGTGCGCGCCACCGGCTCAACGATGCACGCCGTGCTCGACGAATCCGGCCGCCCGCAGCGCATCCCGGCGGAGTTCCGGCAAGCGGCGCAGCGGCAGCGGAGCGGTGATTCGTGAGTGCCGACGTGCGCCGAGGGTTAGATTCGGTGGTGTAACTCCCGATGAGGGAGTAGGGCAATATCGTGACGCGAGTGGTTTACCGGACCTGCACTCTGTGCGAGGCCTGTTGCGGGATCGAGGTCCATGTGGAGGGCGAGCGTATCACCACCATCTGCGGGGACCAACGGGACCCGGCCAGCCACGGCTATATCTGCGCCAAGGCTAGGGCGCTGAAGGATCTCCATGAGGACCCCGACCGCCTGCGTTACCCGATGCGACGCGCCGGGAGCGAATGGCAACGCGTGAGTTGGAAGGAAGCCTTCGACTACGCGACCGAGGGCATCCGCGCGGTCCAACGCGCGCACCGCAACGCTGCGGCAGCCATCTACTTGGGCGAACCCATGGTCCATAACCTCGGCGCGCTACTGTTCGCCGACACCCTGGTGGCCGCGCTCGGAACGCAGAAGCGTTTCAGCGCCAACTCGCTCGATCAGTTTCCTAAACAGCTCGTCAGCCACTGGATGTACGGCAACGGTCTCTTCTTCTCGGTGCCGGACGTGGACCGCACCCACTACATGCTGATCCTCGGGGCAAACCCTGTAGTGTCCAACGGCAGCCTGATGACGGCGCCCGGCATGCCGGCACGCCTGCGCCGCATTCAACAACGCGGCGGGAAAGTGGTCGTCATCGATCCGCGGCGTACGGAGACGGCGAAGCTCGCCGACGAGCACTATTTCATCCGCCCCAACACCGATGGGCTGCTCCTCGCCGCACTCGTCCAGTGCCTGTTCGCCGAGGGCCGCGTTCGACTGGGCGCGCTTGGTCCCTTCGCCGACGGGCTGGAGGTTGTGGAGAAGGCGGTCGCGGAGTTCACGCCGGAGGCGGTGTCAGAGTCCGTCGGTATCGAACCGCAGACGATGCGCGCCATCGCCCGCGCTTTTTCGGACGCCCCCAGCGCCGTGTGCTACGGTCGCATGGGAACGAGCACGGTTCCTTTCGGGACCACCGCCACTTGGTTGATCGAGGTTCTCAACAGCGTCAGTGGCAATCTCGACCGGCCCGGCGGCGCCATGTTCCCGAAGCCGCCGGTGGATGTGAGCAGCCTGCAGCCGCCGACGCAAAGAGGACGCTGGCGATCCCGTACGCGCGGCGTGCCGGAGTTCATGGGCGAGCTTCCCGCCGCCACTCTCGCGGAGGAAATCGAGACCCCTGGAGACGGGCAAGTCCGCGCCCTCGTCACTTTCGCAGGAAACCCGGTGCTCTCCTCGCCGGCAGGTCACCGCTTGAGCGCGGCTTTGGACAAGCTCGACTTCATGGTATCAATCGATTTGTACCTGAACGAGACGACTCGTCACGCGCATATCATACTTCCACCGCTCGGGCCTTTCGAGCGTGACCATTTCGACGTGGTGTTTCAGCTCTTCTCGGTCCGGAATACGGCACGCTGGTCGCCTGCCGTGTTCGATGCATCGCGTGATACGAGGAGCGACGGTGACATTCTCCTGGCGCTCGCCAGTGGGCTCTACAGGGCGCGCGGCGGTTCGGGACGGCTGCAGGCAGCGGTGCCTCGGGCGCTTTTGGCGCTCGGTAGCGCACGGGCGTCACGGCTTGTGCTCGATGTCGCGCTCCGTGCCGGCCCTTACGGCAATGGTCTCCGCCCGTGGAGGCTAGGTCTGACGTTGGGGCGCTTGCGGCAGGCCGAGCACGGTATCGATCTAGGACCTCTGGAGCCCTGCCTGCCGGAGCGGCTTCCGGCCCGGTCGGACAGGAAACAGCGGAGGATCGATCTGGCGCCAGCCGAGATCGTCGCCGGCCTGGCGTGCCTGCGGGGGATCCTCACCCGCCAGCCGCCGGATCTCGTCTTGGTTGGCATGAGGGAGGCGCGCACCCTCAACAGCTGGTCGCACAATTTCCCCACTCTGGTTACCGGACCAAACCGTTGTGTGCTGTGCATGCATCCGGCGGACGCGGAGGCCCGCGGGATCCGTGCCGGTGACTCGGTACAGGTGAGCAGCCGCGTCGGTGCAGTCGAGGTTCCGGTCCGGGTCACCGAGAGTGTGATGCGGGGCGTAGTTGCTTTACCCCACGGCTATGGCCATCGCGGCAACGGGATCCGACTGCACGTCGCTGCCGAACACGCCGGAGCGAGCTGCAACGATCTTACCGACCCGGCCGAGATCGATCCCTTGTCCGGAAATGCAGTTCTGAGCGGCGTGCCGGTGCATGTCGAGCGTTGCCCGGCTTGTTCATCCAAATAGAGACAGTAATCCGGGGGTGACCGATGCGCTTAGTGACGTTGGTGAGTGGTGGAGAATCGCACCTCGGCGCGGAAGGGCCGAAAGGTGTAGTTGATTTCACGGTCATCGCGCCGCAGTTGCCGGCGACGATGCTCGCGTTGCTGGCCGAGGGGCCGCGAGCGCTCGATGACGCGCGCGCCGCCGCGACCCGTGCATTTGGGGAAGGCGCACACATAATCCCGCCCGGCCGGGTGCGCCTGCTGGCACCGTTGCCGCGACCGGGGAAGATTCTGGCCATCGGCCTGAACTATCGCGATCATGCGCTGGAGACCGGCAATCCCATTCCCGAGGCGCCGATCATCTTCTCGAAAGCGGTCACGGCCGTGATCGGCCCCGGGGCGGCCATCGAGGTCCCACCTGCCAGCGCGCTCATCGATTACGAGGGCGAGTTGGCGGTGGTGATGGGGCGCCCGGCCAAACGCGTGAGCCGGCACGATGCGCTGCGCTACGTGGCCGGATACACCATTATGAACGACGTCACCGCGCGGGATTACCAGGCGCGCAGCGGCCATTGCGTCGCCAAGTCCTTCGACACCTTCGCGCCCATGGGACCGGCGCTGGTGACTAGCGATGAGATTTCCGATCCCGGCGCGCTCGAGTTGCGCACCATCGTGAGCGGCCAAGAGATGCAGCGCGCGAGCACCGCGAACCTGATCTTCGATGTGCCCGCCTTGATCGAGTACATCACGGCGGGCGTCACCCTCGAGCCCGGGGACGTGATCAGCACGGGCACGCCGGCAGGGGTGGGGTACCGCCGCCAACCGCAACGCTTCCTCACCAACGGTGATACAGTGCGCGTCGAGATCAGCCACATCGGCGCGCTGGAAAATCCGGTGATCAACGCGCCCGCGTGATGTAGGCTGGGAATTTTTGCGTCAGGGGCTCGGGTGCCGCTTGCATCTAAGCCCTTCCCGCGATGGAAGAAAACGCCGGCAGCGGACCGCGGGAATCACCACAGATAGGCCACAGCGCAGCCGATGGAGGCGAGGTTGCGGTCATCGGGCAGCCCGGCCGGTGGCCCCATGGGGAAAATGCGCCAGCGGCTAGGTTCCTCCGCATGGCGCGCGTGCAGGTAGATAAGCAGCTCCGTTGTGCCCCAGCCCAGCAGCGCCGCCCCGACGACGTCGGAGAACCAGTGAGCGTCGTGGCCCATGCGGCCAAAGCCGTCGAGCAGCGCCAAGGAATACACCGGCGCGGCCACGTACCAAGTGTTGTCGAAGTATTCGCTGACCCCGGCTGCCAGGCTGAACATCGGCGCCACCTCGTCGGAGACAAACGACCTCCCGCCGTCAAAGAACTTAGTGTGACTGTGGTGGTCCTGCCCAGGGCGCAGGCGGCCGAACGCGGCTTTGATACCTTCGGCGAGCAGCGCTGCCCCCCCGGCACCCTCGCCAGTAGTCAGCGCATATTGCCGGGCGCGCGCGTCGTCACTGTACAGCCCGTACCCGTACAGCAGGGCTGTCGACGCGCTGACGGAGCCGTAACTGATACTCTGCAGCAGATTCGCGTCGCTCGACGACATGTTGTGCAGTTGGCTTCTCAACGTTTGATCGAGGGCGAAAGAACCGCCCAACAACACCCCTGCGCCAGCGACGCCCAAGTAGAACTTCGGGGAGCGAAGCACGGTGTTGGGACTCGCGATGTGGAGCGGCGCGGTCACCACGTCTTCGACGTCGAGCTGTGCGTTGTCGACCAGGTACTTGAAGTCATCGGCTACATTGCCGCCGGCAACTGAGAGAGCCCGCGTTTGGGCCCTCACCGGCAGTGAGAGAAAACAGAGCACGGAGAAGAGTGCAGTGGTTGCTGCCTTGAAGCGCATGATCCGCGCAAGGTTCAGCTCTTCAACGCGTTCATCGTTCCACTTTCCACACCGTGCCGGCGGGCGTGTCTTCGAGGATAATGCCGCGGGCCTTCAGGTCGGCGCGGATGGCGTCGGCTTGCTTGAAGTCGCGCGCTTGGCGTGCGGCGTTGCGGGTGGCGATGAGCCGGTCGATCTCTGCGGTGTCCAACGCCGCCTCGTCAAGATGGGCGCGCTTGGCGCGCTCGAGCACGGCGCACGGGTCCTCAGCGCCGATCCCCAATACCTCGGCGATCGAGGCAACCGCACGACGCAACGGTGCTGCCGCGTCCGTCCGGCCTTCGTCGAGCAGCCGATTGATGGTGCGGACGGTCTCGAACACGACGCCTAGTGCTCGCGCCGTGTTCAGGTCGTCATCCATCGCCGCCCGAAATTGGTCCATCACCTCGGGGCCCGGTTCCGCCTGGCGCCAGGCTGGCACTGCCTCCTCTGCGCGCGCCAGCGTCTCGTACAGCCGGGTCAACGCGCGCGCCGACTCCTCCAGGCGTTGCGACGAGAAATCGAGCGGGCTGCGGTAGTGGGTGCCGATGACGAAGAGGCGCACGGCCTCGCCCCCGACTTGCCCTGCCGCTTCCTGGACGGTCATGAAGTTGCCGAGCGACTTCGACATCTTCTCCTGCTCGATGGTCACCATGCCGTTGTGCACCCAGTAGCGCGCGAAGGCGCAGCCCTTGGCGCCCTCCGACTGCGCGATCTCGTTTTCGTGGTGTGGGAAGATGAGGTCGGTGCCGCCGCCGTGGATGTCGAACGGCTGCCCCAGGTACTTGGTGCTCATCGCCGAGCACTCGATGTGCCACCCGGGGCGCCCCTTGCCCCATGGGCTGTCCCACCACGGCTCGCCCGGCTTGCTCGCCTTCCACAAGGCGAAGTCCATCGGATGGCGCTTGCGCGCGTCCACCTCCACACGCGCGCCGGCCATCATGTCTTCCAGGCGCCGCTTCGCCAGCTTGCCGTAGCCGGGGAATTTGTCGACTGCATAGTAGACGTCGCCCTCGGTGGCGTAGGCCAGGCCTTTGCCTTCCAACTCGCGGATCAGCGCGATCATGTCGGCGATGTGTTCGGTGGCGCGCGGCTCGATCGTCGGTGGCAGGCAGCCGAGCGCTTTGACGTCCTCGGCGAAGGCGCGGATGTTGGCTTCGGCCAGCTCTATAGCTGAGACGCCGGTGCTTTGCGCGCGGGCGATGATCTTGTCGTCGACGTCGGTGAAGTTGCGCACGAAGGTCACCTCCCATCCAAGGAAACGCAGGTAGCGGAACAAGACATCGAAGGTGACCAGCGCGCGTGCGTGTCCGATGTGCGAGCGGTCGTACAGCGTGACGCCGCAGACGTACATTCCCACCTTGCCCGGCACGAGCGGCACGAAATCTTCGAGGCCGCTGAGAGTGTTATGCAGTTTCATCGTGTTCGTGAGTGGTGCTCGTGCTGCCGATACCAAACTCGCGCCCGTCTTACCATGAGCACGAGCCACGAGCACGATTCACGATCTCATTCCTCTTCTTGCAGGCGCGCCAGGACCGACAGGTCCTCAAGCGTCGTCGTGTCGCCGAGGCTTTCCTTGCCGGCAGCAATGTCCCGCAGCAGCCGGCGCATGATCTTGCCGCTGCGGGTCTTCGGCAAGGCCTCGGTGAAGCGCAGATCGTCCGGGCGCGCGAAGG
>Ga0326728_10011163_pt1 | contig 20656 bp, 16 predicted proteins | sample MB3enrmetagenome_FD_207602 | JGI IMG/M metagenome (GOLD analysis project Ga0326728, IMG submission 207602) | Lab enriched peat soil microbial communities from McLean, Ithaca, NY, United States - MB31MN | ecosystem: Environmental > Terrestrial > Soil > Wetlands > Peat | place: USA: New York... | reverse complement strand
GCAAAAGACATTAAAACTTATGTCGAACAATAACGACGCGCCACAGGCGCACGAGGGCTCGGATGAAAAACATCACGAGCATCACCATGAGGTGGAAATCTCAATCAACGGCAAAGAGTTCAAGCTCCACGAAGGGCCAGTCGGAGTTAAACATTTGAAGCACCTTGCCGGCATTCCGCACGAGGACGTGCTCGGCAAGGAAGTTGGAGGGAAATTCCACCCCTTTGCCCAGGATGGAGAGGCGCATATTCGCAGCGGCGAAGTGCTTTTGAGTCATCCCCACGAGATCACCATCTGGATCGACAAGCAGAAGTTTGAAATCCAGACGCACGAATTGACGGTCGCCAAATTATTGGAGTTGGCGGGTGATGATCCCCAACAGACAACCCTGGAGTTAAAAGAAGGCAATAAGCTTGAAGAATTCACAGACCCGAACAAAGTCCTGTGCCTAAAAAACGGGATGCGGTTTGTGGTATTCCATAAGGAGCCGACTCCAGTGTCATGAATATGACCTTCGGGCCAGATCGGCTTATCGAAGAGTTGGGAGCGTTGAGCCTGAAACCTGAAAAGGTGACAGTCAATCCCGGGGGCATCTTTGCGGTGCTCCCGGGTTTCCTGATTGAAGCTGGAATATTTCAGGGCAGGGTGGTTGACTTGGGCCTGCAATGCACTCCGGACTATCCCCGGAGCGTCCACTCGTCGGTTCACGTAAAGGCGTCTCCACAATTGTACGAAAGCCAAAATATTCCCAATGTCAGAAACATTCAGGCGAGCCTCTTGGGGCCAGAATGGCGCTATTGGAGTAAAAATTTTAATTGGAAAGGCGAGCGCGATGCTCGTCGGCTTCTTTCACAAATCAATAAAATATTTCTCGATGCCTAAAGCCGAAAACAGTATAGCGTTCACCAACGAAGTCGATCAAGATCTCCAGACTTTTCTCTTGAGACAAGACTGTCAAGAAGACCTTACTTTTGGTCTTTGGACTCCTTCTCGTGGGAGCCAGCGCACAAGCGCATTAATCCACACCATCCTATATCCTGAGGAAGGGGATCGCCTCGTGCATGGAAATGTGGCATTTACGAAACGATATTTTGAACATGCGTGCAAAAGGGCAATGTCTGAGGGCTGTGGAATAGCCCTGCTGCATAGCCATTTGGGGCCAGGCTGGCAAGGAATGAGTCCAGACGATGTCGTGGCGGAAACAAGAATAGCGGGGACAGTTGAATCGCTTACAGACCTTCCCTTGGTAGGGTTGACATTGGGGACGGACGGAACTTGGAGTGCGCGATTTTGGAGGCATGTAAAAGGAAAGAAATTTAAGCGGCTTTGGTGCCGCAACGTCCGTAGTGTGGGCGCACAACTCCGCGTGAGTTTCGCAGATCATTTGATTCCGATCCCAGAGTTTCAAGAGATGTTCAAGCGAACCGTCACGGTTTGGGGTGAAAGGGAACACGCGAACTTGGCCAGACTGCGTATCGGGATTGTGGGCCTCGGCAGCGTGGGAAGCCTGGTTGCGGAAACTTTGGTTCGGATGGGACTTCAACATTTTGTGATCATCGATTTCGATGAGGTCCAAACTCACAATCTCGACCGCTTAGTGACGGCAACGCGCCGGGACATCGGAAAACTCAAGGTGGAAGTTACGGCAAGACGCATGAAAGCGGCGGCAACGGCAAAACAGGTGTTCATCGAGAAAGTTCCGTTTAGCGTGGTCGAAGAAAGAGGCTATCGCGCCGCGCTAGACTGCGACGTGATCTTTAGTTGTGTTGACCGTCCGCGAGCGCGGAAAATTTTGAACCATTTGGCTTTCGCTCACTTGATTCCAGTAATCGACGGGGGAATTGCGGTCCGGTTTAAGAAGGGCGAGTTCTCGGGTGTTGACTGGCAAGTGCAGACGGTGGCGCCGGGTCGCGTCTGCCTGGAGTGCCTCGGTGCGTTTACATCCGCCGACGCATCAACCGAAGAGGCGGGAATGCTCGATACACCATCTTATTTGCAGGGACTTCCGCAAGATCACAGCTTGAAAAGGAATGAGAACGTGTTCCCCTTTAGCTCGAATCTTGCGTCACTTGAGGTATTCCATTTGGTCGCTTTGGTGACCGGCGCGGCAGGGCAAACAGAATTCGGCGTTCAGCGATTTAGATGGATACCAGGAATATTGGACTATGACGTTGAGCGGAAATGCGAGCCATATTGCGATATCAATTTATTGGTCGGTCACGGAGATCGGCACTTCCAGTTGTTTGGTCGAGATCCGGGTGCAGAACTGGCACGGGCCCGACAAGCAGTAAGCAATTAAAGGTGTTAATCGCTTTTTAAAATGAAGGACTGATTATGGCTAACTATATGACTCGGGTAGAGCTTCATGATGCAACGTACAATGACTATGAAGTTCTCCATTCAGCGATGGCGGCGGAGGGTTTTTCCCGGACTATCACTGGCGATAACGGGATCGTCTATCATTTACCAACCGCTGAATACTACAGGAGCACACAACTGAGCCTGGAACAAGTGCTTGAATCTGCAAGAAGGGCTACCAGCAGGACAGGAAAGCACTACGGTGCAATAGCCACGGTGGCAAACGGTTCAATGTGGGTCGGTCTTGCGACGGCCTAAAGCTGGCCCTCAACTTCTGTGGTCAATAGGCTCCGAGGCCACCCAGGCTCGACTTCGGACTGGCCCAAGTGCAGAATGCACTGCCTCCTGTTCCCCTATCCTTTTTTGTCCACGTTTTGAATCGCCCGTTTAAGGACTTCTCCAAGGTTCATTTGCAGCGCGTCTGCGATGCGCAAAAGTGAATCCATCGTGGGGTTGTCGTGGTAATTCTCCAGCCGGCTGACCGTGGATTGATTTAAGCCGGTCATGTAGGCGATTTTGTTTTTGGACAGTTTGAGCCGCTTTCGTTCGTTGCCCATAAGGCGAACGACTTCGGCACAGATGGCGGCGCGGCGTTCAGCTTTTATCACGCCTGAATAAAAACACGTTTATCCCTTGACAGGTGATATGCTTATAAGCATAGTATGCCCAGTTTTAGCGCAGACAGGTTCTGGGCACCGGCCGCAATTGCAAACAGGCTGGTGCGGAAACCACAAGCAGAAAGGAATTTTTATGTTTTTGCGAAGACTTGGGCAAAATGGGCGGAAACAGTGCTCGACGGGGCTTCAATGCCCGCAGATTCTTGAGATGATTGATGGGGATTTTGCGGCCGTCGGCCAGGACATCACCGCAGAAGCGGCCATGGCGATGCCGCCCGGTCCTGGAATTGGGCCAAAAGAGGGGGCCGTTCGGATTCCCCGCGCCGTGATGCTCGCCGCGCGTGCAGAGATTCCTGCCGCGTAGGGAGTTGCATCGAAAGCTTGCCAGCAACCGCGCCAGCGTTTTAGAACGCATGGTGTGGCGCACTTCATTTCATGGGTCAACTCGAACTGGTCGTCGGTCGTCGGGGCTGTGGGCATCATTGGCAGCCTCTTGTTTACCGCAGCGAGCTTCCGGGCCGATGCGAAGAACAGGCTGATTACGAATTTATTGGCTCTTGATGAGCGGCACCGGACACTTTTGAGCGAGGTTAAGCAACGGCCAGAGCTTAAGAGGATACTGTCGGAGAATGTGGACCTCGCCGCCCAGCCATTGACTCCTGAGGAGGATGTGTCCATGTGGCAAATCGCTCAGCAGTTCGAGACCGGCTGGCGGGTGGAAAAAATCTTGAATCGTGGCGAGTTGAAATCTCTGGCCCGGGATGCGGCCAACTTTTTTCGGCTTCCCCTCCCCCGCGCGGTTTGGGAGAAAACAAAAGAATTCAGAAATCCGCGATTTGTGCGGTTTGTCGAACGGGCGTTGAAAGCCTGAAATCTTGGCGTCAATTTAATCCTTCAGGATTCGATTTAGCATTTTCCCGATGTATTGGGACTTATCCTCATTTTGAAATAGGACGTGACGGGCTTCAAATGCTGCTTTCGACATTTTCTGGCCGGTGCCCGGCGTAAGCCAGTGGTCAACCTGGTCATACCGCGTGTTGGCGATAATGAACGAATTCAAAATGACATCCGAGTCGGCAAGGCGTTGCTCCAATTTCTTGATGGTTTTGTAAAAGGAGATTTTTGGATCGTCAGCGCCGTCCAGATTGCGAATGCCTTTTGGGTCAATGAACGAGACGTATTGCTTGCCGCCGACAAGCAGCCAAAGGATAAAGTCGGGATAAAAATTGCCTGCCTCAAAAAAACCGATGCCCCGCCCTCGGCTCAAATTCCGTAGCAGGTATAACTCCTTGCCGTCAAAAAAGGCACGGTCGTTTTTGTAAAATGTTTCGAGGTCGGTAACAAAATCACGTTCGCCTTCATTCAAGGCAACCGGGCGGACATCGACAAGATTACTGTTGAGATAAATAAGCGGCTGATAAAGGTGCTGACCAAAGCAGATGGATCGAAACGATCCCCATTCAATTGACTTTAATTGCCGAGTAGCAACGGCTTCTTTGACCTCGTTCAACTTCGTTATGATTTCCTTGGCGGATTCGTCAATCAGGAATCGGTATTCGGGGACGAAGTTTTCATCAGTCTCGTCAAGAATCTCATAGTGCAATTGTGGAGCTTCCCAGGCGGCTTTCTTGGCTTTGAAAAAAAAGTCGCAGTATTTTTTCAAGAGCGACACGGCAATTTCCTGCCAGCGGAAAACTTGATCAAAGCGGCTGATTTCCAACTCTTGTGGAGGGATGTAAAGGACGTACCAGCTTGGGTCTTGCAGCAAAGCGCGGCAGGCATCTGGCGTCAGGTTCAAATTAAACCACGCCCGCTCGTTTTTGAATTCTTGCAACTGGCCATCCACTTCACTCCAGTTAAAAAAGGCCAGATGATCGCTCGTGAGCTTGCCTTCGTAGCGCTGGGCGATATCGGTCGCGGCGGCAAGGTCGGGCGCAATCCGACTCTGAATTTTCGGATACCAATCGAGCGCGATGCAATGCCCCTGCAAATCGGCATCCGGCGGGCCAAGCATTGGTTTCGGGCCATTGCGCTTGAAATCCATCTCTGGCGGTAAACGCAAGATTTTGAGTTTCTGCGTGCCGAGATTTTTGAACGTGGGCAGGACGAACTCAATGCGGTCGTCGTTGGGCGGCAGTCCTTCTTCCTCCAGGTATTCCTTGAACTGCTGCATGAATTGGGCGCGAACACCAAAGACATTCAACGTTTCGAGCAAATTGATGTGATCCGGCTTGTGGCCCCTGATTTCTTCCACAAAACCGCTGCGTTTCAAACCAAAATTGTAACCTTTGAGCCGGACGCCACGCCCGAACAACTGGATGATTTGGGAGCCTTCCGTCTGGCCGACATTCATTAAGCCCATCGTGCTAACGCGCCAACTGTTCCACCCTTCGGTGAATTTTTTTGAGCCTATCAGCAAATTGATTTTTGAATCGGCATTATTGATGTCCGCAAACAGGGATTCGGAAAATGGGCGATCGGAAACCTTCAACATTTCGGGATGCTTGTCGCACAGGTCGCGGAGTTTGGGCGCGTCGCCGACATTGATAACACCGAACGGTTCGTTATTTTCACCAAGCCGGAGGGCGATTTCGCCGTCGCTGCCAGTCAGGTGGTCAACGTGCAAGGCTGCCACGGTGGCTGCGTTAAAAACATTTTTCAGGATGTCGGTAAACACTTCGGCAGGCGTCATGCCGCCTTCAATCACGAACGGAAAGGCGCGGCTGAAGATGTCGTTGCCATTCGTGTTCAACAAACCGGTGTTGCCGGAAAGTAGGCGTTGAATCCGGGCGACAGATTTCGCGCCACCGTGAATGAAATCAGCGAGAAACAGCAAAACATCTACCACGTCGGAAATATCCTTTTTGCCTTCGGTGCGGACCGCGGTGACTTTACTGCCGACGAGAACCCACAACGGACGGTCAATCAGAAACGGGCGAAACGAGCTTTCCTGATTTTCGTAAAAAACCACTTGCTGATAAAAGGCAAGCAGGCAGGCCGTGAGATACAAGCGGCGCGTTTCATCGTCGCGGTCGTCGGCGAGATTCAAAATCCGGTAGTCTTTGCCAAAACCATCACGGTAAAAATATTTGTAGGAGTAGTCAAACAAGACGCATTTGGCGTATTCCTCCGTAAGCTCTGGCTTGTTGGCGGCCTTGAGGGCCTGGCTGAACGTGGCGGAATACTCGAACGAAAATCCACTTTCGCACAACCGGTCGCGGTTGCTTTTCCATTTGAAGCCACCTGCGCCGCGATGACCTTCGTCAACCAATACGAGATTGTTTCCCTCAAAGGCATCCACGGCGACAGTTTTATCGCCACTGTCCTCTTGCAGCTTGGTAATTTCCAATATCTCAACCGAATGGCCAGCAAACAGGCCGGTGCTGTCCTTTGAAAACATTTCAGCATCCATGTCGCTCGCGTGTAATTCATCTAAATGCTGGCGTGAAAGTCCCTCGTTTGGTGTCAGCAGAATAATGCGATTTAGCTCACGTTCCCGGCCATGCAATCTCAAATAGTGGCGATACTGGAGAATGTTGATGTGCATGAGCAACGTCTTGCCTGAACCGGTCGCGCTCCAGAACGCCAGCTTGCGCAAATCATCAGTCGTGTAGGGGCTAATCTGGTCGCGCTCAGCTTTGTCCGCGTTGAATGTCCTAACGTTGTCGTTCAGGTCGCTCAATAGCTGGTCCGCATTACGAAAGTAGCGGTCAAGGTAGATTTCCGAGAACAGCAGGCCAAGGTATTGGAAATACTTCCAACGGATTGGCTCGTTGCGCCGGGCGCTTATGGCTTGTGTGTGGCGAACTATGTTTTGATCGTAGGCCAGCAGAACGTCGCGGGTGAGTTGTTTGCGCTGGAACAGGCGTGCGGCAATGACGTGATGAAAACGCGAAACGTTGTTTTCGTCCACGCCTTCGAGGCCGGTGTCGTGCAAGCCTTCTGTGAGGGGGATGAACGAATCCGCCTCGAAAAGGCTGAGAAGCCACCGATTCAAAACGAGCCGCTGGTCGAAACGTAACGCGGGGGCTTGGGGCCGGCGGGCGCGGCGGTTTGAGGCTGTGGGGGCGGCTGGCATGGGTATTTCAGACATCCTGCACGTCGAACATGAGGCGTTTAAACTCGTCCTCGATGCGCCGAACTTTCCACGTCTCGTCGGCGCGTTTGAGGTTTTCCAAGTTATTATCACCGTTGACGTAAATAAGTGCGAACTCCATGTCCTTCGTGTTGTAACCTTGTTTTTGGAAAAAGGTATCGAGGTCAGCATTGGATTTCTCGGCCTGGTTGCGCCAGATAACCAGCGTCTTTTCACCAGCGGGATTTAGGCCGGTGACGACCTTGAAGCCCCGAATGCTGTCCGTGTGGCTAACACGCAAACCAAGCAGATAATTAAATGTTTCCACCAAGTCCACGTTGACGGGCCGGGACTCCCCAACGCTGCTGGCGGCGATTTTGAGTTGGTAAACGAACGGGTTGGTGAATTGCGCTACATTTAGCAGCGAGGCGCTGTCGCGGGCTTCCACATCCAATTGGTAACGGAGCATGTAATCTTCGCGCAACTCGGCGTGGAGGCTCAGGAGATCGTCCTGGTCAGGCGTTCGTTTCAATTCCAGATTGTTTAAGGTATCTTCGTAGGATTCCAAGTGGAGATATTTGACGAAGTGGGTCGAACCCTTGCGCGAAACGGGCTTCCCGTCCTTCCATTCTTCTGAGTAAATGACCTTTTTGATGCGTGGTTTAAGCACGGTGTTGAAATGATCGCCAACTTCAACCAGAATAAACTTCCGCTTTGTATCTTCATCGCGATTCAAGGCGATGACAGCATGACCATTGGTTCCTGAACCGGCAAAGAAATCGAGCACGATACCTTTTGTGTCAAAGAGGCCAGCGCCAACAAGTTCAAGGTAAAGTGAAAGCGGGTGGCAGTAAGAAAACTCCAAACCCAATTTATCCACGTCAACCTTTCCTCTGCCCGCATCTTGAATGACCGATGAAATCTGACGTTGTGATTCCTCTGTAAGAAAGACTTTACGTCGCGGCTGTGTAGTTTCGTCTTCTCCAAAGATAATTTCGCCTTTAGTTATCAGATCTTGAATTGTCTCGGGGGCCCGCGACCATCCACTTTCAGGGACTGGACAAGGCTTCTTAGTGTTTGGGTGCATGAGCGGAATGTGGAATTTGGGGTCAGTTCGCTGCTCAGGGGCTCCCATGCCAACACTTTGATAAATGCGCCCATCGTCATTGATGCAGCGATACGCTCGCTCGCCACCTGTAAGGCCCGGATAGTTCGCAATCCATTTTGCAAATTCAGCACGGGCCGGCTCACCGACGTCGCCATGCTTCTGAATAATCTCCTTGGCCATATCCATGATCATGCGAAAATTAGCGTTCCGCAGGTATATAGAACCTTCTACGAATGTGCGCCATGCGATGTATTCATGCTGTGTCGCCACGCCCTTACGACCGAGCATGGGATTCTTCTTGTCCCAAACTATGGTTCCTCCGTTTGGCAAGCCGAGTTCGTCAAAAAGCAAATGCAGCCGTTCATATTCATTCTCGTCTATGTGGCACAGGTATGATCCGTCACTTGTTAGCAACTTAGTTGCGGCCCTTGTGACTGAGTCCATCATTGCAAGCCAACTGGAATGTTGGTAAGAATTCGGATATAAAAATCCACTGGTTTGCGTGTTGTAGGGAGGATCAATATGGATACACTGAATTCGTTCGCGATATTGAGCTTGAATTAGATTCAAAGCTTGAAAATTGTCGCTGTGAACCAGTAGCCCGTCAATAGCTTCGTCCAGCGTTGCCGCACCGCCTAAAAGTTTGTCGTCTGCAAGCAGTTTCTCTTTGAATTCCACAGAAAAGAATTGCGTATCGATCACGAGAAAAGGATGGGCCTTGAGAAATTTGGAATTCCGGGCTTGCCCTTTGGGGTTGAACAAGTCAGGAGCAATTTCAGAAATAGAAAAAAGCTCTTCCCATTCCTGCCATTGAGTGTCGTTGGTGATAATCTCCGGATAAAACGCCTCCGGCACTCGGTCAAGCGTTACGCAATAATTTGTCTCGACGACGAATTTCTTTTTGAGCCAGAGTTTTTTCTGGAAGTTTTCCAATTGCTCCAAAAAGGCGATAATCTTGTGGGCAATTGCGCGGATGGCCTTGATCTTGGCGAGGTATTGGCCGACACGCGGGGCGTCCTCGGCCTCAATGTCATCAAGGTGCATGATTTCGTTCTTGATGTAAAAATCGAGTTCGCGCCGGAGAAAACCGCCGATGTCTTTATGAATAAAATAATCGAAGGTGTTGCGGGCGGTGTAATCGCCTAAATGTTTTTCCAGGATTGTCCGGTTCGGGTTCTTTTCCGTCGGTGCAAGCCTGGATAAGTCGGCTTTCCAAGCTATGAAGCCGGAGCCAGTCAAAATCGTTTCGCAGGCTAGCGCGTTTAGCTCGGCCTGTTTGCGTTTGTCTGTTACAGGCCGGTATTCAAAACGAATGATGAGTTCGCCGTTGGTTTCCAGCAGTGGGTCGGTAGGGCAAAGGATGAATCGGCGTTCCTGACCGTTGGCGGACTTTTTGTTGTCCGCCTCGGTGTCGGCTTCGACGAGTTTAAAATGGACGCGCCTACCGTCGGCCAGCTTGAACGTGTAGTCGCGGAGATGTTCGCTGGTCTTGATGTAGTATTGGTCAGCGTTAGCCCAATGGAGCTTCACTTCCTCTCCTTCGTAGGGAACGGCATAGACGCCAGCTTTATAACGTCGCAACGCGAGAAAGTCTCCAGCCTCATAGTAGCGGCGAAAGAAATTTGCAAGGTCAGAAAGGACTTCGTTTTCGAGGGCAGATATGTCCACAGTTGCGGCAAGCTGGACGCGGAGTTCCTTGACCTTCGGTGATTGTTCGGCCTGTTCGGGCGAGAATCCAGCAGATTGGGCGGCGGCGATGGCCTTTGCGAGTTCGCTTTCCAATGCGGTGCGGTCGCCAGTCTGGATATTGGCCAGTTCGTTGCGGACCTGCGGAAGCAGGTCGTTATCGAGAAAACGCGTAACCTCCACTCGCTTGGCGTTCATTACGCGGTAAATGCCGAAGTCAAGTTCGGCCTGGTCGAGCATGAATAGCTCGGCTAGAAGGCTTTTTAGTTTGTCGAGGTTGGTGGTCATAACGTCACTCCTGCTTTGGCGTTCAGTGCTTTGGCAAGGACATCGGCTCGGTGCTGAAGAAATGATTCAAATGAATTATTCATCAAAAGCGGTTCGAGTTCGCCGTCCATGAAGTGGCTTTTTAGACAATCGTCAATCTTGGGGTTAGCGGCTTGGAACATCGGCAAATATTCGCCGGGCGGTTTGGAACCGATTTCGTGGCGTTGCTCGCGTGACGGGGCGAGACAAATATTTGCCAGTGAATGTTCATGGGCAAGAAACGCCTTATCGGTCATTTTAAGCCAGCGGCGTGGAAAGACATGGTGAAGTTCAGTTGCATTAAACTGCGAGAACTCTGTGGCAACGGGTATCGGCGTGCAGGATTTGAAGCCAAGCGGTCTATTTGAAGCATACAGACAGAGTATGGTTTGGACTGTTGCGTCACGACGGTCATAACGAGCATTCAGAATTTCGTCTGCACTCATTGGCTTGGCCCAGTTCCAAGCAACAGTTTTATTTGCAACTATTTGACGGATAGCCAGGGCATCTTCCTCCATTGTGCTTTCAGAGCTACCACTGTAACGAGCGGTTGTGCAGGATGCCCAAAAGAACCGAGAAAGTTGTTCGGCTTGTAATTCGTTTGGCCCAAATTTCTTATTTAAAATAAAAAAAAGGCTCAATAGCGCTATTGGTGCTTCGGAAGGCAACAACTTTAAAGTGGGAACTCCTACGCGAGTCTGAATAAAATCTATTGCTAATTTCACCGCTTCCTGAAGGTCGTTCCATTGTGTTTTAATGTCGTCGGGTGGTATCTTAAGCAGATGACGCTTGTGACAACCATACTTGTCTGAATCGGCGCTTGACGGCGTAGAAATTGCACGCTCAGGATCAAGTTTAACCGTCACAAGGGACAACGCCTGCATGGGCAGGATTGGATTGATGCCAGAAAAGATCCCAAATTGCTTGTCGACTTTTCTCCAAGCTTCACGCAAATCAAAATCTGCGGCGTAAGCCTTCGCTACCAGCAAATCAAACACGGTAAGCTTCTTGCCGGAATTGTTGATCCGTTCAAAAATTTCACAAGCCTCCTCGAGTTCACAGCCCAAAACGGTAACACCCGCAAATTTATATTCTTCGGTTAACCTCCTGCGGGCCTCACTAAAAACCTTTTTGTGAAAATCTGAGAGTGGGTCTCGGTATTCGTCATAATTATCTGCGATTAACTGGAGAAAAGTAACGGCGTTGACAGGCTTTGTGGTCGTGAACTTTTTTTCATCAAGGTCAAACCAGGCCACATACTTGACCGGCGTTTTCCGATTTTTGTGACGCACTTCCGCTTCCCTGGCACAGGCAAAAATGGAAGTCACCCGCTGCTGGCCATCCAGAACATAAGATGGCAGTTGATTGTCTGGAGGCTCCGGCAAAGAGAGATTACCGACTGATCTGACGTCGCTTAATTTCTCTTGAGTCTGCCAAATGACGAAACATCCGATGGGGAATCCACGATAAATGCTGTCGAGCAGCTTAACGGAATCGGCCAACTCCCAAACGACTTCGCGCTGGAAACGTGGGATTTTCAGCAATCCTTTTTCCACATCCTTCAGGATGGGATTCAACTGGAGCGTTTCGATTTTGATTGTTTCTGGCATATTTGCGATTCCTTCTACACGATTTTCCAACGAATGGAAAACAAATGCTCACTGACCGTCCGCTGGCTGAGGCGTTTCTCCAGCCGGTCAATGAGCAAATCGCGTTTGGTCTTGATTTCGTCTTCCACGTCAAAAATGCGCTGGCGCTGTGTGCGCTGTGTTTTTTCCAGTTCGCGGATTTGAGTTTGGAGCGCGTGCTGTTCGTCAACAGTGGTGGCAAGCCTTGTTTGACGGTTCAGAGTTTTGATTTGCGCTTTGATGTCGGCCAGTTCCTTTTCGGCGGCAAGGACCATGTCATCGGCCCAGTTCTCCAATCGCTCGCGTTCCTGCTGGAAGAATTTACTGTTAGTTTCGAGCGAGTGGGCAATGGCCGCTTTGGTGTGGCGCTTGGCCTCCTTTTCCAGGCGGTCGGACATTTGAGATTCGGCGGGGTCAGCCTGCACGATGGCGCCGCACCGGAAAAACTTTTCACAGGTCTCTTGATCGAGGGAATTACCGCCGTCGGTGATGGCAGAGAAAAGGAGGTATTCCTCGCGCTCGAAAGATTCGATGGCAAGCTTTTGCAGGAGCAGCCAACCTGATTGGCCTTTCAGGGATTCGACGGCGGCGATACGGGTTGCGTGTCCGGTGAGGTCAAAGATCACCGTGGCAACCGGCGTTGAGCATTGCTTTCCGGTTTCCAGAACGTATTCGCCAAGTGGATGCGAAAGGCGGTAAAGAAATTCGCCTGGCACGTTCGGCTGGTTCTTGGAAATCAAGTGGTAACGGCCGGGGTGGAAGTCGGACCGGGGCGGGGTTTGCAAATCAAAGGCGAGCGCATTGGCGTCAAAAGCGGCATAGTCGCGGAGCATGTAGCGGGTAACCGTCCAAAAAAGACGGCCCACACGGTCAAGTTGCTCGCGGGTGCGGTCGAGTTGAAATTTTAGGCGGGCATGAACGTCTTCGTCAAAATGCTCAAGCAACGCCCGCTGGGTTTGGTCGAGCCGGGCGCGGATACTTTCGTCCATTTCCTTTTGGAGTTGTTGGAAAGCGGCGGCGATTTCGTCGCGGGTGCGGCAGCTTTGGTAAATGGCGAGAATGCGCTTCTCGAAATCCACGCCAGATTCAATAGCGCCAAGCACTTCGTCGGATGCGCCAAAGACGCCGTTGAAGAGATTGAATTTTTCGGCCAGCAATTCGAGCACGCGGCGGTCGGCTTCGTTGCGCTCGTTGAGGAAATTGATGACAACGACATCGTGCTTTTGACCGTAACGGTGACAGCGGCCAATCCTCTGCTCGATGCGTTGCGGGTTCCAAGGCAGATCGTAGTTGATGACAAGCGAGCAAAATTGCAGATTGACGCCTTCGGCGGCGGCTTCGGTCGCAATCATGATGCTGGCATGGTCGCGGAAGTGTTCAATGATGGCGGTGCGGATGTCCACGGGGCGGGAGCCGGAAACGCGGCCAGTCCCGGCATTGGTGGCAACCCAGCTTTCGTAAACAGCTTTCGACTCGGGGTCGGTATTGGTTCCGTTGAAAAGGACAAGTTTACCGGCGTAACCGTTGGCCGTGAGAAATGAACGGAGATAGTCTTGTGTGCGGCGCGATTCTGTGAAGATAAGGGCCTTTTGACTGGCCCCCATCTTTTGCATTTCGGCAAAGCCAATTTCAAGAGCATTCAGCAGGGAACGAGATTTAGTGTCAATGCCGATGCCGCGTGCCCAAGCGATGTAGCGGTCAAGCTCGGTGATCTCGGCCTGGAGCTTGGCTGGGTCTGGTTTGGGCTTCTCGGCAGGAGTGACGGATTGCGGTGGAGCTTCCGGGTTGTCGGGAAGATCGAGGGTCTCGTCTAGGTAGTCGGCTTCCAATTCCTCGGCGTTGATGAGAGCTTCAGCGATATTATCTTCGGCGGGCAGGCCGTCGCGGATTTTTTGCAGTCGGTCTTTCATCGTCTCCAGCGTGCCGGCGATTGCGTGGCTGGATGAAGCGAGCAATTTGCGCAGAATGAGAGTGGTAAGGGAGCGCTGTTGGACAGGGATGGAAAAGGTGTCGTCGCGGAGCAAAAATTCGGAAACAGTTTCGTAAAGCTTATGCTCATCGTCGGTGGGGTGGAACGGGCGCGTGATGGGTCGGCGCTCGGTGTATTGGATATATTCGGCAACTTGGTTGCGGAGTGTCCGTTTGGTGAAGCCGGCCAGTCGGGCGCGAAGTTCGGCAAGGTCACTGTCTTGGCGCATGTATTGCGAGCGGAAGGACGACACGTCGCCGAAAAGGTGATCGTCAATGATGGTCGAAAGGCCGAAAAGCTCCAAAAGAGAGTTTTGGAGCGGGGTAGCGGTGAGCAGAAGCTTGCGGCGTTCTTCAAGTGCCCAGCGTAGGCGCTGACCCATTTGGTTGCTTGGACGGTAGGCGTTGCGAAGTTTATGAGCTTCGTCAATGACAACAAGGTCCCAAGCGACGGCTCGGACATCGCCCTGCATAGCGCTGGCGAAATTGATGGACGTAATGACAATGCCATCGGCCAGGAATGGGGCCGGGTTTCCGGCGCGTTGGGCCTTGCGGTAGGCCGTGGCGTCCAGAATGGTCGTGGGGAGGTTGAATTTTTCCTCTAATTCGAGGCTCCACTGTTTGCGGATGGAAGCGGGACAAATCACGAGCAAGCGGCGTCGGCGCTCAGCCCATAGCTGACAGAGAATCAGCCCGGCTTCGATTGTTTTGCCCAGACCAACCTCGTCGGCCAGCAGGACGCCTTTGCTGAGTGGGGATTTCAGGGCAAAGAGCGCCGCGTCGATCTGGTGCGGATTTAGGTCAACCGTGGCGTTGAAAAGAGACGCTGAAAGACGGTCAAGATCGCCGGATGGCCGTTGCAGCGTTAGTTCGTGCGCAAAGTAACGGGAATGATAAGCAGTGATGCCGGTGCTTTCTTCCGTTGAGACAACCCTTTGCATATTGTTGACCAATCGTAGCGCGGATGGCGATGGTGGCAATTCAAAAGAACTGTCCGCGCCATGACCAGGGCGGGCCATTTCGTTGGTTTCAACAATTTGGTTATTTTTTCTTCCCCTTCGGCTTTGATGCAGCAATTTTCTTCACCTTTCCCTCAAGCTGCGCAAGACCGGCGGAAATTTCAGCCTCCCCTTTGGCTTCCAATGCTTTCCTGCGGCGTTCCTCAAACAGGCTGTATTGCGTTTCCGCGTGCCGGTCTGCTTCCTCGCGTGTGACACGTCCGGCGTCCCTCAAAATGTCGCGTTCATTGAGCTTCAAAAAGTCGTCAAGTTTTGTCCGCCAATCCTGCATGAAAACCTGCTTCCGCCTTTTGGCCTGGTCTTCTGCAAAATCAAGGAACATCGTGACCACCCGGTTTAGCGACGTGATTTCCTCCTCGTTCAAATAGTTTTTGGCAATCGTTACGTCCCCTTTGCGGACAATTCCGCCCCTCCATGAGGTCAACCCCATGTTGGACTTGCTGGCATCCGCGCGTTCGGCAATCAATTCAGGGGCGGTTTTGCCGCTGGTGGCAAAATGCAGCTTGTTCTGGACGGTTTGGAAAAACACCTGGGTCTCGTGGTCCTCCGGCTGGTAGTCTGCCGCCAGAGCGAGAATTTCCCTCACCCGCAAATACATCCGGCGTTCGCTTGACCGGATGTCCCGGATGCGCTCAAGCAAGTCGTTAAAATAATCCGTTGCGCCTGGCCCCGGCGGATTCTTCAACCGCTCGTCGTCCATGGTAAACCCTTTGATGAGGTATTCGCTCAATCGCTGGGTGGCCCAGATGCGGAATTGTGTGCCGCGCTGGGATTGCACCCGGTAGCCAACGGCAATGATGGCATCAAGGCTGTAATGGCGGATTTGGCGCTGGATACTCCGCTTTCCCTCCAATCGAACTTGTAAGTAATCCTTACAAGTTGCCGCCTCGGACAATTCATCCTCGGCGAAAATAGACTTCAGATGAAGGGTGATGTTTTGCGGCGTGGTTTGAAACAATTCCGCAATTTGAGCCTGCGAAAGCCAAACGGTGTTGTTTTCCAGTTTGACTTCGAGCCGCGTGCGTCCGTCCTCGGTTTGGTAGAGGATGATTTCCGATCCCGGCGTTGGATTCTGCTTGCTCACGGCGAATTGTTCTAAACGGATTGAGGCGGCAGGGCAATTGGAATCAGCGGGAATATCCGTCCAGAATCAATCCAAAGGTAAGCGCATGTAGATCAGCATCACCTGTGTCGCCTTTGTATCCCTTTTTGTATCCCGCGTGTCTGAAAAGGGGGCCAAAAGAGGCCAAAACAGTCCTTTCCGTCAAGAATATCTTGAATCATAATCCATTGAATTCCAGGCAGTTCCAAAGGAGTCCAAGATGCTTTCGGAGCTTATGAGTCGCTTGCTCTAACCAACTGAGCTACGGGCCCAAGTAATTTAAAATGAAGCACTTATGAACTTGGATTTAATAATAATTTGACAATCTGATACTAATATGTGATACTGCTGGAATGAAAGCAAATTCAAAGCAATCACAATGGGCAAATAGCCCGGTTGCCAATCTTGTTCGTTATGTTCCATCAGGGATTTATTTTGCGCGGGCGCGGGTAAGTGGCAAGCTTATTCGTCGATCCCTGAAGACTGACGTTCTGAGCGTCGCTCAACTTCGGCTGTCTGATTTGTTGAAAGCTGAACGGCAGGGAGTCGAGTCCCGCGCCTCGGTTTCCAGAGGAAAGATGACGTTTGGCGATGCCCTGGGAATCTATGCGAGCCGTCTGGAAGCGAAAGTTGAATTGAAACCGAGCGCGAAACTCTACCGCCAAAAGTGTATTGAGGCGCTGGTGAAGTCCTGGCCGGGCCTGCGCGAGATGGATGTGCGGAAAATTTCGGAGCGCGAGTGTTTGAATTGGGCGGCGCGGTACGGCGCGAAATACTCCCCCTCGGTTTACAACAACACGGTTGGCACGTTGCGCCATATCCTGGACATATCCATCGCGGAAGGTGCGCGTTACGGGAATCCGGCAATGATCGTCAAAAAAGCCAAAATTCGCCAGAAAGCTTTGACCCTGCCGGAACACGAGCAATTCCTGGGGCTGGTCGAGGCGATTGAGCACGGCGGGGCCTGGTGCAGCCATGATTGCGCTGATCTGGTCCGGTTCCTCGCCTTCGGCGGATTCCGCAAGGGCGAAGCAGAGACAATTACCTGGGCTGACTGCGATTTGGATAAAGGGGAAATAATCGTTCGCGGCGATCCTGAAACCGGCACAAAAAACTGGTCAATCCGCCGGGTGCCGATGATTCCTGATATGCGGGAACTGCTGGAACGGTTGCGGGCACAGCGTCCAGAGGACCCGCCTCAAAGCCCGGTCATGCGCGTTCAAGAGTGCCAGGGCGCGATTAATTCAGCCTGCAAGAAACTGGGCATTGCGCGTTTCACCCATCACGATTTGCGCCATCTGTTCGCGACGCGATGCATCGAATCGGGGGTGGACATTCCAACCGTTTCGCGGTGGCTTGGACACAAGGATGGCGGTGCCTTGGCAATGAAAGTTTACGGACACTTGCGAGATCAACATTCAGTGAGCATGGCGCAAAAGGTTACGTTTGGGACTGCCGAAAACGACAAGATAATCCCATTGCAGGGAAAGGTGGTTTCAATTGGAAGCTGAAAATATTGATTTTGAAAGGCGTCGGGCTGAATGGCTGGAACGGATTGGGAACGAAATGCTTAAAGTACATGAGTTGATGCCACTCAAATTTTTGCCTGAGGGTGATTATCCACAGTGGCTAGAGCGCGTACAAGAGGAAATTGGACCCTTGATGTGTCCGGTTGCAAAAGTCAAGGAAGGGATTGAACTGACTCCCAAGCGATTAGGTGCGCTTCTTGGTCACGAATGCGCGTATGCAGTCTGCATGGTGGAATGGTTTAGTGAGCAAGTGACCGCGGCAGAAGCCAAGGAAACTGGCACGGAGAAAGATGAGGAGCAAATTCGACAGGGAATTGCGATGACTGATTCCTTTATTAAATGGTATTCTGCATTACGCCGATTGGCGAAACGTGCTCTATGTTCGAGCGTGGACCAGACATTCGAGGACATGAGCGATTTTCTGTTGGCGTACTCAAACGCCTTCGCTCGTAAACCTAAGAGACTCAAACCTGGCGACATTGGAAGCACAAACTTTGAAATCTACATCTTTCTCATCGTGTATTGGCGAAGCATTGAACAATTAAAGTCCGTCTCCGAATTGCATCAGTTGCTTCGGAAAGTCCTGGGGGAGCAAAGGACAGGTGATTTGAAACGCATCGAGAAAATCTGCCAGCGGATTGGCCTCCATTTCCGAAAACCGGGTCGGCCCAAGAAAAGCAAATAATTCAGACAGCCGCGCCTTCACCCTGTCGGTATTCATGGTTTTCGTACCGCGCTAATGTGGCGGCGTGAATACGACAGTCAATGCAGGCAATCAAGTGCTCAAGCTGGCGCTGAACCGGATTGAGGCGGCCCAGGCCATCGGCCAAAGCCCGGCAACTATTGACCGTCTGACCAAACGCGGCCTGCTTCGGCCTTCCCGGGCAACGCGGCGGCCCCTTTACGCTGTTAAGGAGCTTGAACGCTTCCTCAAGGCGACAACCCCTGATTCGGATTGGACTGTATGAAACACACTTGGGGAAACCCGATAAGAAACGTAAGCCAAGGAGGTGGGTTCTTCCCTCCGTTTCGCGGTGGGGCGAAGAATCGGCAGCCGATTCTGAGTCGCGAAACGCTAATCAAAATGAATTTTCTCGCGGCGCTCTGCCCGTCGCGGGGAATCAACAAACCCGGCAGCAATTGAAAGGTTAAAACATATGCAGATCAAAGTAATGGTGATTGACAAGGTGTCGGAAACATTCGACACGAAAAAGGGGTCCAAAACACTTAACCTCCTGGTGTGTCAGGATCAATCGCGTCCGCCGCTTCGTAACACCTTCGATTACGAAATGACGGCTGATGAGGTGGGGAAGTATGGAGCAACCTTGGTTGATAAGCCCGTGGAATTGTTGGTGCGCGATATGACGCAAAACTTTTCCGGGCGCATTCGTATGACGGGGGTCATAGGGAAGGTGGGCTGATTCTATGGGCTCGGCTTTACGATACACCTGTGCGGAGGAGGCTATTCGGGCTTCCTCTTTGGGGTGTGGTTTAATATACACGCTGCAACGCGTGCAGTGGGGGTTTTTCGGCACTCTGACCTTCAAGAGTGCTAGGCTCCCGGAACGCGTCCGGGTAACGATGTTTTTTGCGCTCGTCCGCCGCCTGTGCCGCTGGTTCAAAGTCCCATTTCGCAAGTGCGTATGGGCTTTGCGCCAAGAGCCGGGGGAAATTGGCGGACGACTGCACTTTCATTTTCTGATCGCGGGTTTGCCGCCGTATGCCGTCCAGGTCGCCACATGTATGAGTATGAAGGCGCAATGGGAAAAACTCGGTGGCGGCATGGCTCGCGTGAGGAAATACGATTCAAGAAAACAAGGTCTTGAATACACCGTGAAGTGCCTCAACTTAACTAACAGAGGAGCGAACCTTTATGAGGTCAAAAAGTTCTCGCACTCGGTGGATGAGGTGATGTTGTCGGATTCAATCTGGGACCCGGCCAATCTGAGCCGGGTTTCGGATACGCTTGTCACTGCCTAGTCGAACACTCGGCGGCGGTGGGTTCGTCAACCGATTCGGGGGTGCTGCCCGCGCGAAGCGCGGGCGGCACCTCCGATGGCTTGAAGATGAACTCTGCCCCGATGAAATTGAATCATTTGGGGCGTTATTCCGAAAGAGTCTGGCTCTGGCAGTCGTGGCAGCCCTTCTTATAGACCTGCCAGCGGGCTTCCAGCAGTCCCGTCCAACATTCCAATTGGCTTGGCCACGAATCAATCAGCAGCGTCCGATACACGGCCCCAGTGGAATAGCCAATCGGCAGAACGAAGTGACTTCCGACCAAGGCCCAGTGTTTGGCGGAGAGCAGCCGACAGGATAACCAGCCTGCGTCCACCGCGACGAAAATCGGCAGAGGATGGCGAGGAGGGATCAACCATTCGCGCACAATGTTATCTATTCTGTGGCGGCTTGCTTTTTCTTCTGCAAGCCATGCTTCCAGCGCGCCGGTTGAGCAGGCAGGAAGTCGAGGCGGAACAGCAACGTTTTCTGCAACGCGGTCAAGAGTTTCGTATATCTCTTCAAAGCGGGTTCGACGCTTCGGCATTGCTGAACGTTATTAAAGAGGCTGGGAAATGCAAGCCGGAAGGGGACGGACAATGACTCAGATCACAAACGTAAAAGTTGCTGGTGTCAAAGGGATGGGGAGAACGAGTTAACGGCTTGATTTTGGATGCTGGCGGCGATACGGTTCCTGGCAAGAGCGGTGAAGCCGTTTTCCTTGTGATATCGAAGGCATCAAGTCAAATTCAGGTTGGCGACTGGTTCGCCCTTAGTCAGGGATTCATGGGGCCATTCTGCTTTGATGATCCACATGGTGGCGAGCCATCCGCAGTAAAATACGGAGTCAGCATCGGCGTGCAAGCTCTGGCAGCCGCAGATATGGTGAGCCACCACCTTCTGCACGGTCGTCCCATCCCACGGATGCCAGGACCTTTGACTGCCCAGGAAATTTTGAGTTTCCTCCGAGAGGTCTTTGACCGCCATGGATTACCGCGAGTCGGAGTGTTGCTGGCACCGAGTGTTTGGATGTCCTCAGCGGAGATGCTGCTCGATGACGATTTGGCACAGCGTGCCGAGTTTCTTCGACGGTTGGACATCCAAATAGGGCCAATGGAGCGGCGTCACAAAGAAACGATTACGGTCTCTTTGGGGCATCTCGGTTTGCGAACTGAATTTGAGGAGGATAGATTGAGGTGAGAAGTACGCTGGATGAGTTCCTCCGAATTTCAAATTTACATGTTTCACTTTCGTTGCCCGCTCTG
>Ga0326728_10011162_pt1 | contig 20656 bp, 17 predicted proteins | sample MB3enrmetagenome_FD_207602 | JGI IMG/M metagenome (GOLD analysis project Ga0326728, IMG submission 207602) | Lab enriched peat soil microbial communities from McLean, Ithaca, NY, United States - MB31MN | ecosystem: Environmental > Terrestrial > Soil > Wetlands > Peat | place: USA: New York... | reverse complement strand
TCTTCGCAGGTCGGAGCGGGGAGGTGCCGGCTTGTTGCCCGCTTCTGGTGGCGTCAGCGTCACCTTCCCTTGGGCCGTCGTCCCGGCAGCGTGGCTAGCGGTCCTGGACGTCACGCCATGTGACATCGCGATACCAGTAACTCTCTTTCGATATCAGGTGCTGGCCACGAGCTGTCAGTGATACCCTAGAGCCAATAACTCAGTGGCTGCGTCAGGTATTGGTGATGCGATGTCGGGACCAGCAGGTATCAGCGGACAAGGTCGGGCCGAGCTAGCTCAGGTCCTGGGTCTGGGTCGCCGGTTCGTCACGCCCACTGACGTGGTCAACGCCCTCGGTGTGGACGCCGACGCGGCGGCTAAGAAACTTGCTCGCTGGGCTGAAGAGGGGTGGGTCCGACGCGTTCGGCGAGGGTTGTACATCGGGGTCCCGGTCGATGCGGCGAATCCGGCAGCCTGGTCCGAAGACGCGCTGCTTGTGGCGGCCGAGGTCTGGTCACCCTGCTATTTCACGGGATGGACGGCTGCTCACCACTGGGCGCTCACGGAGCAGGTCTTCAGGACGACGGTGCTCAAGACCTCGGGACGTGTCAGAGGCTCGTCGATTCGCCTCCTGGATCACGACTACGTCGTCAACCACGTCCCCCCGGACGTACTCAGCTGGGGGATGAAGACGGAGTGGGTCGCTGACACCCGCCTCCGCTTCGCGGACCCCGCTCGCGCGGTGGTGGACATTCTCGACACCCCAATGCTTGGTGGTGGGATCCGGCATGGGTCCGAAGTACTGGCCGCTTTTCTCGACGAACACGACTGGCGTTGCCTCGTGGAGTACGGAGATCGTCTCGGGAATCGTGCGGTCTTCAAGCGGCTCGGCTACCTCGTCGAGACTTTGGGCGTCGACCGGGACGACCTACTGTCGGCCTGCAGAGCGAGGGTGTCGTCCGGCATCTCAGCACTCGATCCGGCTGGTCCTCTCGGCGGCCGTCGGGTCATGCGCTGGCGTCTGCGGGTGAACGTCACGATCGTGAGGGAGGGCGCTTCATGATCCCTCAGCGGGAGCTGGCTGCGCTTCGAGCCGAGTGGACGCTCGATCAGGATGTCATCGAGAAGGACTACGTCCTCGGCTGGCTACTCGCGGGGATCGCGAATCACGATTCGCTCAACCGGACCTGGGTATTCAAGGGTGGGACGTGCCTTCGGAAGTGCTACTACGAGACTTTCCGTTTCTCCGAGGACCTCGACTTCACCATCGTCGACGGTGGCCCGGAGGAGCCGGATGACCTCATGGGTATCTTCCGTGAGATCGCGGAATGGATCCGAGAAGAATCGGGCATCGACCTGGTGCTCGACGGCAAGTCCTTCCAGCGCCGGAGAAACAAGCGGGAGTGCCCCACGACACAGGGACGTATTGCTTACCTCGGGCCGAACGACAACACGGCGATGCCGAAGGTGAAACTCGATCTGACCTCGGATGAAATTCTGGTCGACCGACCGGTGTTCCGGCCGATCGGGCACCCTTACAGCGACCGTCTTCCGGTGCGAGAGGTTGTGAGCTACTCCATCGCCGAACTGTTCGGGGAGAAGCTCCGTGCGCTCGCCGAGCGGTGCCGGCCGCGCGACCTGTACGACGTCGTCCATATGCACCGTCATCCGGACCTGATCGGTCTCTCCGGAGCCGTCCGCCATGTGCTCGACGAGAAGTGTGCTCACGTTGGGATCGAGGTACCAACCGCCGCCTCAATCCGGTCATCGCCGTTTCGAGCGGAGATCGAGAACGAGTGGGAGAACATGCTCGGTCACCAACTGCCGAAGCCGCTTGCACCGTTCCAGGCGTTTTGGAATGCCCTCGACGATGTCTTCTCGTGGCTCACCGGTACGCTCGTTGTCAGCGCCCTTCCGAGAGCTGAACTTGGCCGGGTCGATGCCACGTGGGAGGCACCGAAGGCCATCACCTCGTGGCGCCATCGAGTGCCTCTGGAACTGCTTCGTTACGCTGGGGCGAACAGACTCATGGTCGACGTCGACTATCGAGCGGAGCACGGCCGTCAGGGCCCCCGGCGGGTTGAGCCCTATTCGTTGCGACGGACCCAGGATGGGAACCTGGTGCTCTTTGTCGTCAACGACCATGGACAGCTGCGCAGCTACCGGGTCGATCGGATCACTGGGATCCGGCCAACAACGGTCTCGTTCACACCGAGGTTCCGGGTCGAGTTCTAGGCTCACGACGGCATTCGTCGACTGGGCGGAGCGCGTTCTGATCCGGGATCGACGAGACCGCGAGTGTCCGTTCCTCGAACAAAGCGCCCAGGAGGGCGGCGGCTTCACGATCGCGCTGCTCTAGGACGTGTGCGTACGTTCTCAGGGTGACGCTCGAGTCTGCGTGACCGAGGCGTTCAGCCGCTGTGCGCACGTCCACGCCGCCAGAGAGCATCATGGTCGCGGCAAAGTGCCGCAGATGGTGGAACCGGACGTCCGAGAGGCCGGCGCGCTCGCGGACACGCTCAAAGGTGTGCGTCACCCGGTCGGGTCTCCAGGGTGACCCGTGGTCAGGGTCTTGGGACCACACGTACGCGTCGTCGTCCAGATGGGCTCCGAAAGCCCGGCAGCGGTCGTTCGCAGTGTGTCGCTGCCGGTCGAGAACGGCGACCGTTCCCGGGTCGATAGCGATGCGGCGAACACGTCGGGATTTGGTCGACCGCACCTCTACCCGGCCGGGCAGGTCGGAGATGGATGTCCGTACTGTCAGCGTGCCGCTGGCGAGGTCGATATCCGACCACCGAAGCCCGCACAGCTCTCCGCGCCGCATCCCTGTGGTAGCCGCTACCCAGAGCATCGACGCCAGGTCTGGGTTGTAGGTCTCCGCCTCCGTCAGAAGCCTTCGCACTTGAGCGATGCTCGGCACTTCAGGCTCAGAACTGGGAGCCCGCGGAGGACTGGCCGAGTCTGCGGGCGAACGTGCGATCCATCCCCAGCGGACCGCCTGTCGCAACGCAGAGCGCAGGAAGGCGTGGTGGTGGCCGACCGTCCTTGCCGACAAGCCGCGCCGGATCAGTCCCCGGTAATAGCTATCAAGCCTTGCGGCAGTCAGCTTGCGAAGGTCTACCGAACCGAAGTCTGCCTTCGCCTGCTTCGCGAGCAGTTCGTAGCCAAGGAGGGTCTTTGGGGCGAGACCGCGGGTGTTCGCGTGCTCCAAGAAAGCGTCCAGCAGATGCCCAACCGATCCCTTGGGCGAGCCAGCCGAGCGGTTTGCCACCTCGGTCAGCAACTCGGCGGCCGCTTGGTTCGCCGCCCGTTTCGTGCCCCGAACCGTCCTGCTGATCTGGCCGTAGCGCCCAGTGCGAGGGTCACGGCCGGCGGCGGCGGTGACCTCCCAAACGCCTGGGGCGCGCTCGCGTATCCTGGGCACGCCAAGACGCTATCAGCATTTATGGGATGGATTATGGGATGGCGCTAGCGGTAGATAATAAAGCCCCAGTTCGGAGGGATGGCAGAGCGGACGAATGCGACGGTCTTGAAAACCGTTGGGTGATTAGCCCCGTGGGTTCGAATCCCACTCCCTCCGCGTTGTCAGAGTCACAACGTTCTTCCAGTTCAGCAACCCAGAACCCCTTGCGGTTCGCCGTGACGAACGAAGATAGTGCGACGCGTTCGGCCGTTGCGATGCGCGGGACGCTGGCAGAGAATGGCGCGGTTCGTCCCGGTCGGACACCGAAGCCTCTGTAGTGCCGTGAGCCTGTTGTTCAGCATGGTGGTGGAGGGCTCCACGAGAACCGTGGATTGTTGCCTTGAGCACGAGCGTCAGACTTCTAGAAATTTCCTCGCCCTCCCCGGGACGGGCACCACGAGCCGAGCGGAGAGGAGCAATCGAGTGGACCTTGTTCATCCCCGGTGCGCCGGGATCGACATCTCGAAACGCGACGCGAAGGTCTGCGTGCGGATCGCGAGCTCCGGTCGTGCCCGGGCGAAATCGTCTGTGACCACTTGGGGCGCGACGACGAGCCAGATCCTCGCTCTCCGAGACCACCTCGTCGCCGCCGAGGTCACTCTCGTGGTGATGGAGGCGACCTCGGACTACTGGAAGCCCTTCTACTACCTCTCGGAGGACGGCCCCTTTGAGCTGATGCTCGTCAACGCCCGTCAGGTAAAGGGCATCCCCGGGCGCAAGACCGACGTCTCGGACGCGGCGTGGCTCGCCCAGCTCGGCGCCCATGGCCTGGTCCGGGGATCGTTCGTCCCACCCGAGCCCATCCGCCAGTTGCGCGATCTCACAAGGACGCGCACCGCGATCACCCGCGAACGCGGACGCGAGGTTCAGCGTCTCGAGAAGCTCCTCGAAGACGCGGGGATCAAGCTTTCCTCGGTGGCAAGCAACATCACCGGCGTCTCGGGTCGAGCGATGCTCGAAGCCCTGATCGGAGGCGAGCGTGACCCGGCCGGTCTCGCGGATCTCGCAAAGCGCCGCCTGCGGGCGAAGATCCCCGAGCTCACCGAAGCCCTCACCGGCCGTTTCGCCGAGCACCACGGCTTCCTGGCCCGGATCCATCTCGACCTCATCGACAACCACACTCGTGCGATCGAGGAGCTCACCGCTCGCATCGAGCTGGTGATGGAACCCTTTCGTGCCACCCGGGACCTCATCGTCACCATCCCCGGGATCTCCACCCTCGTCGCCGATGTGATCATCGCTGAGACCGGCGGGAACATGAGCCGGTTTCCCTCCGCCGGGCACCTCGCCTCTTGGGCAGGGACTTGTCCGGGATCGAACGAGTCCGCCGGACGGATCAAGTCAACTCGTACCCGACCGGGCAATCCCTACCTGAAGGGTGCCCTCGGTGCGGCGGCGCTGTCAGTTGCCCGCTCGAAGAACACCTACTTCGCCGCAAAGTTCCGCCGCATCGCCGCTCGCAGAGGGCCGGTGAACGCGCTCGTGGCACTCCAGCACGCGATGCTCGTCGCGATCTGGAACATGTGCTCGACTCGCAGTTACCACAGCGACCCCGGCGAGGACTTCTTTGCCCGTCTCGATCCTGATCGAGCAAAGAGCCGAGCGCTCGCTCAGCTCCGGCGCATGGGTTACACCGTCACCCTTGAGTCCTTCTCGACCGCTGGGTAGTCCAGAATCTTCGCGTCAGAGGGGGTTTTCGGTGTCCGCTCGATCAGACACCGAATTAGCCTTTTTCAAACCCTCTGGCGTGACGGCGTTCGCATCCTGTGCTAGCTGGCCGGTAGTCGATCGTTGCCCTTGCGATCACCGGGCGGACTCAGGCCGTAGCGGTCCTGAGCAGCTCTGAGCGTGCTGAGGACTCGGCGAAACCGTGGCCGAAGCGCACCAGAACGTCGATCGGGCGCGCCGGCAGCAGCTCGACCACGATGTTCTGTGGTCCATTCTGGACCGCCCTTGATCGGCACTTTGGCCTCCGGCGGGAACGCGGTAGTGGGACAACTCCGACGAGCGGTAGCAGGCAGCGCCGGGTGGCGCCGTCTCCGGCTGGATTGACACTGAGGCGGATCCGCCATCTTGGCGCGAACGATAGACGACAACTTGGGTGCCCTCGCCGAGTGTCCGCGAGGGCGAGCCTCGAGGTGAGCCGTGGCCGCCGATTGCGCCGGCTCTGTCCGCTAGCCTGATTGGCCGCCGAGTCCGTGTGCGCTAAGCAGCAGGCGTCGCGATATTGAACGCCGTACGGCATCGCTCGGCCAGCTCACGGGCGGCTGCGCTTCCGCTCCGCCGCCAAAGAACGGCCAGCAAGGCGGGGATCGCTACGTCGCGGATGGGTAGGACGCGAAGCCGTGCTTCCTGTGTGGCGGCCAGCGAACTGCTGAGGATGCCGACGCCGAGTCCTCGGGCGGCGAGGTCGGCGATGGAGTCGGCTGCGGAAGCTTGGATCACGATCCTCGGTCGGAGATTGCGGGCAGCGCAGGCCTGGTCGAGCACGGTGCGCAGCCCCGTACCGGTTGGCATGCACACGATCGCGTGTCTCGCCACCTGCGCGAGGGTGGTGGTCTTGCGACAGGCCAGCTCGTGGCCAGATCGAACGACGGCAACGAGTCCCTCGCTGACGATGACGAGCGAGGCAAGATCCTCGGGCGCACGGTGCGCGCAGCCGACGAGTGCGAGATCGGTGCCACCGCGGCGCAAATCGTCGATCAGTTGGTCGGAGCCGCTTTCGCGCACGGTGATCTCCACCGCGGGGTGTGCCTCGTGGAAGCTCGCGAGCGCGTCGAAGAAGGGCGTAATCGCACAACCGACCACCATTCCCACCGTCAAGCGGCCGCGCAACAGCTGGCTCGTCTCGCCCACGGCCTCGCCGAACGCCTTCGCAGCGGCCAGCGCGGCGCGTGCGTGCTCGAGGGCAGCTTCGCCCGCGGCTGTGAGCCTGGAGGTGCGGGCCGAGCGGTCGAACAGTTTCGCGCCGAGCTCGCGTTCGAGCTGTTTAATCTGGGTGCTGACCCCGGACTGGCTGATGTGGACCCGCTCGGCGGCTCGGGTGAAGTTGGCTTCCTCGGCCACCGCGACGAAGTACTCGAGCTGGTGGAGATCCATGAGCGCTGATTCTAGTATTGATCTGAAGTATCTCTTTGACTCATGTCAAGTGCGGGCGCAAGATTGACACTGCCAGCAAGAGACGTGAGAAAGGAAGAACCGCTATGACAGGCATAGCCAGTCGCGAGAAGGCAGCGACGCCAGAAGACCTGCCCCGGCTGTTCGTCGAGCGTTCCAACGCCGGCGATGCAGATGGGGTCGCCGAGCTCTACGAACCCGACGCCGTGGTGGCGTACCCGCCCGGGCAGCTCACCATCGGGCGCGACGCCATCCGCGACCTGTGGAAGAGCGTGCTCGCCCACCGCCCGCATTTCACGCCCGAACCACCCCTTCCGACCCTGATCTGCGGCGACATCGCCCTCACGTCGACGCCACCGAGCGACGGTGCCGGCGCCCGCGCGCAGGTCGTCCGTCGCCAAGCCGACGGCAGCTGGCTGCGGGTGCTGGACCAGCCCGAGTTCATCAGCTGGCCGACTTCAGACAGACCGGCCTGACAGCACCGATCCAAGCGCAAGCCCCGAACAGGAGACGATTTCATGCCCACGACCGCCGAGCCGACCGCGACACAAGCAAGCTATGTCCCGGTGCCGGTCCGCTTCGACTTGGACGCCCTGGCGCCCGCCACCTCCAAGGCCGTCGCTGGCCTCCACCAGGCGGCGATCGAGGATCTCGCAGCCGCCAAGGTCGACCCCCAACTGATCGAACTCGTCCGCCTACGCGCGTCGCAGATCAACGGGTGCGCTTTCTGCGTCGACACCCATGCCAACGACGCTCGCCGAGCGGGTGTCAGCTCGCAGCGCGTCGACGCCGTCGCAATCTGGCCGGATGCACTCCTCTTTGACGAAGCCGAACGCGCCGCCCTCGCGCTGACCGACAGCGTCACCCGCTTATCAGAGACGCACGCACCCGACTCCGTCGTTGCCGACGCCCTGAGGGTGCTCGGCCAACAGCAGACGGCTGCGATCCTCGGGCTGATCGTCTCCATCAACGCCTGGAACGAAATTGGTGTGACCAGCCGCTGCTGGCCGATCTCGCCACGCCTTGACACCATTGGGATGGTGTAGCTGGCCGGGACTGCCCTCCGCTCGGCTGCCTCCTACCGTGGAGTTGCCTCCAATCTCCGTTTCGCCCACAACGCCGGCTGGGAGTGCACGACGTTCCAGGCCGGACGAAGATGTCGACATGCCCCATGTTCTGATCATCGATCCCCCGAGCGAAGTGGCCATTCAACCTGGCGCCGTGGTCTCAAAGGTCGTGCACCGTCGCGACGGGATGAACGTAACTGTCTTTGGTTTCGACGCCGGCGAGGAACTGACTGAGCACCAGGCGGCTCGCGCTGCCGTGGTTCAGGTACTGTCCGGACGGCTTCGTTTGACCGTTGACGGTGAGGAACTCGAGCTGGCTCCAGGGTCGTGGTTGCACATGACGCCTGGCACGCCCCACTCCCTGGTCGCCACTGAACCGACCATCATGCTGTTGACCCTCACCGGTTCCTGACTGCTTTGGAGTGGCGCGGGGGCCGCATATCCCCGAACATCGTCTCTGCACGAGACCTGTCCCAGCCCCAGATCGCCGGTTCGCGGGCGCACAGAACGACAGCCCGAGCCGTGCCGTCAAGCAGCGCGAACGGCGATATGCGTGGCTTTGCTTGTCGCCAGGAGCTCGCTTGTCGCGACGGTCCGTAGTCGATGGGCAGGTTCAGCGCCGCAACTGATCGCCTTCCAATTCGGGCGCGTCCGCGGCGCGGTGGCCAGCTGCTTCGTGCTCTCGGACAGGCACGCTTGGATTCGACGACGGGAACCGAACTCGTTGGTGCGACATGCCCGGCCGATCTCGTGAGAAGGAACGCCGTTAGCCGTCGACCATCGCTGCGACGGCGACCCGTCGTCGCCGAGCCGGCGCCTCGAACATGCGCCCGTAACGATCCATGGTGAAGCTTTACGAGTCTCGACCGTGTCTGCGGGCGATGAGGAGGGGCGGCTCCAGCCGGATCCGCGAATCCGAATTGGGTCACAGAACGTTGACAAGCGAGCTTGGAGCCGACGAAGCTGGAGCCGAGAACACAACGAGAACACAAGGAGAGCCCATGGCTGACGAGTCCAGTAATACTCCAGCTAAAGCAGGGTCGTCGTTCAAGTTCGACGTGAAGCGGTGGTCGCAGACTGATCGCATCGTTGCGATTGCGACGCTCGTGCTCTTCGTTTCACTGTTTCTCTCGTGGTTCGGGGCAGGAATCTACCTGTACAAGGTGACCGTTGACGGGTTGTGGCACGGCTACATGTACATCACGCTCATCGTCAGCCTGGCGATCATGGGCTATCTGGCGTTGGTGGCGGGTATGGAGACCTTGCCGTTCAAACTGCCAGCGTCACATGCGCAACTGCTTCTTGTGGCCGCGGGGCTCAACTTTGTTCTGACGCTCGTTTCCTTCCTGACCAAACCGAGCGGCACGTCGTGGCAGTACGGCGCGTACATCGGCCTCATCGCCGCGTTCGTCGCCGTGGCTCCTCGTGTTGTTCCCGCCATTCAGGCACGCGTGAAGACAAAGCGATAGCTCAGCGCGCTGCCCAGAAGACCCGGGCATTCCCAATGCCCCACGACACCGGATCAGCGTCGCGCCAGAACGACGGTCGCGCCGGGCGTTGAACGAATAGATATCGAACCAGTAGATATCGCGCACAGATTCGATCTGCGCGGGCTATGGCCCTACGACCGACGTTGCACCGAGCCCGCTGCTGCGAATCGCCTCGAGCTTGGCCGCAGCCAGGTGATCAAGCTCAGGGAAGAGATGGCCATAGCAGTCATGAGTGAACGCGACGCTCATGTGGCCGGCTCGTCGGGCGATCTCGGAAGGGTCCACTCCGGCAGCGGCCAAGATCTCGCCATAAGGGAGGCGCTCCTCTTGCTGCATCCGGCGGTACTGGCGCAGGGCTAAGACCGTGGTCGGGTCGAAGGCGAGCGAACGGCGTCCCTTCGCCGTTCTCGGCTCCCACCGTTTTGCGCGGTCAAGGCCACTTTGTGCGGGCGAAGGGACTCGAACCCCCACCCCCGAAGGGACCGGGACCTAAACCCGGCGCGTCTGCCATTCCGCCACGCCCGCGTGGTTCGCCAGAGCGTACCCCGGACCGCTGCCTGGCCCGGTGGCGCCGCGTTGACTCGTCAGAAAGGTCCGCGTAACCGCGCCGTCAGGCCTGTGCCGACCTGCCGGTCCGGTATTCTGCGATTGCGGTTCGACCATTGCCGAATCCGATGAGGAGGAACGTCATGTCCACCTATCCGATCGCCGAGGGGATCGAAGCGGTGACGATCAGTTCGGAGTACAGCGCGGGCGATCGGGCCGGCGAGATCTATCAGCGCCTTCTGCGCGAGCGCATCGTATTCCTCGGCACTCAAGTCGACCAGACCTCGGCCAATCTGATCTGTGCCCAGTTGCTTCTTCTCGAGGCTGAGGATCGGGAGCGGGACATCTCGCTCTACATCAACTCGCCAGGCGGGTCGGTGACCGACGGCCTCGCGATCTACGACACGATGCAGTACGTCCGTTGCGACGTGTCGACCATCTGTCTGGGCTTGGCCGCGTCGATGGGGCAGTTCTTGCTCTGTGCCGGTGCCCCGGGCAAGCGGTACGCCCTACCCCACAGCCGGATCCTGATGCACCAGCCGTCGGGTCAGATGCAAGGACAGGCTGCAGACATCGCCATCCAGGCGGAGCAGATCATCTACCTGAAGCGGATGATGGCCGAGAGGATAGCTCTTCACACGGGCCAAACGATTGAGCGAATTGAGGCCGATTCTGACCGTGACCGGTGGTTCACAGCTCAAGAGGCGCTGGACTACGGCTTCATCGACCGCGTAATCGACCGTTCCACCTTGAAGTCGACGGCCTGACTGCTCAGGAGGCGTCGTCAAGTCCGGCCGGCCAAACGGCTGCGGAAGTTCCGTGGAGCTCGACCGGCCCCGAGCGCAAGCCTGCCCTACGGCACCGAGCTGAACGCAGCTATGGGTTCGGAGTGAGCTGTGGCGGGCACTTCGCCGTACGAACGGCTCGTCCCGGAACGAACGACGGTGCCGTTCGCCGATGCGAGCCAATAGCCGTCTCCCGATGAGCCTGCGGCGATGCCGATGACCGGCGAGCAGACATGGGAGCGAGACTTCGAGCCGGACGACTTCACGCCGTAGGAGTAGACATCACCGTCCTGCGTAGCGATCAAGTAGCCGGAGCCATCGGGCGCAGCCGCTATGCCGACGACCGGTGACGACAGCTGGAGCGAGGCTGCCGAGCCGTAGTCCGGCGCATCTTCGGCGTAGACGGCACCTCGTGAGGTCACGACCCAGTAGCCCCCGGTCAGCGGATCGACCGCGATCCCGACAACGGCCCCGTCGATCCAGAGGCCGCCCCGAGAACCGCTGTACTTCGCGTTGCCGAACGCGTATACCGAGCCGTCGGCCGCCAAGACGAAGTAGCCCTTTCCGTCCGGGGTTGCAGCGATGCCGACCACCGGGGCTCCGGGCGGCACTGGTCCGCCGTGCCAGGCACTTCCTCGAAGGTCCCCGTACCACTTGGCGTCCCCAAAGGCATACACGGAGCCATCTGCGAGGAGGAGCCAGTAGCCGCCGCCGTCCGGGGTGCTGGCCATCGATACGACGTTCGAGGGCAGCACGGCGGTGTTCAGTCCGCCGCAGTAGGAGACACTGCCAAGGTCGAACACCGCGCCATCTGCGGTCGCGAAGCGGTACCCGGGGTCATTGTCACTTGTTGGCGTGCACGGTGCTTGCTGGACCGAGAGCGGGTCGGCGATCCCGGTGCGGTCCGCGTTCGCCCTCCATTCTGGCCACGCGGGTGGGTTGGACGCAGCCGGCGCGATCGGAAATGGGTACGCGACCAGAGTTCCCGGGGCGGTCGGTCCACCGCAGGCGAAGTACAGCATCCAGCCGTTTCCCCGCGTGTCGGGCACATAGGCGACGGCCGCGCTGCTGGATGTGTCGCAGCCCGATTCAAGAGCGGGTTGTTTCGCGCCGGAGAGTGAGAGGATCTTGCCGTTGTCGCCTGCGAGCACGTACAGCCCCCTAGCGGCGCCGACCACCACGTCGTTTCCGTCGTCGCGGCCGCCGGTGAGATCCACGAGAATCGGAGACGACGTGACTTTGTGGTGGGCATCGAAGACCCGGGACCAGATCCGGTGACCCGACCCGCTCCAAGCGCTCACGACCGCAGGGCCGTTTGAGCACGTCGCACAAGATGTCGAGACGACAGCCATCTGGCCGTTGATCCGCCCGATGGCAGGTGAGCCGAACGTGGGCCCATCCGCCGTGACCGGCCAGCCAGGGACGTTCCGACCGTTGTCGGCGTACACCGCGATGATCTCGTTGCTGGCGGCGCTGCGATACCCCGAGTAGAAGCTGGTCCCGACTACGACGGCGGGTCGACCTGTGCTGTTGAGAATCCCGACCGTGGGGCTCGACCAGACCGTTTGGCCGATACACCGCTGCCATAGGAGCTGTGGGGCGGAGGTCCCGTAGCGGTAGTCGACGATCCAGCCTCCGTGGCATCCGTCGAGGCCGCTCGAGTCACCGCCCATGATCATGTCGTCGCGGCCCGTGTGGCTTATGTCCGCCAGGGTCGGCGACGACCCTATTGTGTCAGCTCGCTGGATCGGGAAGCCGGGCACGAGATGGCCGTTCGGCTGCAGTGCGTAGATGTTGTGGTCATACGAGCCGAAGACGATGTCGAGCTGGCCTGTTCCGGTGATATCGCCGACAGCCGGTGTCGCAAAGACGGGGTCGGAGTAATCGTTCGGACCAGTCCGCGACCAAGGATTGAACGTGCGCTGGGTCTGGAAGACGAAACGCACCTTTCCGCTCGCGTAGAAGGCTTCAAGCCCACCCTGTTGGTCGGGTCGCCAAAGGGAACCAGCACCCACGATAATCGAGGGCGGTCGGTCCGGACCGTCCAGATACGCGACCGCCGGGCTCGAGTCGACGGCCGTCGGCGTCAGGCTGTTGATGTGCACCCACTGAGGCCAACCCGGCAGTTCACGACCGGACTTGGCGTCGACAACGTAGATCTCGCCGGAAAGGGTTGCGAGAATGACGGCACTGACGCCGTCGATTGTCGCGACGACCGGCGAGCTCATCCAGACTGAGCCGAGCTCTCTCAGAGACCACAAAGGGCTCGCGAAATCGCGCAGCTGTGCGACGCGCGTCCCAAGGACGGCACTGGTTACGGCGGAAGTTCGCACGCCGGCCGAAGCCGCCGAGAACGCGGGAACAGTGAAGGCTGCGATGAGAGAGGCTGCAGCCACGAGTGGCAGCCGGCTCCGGTGCGCCGCCACCCGACTTCGACCCATGTCACAATGGCGCATGTGGCGAGAGTCCATGACCATATCTTACATCGTTTTCACTGTTAGTGGTGAAGACAACACTCAACGTGGTTTTCCGCCAGGCCGGTAAGGCTCGAATCGCTTTCGTTGCCCCGCGGTATGGAGACGCCGTCGTCGGCGGCTCAGAGGCTGTCGTGCGCGAGGCCGCGCAGGGCCTCGCCGAGCGCGGTTACGACGTCGATGTTCTGACGACTTGCGCTCAAGATCACTTTACGTGGGCGAACGAATTCCCGCCAGGCACGACCACAGATGGGTGCGTGACCGTTCGGCGGTTCCCTACCTTGCAGAGCCGGGATCACAGTCAGTGGAGCCGGGTGCAGGAGAGACTCCTTTCGGGGGAGCAGTTGGACGACGCCGACGAGCTCGCCTGGAGCAACGGACGCTTCCGTGTTCCGGACCTCTACCTGTACCTGTCCGGCCACTGCACGGACTACGCGGCCATCGTCTTTTCGCCCTACTTGTTCTGGACGACCCTCTATTGCGCCGGGATCGCGCCCGAGCGGACAGTCCTGATGCCGTGCCTGCACGACGAGCCGTACGCCTATCTGCGGTCTGTGGCCGCCGTGCTCGCGTCCGCCGCGGCTGTCTGGTTCCTCTCAGAGCCGGAGCACCAGTTGGCCCATCGGCTCGCGCCCGTGGCTGCTCACCATTCGGTGATCGGCGCGGCAGTCAAGATACCCGAGGCCTACGATCCAGACGGCTTTCGCGGGCGGCACGACTTGCTGCGCCCATACGTGCTGTACGCGGGCAGACGTGAAGGTGGCAAGGGCTGGCAGGAGCTGATGGCTGGCTTCGGGATCGCAGTTCGCCGTCACCACCTGCCGTTCGATCTGGTGACTGTGGGTGTGGGCCACGCCCAGGTGCCGTCGTCGCTTGAGCACCGGATCGTCGATCTCGGCTACCTCGCGCCCAGCGAGGTGCCTGACGCGTTTGCCGCCGCGGACGCCTTCGTGCAGCCCAGCGCGAACGAGAGCTTCTCGCGCACGATCATGGAGGCCTGGCTCGCCGAGACGGTTGTCATCGCGAGCGGAGCGAGCGACGTCGTCACCTGGCACTGTGAGCGGTCCGGGGGAGGCCTCGTCTATTCCGACGAGCTCGAGCTCGGCCAGTGCTTGCGGTTTGTCGCAGAAGCGCCGGAGAAAGCCGCGCAGCTGGCTCGCATGGGGCGGGACTATGTGCTCGCGAACTACCGGTGGCCGTCGGTGCTCGACGCCATGGAGCGCTCGCTCGAGGTGTTCCTGTGAGATCGAGCGAGTGCCCAGACCGCGGGCGTGGTGGGGACCGATCGTGAGGGTCCTGGTCGTCGGCTCGCTTCCCCCGCCGGAGTGTGCCCGCACCGAGGCTTTGCGGACGGAGGTGATCGGCCTGCTGGCCGAGGGGCACACAGTCGAAGTCGTGGCGCCAGATGCGGTCGCGGTCGCGCACCGCTACATGACGACGGCTGGGATCCCGGGATGCGTGCGGCTCGCGACGATGGTTTCAGGCTTCGACTCGGTCGTCTTGCAATTGCAGCCGGGCCTGCCGGTGAGGGTGGGAGCCGGACGATGGGAGCGAGACTTGTCTCTGGTCGCGCTCTCGTTCGCGTTGCGCCGTGGGCGTAAGGTCGTCATCCGCCTCGAGAACTTGGCCGATCTCTCCGCCGACCCCGGTGGTCGTGCGGCTCTTCTTGTCTGGCGCCGCGCGGAGCGAATTGTCTTCGGTGACGAAGATCAGCAAGCTGCGTTTGTGGCTGCTTTAGGACGACCGGTGGAGCGCTTGGTCATGGGTTCTTCTCGCACGCATGGCGCGCAGGAGGTCGATGCCGACGACAGCGGATGGGGCGACGGAGCCAATGCTTCAACCGAGAGCATTCTCGAGCTCGTGCGCAAGAGGGCGGCTCGGGAAAGGCGAGCGCTTCCGGAATCCGAGTCGACACACTTTGCCGGTTGGGACAGGCTTGCGAGACCTGGGATCGCATTGACCGACCTGGACTCTGACTTGTGGTCGTCCACCGCCGTGCCGCGTACACCCGGCAACCTCGCCCGTGCGGTTCTTGCGACTGCCGACCGGCGACCGTTGTTCCGTCCGGCGGTGAGGGCTGCTCGAGTTGCTTACAGGAGCGCTGCGGCCGTGTTCCGACAGGGACAATCCGGCTGAGGACACCCGGGCTCGCGGCACTCGACCACAGTTGCCGTCATGCGACCGCGGCTGAGGTCTTGTCGACAAGAGCGAGCAGCGCACGCGCGGCGGCCTCGAAAGTGTGGACGTCGGCGTAGCTACGTGCCCCCTTGCCGAGCGCCCCTCGCGCCGCTGGGTCGTCGAGGAGTCTCGCACAAGCCTCTGCGAGATCAGCGATCGTGACGTCCACTGGGACCTTGAAGGCGACATCGTCAGGTAGCTCGCCCATCCAGCCGATGTCAGTCACGATCAATGGCACCCCGCACGCAAGGCAATCCCCGACAGCGGCGGACGCCTCGCCCGAGAACGACGCCCGAAGTTGCACCGCGAGATCGGCTCGCCTCAACCAGTTCAGGTAATCCTCGGCCTCGACTCGCCCGGTGATGAACAGCCGTCCGTCCAGGCCGAGCACCTCACCAAGTCTGCCTAGGTCGCGGGCCAACTCGGTACTGACGGGCCCGACGAGGGCAAGCACGAGATCCGGGTGATTCGCCAGCAAAGCCGCGAAGGAGCGTAAGACCATATAGGGCTGCTTGATCGGGTCGACGATGCCGAAGCTGGCAAGGACCCGAGTTGCCGGCCCGATGGCGGTGACTCCAGAACGTGAGTTGCCGCTGGTTCGGATGGCCTCGGTGGCGAACCCCGCGACGCCGACGCGTTGGGCGAGGTCCGGTCCGGCTTCAATGCGCGCCAGGCGGGCGGCGGCATCCGAGGTCACGAGGAAGCGCTCGGCGAGTCCGATGACTTCGCGCGCCATCAGCAGGTCGTGGCACACTGCCTCGGCTGCGGTGCCCTCGCCCGGAGGGGACAGTCCCTCGAGCGGAAGAGGCCCATAGATCCTCCGGAGCGTGCCGGCGACCCCTCCGGTCATGTCCGATCTCGAGTCCGCTGCAAATCGGTACAGGCCGCTCAACCTCACGTCGTGGGCCAGAACCGTCCCGCTTCGGCGGCTGAGAGACGCCAATGCCGCGACATGGAACTCGCTGTTACCGAGAACGTAGACGACGTCGTCGTAACCCCCTGTGACGGCTTCCACGCTGAGCAAGCGGCGTGCGTCATAGATCGCGAGGCCCGACGGCGCGCACGGTGGCCCAGGGGACCAGTTGAGGCCGTCGGCGAAGCAGTCGATGTCAAGATCACCGAGGGCGGCCAGCTCTTCGACGAGGCGGAAGCTGTAGTTCGCGATTCCAGAGGCCACGGGCGGGAACGGCGAGACGATCGCGATTCGGCGACGGTGTCGCCAAGGCCGACTGGGCCGGGCCATTAGTTCTTCGTAGACCGCGGCGGTCCGGTCTGCAACGTCTGCCCACGTCATTCGTGTAGCGCGGGCGTGCGAAATCGACGCTTCGCGGAACGCCACGTTGCACAGCCCTCGTTCGATGGCGGCACTGATCGCCGCCGGATCGGAAGGATCGAAACGGGCTTCGGGCGCGACGAGTTCCCGCAGGGGGCCCAGATCCGACGCGACCGCGACAGCTCCGCATGCGATCGCTTCAGCGACGGGAAGCTCGAAGCGGTCGGAGAGGGAAGGGAAGCACAGGAGCTCGGTCGCCTGATAGAGGCGAAGCGTTGACTCCTCCGTTAGAGCGCCCGTGCAAAGGACTCGGTCGCTGATGCCCTCGGCAGCCGCCACATGCCCGAGGTGGCTTGCCGTTGCTTCGGGGAAATGACCGGAAACGACAAGCTGGCGCGAGTTGCGCAAGGCCTCAGGCAGGCGGGCGAAGGCAACTATGAGCGCCTCGACGTTGTGCTGACCGTCGCTTCCGGCGGGGCACAGGACAAAGGAGGGCTCGAGGTCAGGCACGCATGCCTGTGCTAGCAAGCGGGCAGTCTCTGTTGAGGCCGCGGGAGCGAATCGCTGCTCGGTTCCCACGCCGACCAGGTGCACCTTCCTCGGGTCGACGCCAAGGTTCCTCGTCAGCGAATGACTCGTTGCCGGGGAGATCGTGAGCAGTGCGTCGGCAGCGCGCAGCACTTCCAAGAAGCCCGACTGCATGGTCGCCAACCGGAGGTCGTCGAAGGATGAGCCTTGGCGCCTAGGAGGGATCATGTCGTGCACGGTCGCGCAGAACCGCAGGCCTCTCTTGTGTGCCCATCGAGGCCACACACGGTCGATCGGAACGCCGACATCGAAGGGCGAGAGCACGTGGAGCACGCGAGCTCCCGGAACAACCGGGTCGGACACCGTGGCGTAGTCGACTTTCCCCGAGTCCAGGAGAGGTCCAAGGTCGCCGGGTGGCAACAGGTCGGGATTCAGCAGGGAGTGGCCAACCAGCTGAGGGTGTCGTCGCTCGAGAGCCACCGCGAGTTCGTAGGCGTACCGGGCAACCCCCCGGTCCCGCAAGCCAGGGCTCTGGAGCGCCTGAAGGTCGATTACGACGGGGCCGGAGGTCATGCTGAAAGTGGCCGAGTCTCAGTGCTGCGCCGGGTCCTCAGAGGAGGAAGACTCTCTTGTTCCATCGCGCGGCTGGTTCATCGTGCTCTCGCTGGACCCGGCGGGCGTCACACCGGCCGGGGCGAGCTGGCGGAGTGAGTCTTCGACAGCCTCTAGACGGCTCGAGGCGGCAGCCAGAAGGCGCCCGAGCAGCTCGGTCGTCTGATTGCCCATTTCGACCTGCAGTTTGACGATGTCGGTCAGTTCGGCGACCTGGTCCTGCAGCTGGGTCACGCGTTCGAGCACGTCCGCGAGTGGCAGCGTGACACGTCTGTCGAACTTTGTCGTCAAGCTGGTCTTCGCCTGGCGCCAACCTCGTCGGCCGATGGACGCCACGGTCAGTCGTCTCCTTTGGTGCACTGGTCCTGTGGTGGAGCTTACCGGGTCGTGCCAAAGCGAGGTGGTGACCCAATTGCGCCGGAGCTTGTCGTGTCGGCCGGGAAGGGCCTTTCTTGGCTAGGGTGCGAGGGATGAAAGTTGCACAGACGGGTCCGCTCCCTGCTGGCGATCTCGGCGGCGAGCGGCAACTCCCGTCGCGTGTCGTTTCTGCGAAGGTCAGTCTCCGTAATCGGTTCCGCGAGATTTGGCAGGCGCGCGAGCTGATCGTCTTCCTCATCCGCAAGGAGCTGAAGGTCCGCTACAAGAACAGCGTCCTAGGCTTTTTGTGGTCGTTCCTGAATCCCGCGTTGATTCTTTGCGTCTACTACGTCGTGTTCAAGTACTTTCTGAACAACCACATTGACTACTTCGCGATCTACCTGTTCGCGGGGCTCCTGCCTTGGAACCTGTTCAACAACTCGCTGCTCAGTTCGGCGGGCGTGCTCGTTGCCCAGGCAGGGATCGTGAAGAAGGTATCGTTCCCGCGCGAGATCCTCGCGCTCGCCCAGGTGGGCACCGCGATGTGCTACTTCTTCTTCCAAGCGTGCATCATGCTGGCCTTCCTCGTCGGGTTCGGGGTGATGCCGGACTGGAAGTACGCGCCCGTAATGGTCTTCGCCCTCGTCTGTGACATCGTGCTGTCGGCAGCGCTCGCGATCTTCCTCTCTGCGGTCACCGTCTACCTGCGCGACGTCCAGCACCTCATCGAGGTTGCACTCGTGGCTGGGTTCTTCAGCGCGCCGATCGTCTACCCGTTCGCGACCGTCGGCCATAAGCTCGCCGCCCACGGCATCTTGTGGGTCTACTTCTGCAACCCCCTCGTCTCGATCGTGCTCTCCTTTCAGCGCTTCATCTACGGAACTGTGGCTCCGCACGACGCCACCTATCCGCTTGCGAGCTACGGGGAGCCGTGGTACTTGCTCGTGCTCGGCATCGTCTTCGCCGTCTCTGTGTTGCTCTTTGTGCTTGCCATGCTGATTTTCGGCAGGGTCGAGGGCAACTTCGCCGAGGAGCTCTGAGCAACCCTGCAAACGGCGATCGACGTTCAGACGGTCTCGAAACGATTTCGCCTTTACAAGGAGAAGTACACCTCCTTGAAAGAACGACTGCTGCATGCAGGGCACGTGCCCTTCCATGACTTCTGGGCACTTCGCGATGTGGAATTCGAGGTGCACACCGGCGAGACGCTCGGGATCATCGGCCGGAACGGTTCTGGCAAGTCGACCTTGCTCAAGTGCATTGCCGGCATCTTGCAGCCGACTTCAGGCCAGATCGTCGTCCGCGGGCACGTCGCGGCGATGCTCGAGCTCGGTGCCGGCTTTCAACCAGAGCTGTCAGGAAGGGACAACATCTTCCTCAACGCCTCACTGTTGGGCCTCTCGCGCCGCGACATCGAGCGGCGCTTCGACGACATCGTCGCGTTCGCTGAGCTCGAGGAGTTCATCGACAACCAGGTTCGCTTCTACTCGTCGGGTATGTACGTCCGCCTAGGTTTTGCAGTCGCGGTGAACGTCGAGCCTGACGTGTTGCTCGTCGACGAGGTGCTCGCTGTCGGGGACGAACGATTCCAGCAAAAGTGCATGGAACGTGTGCACCAGTTCCAAAGCGAGGGCCGGACGATCGTTCTCGTGTCGCATTCCGCGGACGTTGTGCGCCAGGTCTGTGATCGCGTCGCTGTGCTCGAAAATGGCAAGGTCGTGACCGTTGCTCCGCCAGGCGAGGCGATCAGGGCGTTTCGTGACTGCTTGCTTGCCGGGGAGGTGCCTGTCGCTCTACCTGCGGAGGAACCTGACCCGACCGGAGCTGTTGAAGCCATTGTCCAACCGGAGAGGCGTGTGGTGATCACCGACGCGGTTGCCCGGCATTCCGGCCCAGCCGGCCGTGGCTTCCTCGTTCCTGGAGACTCTCTTCGCCTCGAGCTCCAGTTCCAGGTGAACGAGCCGCTCACCAACGTGGCCTTTGGCTGCGAGGTGATCAACTCGAGCGGTGCCCCCGTGTTCAACTGCGACAGCGCGATGCCCGAGATCAGCCAGATTCATGATCTCCCGCCGGGCCGCTACCGAGTGGAATTCGATTTTGATCACATTCCGCTGCTCGACGGGTCTTTCACGATCAACGCCCGGATCCAAGATGCTGGTGGCGGCGTCGTTCACGCCCGGCTCGAGCCCGCCGCCGCTTTCGAGATCGTGAACCCCGGCGGGGCTACAGGGTCCGTTGCTTTGCCGCTTCGGATAGGGCTTTCTTCACCACCCGAGTCCGGTTTGGCGAGGGTCGCTGCCCGATGACTTCCGAGGTCGTCGCCGAGATCGAAGCCCAGGTGAGGCAACTACGTGCAACCGGACAGATCCCGCCCGGCCTCGAGGCCGAACTTGACAACTGTTTCGAAGAGGTCGCGGAGACGAGCCTGGCTGCAGGGGGATCTGGGATGGATCGCGACTCCCGGCTCGACGTTGGCCACGCCATTGCCGGTTTCGTTGATCCGATGCGATTGGCGCAGCTTCGCAAACAGGCAACGTTGATGCTGCGCCGGCGGTTGGGACCCTCGTTCCGCCGTCTCGAACGCCGGGCAGCGCTCGGCGCGTCCCGGATGGGCGAATCAGCATCGATCCGAGCGCACGTCACCGCGGACCACTTGGAACGGCTCGCCGCACGCTCGCCCCTGGTTTCGCGTGTCCTGTTGGCGGCGCGGCCCAGTGAGTCGACTGCGTCAGTTGTTCAGACGATGCAACCGTCGATCGACGGCCCGCTCCTAGCCTGGGTTCTCGA
>Ga0326728_10011161_pt1 | contig 20658 bp, 16 predicted proteins | sample MB3enrmetagenome_FD_207602 | JGI IMG/M metagenome (GOLD analysis project Ga0326728, IMG submission 207602) | Lab enriched peat soil microbial communities from McLean, Ithaca, NY, United States - MB31MN | ecosystem: Environmental > Terrestrial > Soil > Wetlands > Peat | place: USA: New York... | reverse complement strand
TTCCTGCCTTTACTGTAGCCAATCCAATATGAGATATCTGCTGGGACTTCGACCGATGGAACGGACCAGCTTTGCGTTACGGGGTGCGTGGCATCGAGCCAGGAACAACATCTGAAACGCACGGAAGATTGAGCCAAGCAAAGCAAACCATGAGCCTCTTGGATTGCTGCCCCCGCCCAAGCCGTCACATCTGCGAGCGCTGAGGCATGAACTGCTGCCACTTTTCGGCAGGGGATGGCTTGGAAAGGAAACTCGCCACGACCAACACGACAAACGATACGGTAACGCCGATGAAGGCCGGCTCGAACCATGAGTCCAGAGGCGAAGTCAGCGCCGGCAGCACGAGGAGGTGCCACAGTACCGATGCCGCCACTCCGACCAAGGAGGAAAGCAGCGCGCCGACCGCGGTCGCCCTTTTCCAGTAGAAAGCAGCCAGGGTCGGGATGAAAGTTGCCGGTATGAATATGCGGAAGGTAAGCTCGGTCAGCGAGACGACGTTCGGGTCGAGCCATGCAAAGAGCAAGCCGAGCACACCCATCAAGGCGCTTATCCAGCGCACCTTGTTCATGCTCATCTGTTTCTGCGGCCAGATTCCCCTGACAAGCTGTGTCGCGGCTACAATTTGGAATATCACCACTGCGATGGCACTGCCACTCAACATCGCAATGGCCACCAGACCCCGCAGCCCTGGCGCCAGGGTTGCCGCCAGGGTGGGCATGGCCGCCTCGGGGTCGATCTTGGGAAAGATGACGCTGGCGCCCATGCCGATGAATGCGGCCGCCAACCCCACCACGGCGATGATGACCCCGGCGAAGCTCAATCCCACCTTGGCAGCGCGCGCGTCTTTTGCGGAGAAAACGAGCTGGTAGATATCGGCTGCCACCCACATGCTCAGGGTCATCACCCAGAAGAAGGCCCAGACGAACGGCCAAGCGCCCGCCGAAAAGAGGTTGAAGGAGCCCGGCGGGAGAGTGGCCTTCAGGTGCGCCCAGCCGCCCGCCCTCGAGATAGCGAAGGAAACCAGGATCACAAGCCCCACACAGAGGATGCAGAACTTGATGATGTTGGTTACGGCAGACGCCCACAACCCACCCAGCGCCGTGTAGGTGATGAACGGGACCGCCATGATGAGCATGGCCGGGAACAAAGGAATATTGAACAACGATTTCAGCACCTGCCCTCCGCCGACAAAGCCGATGCTCAGCAGAATGACGTAGGCGATGGTGCCAAGGATGGAAAGGGTGACGCGCGCGCGAGCGTCGTATCTCATGTTAAACACATCAATTAGGGAGTATTGAGCCAACGCCCTCAGCCTGCCGGCCACTGTAAAAAGGAGGATCCAGGCGCCAACCGCTAGCATTATAAAAAACCAGGCGCCAACCATCCCAAACGAGTATCCTAACCCGGCGACACCCACCGTGGCGCTCGAAATGCCCGCCGCGATTGTCATGGCGATGAAGAACGCGTTGAACTTGCGCCCTGCAACCAGATAATCGTCGTAGTTGCGGGAGCGCCGGTACATCAGTACGCCGATCACAAAAATGACGACGAAGTAGACAATAACCATAATCGTGTCAATCATGGCAATCCACCCTCCTTAGGCAAAAAAAAACCCTGAGCTCCGATAAATCGGAACCCAGGGATTTACCATCTCCCGAGGCCACGTTCAACGATCGGCAGGTCTTCTGGCTCTAGTTCACCCTACTCTCCGGCCTTCCCATCCCGATTGGTCGTGGACAGTGGCATACCCGGATTTCGTCCCTATTACAGCGGCGGGACCGCGCCCGGTTTCAACGGGCTTCCCTATTGAGTCCCGATTCCATCGGGACGCCGATCATTGGATCGTCAAATGTGACTATGATTTACAGCCTTGGTGGTTTTCTGTCAAGAGCGAGTGTCAGCCGAGCTGAGAAAGTGCGAATCAGAAATCTATGGCTCGGCCGGCCATCATGTCCACGCACGCCGCGGGAGGGTGCGGCGGAACCGATCGATGACAGCGGCGTTGCTATCTCGAGGAGACATACCAACGACCTTTATGTTCAGCCTGCGCAGAAGTTCAGTTTCGCGCCGCGATAGTAGCTGCCGGCGCGCCCTTCAAATGATAGGAAGCTCGATTGCCAGGACAACCGCGCGTTTCGCGATGAGCGCCACTATCGCGGCCGTGGAACTGTCGGCGGCGTGAAGCAATCTACGAGCATTCGCCGACGACATCGAGAGTAAGAAGGAACTGTGCGGCCACACGGGTCTGGCGCTGTGGGTGTTGTGTATTGGTGCTTCTACGGGAGCGCACACTGCGGCACCGAGCAAGACCGTTCAGCAAAACGAGGGTCTTCTCGTTCGATTTTTGACACAGGTTTGCTAACAGTTGAAGCGATGTCGTTCGCGATGCCGCTTGATTGCTGGCACGAATGGAACCCGAAAATAGCCACGACTCCCCGGCGAGGAAAATTTGACCGTACAAGATAAGGCCTCGCACGGGGTACTTTGATCCTTATCCTTGTGGCGATCATGATGAGAGCTTTCCTTTGAGGGAGGCGCTTTCAAGCGCGCCAAAGACCGCGCAGCGTTGAGAATGTCGCCTTAGGGAAACATACTATCACCGATATGTCGCGGACGCGGTCGTCTCGTGGTGCCGGTTCTATCCGCGAATATGGGAGGACACAGAGAGCCCTGCCCTTGTGAGTTGCGCTCTATCACCGATTCCCCAGTCTCTTGCCGGCCACTGGCTCTGTTGCTTGTTCGACACGCCAGGCAAAATCCCTAAAGGAAGAGCCTTATTTAGTTCAACCTGACAATGAAGATATGTCCTCCGATCTGCTCTTGCCGTAGCGGAGCCCATCAACGAGCAGAGCGACCATACGCCGAGCGTGGTCGGGTCCACGATCATAAGCGGTCCTGCATAAGCTCGCGACCGCATCTAAAAGATCCTTGGCGACGAAATCGGTCCGGACTTCGCCGGCGGCGACCGCCGACTCGAGAAGAGTGCGAAGTGCGGGTTCGAGTCGCTGCTGGAAGTACGCCGGCAAGGGCTCGTAGGCTGGGTTTCCCGAGTGCAGCGCGGAGGCCAGCCCGCGTTTGGTTCCAAGAAAGGCCGCGTATCGTTGCATCCATTTCGCTAGTGCCTCACTGGGCCCGTACTGGGCAGCCAGGATCGGTGCGGCGCCCGCGCAGGCATCGATTTCGTGACGGAAGACGGCTGCGACAAGGTCGGAGCGCTGGGGAAAGTGGCGGTAAAAGGTCCCGATGCCGACGCCAGCCTTCTCAGTGATCTCTCGTACTGGAGCGTCCACTCCAGAGGTCGAGAACACCTCGATGGCCGCCTGGAGCAACGCGTCGATGTTGCGCTGCGCGTCGACGCGCACTCGCCCATCCTTGTGGCCTCGAGGCACAAAGTCCTCGCCTTGGCCATCCAGTTTGTCTTTCACTAACTTTCCCTTTGACAATCGGAACAATGTTCCATATGTTGCAAACACAATTAGAACGAGAATTCTTTCGCAATTGGAATGTAGTTCCGCTTAGATTCAATATAGCACACCAAAGCTGCCGCGACCATACATCGATGCAAAGGAGATCACCAGAATGCGAGTGTTTCTGACAGGCGCCACCGGCTTTATCGGTTCCTTTCTCGTTCCAGAACTCATCAACGCAGGCCATCACGTAGTCGGGCTCAGCCGTTCGGACGCGGGCGCCGAAGCGCTCACTCGTGCCGGGGCGGAGGTCTCCCGCGGCGACGTGAACGACCTGGACCGCCTGCGCATCGCCGCGGAGGCGGCCGACGGCGTCATCCATGCGGCCTTCAACCACGACTTCTCCAATTTAAAGCAGCACAGCGAGGAAGACCGCAAGGTCATCGAGACGCTGGGCGAGGTGCTGGGCGGCTCGAACCGGACACTCGTCATCACCTCCGGCACGGGCCTCGCCCGGTCCAAGACCGGCGGCCCGGCCGTAGAGACCGACGATCACGTCACCTCCGCCGAGTTCCGCCGCGCAGCCACCGAGGAGGCGGCGGACGCCCTCATCGCCAAGGGCGAACGCGTGATAGTGATGCGGCTGCCGCAGGTGCACGACACACGCAGGTTTGGCCGGGTCACCCGACATATCCAGTTGGCGCGGCAACAGGGCCGGGTGGCATATGTCGGCGAGGGCAAGAACCGCTTGCCGGCCGTGCACGTCTCCGACGCCGTCCGGCTCTACCGGCTTGCGCTCGAAAAGGGCCAGGCAGGCGCGCGCTACAACGCCGTAGGCGAGGAAGGTGTTGCCCTGCGCGACATCGCCGAGGTGATCGGCGCAAGGCTGAAGATGCCGGTTGTATCGATCACACCGAAGGAGGCGCCGGAGTACTTCGGCGGGTTGGTGAACCTCGCCACAATCGATCTTGCGGCCTCCGGCGCGCTGACACGCCAACAACTGGGCTGCACCCCACCGGGCCGGACCTGCTTACCGACCTGCGCAATATGGATTACAGCGTGGCCTAGGGTCAGCCGCCTTAGAGCAGTTTCGGAACAAGTTGGATCATGTTCATTTCGCTTCCCTCGCCCTTGTGCCTAGGGAGGCGGGTAGCATAGGCGCGCCAAGCTGGTCGGGAAAGCGACCCATGCTCCTCTATCGCTGGAAAGAGATACAGAGTGCCGCATTCGAAATCCGCCCATTTAATCCTCTTCCAGTCAGAATCGATGACGGCCTTCAATGGCAGCAATGGGACTTTTGTCTCTGGCTTATCAAGCAGGCAGCCATCAAGACTGTAGTAGCCTCCATTTGATTTTTCTTCTCATTTTCCGCTCCTTGCTGCATTCTTCCAATAGTCGTGAGAACAGCTTCCGATCTTGTCAGGATGCTTGACATAGACCCGTTGAAGCGCCGCAAAAAACTCACGAGCTTCTTTCGTCAGACCCAGCAGCGTCAAAGACCCGATGATACGGGTGATCCTCAGATGCTTGCGGTTGTTGACGTTGAGCCAGTTCGCCGATTTTTTTGTCGAAACCATCAGCCATTTCGATGACCGGTCCAGGGGTATACTTGAATCCATAGAATCTCAGCATCACTCTCGATCCTGTTCGTGTTCGTCGCAAATTTATTTGGCTGTCTTAGCGCGTATGGGCATAGTTCCGACTAAAAGCACCCACTCGCTGTCTGTCACAAAGAATGCAAACAATCTCGTCAAAAAAAGAGACAACTCCGATTGCGGAATGCATCCGCGTGTCTTACACTTCCTTCATGGCACGGAAGGTCGGGCTCACGCTATCGGACTTACTTTCTCACCTGAGTTATGCGCAGGCTCGGAAACTCCTGGGCCCGCGCGGACAGGCTCTCCTACGAAAGGGAGGTTCGTCTGACATCGACATCGATGCGCAGGTGCGTATGGATCGGCACAGCTTCATGCTCAATCTTGGTGAATCGGTCGCCACACTACGGCTCAGCGACGCCGCCAGCGGCCGCATCCAGTTTTCTTGCACCACCTGCACGCAGCCATGCGAGCACGTTGGAGCCGCTCTCTCTCTGATCCTGGAGGAGAAGCTGTCACTCGGGCTTGCCGCGGCGCCGCACGAAACGGTTCCCTTGGAGATGCTATCCGAAAGCGAGTTGATCAAGAGGGCGCTTGCTGACAGGGCCGAACGGGCACGTACGGAGCGAATGTCCTTGGCCCCTTTAGACGGGAAGGGGTTCTGGAGCGATTACGCCGTCACGAGCGGCCTATCGGGAAAGACCTACAGGGTCGCGCTCCGGGGGTGGGAGCGAGGCGAATCGTACTGCTCGTGCCCGGATTTCAAAACAAATACGCTGGGCACCTGCAAGCACCTCCTGTTCGCGTTGGCCAGAATGAAACGGAGGCTCCCCCGCGGGAAGATGCCCCGCCCCTACAAGCGCAAACGAATTACCCTCCACGTCCGCTACGGCGAGGAGGCTGAACTGAAGCTGCTTCTTCCCGACGGTCTTCCGCGGGATGCGGAAGACCTTGCGGCGCCGCTGCGCGACATACCCATCAACGATATCCCCGATCTCATGAATAGGATCAGGCAATTGGAGCGGTTGGGGCATCCGGTCCACATCTATCCCGATGCGGAGGAGATGACCAACGCGTTGCTCACCCGCCAGCGACTCGATGCAACCGTTGCCGCGGTCCGCACTGACCCGCGAACCCACCCACTGCGCAAGGAGCTCCTGAAGGTCGAGCTTCTGCCCTACCAGCTGGACGGGGTCGCGTTCGCTGCCGGCGCCGGCAGGGCGCTGATCGCTGATGACATGGGGCTTGGCAAGACCCTCCAGGGCATCGGGACCGCCGAGCTTCTTGCGCGGGAGACGGGGATCTCGCGCGTCCTGGTGATCTGCCCGGCCTCCGTGAAAGCCCAGTGGGTTATGGAGATCGAGCGGGCAACCGAACGGACGTGCCAGATCGTGACTGGCTCTCTTCGTGAACGGCCAGCCCGATATCGCAGCGGAACGTTTTACACTATCGCCAATTACGAGCAGGTACTCAGGGATTTTCTTTCAATTGAAGCGGTGCCCTGGGACCTGATAATCCTCGACGAGGGGCAAAGGATCAAGAACTGGCAAGCCCGGACCGCGCAGGTGATCAAATCCCTGCGCTCGCCCTTTGCCCTCGTCCTGACCGGCACGCCCCTGGAGAACAGGTTGGACGAGCTGTATTCGGTTGTGCAGTTCATCAACAATCGGCAACTAGGCCCCGCGTTCCGTTTCTTCCACGCGCATCGGATGGCCGACGAAAAAGGACGCGTGCTGGGATATAGGAACCTCGACGACCTGCGCAGACGTCTGGCGCCGATCCTTCTCCGTCGAACGCGCGACATGGTCCTCAAGCAACTGCCCCCGCGCACCACGGAGATCCTACGCATCGAGCCTTCAGCGGAACAGCTGGAGCTGCATAACGGCCACAAGCAGACAATCATCTCGATCCTTTCCAAACGCTACATCAGCGAGATGGATCTTCTGCGCCTTCAAAAGGCGCTTCTCATGTGCCGCATGGCTGCGGACAGCACCTTCCTCCTGGACAAGGAGCCGCCCGGGTACTCGACCAAGCTGGAAGAGCTGGATTCTCTACTCGAGCGGCTCACGGCGGAGGCGGGGCGCAAGATCCTTCTCTTTTCCGAGTGGACGACTATGCTCGACTTGATCGAGCCATTCTTGTCCAAGCGCGGAGCGGGTTTCGTGCGCCTGGACGGCTCCGTTCCGCAAGTAAAACGGCAGGGTCTGGTAAACAGCTTCCAGCGCGATCCAGGCTGCGTTGCATTTCTCGCCACCAATGCCGGGGCCACCGGATTGAACCTCCAGGCGGCGGATACGGTGATCAACGTCGATCTTCCATGGAATCCCGCTGTTCTCGAACAGCGAATCGCCCGCGCGCATCGCATGGGCCAGCGGCGGCACGTCCATGTCTACCTTCTGGTCACGGAAGGCACGATCGAGGAAGGGATGCTCGCCACGCTCTCGGCGAAAGCGGACCTGGCGCTTGCGGTCCTCGATCAGTCTTCCGAAAAGACGGAGGTCGCGCTCACTAGGAACATCGAAGAGCTGAAACGCAAGCTGGAAGTGCTCGTTGGCGTTAAGCCACCGGCGCCCGTGGACCAGAGCGAGAAGTTTCGCGTGGAATCGGAGGCGGCACGGCGGCAACGCCGGGAATCCGTCGCCTTGGCTGGAGGCGAGCTTCTTGCCGCGGCGTTCGCGTTTGTTCGACAGGCCATGGAAGGAGGCGGTGCTGCGATGCCCGGAGAATCAACCCAGGCGCTGAAAAGCATCCTCTCGGAGTGCATGGAGAGGGCGGAGGATGGCGGCTGGAAGATGACGGTGCGTTTTCGAGACGACGCCGCAATCGAGGCGCTTGCAGGCGTGCTGGCCGGAATCAGCGCCCGAACCCCTGGTCGCCCGAACGCGCAGTGACGGACTGGTGTGTCTCACGGGCGATGACCTCCTGAGGATTCATTGTCAGATCGGCAGATGCCATTCACACAAGGCTTCGCAGTGACAGAGGAACAAAGGACCTACCAAGGGAGTTGGACCGCCCCAGGGCGCCCGTGGGCCGACCTACAAAGCGTTTTTGCCCCTCTGCGGATTCATCTCTGATCCCGAGCCCGGGCTATCGAATCAGTGCCGTGCTGCTGCCGTCCAGATAGAGTTGCTCGATGAACCAGTCGATACCTTCCTTGCTCATGACAAAGACAGCGTTTTGGGGGAGTCCGGTGTCAGAATTGAAAGCGGGAGGACCCATGATGGTGGCGACCACGTTCGCCGGGTTCGAATAGTCTAGAAGGGTGAGGCTGTAGAGATGATTCGCGTCGAGCGGCGAAGGGAAACTAGTGTTCCACCAAGCAGCATTCATTATGGGAAGGTCCTGCGTCAGCGACTGATCAAACTGGGAGTTGATCGAGGACCTGTCCGTGGCGTTCAGAAGGGAAACGAACATGGAAAGTCGATCTTGGATGTCGATACCCAGCTCGCTACAGCTGCCCAACAGCGCGAGTGAGGCAACTATTGCGGCAAGCAGAATTTTTTTTCGCATCATCAGTTCTCCGTAATCGAGTCGATAGTCGTCGTCTGGCTCCCGGAAGATGAGAGTGCGAATCCAATCCAGATCGCAGCGCCTGTACTTCCGCTGACCCCGTACGTTGCGAGCGCCCCGCCAACCAGTTGCGGCAGGGTGTATGTTCCACCAGGAGAACCCTGTACGTTGAAGGAAGTGGTCGAATCGATCGTTAGAACGCCATTCACGGGAGAAGTATTGGCCGAGAGATACATGTCGCCTCCGACCCCCGCAAATACATTCGAGCTCCACGAGAAGAACTGACCGTCGTTATTTGCGTCCAAGTACAGGTTTGCACTATATGTGCCTGACCCGTTTGCCGCGACAACGCGCAAAGAAGTGAAGTATTGAAGGGCGCCCACGTAGAAATAGAATCCATTGTCTTCGTATCCAGCAGGCGCGTTCTGAATCGTCAAAGTTACCGATCCGTCTGTCGGATTGAAGGTCTGAGAAACTATGTTGGTCCCGTTCGTGATCGTGGCCGGGATGGGAGACCGAGTGAAGCTGCCACCATTCATTGTGTATGTGTAGTAGAGCACGATATCGCCAGCTGCCTGGGCCGGGATCGTCATGAAGGTCCATGCTTGGTTGGTCGCGACGGCGATTCCGGCCGCACTCTTTGCACCCGTGGTAATCGTCGCTGTGAACACCGATTCGCCGGGCAGGTGGTTCGTTGGCGTGAACGTCGCTGTATTGCCAGAGCAGTTCACCGAGCCTGGGATTAGTATTCCGTTCTGAGAGAGGGTGAAAGTGCTCGGGGTTATCGTCGTCGAGTCCATGGGGCTGCTGAAAGTCGCAGTGATCTTGGCTGTGACAGGCACGTTCCCGGTGCCGTTAGCTGGGACCGTGTAGCTAACAGTGGGTGCGAGACCTCCGCCAATTCCAAGCGAGCAGCCCCCGACCGGCACTATCAGCAGGAGAAGCAAAAGCTGCGGTTTTCGCCCCAATAACAGATTCAGCTTGTGCCAAGGATTGCTAGACTGTCTGACCGCACGCTTACCACTCACCAAGAAAAAGTATAGCGCTGCCGAATCTCGGCTTCCAGTCTGCGGCTGTTTTTGCGAGCGTCGACCGAATCGAGAATTAATGCCTTTGTCAGGATGCACCGGGCAATGTGGGGTCAGGAAGTCTGTATTACTTTCAGCAACGCCGAGCCGCCTCCCTAAGAATGGCATTCGTCGCTACATTCGCTCAGCCACACGCTCCCGTTAGCAGCCACGAAAAGACAGCGTAGGGCTTCGGATGCGCTCCCTCAAACGACCTAGGGCACAAGAAGGATCTGCACGTCGCCAACGTTGGTATTCGTCGGACCGGTCTTAAGGAGCGCATCGAGACTTGCGAAAAAGCGGTAGGAGTTGTTGTCTTCAAGATAGCTTGCAGGATCGAATCTCGCCGCCGTTGCACGCTCCAAGACCTCGGAGGAGGCGAAGGCTCCCGCCGCGTCCGTTGGGCCGTCCGAACCATCGGTGGAGGCGGCAAGGAAGTGCATCCGTTCAAATAGACGAGGGTTCTTTGAAGCGGCGCAAAGGAAGGCAAGGGCCATCTCCTGGTTGCGGCCCCCTTTGCCTGATCCCCGGAGGGTCACTGTCGTCTCGCCCCCGGCAATGAGGCACGCCGGCCGTCTGAGGGGGAACCCGGATTCGGCAATGTCTTCACCTATACCGAGGAGCATGAGAGCGACCTCCCGCGCTTCACCCGTAAGGCGCGAGGTAAGAACCAAGGGGGAATAGCCTTTCTCACGTGCGTTGGCTTCGGCCGCTAACAGGGCCAGACGGTTGGTGCCAATAAGGAGGGTGCAGCAACGCGCGAAGGAGGGATCTCCGGGTTTAGGAGTGTCAGCCAACTCGCCTGCCGCTCCGCGCCGTATCAGTTCGGCCACCCTCGCGGGGAGCCGGTCGCCGATGCGGCGGCGCTGAACGATCTCTATAACATCGGCCCACGTTGTCGGATCGGGTACTGTAGGACCCGAAGCGATCACGTTGAGGTCGTCGCCAACGACATCAGAAAGGACAAGGGAAACTACCGTCGCCGGCGCGAGTGCCGCCGCAAGCCTGCCCCCTTTGACAGCGGAGAGGTGTTTGCGAACGCAATTCACTTCCCGGATAGTTGCGCCGCAAGCGAGGAGGAGTCTCGTCGTTGCCGCTTTGTCCTCGAGCTCGAGGCCGGGCGCAGGGGCACAGAGGATTGAAGATCCTCCGCCCGAAATCAGCACGAAGACGAGAGTTCGTTCGTCAACGATTCGTCCGAGGGCAAGAATCTCCGCGGCGGCCCGGACCGATCGCACATCCGGTACTGGATGCGCTGCCTCGACGAGCTTAATTCGCGTGAGGCTTTCGATGTGGCCCTCCTTCACCGCAACCACGCCCCCGGATATTCGATCGCCGAGGACTCCCTCGAGCCCGAGAGCCATGCGGGCCCCCGCCTTGCCGAAGGCCGCAACTAAGATCCGGTCGAAGTCGGCGAACTCATAGCGGGCCTCGTCTATCCCGGCGCCTGCGACGAGCACACTTTCTTCTATCCGTACCGCGCGACGCATCATTGTGGCAGGATCGACGCGTGCGAGTGCAGCCCTGAAGATGGACTCTGCATCGCGAGCAACGGACGCTGGGACCCTGTTCATCGTCCCTTCCCCGTCCTGCAGAGCAAGGTGACCGCATAGAAGCGAAAACCGCCTCCGCGAGATAGCAGTTTCAAGAATTGGAGCCCCAATATGCATCTCGTAGCGAGCGTGTTCAAACCACTCGACATAGGAATCGCCTTTGCAATTGGGGCCTCCGCGACCAATAAACTTTCTCGATAAAGGCCAGAGGGCTCATGCGCGCACCCCGAGTGCGAGCTACCTCATACGATTTCAAGAGATCTGATTACCCATATCAACATGTTTCAAGACCTTTTTGAGCGCCACAATCGAATTCTATTTTCCCGATACCGGCTTGAATACAAAGCTCTTTGGAATAAAAAAGTAAGTAACTAGCGCACCGATCAGAAGTAAAACAGCGATCACGTACAGCGCCGCGGATGGGTTTGCCCAAACGCCCTTTATCCATATCGGAACATTGGGTCCGACATAGCCACCAAGATTGCCAACGGAGTTGACGATACCGATGCCTGCAGCTGCTGCGGTGCCTGCAAGGAAGGTCGATGGAATTGGCCAAAAAATCGGCATGGAGCCAATTACACCCAGTGTTCCGACGGACAAAAAAACAATCGATAGGACTGGAGTTTTGGCGAAAACGCCGCTAAGAATTAACCCGATCGCCCCCGCGGTGACATTGAGGACATAATGCATTCGACGCTCTCCTGTGCGATCCGAATGGCGACTCAGTAGAATCATACCCACAACGGCAACGGCATACGGCACGGCGGTGATCAGTCCGACATTCAGGTAGCCTTTCATTCCAAAGGCGTTGACAATCGTCGGGAGCCAGAAGGTTATTCCATAGAGGCCAATCATGAGCGTAAAGTAAATCGTACACAACGCCCACACGTTTGCGCTTTTGAATGCATCGCCAACCTTCACTTCAGTCTTGTGGGTGTCCTCTGCGTCGATATTCGTCGATAGCAAGGCCTTTTGTTCAGCAGTCAGCCATTTGGCCTCGGAAATACTGCTATCGAGGTAGAAAAAGACCCAGATGCCTACCAATATTGACGGAATGCCTTCGATGAGGAACAACCATTGCCAGCCGGCGAGTCCCGCTTTGCCCGATAGTGCATCCATTATCAATCCGGAAATGGGGTTTCCTACAACGCCCGCGACTGCGATTGCCGCAACAAACATTGCGGTCCTGGATGAGCGTAGCTTCGAGGGATACCAGAGAGTCAGATAGAAAATGATCCCTGGGAAAAACCCTGCTTCGGCAATACCGAGAAGAAACCGCATCACGTAAAAAAGATTTGCGCTTTTCACGAACAACGTCAGGCCCGAAATGATTCCCCAAGAAACCATAATCCGTGCGATCCAGGCCCGGGCACCATATTTCTTTAAAAGAACATTGCTTGGAACCTCGAAAAAGAAATAACCGATAAAGAATATCCCTGCGCCTAAAGCAAACGCCGCATCGCTCATAGAAAGGTCCTTCAGCATCTGCAACTTGGCAAAGCCTACGTTGACCCGGTCGAGGTAGGCTAGGATGTAGCAAAGAAAAAGAAATGGAATCAAGTGCCAGTCCACTTTGGCATAGGTCTTGGCCTCCACCGTTTCGTTTGCCTTCACCTGGTACCTCCCCTGTGTTTTATGGAGCTTGAAAGCCGTCGTTGCCGCCTCTGATACTTAAACCTCCGCGTTTTTTGCGCTGTTATCTTGTTTCTTTGACCAAACGCGAGGTAGCGTCCCTGCCTTTCCTTTTCAACGACCGAGCCAGAATCGAGAAGGCCCTCATTAGCCGATGGGCACCGTTGCTTTGGCCCTCGACTGCACCCTGTACCAAAGTGCGCCTCCCACTATGCCGGTCCAGGCAGTCTGAGGCTTGCATTGACGGGTATACAACTACTCTTACTCGGATGCAAGGGTCTCCGTGTAGTCGTAGTCCGTTTGGTTTCCGCAGCCAGCGTAGTCGGTCCTTATCCATCAACTGACAACGCTGACGACCTGTCTGAACCTCTTCGGGTCCATGGCGTCTCGGATGATCTTCCCGCCCTAACACGGATTCGTCCTTCGGTTGCGCGTCGTGGTGAAGTTTATCGCTAAGCGTTTGGAAACTTCTGTCGTGGACAGCGATCACTTATCCTCGCGTCTTCTGCGCCGCCTTAGCATCTCTATCCGTGCGCACCCTCGAAAAAAAGCACTTTCGCTGTGGCTCATGTCTGCGGTGGCTCATCCTAGCCTGGGTTCGGCGCTGCTCGTCTATACGATCGTGCTGAAACAGCCCAAAACCTTGCGTGTGGGGTCTATGATAGGTCCGCGCGATTCCCTGGTAGAAACGGGCGGAAAAGCCGCACACCTGGAGGGGGGAGTCCACTCAAGATTCACCCTATCCGTGACATTCGAAGGCGAAGGCCTAGAGTTATCTCCTGCACATAGCGTTCGAGATCTTTGCTCTCTTGCTTATAAAGGCTGGAGGAAGCAAAATGATCAGGGGAAGGACGAGGGCAAGTTTTTTGTGGATCATTCTTATCAAGAGACTTCGCCCTCGACGGCCGGCGAAGCATCGCCCTTCGTCAAAAGAACACTACAGGACTTGATCGTCCAGCGAGTGATAGAATCAGGTCACCCAAAAGGAAGAGGCAGTGTCGCGTAAACAAGCTGATCACGTTTGTCCGCCTTTCATTGGTTACTTTCTGTTGGCCAACCCTCTCAGGAGACTGCTTTACACCCCAAGCTCCATCGTTGGTGCCTACGTCAGCGAGGGAATGACTGTCATTGAGCCCGGTCCTGGTATGGGTTTTTTCACGCTTGAGCTTGCTCGTCTGGTCGGAGCAAGCGGACGCGTCGTGGCCCTGGACATTCAACCTAAAATGCTGAAAGTGATCGCCCAACGCGCCGAGCGGGCAGACTTGCTCGGACTCGTCGACTTGAGACTGATAGAGAACGACAGCCTCGGAATCAACGACCTGAAGGGCAAAGCGGATTTCTTTCTCGCCTTCGCAATGGTTCATGAAGTTCCAAATCCCAGACAGTTTTTCAAAGAGGCCTTTGCCTCACTCAAGAACGGCGCACGGCTGCTATTAGTTGAGCCGAAAGGTCACGTGTCAGAGCAACTGTACAAGGAAGAACTTGGTTACGCCCAGACCGCCGGATTTCGAGTCGAGAGTCGCCCTGCAATCCGCATCAGCCGGGCTACTCTGCTTGTGAAAGAGAAGGGCACGTAAAGCCAGCGGTCTCGTAAAAGGCTCACGCAAGGTTGCGCGGAAACGACCATTGCTTGGGCGCGACTCAGGCCCCCTGAGAGGGTGTGTTCGTCGACGACTCCTACCTTGTCGCCACATATGTTGCCAAAACGGCAATAGAAAGTGGGATTGGCCTTTGTAAGACAGTCTTGTCGCTTTACGAGGTAAGAGCACGGGACAGATCACAAAGACATAGGCTGAAAACTGCGCAATTCAGAAGCTGAAGAACGGTCCTTTCTCGGCAAGCGACGGCCTGACTTTCAAACAATACTGTTACCCATCGTTTTCTCCTAGGGCGTTCCCACTACCGACCAATGTCCGCTGGGAACGCCTAGACAGCAGTGTAGCTTCCAGTCGGTTAAAGGCAAGCGATCCTCCGCTCCCCCGCTGGTTTAGAACTGCTCTTACTTTTCTTTGGACGATGGCGGCAAAACTATAAAAAGCCCGAGGAACTGTGAAGCCAAGCCTTATTCCAAAGTCCTCCTTGCGAAATCGGCAGCGGGGTTGCTTTTCCGATAGTTATCGCGCAACAGCCACGGCCTTTGAATGCTGATCGCCAAAATCCCGGTCCACAAAGTATCCTTCCCCGCGCATCTCATCGATGTACTGCCCTGCGGCGTGAGCTGCAACTCCCCCCTCACCCGCGGCCACCACAAGCTGGCGGAAAGGGCTGGCGCGCACATCTCCCACCGCGTACAGCCCAGGAACTAGTGTCTCCATCCGCTGGTTGGTCTCGATATACCCCCCATCGTCGAGGGTCAGATTCATTCCCTTGACGAGCTGTGTCTGCGGGTCAGAGCCGATGAACACGAACACGGCGGCAAGCTCCTCCTCGCCTTCCTTTCCCGTGAGATTGTTGACGAGCCTAACCTTGCGGACGACCTTTTCGCCCTCAATCCGGCGAAGCTCGGTATTGAATCGAACAGTGATCTTCGGGTTTGCCAGCACCCGCGCCCCGACCGCCTTTTGCGCCCGAAACCTGTCCCGCCGATGGATCATCAGGATAGAGTCAGCCAGGTGCGACAGGTAGGTGGCCTCGTCACAGGCCGCGTCCCCTCCGCCGACCACCAGCATCCGCTTGCCCTTGAAGAACGGACCGTCGCATGTCGCGCAGTAGGAGACGCCCTTGCCAGAGAACTCCTCTTCCCCGGGCACCCCGACGGTGCGGTGCTTGGCTCCTGTTGCAAGGATAACGGCAAGCGAAGTGATGGGCCCTCGATCAGTCTCCACCACGAAGATCCCGTCTTCCTTGCGCAGCGAAGTAACGGACATGTTTTCGACCTTCGCGCCGAACTTCTTCGCCTGCTCCTCCATCTTCTGGGTGAAATCAAAGCCGCTAACCGCATCGGGAAAGCCCGGATAGTTTTCCAAGGTGTCGATGAGGAGGGCTTGGCCGCCCGGGGCCAGCTCCTCCAGAACGAGGGTGCGGAGGTTGCCCCGGGCGCCATACTGGGCCGCAGAGAGACCGGCCCCACCGGCGCCGATGATAATCAGGTCCTGATCGGTAGTCATTCTTTCCTCCTTAGTCGTCTCTCCGTTGCTTAACATGCAGGCTCGGCCGTGCTCTCGGAGATCGCTGCTCGGCTCCCCTCACTCCTTGAACAGATACAGGTATTGACCGTAGCCCTCCTTCTGCATATCCGCCACGGGCACGAAGCGCAGGGAGGCTGAATCCATACAATAACGCAGGCCGGTGGGAGCTGGTCCGTCGTCGAAGATGTGACCGAGATGGGAGCCCGCGTAACGGCTCTTGACCTCCGTGCGATCCATGCCGAAGCTCGTGTCGTTTTTCTCGACGAAGTTGCTTGGAGCCAGCGGCCGCGAGAAGCTTGGCCAGCCGGTTCCTGAGTCGTACTTATCGGTGGAGCTGAACAAGGGCTCCCCGGAGACGATGTCCACATAGATCCCCGCCTTGTGATTGTCCCAATACTCGTTGTCGAAGGCTGGTTCGGTTCCTTCGTGCTGCGTGACATCGAACTGCATCGGCGTCAGCATTTTTTTAAGCTGGTCCATGCTGGGATTGCGGTAATTACCGTCTTTCGCGGAAGGTGGTGCTGCCGGGTCCACAAGCGCTGATGCACCCCATACCTTCGCGAAGAACTGGTCGCGCCCGGACTGGGAGCGGTACGCCTCGTAGGCGGACGGATTCTTCTTCGGATAGTCCTGGTGATATTCCTCCGCCGGATAGAAAGCTGCAGCCTTGCGAATCTCGGTAACGATGGGAGCCGAGAACCTTCCTGACTTTGCAAGGGCGGCTTTCGATGCCTCCGCTTCGCTTCGCTGAGTCTCATCCAGCCAGAACACGATAGGCCGGTACTGAGGCCCACGATCCACGAACTGGCCGCCACTATCGGTGGGGTTCGTGTGCCGCCAGTACTGGTCTAGTAGCTGATCGTAGCTGACTCGGCTCGGATCATAGAGGATTTGCACCGCTTCCACGTGTCCGCCTGCCTCGTAGTTGCCATAGTTGGGGTTCCTGCTTGTTCCACCGGTATAGCCGGACTGCACGGAGATGACCCCATAGACCTTCTCCATGGCTGACTGCATGCTCCAGAAGCACCCGCCTGCGAACACAGCGCTGGCGGTGCTCTGGGCGCTAGCGAGAACTGCCCCAGGGCCCAATGCTATGGACGCAATAATCACTAGAATCATGTAATGTCGTTTCATAGGCGTATCCTCCTCAACTCGCGGCGACCATGTCGTCGCGGCATCTGATTTTCAGCCGAAGGTGAAGGCGAATAGCCTCACCTGGCCCTGCACTTCGAGGCGCAATAGGTGTGCGCCGGCCTGCTTCAATCCGACAAGCTGATAGACGCGGCTCTCCCGCGGCGCGAGCGTTCCATCCTTGACGTCCGCGGTGTCCGCGCCGGGCTGGCCGTCTACGTTGACCGTAATCTTTCCACCCGACCCTTGGGGCTCGATCACGAGAAACACGTTCTTGGCCTGGAACCCGAGCTGCAGCGTCCCGGAGGACTCCGGCAGCACGTATTGCTGCGTGATGGTCCATTTGCCACTCAGGTTCCATTCGCCGTTCTGCGGCACCCTGGCCGGCAGATAGTCGGTCACCATGTCGGGTACGGGCACAGTGGCGCTGGCGAACCCACGCCCCCGGCCATACCCGAGGTAGGTTTCAGGGGTCTGCGCGTCGATTTCCGGAGCAGGCTTGGAAACTATGCCCTCGACGTTCGTCCCCGCCTCCTTCAGAAGCGCCTGGATGACTTTCTCTGAAACGTCGTATTCGCCTTCGCCGAAGTGGAAGTAGCGCACGTGGCCTTTAGCGTCGATGAAGTAGTGCGCGGGCCAGAACTGGTTCGCGTAGGCATTCCACTGACTGTAGTCGTTGTCCTGGACTACGGGCCAATCGACCCCGAGGTCTTTGATCGCCCGCTCCACATTGGCGCTCTTTTTCTCGAACTCGAACTCGGGGGTGTGCACTCCGACGATGACCAGGCCGCGACTCCTATAAGTGTCGTTCCAGGCCTTCAAGTACGGCAAGGTGCGCACGCAGTTCACGCAGCTGTACGTCCAGAAATCGACGACAACCACTTTGCCGCGGAGGCTTTGCAGACTGAGCGGCATGGAGCCCCCCTCAGAGGGCTGGCCTGGCATGGGCACGACCCCCTCAGTGTTGAACCACATGCCTTTGGTCACGAAGGCGGGAGCAAGGCCATAGTCACCCAGAACGCCATTCTGTGGAGTCACATCCCCGGCACCGGTAAAGACGCGCTCACCGGAAGAGTTCTCCGATCCGGAAAGTTTGCCCCCTGCCGCTGTCCCGGGTTCCAATGTTTTCAGCGCAACACGCACCGAAGGCGCTTTCTCTATGGCGGTAAGCCCAGAGCCGTAGTTGGGGAAAGCCCGAAGAATGGCCGCCTGGAATTGCCGGTCCCAACCCAGGCCTATTGCCACTCCCATGACGATCATGAGCACGCCGAAGCCCTTTTGGATGTTGGCCGCATTGCGGGTGAGAGCAGGAACCCGCGTGAGCAGCGCCCTGCCGCCCAGCATAACAGCGAGCATGGGAATTGAAGTGCCCAGAGTGTACGCGAGGGTGATGAATACTGCGCCGCCGTTCACATGCTGTGTGAGTGCGAGGGTGATCACGCTTGCCATGATGGGACCGACGCACGGCGTCCATATTAGCCCGAGGCTAAGACCTACCACGACTCCGCTCCAGTATCCTGCCCGTCGCGCGCCGGCGCCAGCCCCTACTGGCTGGCTCCCTTTATTCCGGCTGGCGATACGGGAGGTAAGCAGCTCAAAACCGACGCGGAGCCGAGGCACGAGCATGACCACACCGAATAGAACAATAAGCACCACGGCGACCACACGCAGCGCGTCCGCGGGGATGCCCAGAGCCTGTACGATGGCCGAGAGGGTGAGCGTGAAGACGGTAAAACTGACCACAAACCCGGTAAGCACGCCGAAGGGGCGGGCCTTCCCGCCGCCCACACCGCCGGAAAGTACAATGGGGAGCACCGGCAGGATGCAGGGGGAGAGGACGGTGATGACCCCGGAAAGGAAGGCGAAGGCAAGCAGGACTTGCATCAGTTGTTTCTCCTATGAGCGCACGATGTGGCTGAGAACGCCGTCGACCCCACCGCCCATCCAGATCGCCTTCTGCTTTCCATTCGTATCGATCTGGACGTATGTATTCTGGACAGTTACCCGATACTTCGCCTTGAGCTCGGCAGCCTTGTCATAGTCGGCCACCACAATTGCGACATCGCCGAGCCTGTCCCCGTTTGCGTTGATATCCCGCAGGTCGGCCTGGCAATACGGGCACCAGTCCGCTGAAAAGAACAGGACCGTCGGATGCTTCGCTGCGAGGGCTTGGGCCGCGTCGAGGGTGGTGAAGATCACCTTCGTCCCGCTACTGGGGGCGTAGCGCAGCTGGTTGCCAACCCTCGGATCAGCCTTCATGGGGTTGGCTGACATCATGGTTGTCGAGTTCCCATTCGAGTTGCTGGTGCTCATCATGCTTTGCCCAAAAGAGAAGGCCGAAGCAATCAGAAGCAGAAAAAGAACGCTCAATCCTTTCATCTGTTCCTCCTTACAACTCACTGTCTGGCTAAAAGGTTACCGTGGAAAGTTCACTAAAATGTCACAAAGGGGTCAAAAAAGGATAATGATGAGCGCTCATGGAATACTGTGGCAACGCGCTCTGCCTTCACACGCAAAGCCCATCTCACACACTGCTTTCTCAAAGAACCGCGGAATTGAGGAAGATCCGGCAACGGGTAAGAGTAAATCGTCCATACGACCAAAACAAGTCGATGCATGAATGATTCTGGTTGTCAGTGTCTTATGACAGAGAGAGCGAAAGAGCAAATCGATACAAGGGAGTCGTCGTCGCATGGAATGTCACACCTTCGTGACAACCTCAATCGAAGCTTGACCATCCATGGAGCGTGAAATGAGATTCCTGAGTCAATTCGGGCGTGCTGCTATTGTGACGACTTCGCTCCGCCGGCCGGTTGTGCCTCAACCGGCGAATCGATGGCAGGCGAGAAGGGTGTCTGTCTAAACCTCCGGAGTGTCCGGTGTCGACACCTACATCGCTGCCAGGCGTGGAAGGGGATCCCGTTGCCCCCCTGACTGAGGCTTGCACTCCCACGCGGAGTGTGTGGGCCCTCCACTCTCACCGGCCTGGTCACGGTGAACGGCTATTCAATCGACGTGAACGCGCCGTGAGGCCTCGATTCCCCGCATCCTGAGACGGCCTTTGGGGACTCTTTTGTGATCTTTCCGACGTACGATCTCAGTGGGGGAGGATCAACCGATGAGATTTCGCCACGAAGTTTCTGTGGTGCTTTTTGTCACGTCCCTCTTTGCGCTTCCAGTGTTATCCGCCCAGCAGAAGGCGCCGGCCGGGTTTGCCGTCGTGGAGTTGTTTACCTCCGAAGGCTGCTCGAGCTGTCCGCCGGCGGATGAGGCTCTCTCGCAGCTCGTTCGAGAAGCTGACCAGCAAAAGCTCCCGATCTATGCGCTGGAGTGGCACGTGGATTACTGGGATAACCTCGGGTGGAAAGACCCGTGGGATTCCGGCTTTGCAACGGCGCGGCAGTACGCCTACGCCCGAGCCCTGCCGTCATCCGTGTACACTCCGCAGGTCGTCATCAACGGGCACCTAGTACCCTCCTACGCGGGAGATCTGGGAGCGCTCGAAGCAAGCGCACGCTCGGAGGCCAGTCAAGCTCCGGCGGGAACGTTGAGCCTTCGTGCCCTGCAGGAGTCTCCCACTTCCATTCGCGTGGTCCTGACGATGGCAGGTTCTACGGTCGACGCAAAAGTGCTTC
>Ga0326728_10011158_pt1 | contig 20661 bp, 17 predicted proteins | sample MB3enrmetagenome_FD_207602 | JGI IMG/M metagenome (GOLD analysis project Ga0326728, IMG submission 207602) | Lab enriched peat soil microbial communities from McLean, Ithaca, NY, United States - MB31MN | ecosystem: Environmental > Terrestrial > Soil > Wetlands > Peat | place: USA: New York... | reverse complement strand
CATGTCGATTTCGATATCTTGCGGAGGCATGCCGGAATAAAAGGTGGCCACCACCACTTCCGGGATATTGATGGGCGGGAAAAGGTCTATCGGCATGCGGAAGACACTCGTTACCCCGATAACCATCAAGGCCAAGCAACAAACAATGATGAAATAAGGGTTGCGGATTGAGAATCGCGGCATATGGCTTTACCCTGAGACGGTGGCGTCAATCATGGCTTGCTACTGCCGGCCTGCTCCCTGGTATTGCAGCATCTGGACAGCTTGCGGATGCACTTCTTCACCCTGGGTGAGCCCACTACGGTCGCTTACGATCACCATTTCGCCTTCCGCGACGCCTGAGACAACCTCCGCGTCAGTGGAGGTCTGCAAGCCCAGCGTTACCATCCGAACCTCGACCTTGCCGGTAGGATTCACGATATAAACCGTGGTTTGGTCGGCTGCATGGTTGACCGCCTGCAAGGGTACAGTCAGCACGTTGTCCCGTGCTTCCAGAGTAAGAGCGGCCTCCGCGTACATTCCCGGCACCAGAACCCGGTTGGGGTTGGGAACGTCGACCTCGGTGTGCATAGTGCGCGTGTCCTCCCGCACATCGACGGAGAATCGAGCAACCTTACCCGGAAAACGCCTGTTCAGCGACGGCACTAGGACATCGACCGGGTCACCGACGCGGATATAGCGCACGGAAGACTCAGGGACCGGAATCACCAAGCGAAACAGGTCGTCTTCGGAGAGCCTGACCAGAGGCATGGCTTGAGTGCTCGAACTGGTGCCCCCTTGCATCAGGGTGCCAAAGTTGGCGTAGCGCTGAGTTACCACCCCCGAAAAAGGCGCTGTGATGCGGGAATAAGCGAACAGGGCCTGGTCATGGACGAGTTTGGATTGGCTCACTACCAGGCTGCTCTGCGCCGCCGCCAGAGCCGATTCGGCCGCGTCTACCTCTGAGGCTGCGGCCAGGTCTTTGCCCTGCGCGTCATCAACTTCCTGCTGGGCCACGAGGCCAGGGCGAGTCTGCGAGACACCGTATAAGCGGGTGTATTCGAGGTCAAGGACTTTGTGCATGGCTTGATAACGCTTCATCATGTGCTGGGCTCGTGACACCTCGTCCGTGGCGTTCTTGACCTCGGCTTGATCTTCCTGCAACTGCGCCTCTAACTCGGGAATCTCCAAAGTGGCCATAAGCTGGCCTTCTTTTACTCGGCTCCCATAATCGACGTAAAGCTTCTGGACGTAGCCCGACTCTTTTGCGTAAACGTCAATCTCCTGAAAAGGCACCAGCTCGGAGGAGAGCGTGATTTGCCGTTGAAGAGACTTGCGGCTAACTTTGGTTACGCCTACCGTCACCGCCTCTTGAGCGCTCCCCTTGGCTCCGACGCTTCGGCAGGAGGGAAGAAGGCCGAGCAGAATGACGAGAAAGCCCATGGCGACTAGGGGGGTCAATTTGGGAGACGTTACAATGTACGATTTTCTGCTATTTACGGTTTTTTGCACTGATTCTCTCCATTGCCAGGGTGATCGATGTTGAAGTCGAGCAACTCACGCACTGCTTGGCCAAGTTCCTCATAAGTGGCTCCCAGCTTTCGCGACAACTCGATCACTTGCTGCTTTTTCTCAGCAATTATTTTGGCCACCGCGGGGATTCGAGGCGCGAGGTCCTGGGGGACTTTGATAATGCCGTGGCGATCCCCGTGGATTAAATCGCCGGGTTGAATCCTCAGCCCCCCAACCTCCACCGGACTTCCGAACTCCACAATGTGGACATAGGCACGGGAGATCGCGAGGCGTCCGGCAAAAACCTGAAAGTCACTTGCCTCGATGCCGTGCAACTCGCGCGCTGCCCCATTCGTTACCGCCCCGACGCAGCCCAAGGCTTTTAGGATGTTGACGTGGACAACGCCCAGGAATGCTCCCGTTCCCGGCTCCTGGTCCGTATCCTGCATTACCACGACACGCGGAGACGGAACGCTCGTGATGTGCTTCCACCAATCGGTTCGTTCCACGTACCGGCTTCCCACGATGGGTGGATCAGCCGAACGAATCTTGCAAGTGGCCGCATAGCCGACCAGAGGAGGAAAACTCTTGAAGAGGCAGCGGAAGCCCGCCGTGGCAAAACCCTCGTTTCGCAACCTGACACCGAAAGTCTCGATGGCGTCGGATATTACGCATGTGCTGAAGGAGCGGAGCTGGTTGATCTGGTCGGCCGTTAATGGAGTGTGCAAGCTATCTAACCTCCTATGTCGCGTTCGAGCTGACGGAGCGATGCCTAGGATGGCAAGAGAAGTTGAACACAACCTGCTGGGAAGCCTACCTACATATTACCCCATTCAGGCAGAAAAGACGAAAAAGGGGCTATTGCAGAGGCGGTGGCGAGCGGAAGTGACGTTTGTGGTGGGCTAGAGCAAGCGCCTTAGGGAGCGTTTCTTGGCTAGGAACGTAAGTCGAGGGTGAAGCGCCGATTTCCGCCACAACATCCTCGGCCGATTCGGCCGCCTCGGATGTAGAAGTCTCGTTCTGATCCGATTCAATCAAGTGGCCGGCCTTGTAAGTGTGCCAAGACCCGGTACAGATGCGAAGAAAGGGCGTTCTTGTGGCGGTCGAGAGAGCGACCACGCCCGCCAGCAGGAGGAGCATGCCCGCCGCAAAGAAGGCCCGTGAAAACGCAAGCGTTCTGTTCATGCTAGGTCATTAGATGCATCACGAAAGGTAGAAGATGCCGAGGGTTGCCTTAATCCATCCGGAAGGTGGTATACATCATAATTCCTTCCCGCTCGACCTGGAGGACAACCGGGCTGTCAGGCTTGATAGCGTCTAGTGTCGAGCGCAGAAAATCCAGGCTGATGACGGCTATTCCATTGACCGCATGGATCACGTCTCCCGCCGCTAAGGAGTTCACCTCCCCGCCAAATCCGGCCACTTTTGCGGCGACTATCACTCCTGACGCTTCTCGAAGGTCCGGGAGCATAGGTGCTGTTTTCTTGTCAATCTCAATGCCGAGAATACCCAGTTTGCTAACCAGGTTTTTCTCCGGGTTGACGAGGCCCGCCAGGAGGTCCACACTGTGCGGGCGTTGGATTACGGGGATCTCTAAAGGAATTCTCTCGGAGCCCCGGAGAACCTGGATTCTCAAGCGATCACCCGCGCGCAACATAAACATGTTCATGCCGAACATGGGAAGACTTCCAACCGGTTTGTCGTTCATGCTTAGAATAACGTCCTGGATCTTGAGTCCTGCCTGTTCTGCGGGACCGCCCGGCAGAACATCCGAAACGATGACACCTTGATCGATTGGAAGTCCTAGTCCTGATGCCAAGCTGGGACTGAGGGATTGGACATGAATGCCGATTTCGCCCCGATGCAGGTGGCCGAACTCGCGGAGCTGGGGGTAGGCAACCTCAACGATGCCGCTGGGGATGGCGAAGCCCAAGCCCTCGTTTCCACCGGACTGGGTGAGGATGAAGGTGTTGATGCCGACCACTTCGCCGTCAACGTTGACGAGCGGTCCCCCGCTATTTCCGGGGTTAATGGGCGCATCGGTCTGGATGTAAACCAAGGGACTGTCAGGGTCAGGTTGTCTGGCAACGGCGCTCACTACCCCCATCGTTACGGAATTCTGGAGACCTCCGGGGCTGCCAAACGCAAAGACCATCTCGCCTTGCCGAACGTTGCTGTACTTGCCCATCCGCAAGGCGGGCAGCCCTTTCGCTTGGATTTTGAGCACCGCGAGGTCCACGTCCCGGGATTGTCCGACGATGCTCGCGTCCAGGGCGCGACCTTGTGGGCTGAGAGTAGAAAGGCTAGGAGATGCGCCAGCCGGCAGGGTGGGCAGGAGCACCTGCACTCGTTGGGCGCCCTTCAGTACGTGAGCGTTGGTCAGGATATAACCCTCCGGGTCAACGACCACGCCGGAACCTATGCTGTGAAGCCTCCCGATCACCAGAGCGGTTTCGCTGCTTTCGCTCTCCTGGGTGGCGCCGAATCCCGTCGCCAGCACTTGGACCACACTCGGAGAAACGCGTTTCACCAATTCCTCAACCGAACTGCTGAGCTGATGCAAAGCGTCGGGAGATTGATTCGCCTGGCCAGACTGCGCTTGGCAATCCCTTGCAGAAAACCAGCAGAGCGCCATCATGCAGCTCAACACTGATGCTCCGGTCCGCAGTGGCGACCATTCGTGGCCAGTCAGATTTAGCATGTTGAACCTCCCTGTTCTCTCGATCCTTCCAAAGCCGTTACGGTTCGTTCGCCCCCTACATCCCCTAATTGGCTTATAAGTCAGATTCCCATGATCTGTCAAATGCGCGGCAATGGAACGTTTTTGTCGGGTGTATAATATGCTGAGCGCGGGGCCACTTTACACGAAGGTTATTGCGGATTCGTGATGAGCCAGGGCAGAGTCGTTTTCGACGAGACGCACTGAGTGGCCAGGACCGGGAACCCGGAACTTAGTTGATGTTGTCGGTCTTCGATTATGTGTATCCAAGGCGTTCATCCTCAGAATGCCGGACATACTGCGGGAGGGTTCCGGGCATCTAAAGGGATCACTTATGGCTTCCTTCGACTATGATTTGCTGGTGATCGGCTCAGGTCCGGCAGGACAACGCGCTGCCATCCAAGCTGCGAAGTTGGGCAAGAAGACGGCCCTAGTCGAGCGAAGGGCGGTCCTGGGCGGCGTTTGCATAAACTCAGGGACTATCCCGAGCAAGAGCCTTCGGGAGGCCGTGCTCTACCTCTCGGGGTACCGGCTGCGCAAGATTTATGGTGAATCCTATACGGTGAAGCAAAACATCACCATAGAAGATCTGCTGCTCCGAGTGGAACATGTAATTCGCCACGAGATCGACGTCACTCGCCACCAGTTACTCCGCAATCGAGTGGTGGTCTTTAATGCGGATGCCTCCTTTCAGGATCCCCACACACTGCGGCTTAATCTGATCGATGGATCGGGCGAAAAGGTTCTGAGCGCCGCGAACATCGTCATTGCGACCGGGACGGAGGCCACTCGCGCTCCCCATATCCCCTTTGATGGTCAGAGCATCTTTGTGAGTGATGATATCTTGGGCCTCAAGGAGTTGCCGAGGACTTTGGCCGTGGTCGGCGCGGGAGTTATCGGCTGCGAATACGCGAGCATTTTCGCGACCTTAGGGATCCGCGTGACCCTGGTGGATCGTCTGCCTCGCCTGCTGCCGTTCGTGGACAAGGAGGTCGTGGAGGCGCTGGATTACCACTTGCGTCAGATGCGCATGACGATTTGGCTTGGAGAGACGGTCACCGCCATCGAGCACGTGGAAAACGGTTCGGCCGCCCGTGTACGAATTCGCCTTGCCAGTGGCAAGCAGATCGCCGCCGAGAAGGCCCTTTACAGCATTGGCAGGACGGGCGCCACGGCCGGCTTGAACCTGCCGGCGGCCGGTCTTCAACCGGACGAGCGAGGTCGTCTGAAGGTCAATTCCTCCTATCAAACTGAGGCGCCTCATATCTACGCGGCCGGCGACGTGATTGGCTTTCCCAGCCTCGCGTCGACTTCCATGGAGCAAGGCCGCCTGGCGGCGTGCCACGCCTTTGGAATCGAAACCCAAAGCGCGCCCTCGCTGTTTCCTTACGGCATATATACTGTTCCCGAAATATCTTATGTGGGGCGGAACGAAGAGGAACTCACCCAGCAGAACGTTCCTTACGAAGTGGGGAAAGCTTCTTACGGTGAAATCGCCCGTGGCCAAATCATTGGCGACGACATCGGGATGTTAAAGCTGCTATTTCATCGCGACTCGCATGAGCTTCTCGGTGTGCACATCATCGGAGAAAGCGCCTGCGAACTTGTGCATATCGGCCAGGCCGTGTTGACGTTTGGGGGTAAGATCGATTACTTCATCCGCAACGTTTTTAACTATCCTACACTGGCTGAGGGTTACAAGAACGCGGCATTCGACGGGGTCAATCGATTAGTGGAATGAGAGAAGAAGCCACGCGCGGTGCCGAGACAGGCGGTTCAGAGCGACTGCTCTTGAGCACCCGTTTTGCTTTGGCGGCCGGTTTCGGCGGCCTGTTGGCAATCATGGCTCTGGCGGGAACTTACGGAATCCGGTTTCTGCAGCGGATCCGTCGCGACGAGAACCAGATTCGAAGGCAGTTCCTTTTGCAAAACCATGCCCTCAACGAGATACGATCACAACTTTATCTTTCCGGGACTTACGTTCGCGATTATTTACTGGAGCTCGATCCGCGCCGCGCTGAGATGCATCTCGAAAGCCTGCGGCAGCTTCGTGCGGAGATGCAGTCGGCATTGCACTTGTTCGGCAGCCAAATCTCACCCGACCAAGCCAAATACTATGCTGAGCTCTCCGCCGAACTCGCCACTTACTGGGGAATTCTCGACCCCATCTTTAACTGGGATGCCGCCCAACGCCAACGCGAGGGTTACGCGTTTCTGCGCGAGAAGCTGCTTCCTCGCCGCGCGGCGACGCTAGCCATTGCGGACCGAATCGCCAATATCGACGAACAGCAACTGAGCACCGGCAACCGGCAGGTAGACAACCTCCTATCGCGATTTCAGAGCCGGCTGGCGATGATTCTCTTGGTCACGCTTCTCCTGGGGATGGGGATGACTGCCTTCAGCATGTGGAAAATCCTGGCCTTGGAAGCCCGAGCGCACGCCCAATATAAGGAGGTTGTCGAAGCACGAAAGCAGCTCGAGCAGCTCTCCGCCCGGCTGGTGCAGGCGCAAGAAGACGAGCGGCGTGCACTCTCCCGCGAGCTGCACGACGAAGTGGGCCAGACCTTGTCGGCGGTTCTGGTGGAACTGCGTAATTTGTCGGCGGAGTTTGCCATCCAGAGCGATGAGCAGTCAGCTGGGCACGTCGAAACAGTCAAAGGCTTGGTGGAGAACTCTGTGCGCGTGGTTCGCAATATGGCCTTGCTCCTTCGCCCCTCTATGCTGGACGATCTTGGTCTTGTTCCGGCGCTGCGCTGGCAGGCCCGTGAAGTATCCAAGCGCACCTCGATGGAGGTGAGTGTGGCGGCTGAGCTTGCGTCGGATGATCTCCCCGACGAATATAAGACCTGCATCTACCGCATCGTCCAGGAAGCACTGCACAATTGTACCGGACACGCCAGTGCCACAAAAGTCCACATCCGTGTGCAACAGCAACCGGGTCGCCTGGCACTTTCCATCCAGGACGACGGTCAAGGATTTGATGTCCGGCAGACGAAAGGACTAGGGCTACTCGGAATTGAAGAACGGGTGGGCAGGCTGGGGGGCAAATGCGAAATACATTCGGCCGTCGGAAGCGGAACCATCGTGGCGGTCGAGCTGCCGTTCAGTAATATTGGGGGGACCAGGGACGCTCATGGAAAAGAAGAAGATCCGGATTCTCTTGGCGGATGATCACAACATTATGCGCCGCGGCTTGCGGCTCCTGCTAGAGAGGCAGCCGGAATTCGAGGTAGTCGGCGAAGCCGCAGACGGCCGCCAGGCGGTAGAGGGGGTGGAGGCAACCAAACCCGACGTGACGGTTCTGGATATCGCCATGCCCAACATGAGCGGCGTCGAGGCCGCGCAACGAATCAGAGCCTTGCTTCCCCAGGCGGCGATCATAATTCTGAGTATGCACTCGGACGAGGGCTACGTCCTTCGGGCGCTCAAGGTGGGAGCCAGGGGCTACCTCTTGAAGGATTCCGCGGAAAATGACCTCATTGAGGCCATCAAGGCAGTGGCCGAAGGAAAGGCGTTTTTCAGTCCCGAGATCAGCAAGATCCTGGTCGAAGATTACGTGCGGGACATGAGAAAAAGAGGGGCCGAAGATAGCTATGAGCTACTCACCTCACGGGAGCGCGAGATCTTGCAGCTATTGGCGGAGGGCAAGTCGAATAAAGACATTGCAACTTCGCTTAACCTCAGCCTTTATACGGTGGAAACGCACCGCAGGAACCTTCAAGACAAGCTCAATTTGCACAGCGTTGCTGAGCTCATTCTATACGCAGTGCGCAAGGGCATAATTTCCTAGAAGCTGTTTCAAAACCTCGCAGAGCGCATTGAATTCCCTAAAGCCGTGCGGCAGGAAACAGGCGATGCTGCCAAGGACACCGGCCGCTAGCTTTCCTCAACCTGCGGCGAGGCTGGAGTTGGCGTGGTTTTCGTGGCGCTGTTCCAGTACGACCAAGCCAGCCTCACCGCGCGCACCACTTCATCTTCGCGAAGTGGTTTGGGTAGAACGTCAAACCCGCCTTTCAGCACCACTTCGTTCCATAAGTAGGTGTCGACAACTCCGGAAACCAGAATGATACAAGCGTGTTGGGGAGATGAGGCCAAATCTTCCACCGTCGCTCGCCATCCATTGCCGGGCAGATCACGGTCACATAGGATCACCGGCGCTTTTACTTTATCCAAGACGGTCCGGGCCTCTTCGCGCGTGGCCACGAAAAGCAGATTCCACCGGTTCCGGCTGCATATGCCGGCGAGTGCTCGGCGTTCAGGTTCACCGGCAATAAGCCCAATCACAGTGAGGGAGTCTAGAGGTGAGCGGTTCGCGGACGCCGACGACAGCCAATTAGGATTGGCCCTCTTCCGGCGCAGGAAGTCAGCAACCCGTGCGAAGGGCGAACGCATAGCTGGCCAACTGAAGCGTAAGGGACGGCCAACGTCGGCTGGATGAATGATAGTGCGCACTTGAATCTTCCCGTCGTTCGCCGGAAAGCGGTGGGCGTCTTGCAAACACTTGATGTGGCTCCTTCCGCACTCCGGTCTGGTCAGGCGTAGCTTCAAATCGAGCTTTCCTGCGCCCGCCTTCTCAAGTTTATGGCCGGAACAGGAAGGGAAGTAATACCGGACGGACGGTATCTCGGGGTCAAAAACCCGGTAGCTCATTCACCGCTTGGGGCAGGGTCGACCTTTGGTAGCGGAACTGAACGGCAGGGCACAGCCAAACCCACCCTTACGGCTTGTCGCGGCACGGCGCGCCGTCCCTTTGTGGGTACTAGCATGGCCGGACTAGAGATACCAATGTTCCCATTTGAAACTAGCGCCCAGTTGGTATGGTCTAAGTCTTTTCTTTGCAGTAACGTCGGATTGCAGGTTCGTTGTAGCTGGTTTGAAGGAGAGTCACGCGAAGCCGGCGAGACGAATGACGAGTCTTAGAGGAGGAGCCGAAGAAAGTCCATGCGCTTGCGAAGGGTGGGAAAAGCCTATGAAAAAACAGAACATCGAAGCTTGCAGGCGGATACTCGAAACAAAGCGGACGGAACTCATGTCAGGTTGCTTCAAGGATGAAGGGATCGCTGTGGAGAGAGTCCCCGACTCGATGGAGGAGTTGACCCTCGATATGGAGCGCAATATGGCCGTGGATACGCTGAACCGCAAGGCAGCGCTTCTTGGCCAAGTAACCGACGCGCTGGAAAGGATCGCGGCGGGGAGATTTGGCGTATGCATCGCGTGTGACAACCCCATCTCCCCAAAACGACTCGCTGCCTTGCCCTGGGCGGCGCTGTGCTTGGAATGCCAACAATCCGCGGAAAACAGCCCGTCCTCCCAGGTGATGACGAGCTCGAATCCGCACATGGCGTTGACAGCCTGATTCCTCTCCCTTTGGGTCGAGGGCAAGGCGGGGCGAGCGGACTGGAGGACAGGCAGGATAATGCCGCACGTTATGCTGAGGGAGGACATTCCTTTGAACACAGATTCAGAAGCGCGGGTTCCAGAGGATGCAATGAGATGCCGCATGGGTGGAGTGATTCCTGGTGCCGGCTCGCTATCCGATCTGCCGTCCCCGTCACCGGCCTCTCGATCGGGGATTGGTGTCGCGGTCCGTTCGGGGTGTCCGCGCGCCCGGGGAAGTTCGAAATCTCCCACCATGGAGTTCGAGCGTGCCTACCGCATGTACAGCAGGCGCGTATACAGCAAGTGCTTGCACATGGTGGGCAATGAGGCGGAGGCAGAAGACCTTACTCAGGAGGTGTTTCTCCAATTGTTTCGTAAGATGGATTCTTTCCGTGGTGAATCCGCTTTTGCAACCTGGTTATACCGGATTGCGGTCAACGTGGTGCTAATGCGCTTGCGCAGGAAGTCGCTCAACACGAGTTCGCTCGAAGAGGACATCGAGCTGAAGGATGGAGTTTTCAGCCTGCACCAGGTGTTGGGCGCGCCCGACCGGGCGTTGACCACCGCCCTTGACCGCCTCAACTTGGAGCGCGCCGTCTCGCAAATGCCTCAAGGCTACAAGCAAGTGTTCCTCATGCACTATGTTGAAGGATACGGGCACCGCGAAATCGCTCGCCTGCTGGGCTTATCGATTGGCACGTCCAAATCGCAACTCTACAAGGCCCGAGTCCGGCTTCGCCAGCTCCTCCGTAAGGGGAATTTTAAGGACAAGGAGGTCGATTATGCAGGGACAAGGCTTAGATGGTAGAGAGGCCAACCAACTCCTGGGTTTAATTAGGAAGAGGCTGCTTGTGGTAGACGAAGACATAGAGGACCTACTGTTCTACTCCGCAGTTCTTCAACACCAGGGTTATGAAGTCCGCTCGATCGCGTCCTATAAGGACGGCGAAGCGTGGGCCGGACGCGAGGATTTCGATCTTATTCTTGTGAGCCAGGGGAGCGCAAATTTTGAGGGGCGCTCCGTTTTGGCGCGAGCGATCGAAAAAGATCGCCACACTCCAGTCGTCGTACTTTCGCGGTCGATCGACATGCCTTGTTACATCGAGGCTATGCAAACCGGCGCCCTTGACTATATGGAGAAGCCCCTGCTTCCTTCTGAAATAGGACTGCTGGTAAGGAAGTACCTGCGGGCTCGCACGGCCTCGGCTTAAAAGGCTAAGGAAAACGCTTCCTAGAAAACGAAGAATCCACTCCCACCTGGGGACGGAACCAACCTTTATCGAATCTCATCAAATCCTTCGGGCCTTTTTTATTGATCAGGAAGGAGGAATAGCAGACGCCGTGAAGATGACGGATCTTTTCTTGGCACAACTGGAAGCAGAAACCGGACGGACGCGCCGTGCCCTGGAGCGCATTCCCGAGGGGCTCGATGACTGGAAGCCTCACGAGAGGTCGATGCCCCTTGGCCGCCTGGCCTTGCTCGTCGCCCAAATGCCTTCTTGGCTGGCGATGGTTATCCATCGAGATGACCTGGATCTCAATCCGGCCGGCGGCTCGAGCGTGACCCAACGTCCCTTGCGCACGGCTGGAGAATTGGTGCAGGCCTTGGACCAGGGCGCCGCTGATGCCCGCAAGGCGCTGGCAGGCACCACGGATGAACATTTGATGAAGCCTTGGAAACTGCTGGTCGCCGGCCGCGTAGTTAGTGAAGAACCACGGTATGTGGTGCTGCGCGACTTATTCGCGCACTTGGCCCATCACCGAGGACAGTTAACCGTCTATCTGCGCCTCAACAATGTGCCGGTGCCGGCGATCTACGGCCCTTCCGCTGACGAGGCAAAGTTTGCTTAGGGTTCCGCTGTCATTCCAAGCCCTTCGCTGTTATCCTGAGCGCAGCGAAGGATCTCGCTCTGGGTGCTCGGCGTAAACTCCGCGAGGAATGATGCTTTGCTGGATAGCTTCTATCCGCCCGAACCAGAGCCACATTCCTTGCTACGGCCGGAATGACATGTTAATTAGAGTTGAATAGTTCAAAAAGGAGGTTCGCATGGTGCGTCGTATCGCTTTATCCGCGTGTGTCACAATCTTTGTCTTGTTGTTTGGTGGTCTATCGTGTTGCCAAGCTGTGCTGGGCGCAGATGCAGAATCCACCCAGCACCATGCTTTTGTGGGCGAGCTCGAGAAAGTCGATAAGGACGCCAAGAAGATTACCATCCGTGCCGCCGATGGGACTGAGCACGTATTTTCTTATGGGGGTCGGACAATTGTCCATGGCCTTGAGGGGACGGCAAAGGGGGCTGATCTCGCAGGGAAGGAAGGAAGCCAAGTCGTGGTTCACTATACGGGCGCGGCGGGGCGCGAAACCGCAGACCATATCGATGTGTTCGGCCACGACACTCTAAAGACCACGGAAGGAACGATCACTCAAGTTGATAAAGCCGGTCATAAGGTTGTGGTGAAGACGTCCGAAGGCGCGGAGGAGACTTATGATTTAGGGCGAGATTCTGCCGTGGATACTGGGCATGGCCTCGTAGACGCTGCTCGCTTTACGGGCAAAGAAGGCGACCACGTCGTTGTCTACCACACCGAAGAGGGCGGGCGGAAGGTTGTTCACCTCCTCAAGCGCCTTTAATCTTTAGCAATCCCCACTCCCTTGCCCTCTCCTCTTTGAGGGGGGTGTTGGCAGGATACGCTCCCCATAACCAAGGTGAGGCAAGGGATGCTTCCAAGCGTTGACTCACGAGGAGCACAGTATGAACAACTCGGTGGATAAGGGATTACCTTCGGCAAGCCAAACTTCCGATATGCTTGCTGAGGTAGCTCTGAATCTTCGCTGGTCCTGGAATCATGCCGCCGACGAGCTTTGGGAGCGGCTTGATCCTGAACTCTGGGAACTGACGCAGAATCCCTGGTTTGTCTTGCAGACCGTCTCTCGGGAAAAGCTACGCGATGCGATCAACGACCCGGGTTTTCAAAAACTGGCCCAAGCGATCGTTGAAAGGGACCGCGCGGCATACAAGCCGGCTGGATGGTTCGCGCAGACGCACCCTGACACCCCTCTCAAAACGGTTGCCTATTTCAGCATGGAATATATGTTGAGCGAAGCGCTGCCCATTTATTCCGGCGGGCTGGGCAACGTGGCGGGCGACCAGCTCAAGGCGGCCAGCAATTTGGGCGTTCCGGTGGTCGGCGTAGGTTTGCTCTACCAGCAGGGTTATTTCCGGCAGGAGATTGATGTCCAAGGCAACCAGCAGGCGCTTTACCCATTCAACGATCCGGGGCAGTTGCCGATCGCTCCGGTGCGCGAGCCGAACGGCGAGTGGGTGCGCTTTCCTCTGGCATTTCCGGGCTCTCAGCTCTGGCTGCGGGCCTGGGAAGTGAAAGTGGGCCGGGTCAAGCTGTATTTACTCGACACCAACGACCCCGCCAATATCCCTTCCCACCGCGGCATCGCCAGTGAGCTTTACGGAGGCGGCCCGGAGCTGCGGTTAAGGCAGGAGATCGTGCTCGGCATCGGAGGATGGCGGCTGCTGCACATCCTGGGCGTCGAGCCCCAAGTCTGCCATCTGAACGAAGGCCACGCTGCGTTCGCCGTGCTCGAGCGCGCATGGTCCTATATGAAGGCCAATCACCAGCCCTTTGATATCGCATTCACGGTGACCCGCGCGGGGAACCTGTTTACGACCCATACGCCCGTGGACGCCGGCTTCGATCGCTTTGGCCCCGAATTGATGGCGAAGTACCTCAAGGATTATGCCGAAGAGCGCCTCTCGATGCCATTTCGTGACCTGCTCGCTTTAGGCCGGCAAGACGGGAATGACTCGAGCGAACCGTTTAACATGGCGTATCTGGCCACGCGAGGCAGTGGTGCGGTGAATGGCGTGAGCCGGCTCCATGGCGAGGTAAGCCGGCGGATATTTCAAGGCTTGTTTTTCCGCTGGCCGGAACACGAGGTGCCCGTAAGCCACGTCACGAACGGCGTCCATACGCCCACTTGGGATTCTGCCGAGGCCGATCGCCTCTGGCACACCGCGTGTGGGAAAGAACGGTGGCTGGGGTCAGCAACGGATTTCGAAAGTGATTTTGCCCAAGTCAGCGACTCGCAGCTTTGGCAGTTGCGCGCCGATGCGCGGCGGTCGCTCATCGCCTACGTCCGCAAGTGGCTGCACCGGCAATTAATCAGTCAGGGTGTATCTGCGGATCAGGTGGCGCGTGCCGAACACATTCTCGATCCTGACACCCTCACCCTCGGCTTCGCCCGGCGTTTCGCCCCCTACAAGCGTCCCAACCTGCTTCTCCACGATCCAGCTAGGCTAGTCAGAATTTTAACCAACTCGCATCAGCCCGTCCAACTGATTCTGGCTGGTAAAGCCCATCCCCAGGATTCAGCCGGACAGGCTATGGTCAGGGAGTGGGTTAGCTTTGTCCGCCAGCCCGAGGTGCGGCCACACGCGGTCTTTCTCAGCGATTATGACATGCTGATGGCCGAGCGGCTGGTGCAAGGGATGGACGTCTGGATCAACACGCCCCGCCGTCCTTGGGAAGCCAGCGGCACGAGCGGCATGAAAGTGCTGGTCAACGGCGGGCTGAATCTGTCTGAATTGGACGGCTGGTGGGCGGAAGCTTATTCGCCCGAAGTCGGCTGGGCCTTGGGCGACGGCAAGGAGCATGGCGATGATCCTGACTGGGATGCTGCCGAGGCTGAAAACCTCTATGATTTGCTCGAGCACGAGGTTATCCCGGCTTTCTACACACGCGATGAAAAGGGAATTCCTCCCGGCTGGGTGGCACGGATGCGGAAAAGCATGGCCTGCCTGACGCCGCTTTTTTCGGCGAACCGCGTGGTGCGCGAGTATACGGAAAAGCATTACCTGCTGGCGGCGGCGGCCTACGGACAGCGAGCCGCCAACGGAGGCCGGCTGGCGGAGGATCTCCTCGCGTGGCAGAGAGAACTGGCCAAGCAATGGCCAAGAGTCCGATTTGGGTCGCTGGCGAGCAATCAGCAGGGCGACAAGTACGTCTTCCAGGTGCAGGTGTACCTTGCGGAACTCAATCCCGAAGCCGTGAGGGTAGAACTCTACGCGGAGGGTCGAGACGGCGGCGAGCCCTTTCGGCAACCCATGCAGCGCGGTGAGCCACTCGTGGGCTCGGCCAACGCCTACCTTTATATCGCGAGCGTCCCGGCGACTCGTCCGGCCGGCGAGTACACTCCACGCGTGGTGCCGCATAAGGAAGGGGCCTCGGTGCCGCTCGAGGCCCCATTCATCTGCTGGCGTGACGTCTAAAGGCGATTGCCGATTTTCGATTGCCGATGTTAGAACGGTGCAGCCTGCGGACCGGCAGTCGTCAATCGTCGATCATGCGTCGATGATGCTGCGCCTACCGTGCAGGGCGCCCCAAGGTTGGAGCCGAGCCTGGCAACGTGTAGCGGAGGTCGAAGTACACCTGGTTCAGAGTCGCATTTACGGGCTGGCCGGTGGAAACGCTCCAGGGATCGCGCGTGTCGTACGAGTACTGGCCGATGAGGTTCAGCGCGCCGTACTTGGGATGCTTCCAGATGACCTGGTTGAAGCCAAAAGTGGCCTCCTGGATGGTACGATTCTGGCTGCTGGATGAGCCTTTGTAGCCATAGCCAACGAACTTGCCGGTGGTGTCGATCACGGGGTCGCGGCCGATCATAATGCCGCCGTAATACGCAAAGATCAACGTACCCTTATTGGTATACTCGAAACCTGAAACCGTGGAAGTGCTGTGGAGCGGGGTAATGCTTCCGTCGGCGTTGGCAACCAAATCCGGGGCTTGGCCGAAGATGTAGCGGCCGCCGCCATCACTCCAGAAGTTGTTGGTCATCAAGCGAAATCCTTTGAATATTTCCACATGCAGATTCGCGAAACCGCCCCCGCCCTCGGTCGTGAAAGTGGCAGAGGGAATGGCTGCGACGGGAGGCGTGGTCGCGGTGGCAGCAACGCCGGGATAATAGACTTTAAAGGTCCGCTCGACCCCGCCGATTTCGAAGTGAACCCGTTTGCTGGGATCTAACGCCAGTTTCGCAATGACATCGGGAGCAAGGTTGGGAGTGGCTATGCCACCCGAGCTTGCGCCAAAATCCAATTCACCCGCATAGGGCGTAGCGAGACCCGTGGGAAGGGTGATGGCGGCGCCTCCTGACGAGCCTCCGGCATATTGGTCAGGACTGTCGATCGCCACGGCGAAGGCCGCTTTGCCGGAAGGGTGATGATAAACGAAGCGCAATTCGGGTATGCGTCCCCAAAACAGGCCCGCTTGGTAGTTTACGTCCATATCTTGCGTGTAGAAGACGTCGGAAGGAAGGGGCGAGATGCCTTTGCGGCCTGGAGTGAGCAAGCTCCAGGTTTGGCCACCCAGAATTTCCCAACTACCCTTCATAACATCGACCCAGTACAGCCGCGCGCGGAGAAGTTGGCTATTGCTTGACACCGCAATGTTGGTGCTGGCCGGCGTCCCCAGAAAGTCGGCTTCCATGTACCCGATGACGTGAGCGCCCATAACGTCCGCATCGGTCCGGAAGCCGATTCGGGAGTTCTGTATGCTGAAGCGGAACTCGCTCAAATTAGTCTGATAGGGGAGGATGCCGCCCGTGCTCGTAGCGTAGGGAATGCTCCCGAAGCTAGTGCCGATGTTACCGCCGGCGGCATGGTTGCGAACTATACCCGTGAAATCCATAAATCCCACAGGGGTCAAAGTAGCGCTGCCGATGTGGAATTGGAGTGGTGAGATCTGCTCTTGTTCCTTCGGCGAGGCCTCCTGAGCTGCCGGATGGGTTGCCGCGGACGGGGTCAGCGTGGGGCCGATCATGCCACCGCTGCTGTCCGCGGAGGCGTTCTCCGTGGCTTTCGGAACTATGGGACTGGTCGAGGCCACTTCGCCAAGGTTCGGCGTGGAGACCACCGCAGTTTGCGCTGGCGCAGCCGGCGCCGTTGGCGCGGGTGCTGCCGCGACCGGCGACACCTTGGCCGTAGCCGCCGCTGGGGTTTGATCCAGCTTCTGCTTCATTTGGTTCACAATTGAACGCAACTGTTCGATTTCCTTTTGTTGATCTGCTACCTGCTGCTTCAGCGTCGAAACATCGTCCTTCTTGCCGGAATCTTTCGACGAGCTGTCCGACGCAGTTTGCGAAAACACAGGCGCAGCGAGCGCAATCATCATCGCTGCGACCGCAAGGCACCTGCAGAAAGTTACTCTGGTCTGCATTCTTCACCCCTCCGATTCGAGTGTATTTGTTTCATTGGGATTATCGCTATTCAACCTAATTAAACCGAGCTAATCATGGCGGGGGCGTATTCACTGAGCGTTACGACAATGTTACATTTCTGTGAAGGGCCCCTTGTGCTCTCCTACAGCTTACTTCTCGGCTTAGGTAACGGGTTGTGTAATAACAAATCTTCCCCTCCCCGCCCTGCCTGACTTTTTGTCCTCAGCTTCCCTGGACCTAGCCACATTCCCCCGTCAGAGGACAGAGAAGAATGTAGAACTCCAGGCCCTCTCCTCCTCGGAGGCGACGGGGGCTTGCGGTCCCGATGCATTTAATCGAGAGGGGGGTGGGTGAAGGAGTCGCCTGGTCGCGACTTGTCGTTTGCACCCCGCCCGGCGCCGCTCAAGGCATGCGTAACGACCATGCCACGTCCTGCAGTTTGGAAAGATTTGACATGGCGAAGGCCCTTGGCTATACTACCTACTCGGGCTTCGATATCCAAAATAGATAATGTGAACAATGAAATCTGCCGAACTCAACCCGGCGACGAGCCAGGAAATCTACTCGGGTTTAATTCGTATTCACATCCTTTATCACGCATGCCAGGGACCGATCTTCGGCCTCGGTATGATTGAGGAGCTTGGCAGGCACGGGTACAAACTGAGTGCCGGGACTCTTTACCCGCTGCTTCACGGTCTCGAGATGAAAGGCTACCTTCGTTCGCGTGAAGTTAGGTCGGGCCGATCGTTTCGCCGCGTTTATCGAGCTACGGCGGCGGGTCGGAAAGCACTGGCTCTGGCGGGAGAAAAGGTGAAGGAGTTGATCGGGGAACTCCTGGAGCGCGAAAGAGAAGGGAAGTGAGCTGTGGGAGCGAATAAACGACCTGCTTTTCTAATCTCCATTAGTTTTCTTGCCGCGGCACAACTCATGGGGCAGACCACACCTCCGCAGGGTTCAGCCCGCCCGGTGAAAAGCTTCACTCTGGAAGAAGCGATCAACTACGCCCTGGCCAACTACCCCTCCGTCCGCGCTTCGATGGAAGAGATAGCAGCGGCTCGAACAGGTGTATCCTTGGCGCGCACCAGCTACTTGCCTCAACTGAATTCGGTATATCAAGCCAGTCGGGCAACGCAAAACCAAGTGCCCGGCATCTGGTTGCCTACCGCAATTACCCCCGCAGTCGAAGGGCCTGTGGTGCCCGCCAGCGGACAGAGTTTTTGGGGCGCCCAAGCCGGCGCGCTGTTTTCCTGGGAGCCGTTCGACTTTGGCCGGCGCCCTGCCTTACTGGGTCAGGCGCGGACCGCGGAAGACAAGGCAAGGGCTGACTTGGCATTGACGCAGCTCCAGGTCGCGACCGCCGTGGGAGATTACTTTCTGATGGCACTCGCTAACCAGCAAGCGGTATCGGCTGCCCAGGCCAGCGTGGACCGCTGGCAGGTGTTCGACAACTCCGTCCGCGTCCTGGTGGATAACCAACTGCGGCCGGGGGCAGACGGTTCACGGGCCGACGCGGATTTGTCTCGGGCTAAAACCCAACTCTATCAGGCTCAACAGGCGGAGCAAGTGGCTTTGGACACCCTGGCGGCACTGATGGGAGCGGCGGGGGATGAAGTCAGATTAGACACCGGCCCGCTGCTCAATCCGCCACTTGCCGGTTCGTTGCCTGAGCTCCCGCCTTCCGCCCACCCTCTGGCCCGCGACCAGATGGCTGCCGTCCGGGAAGTTCAAGCCCAGGAAAGCGTCTTGAAACGGACCGATTACCCCCGTTTTTTTCTTCAAGCGGAAGGTTTCGGTCGCGGCAGCGAGGTTCCCAGTAATGGGACTATTATCGGGAATTGGAACGGGTTGGCGCCGGCGCGCGGAAACTGGCTGGCAGGAGTGACGATCCTCTTCCCAGACGTCTTTGATTTCAAGGCGCTGAGCGCCAAGAAACAAATTGCACAAACCAACGAACGCTCCGAGCGCGCCCATTATCAGGAGATCCTCCAGCACTTGAAGGGCCAGCTCCAGGCCGCCCGCGATCAGCTCGACACTGCCCAACGCGTAGCCCAAGAGACGCCCACGGAGCTGAAAGCGGCTCGTCAAACAGAAATCCAATCGCGCGCCCGTTACGACGCCGGGTTGGCGACCCTGGTCGAGGTGGCGGACGCGGAAAGTTTGTTGGCGCAGGCGGAAATGGATGACGCGATGGCCCGTTTGAATATGTGGCGTGCGTTCTTCAATATTGCCTTGGCGCAGGGTGACCTGAAACCTTTCCTGGCAATCCTCCACACGAGTGCTGGGAGGAAGCCTTAGAGGGGAGAAGCTGTCAGCTCTCAGCCGTCAGCCATCAGCGAACGCTTTAGCTGATTGCTGATAGCTGATCGCTGAAGGCTGAAATATGTGGCTGATTCGCACCGCCCTACGGCGGCCCATTTCCGTGCTGGTGCTGGTGTTCGGCGTGGCGCTGTGCGCAATCCTGGCCATCCACCGGATGCGCGCAGACATCTTCCCGGACTTGAACCTTCCCGTTATTTATGTGGCCCAGCCCTACGGCGGAATGAGCCCGGCGCAAATGGAAGGCTACCTGGTCTTCTACTACGAATACCACTTCCTTTACATCAATGGGATCGAGAGCGTCGAAGACAAGTCGATCCAGGGCAATGGCCTGCTGAAACTGACGTTCCATCCCGGCACCGACATGAGCCAGGCCCTCGCCCAAACCATTTCCTACGTCAACCGGGCGCACGCCTTCATGCCCTACGGAACAGTGAACCCCTTCGTCATTCGTTTCGACGCGGGGACGGTGCCGGTGGGGTATCTGGTGTTCTCCAGTGAGAGCCGGACCATTGGAGAAATCCAGGATCTGGCGCTCAATCGCATCCGCCCGCTGTTCGCCACACTTCCTGGAGTGTCTGCGCCCCCGCCGTTTGGCGGCAACCAACGCACCATCGTGGTTACCGTCAATCCGGACCGGCTCCGCTCCTATAATTTATCTCCCGACGCGGTGGTTCAGGCAATCAGCTCCGGCAACGTGCTCATGCCCGCCGGCAACGTACGCACCGGCAGCCTGCTGCGCATCGTGGGCAGCGATTCCGTTGCTCCCAACATCAAAGACCTTTTGGATATGCCCGTGCGCGCCGGCGCGGGCCCGGCCGTCTACTTGCGCGACGTGGGAACGGTCGCCGATAGCACGGACATCCCCACCGGCTACGCGCTGGTGAACGGCCGTCGCGCCGTGTATATCCCGGTGACCAAGCGTCCCGACGCGTCCACGCTGACGGTGGTGAACGAGGTCAAACAGAATCTGGCGCGATTCCGCACCCTGGTTCCCTCCGACATCGCGATCACCTATCAATTCGACCAATCCGGATACGTCAAGAGCGCCCTGCTCTCAGTGGTGCGCGAGGGATTGCTGGGAGCGCTGCTCACGGGCCTCGTGGTCCTGCTCTTCCTGGGGGACTGGCGCAGTTCCCTGATCGTGCTCACCACCATTCCCTTTGCCCTCTTGACCTCGGTCGTCGCCCTCTGGCTGGCTGGCCAGACCATCAACATCATGACCCTCGGCGGCCTCGCGCTGGCCGTGGGCGTCCTGGTGGACGAGGGCGTGGTCGAAGTGGAAAACATCCACAGCACGCTTTCCGCCGAGCCCGGTCTTGACCCGGCGCGTGGCGTCCTCCAGGCCACGCAAAGAACCGTGGCCCCGCGCTTTCTGTCGATGCTTTCCATGGTGGCGGTCTTCGTACCGTCATTGTTCATGACGGGTGTGACCAAGAGCTTGTTCGTGCCTCTCTCCCTCGCGGTGGCATTTGCCATGGTGGCTTCGTTCCTGCTTTCCAGCTCCTTGCTGCCTGTTTTGTTC
>Ga0326728_10011156_pt1 | contig 20665 bp, 13 predicted proteins | sample MB3enrmetagenome_FD_207602 | JGI IMG/M metagenome (GOLD analysis project Ga0326728, IMG submission 207602) | Lab enriched peat soil microbial communities from McLean, Ithaca, NY, United States - MB31MN | ecosystem: Environmental > Terrestrial > Soil > Wetlands > Peat | place: USA: New York... | reverse complement strand
CCAATCCGGATGCGCTCCTTGGCGTACTCGCCCAGCTGGGCGGGCGAAAGCACCCATTCCTCCATCTTTCCGTCAAGTTACTTGCGTCATTTCACCAGCTTAAGTGTGGGAGAACGCCCATTTTTAACAGAGGAGGGTGCTGTGGCGATTCGCAACATTCCGGAACTCATTCCGTTACAACATGTTACAACCATGATGAAAAAAACAACGTGCCGAGAATTAGGCTGCTCTCATGCAAATACACAGGTGGAACTTGGTTCGAAACACCTTAAGGCCGGACCAACCCAGTCTTCAGCAGCAAAAGCAGTAGCGGCACAAAATTAAACGGAAATCCTCATGAGGAGGTTGTAAGAGTATGAAAAAGGTAATGCTGGTTGTTCTGTTTGCGTTACTCGCCGTGGGCCTGGCGACCGCGCAAAACTGGATCCCGAATAACAGTGACGTTTTGGGCGCACACAACAACGGTGGCCGCGGCTGCGCGGGCTGCCATGCTCCACACAGCGGCGCACGCGGCAACGGTGGCACGCTTTCCCCTGCCGGCGAGAAGAGCGGCGGCGGTGCCGAAGGCGACTGGCATCTGTGGGGACAAGACGTCTCCCTGATCACCCAGGAAACACTTCAATTTGGCCTGGGCTACGATTGCGTATACTACCACTCCTGCGCCATCGTCAACTTTGGCGGCGAAACGCAGTGGCTCGACACATCGAACCCGATGGTCTCTGGTATTGCGGTTTGCTTGAGCTGCCATGATGGCAACGTTTCCGAAGGCGCCATGATGCTGAATCAGGCGTACGAATATAATAACCAGCTGCTTCCAAACGGCAACGGCCAGGGTGCGACCAAGGGCGCGCTGTATGGCGGGAATTCGATCCCGACGCTGCTCGGCAACGACGGCGGAACCGTTGGCGATTACCTCAACGATCACCCGGTGGGCAATGTGGCAAACTTCAACGCGCTCAGTTACCCACAACCCCTGCAAAACTACGGTTTGACGTTCACGACCACCGTCAACAACGGACAAGCGTCCGTCGCCTATGCCGTAGCCGGCGGCAGCCCGTATGCGAACTTCCTTGCCAACTACGGTGCGCCAGGCATCGCCGGGATGGTGGTCGATGCCACCAACACGGTTCCGTACGTGGTTTGCACCACCTGCCACAACCAGCACCAGATGAACGTTTATCTGGCGAGCCCATCTTCAAGCGGCCCCAATCTATCCGCGATTCAGGGCAACACGACTGGCAGCTATGAGACGTTCTTCTTCGTCAACGCTCCTTACAATATGGGCGCGGCCTGGACGCCGAAGGCCGCTCCTTCGACCACGCAGTTCTGCCGGCAGTGCCACTTTGGCGAAGCCAACGAGGCTTTCGGCTCCAACGGCATTACGACTGCGTTCTAACTTGTTGCTTTGCCTGAGGGGAGAGAGTTTCTCTCCCCTCAGCTCTTTAAAGCTTGGTCATTTGGTTATTTGGTTAATGCTGCGAATGGAGGGACGGGCGTCTCGCCCGGTTCTCCACCGGCTAACCAAATAACTAAATCACCAAATTGCTGGACCTCGGAGGGGTGCCGAGGACAGCCAACCACCCCGGAAGTGAGAACTGAATTGAAAATCACAAACTACAAATTGCAGATTCTAGTCTTGGCTGTGTTGGCGATTTCTCCAGCCCTGGCCCAGGTTGCCTCCCATGCTCCGACGGCGGTGGCGACGGCCAATTCCGCGCCGGCCGCCAATCCCTTCGCCGGCGCCAGCCTGAGCCCGGTTATGCCGGTCAGCGACAAGCCCGTGGCTCGCATTAATGGCAGCGTGCTGACCGACCGCGACTTGTTGCGCGAGATGCTGATCATCTTCCCTTACGCCCGCCAGCACAACGGCTTCCCCAAAGCGGAAGAACAGAAAATCCGGACCGGCGCGTTGAAGATGATTGAGTTCGAGGAGCTGGTGTACCAGGAAGCGGAACGAAGAAAGATGACGGTGCCGGCGGCGAAACTGCAGCGCGCGGAAGCCGCCTACCGGGCGCAGTTTCCGAGCCAGGAAGCGTTCGACGAATACCTGAAGACAGAGATGCAGGGCTCACGGCAGTTGTTGCGCAAGAAAATCCGGCGATCGCTGCTGGTGGACGCCATGCTGAAGGCGGAGGTAGAAGACAAATCGAAAGTATCGCTGGCCGAGGCGCGCGCTTATTACGACAAGAACCCGGAGGCCTTTCGCTATAAAGAAAACTTCGTGATCCAGACCATTTCCATCATGCCGTCGGACAAAGCCACCGAGGCAGTGAAGAAAGAAGCGCGTAAGCGGGCGGAAGATGCGCTGCGCCAGGCGCAGGCGACCAAAAGCTACCAGGACTTTGGCCTGTTGGCGGAAAAGCTTTCCGAAGACGACTTCCACGTGAACATGGGCGATCACAAGGCGGTAGACCGCGACAAATTGCCGCCGGAGATCGTGAAGGCGGCGCTCGCCATGCAGCCGGGACAAGTGAGCAATCTGCTGCAACTGGGCAATTTCTATACTTTTTTCCGGTTGAACGCCCATACGCCGGCGGGCAAGGCTCCGTTTGAGCTGGTGAAGGATCGGCTGCGCCAAAACCTGGAGAAGGAAAAATATGAACGCCTGCGCGCCGGGCTAGACAAGAAGCTGCGACAGAATGCAAAGGTGGAAGAGCTTTAGGGAGTTGACGGTTGCCATGGGGACTGAAATTTCGATGGTGGGCCGGAGGGGTGCTGCTGGGGGCGCTGGCGCTCGGCGGTGGAGCGGCGGCGCAGGTTGCTGTGGGCGACTTGCATGCTACCGCGAACGGGAACGTCTCGGCTGATTACGCTGGGGCCTTTGGCAATGTGGAATCGTCGGAGCATTCTCTGGGCATCGGCGGCTCGGGTGCCGTAAGCGGCTACTACTACAACCCACAGTTCGTCTCCTTCAGCGTGGCGCCTTATTACGGCCGGTCGCAGGACAACTCTGATTCCCAGTCCATCACCGACTCCAGCGGATACACGGGGACTCTCAACATTTTTAATGGCAGCCATTATCCGGGGTATTTCGGCGTCCACCAGGCATGGAACAGCTCAGGAATATTCGATATTCCGGGGGTGGCCGGATTGACGACGGAGAATAGAAACCACGGATTCGACCTGGGCTGGAGCGAGCTCTTGCCCGATAAGCCGAGCCTTTCGATTGGTTATGCCCAGGGCAGCAGTTCGAGTTCGCTGTTGGGCAGCGCGGCCACGACCGCTGCTACCAACAGGAATTTCGATGTCAGAAGCGGTTATCTTCTCGATGGTTTCCGGTTGACCGGCGGCTTCATCCATGTGAATGCGAACACGGGTGTGGCGGGCCTGGTAAACGGGGAGACGGAAACGAATACCACCTCGTCCAACGAATACTACGCGGTCGCTTCCCGCACGATTCCCTACCGTGGCAGCAACTTTACGGCGGCGTACAACCGGGGTAGTTATAACACTGACGACTCGATCGCGGGCCAGAGTAATGGCACCACAGATAACCTCACCGGCAATGTGAACCTGATGTTCCCAAGGTTGCCGGTGAGCGTGGTGGTGAACTATACCGACAATATATTTGGCAGCTACGAACAACAACTTGTGAATAGCGGGCAAGCGCCGTTGGCGAGCATAGCCAGCCCCGAATCGCGCTCGGTATCGGTGAACGCCAGCACTTTCTATACGGTTATGCCGGGCGCGATGGTGGGCGGCTATGTGACGCGTGAGGAGCAGTATTTCGCCGGACAAGACTATGGACTGACGCAATTTGGCGTAAGCGGGAGCTACGGCTTTGCGCGGCTGCTCAAGGGACTGCGGATTTCGGCGGGGGTGGTGGATACCGCCGATCAGCAAGGCAACACGCGGGCGGGACTGGTGGGTAGCGCGTTTTATGAACGGTCACACGGGCGGTGGGATCTACAGGGTTCTGTTCGATACGATCAGAACACGCAAACCCTGCTCGCCATGTACACGGTGTCGACGCTGAATTATGGAGGCACCGTCAAGTACCGTCTCCCTCACGATTGGCGTTGGATCGCAATCGCCAACTGCACCCGCAGCGTCTTTCAACAAGTGTCCGGCGATGAAAACCGCGCGGAGAGTTTCAACAGCATGCTGATGGGGACCAGGGCCACGTTGTCGGCGAACTATTCGCAATCCAAGGGGACGTCAGTGTTCACCGCCAATGGGCTGGTGCAGACGCCGGTGCCGGGATCGGTGATTTCGCCGGAGGATGCGACCCTCTATAACGGCGTGAGTTACGGGGGCTCGTTCAAGGTGAATCCCATGCACAACCTGGCGATCAGCACCGCCTATGAGAAGACCGGCAGCAATTCCACAAGCCCTCTGCTGGCCTCGAACAACGGATCGACTATGTACACCGGCTTGCTGCAGTACGAGTTCAGAAAGGTGATCTTCACCGCGGGCGCGACCAGGTTCAACCAGCACATCTATCCTTCCACCACCCCGCCGAGTATGGTAACGTCGTACTCATTCGGGATAACCAGATGGTTCAAGGGATTCTAGCTGGGATGTCACGCGCGAGCCCAGGGCTGTGGGGAATTGTCTGCCTCGTCCTGGTTCTACTCGCTCCGTCCTGGGCCGCAAAAAGACCTGAAACTTCCAGCGTGCCTGCCCCTCCCGACCTGCTGCTGGAGGGCGGGCGCAAGCTAACGTTTGAAAACGCTTTCAGCTCGGAAAAGGAAGTGCTGGGAAAGGAAAAATTCTGGACCAGGGTTTTGAATGTGGTGGCGGGCGAGCCGGAATACCGGATGATGGTTCGTCCGTATAGCATCGCAGTCGATTCCCAGGGACGAGCCATCGTCACCGACCCGGGGGCGGGCGGGGTGCACATCTTCGACTTCGCGCGCCACAAGTACAAGTTCCTCGAGCGCAAGGATAAAGAGAAGGATGCGATGCTGACGCCCCAATGTGTGGCGCTGGACGCGCAAGACAATATTTATGTGACCGATTCGGAGTCGGGAAAGATATTTGTTTTCGACGCCAGTGGCAAATACCGGCGCGCGCTCGGGAGTTTGAAAGGCGGCGAAGGGTACTTCAAACGGCCCACGGGAATTGCCGTGGATTCGGCGGCGCAGCGAATTTACGTGACCGATACGCTGCGGGACCAGATCTTCGTGCTGGATATGCAAGGCCATGTGATGCAAACCATCGGCAAGCATGGCAGTGGCGGCGGCGAATTCTACTATCCAACGGAATTGCACATCGACGGCAGCGACCTGCTGGTGGTGGATGCCATGAACTTCCGCGTGCAATGGTTTGGACGCAACGGCAATGCCGAAGGAATGATGGGCCAGATTGGCGATTCCCCGGGGCAGATGTTCCGCCCGAAGGGCGTCGGAGTGGACTCGGAAGATCACGTGTACATTGTGGATGGGCTGTCGGGGATGGTGCAGGTTTTCGATCGCCAAGGGCGGCTCTTGTACTTTTTTGGCAAGCGAGGTGTGGAGCTGGGCGAGTTTCAGTTGCCTTCGGGCTTGTTCATCGATCACGACGATCGCGTGTTTGTGGTGGATTCTTTCAACCGGCGCGTGCAGGTGTTTGACTATCACGGACTGCCGAAGCAGCCGCGGGGGGCAGGCCGGTGAAGAGATCTGTCATAGTGTGCGCGTTGCTTTTGGCCACGGCAGCCGCTCTCGAAGCGCAGACGCAAACCCAGCAGGATGTGCTGGGCATTCACAATCTGGGGCCGGGGACGCCGGGACCGGTCAGCGGCCCGTTACCAGCCTGCCAATTCTGTCACGCTCCACACTCCGGTCTGGCCAGCAACAGCCTGCCGAACCTGCCGCTGTGGAGCCAGGTGCTCTCGACGGAAAATAATTACATTCTGTATTCCAGCCCGACCATGGTGAACCAGGAGCAGGAGCCCACGCTGGGCTCGGCCAGCAATCTCTGCCTGAGCTGTCATGATGGCACGGTGGCGCCGGGAACGAACGTGCCTTACACCAATCTTAAGATGACGGGCAGTATGAATAGCCAGGATTTATTTGTCGGCACACTGCAGGGCATACATCCTTTTAATTTCAAGCTCCCGCTGAATTGCGCGAACGACAACCTGCTGTCGATTCTGTGCAGCGGCAGCACCGGAAACCCCGCAGTGCAATTAATTAACGGCAATGTGCAGTGCAACACCTGTCATAATCCGCACGTTCAGGGCATTGACCCGGTCGCGCAGAATTTCCTGGTGATGAATAATGCGAACTCGGCCATGTGCTTCGCCTGCCATGTGACGCAGCCGGCCCCGATAAGCGCCAGCCGCCGCGCAGCGGCGAATGCAGCTACAGCGACTGCTGGCACGGCGGGTGCGGGCGCGGGAACCGGCCGTACCACGACCAGGCAATACAACCCCTTCACTGCCTGGCGAGAGAGCATCCACGCGACGGCTGCTCACGCGCTATCCAAGGGCTCCAAGATTGGACCGTATCGCACCGTGAGTCAGCAGGCCTGCCTCTCCTGCCACACGTCCCACAATGCTCCGGGCGGCGCAGATTTGCTGCTCGGACCGATTCCAGCAGTTCCGGGCATGGACGCGGCAACCCAGAACTGCGTTTCGTGCCACAACGGCGGCTCCAACCTTTCGCCCGCAATCCTCAACGTGTATGCCGAGTTTGCCAAAACTAGCGGCCATCCCTTTCCAGCGGGAAGCAACAAGCACGCCTCGGACGAAAGCGTGGTGCTCAAGAATAACCGGCACGCCACGTGCGCCGATTGCCACGAGCCCCATGCGACGCGGCAGACCGGTTCCTTTGCGTCGACCGCCATTCGCGGATCGCAGAACGGTACCATCGGGGTCAGCGCGACCGATGGCGTGACAGAGGTGGATCCTGCCGTCAACCAATACGAGATTTGTTTGCGCTGTCACGGCACCAGCACGGGCAAACAGGTTCTGGCCGTTTTCGGCTACGCGCCGCTGCGCGCCACTACGAGCGGCGACCCCCTGAATCTTATCGCGCAGTTCGGCATAACGGCGAAGTCGAGCCATCCCGTGATGCACGACAATAAGAGTCCGCTGCCGCAACCCAGCCTGCTCAAGTTCATGTGGAATCTGGACGGCCGCACGCAAGGGCGGCCGATCACTACGCGCATTCTTTGTACCGACTGCCACAACAGCGACGATAATCGCGAATTTGGCGGCGCCGGACCAAATGGACCGCACGGTTCGCAGTTCTCGCATATTCTGGAGCGACGTTACGAGTTCAGCCAGGTGGCGCCCGGCATCCCGCCCGCTGCCGGTCCGGGAAGCACTATCCAGAATCTTCTTCCTGCAGTCGTCGACCCGGGCGCGGGCGGACCTTACTCCTTGTGTGCCAAGTGTCACGACCTGAACAGCGTCCTTTCCAATGCCAGCTTCAGCAAGCACGCCATCCACATCAAGGCAGGATTCTCCTGCTCGGTGTGTCACGCCGCTCATGGGATCGGAGCGACCTCCTCGAATGTCTCGGGTGACCGCATGGTCAGTTTCGATTTAAAAGTCGTGGCCGAGAACGCCACCTCCGGTGGGTACTTCCGTTCTCCGATTTCCTACAATCGCGGCAACAATACGTGTACGCTCACGTGCCACAATTTCAGTCACAATGCTGACGGTACGGTGACGCCTGCTGCTGGCCCCAAAGCGCCTGCGACCGGCAAACGTTGAGGCGAATAGGTTCCTGAGCGGAAGCCGGGCTGCGGACAGATGTGCCTAACTGCTATGCCGATCAGAACCGCTGAGCGGAACGTTGTTGTAGCGCGCCTGGGACCGAGTGTCCTTGACTGCACTGCGGTGCGGATCGCCGCATTGGTGTTGTTGTTAACCGTTGCCGCAATCTACGAGTCTTACCGCATCACGGCCTTCATCAACGACAACATCTGGTGGCATTTGCGTACTGGCCTCTGGATCCTGCAAAAGCATGCTTTCCCCCGCGCGGGCTGGTTTTCTCAGTACGCCGATAAGCCATGGGTTGCGTGCAGTTGGGGATTCGACGTTTTGATGGCTACAGCTTACAAGCTGTCAGGTCTCGGAGCGCTTCCCGCGCTCCTGATGGGTTTCAAAGTGGCACTGGCCGCGGTCACCTTTTTCCTGGCGCGCGCGCGGCGCCGAGGTTTCTGGTGCGCCGTTCTGTTGTCTGCCATGGCGCAGTATGTCATGGTCGATTTGCAGTTGGCTCCCATGCTTTTTTCGGTTCTGTTCTTTGGCATTGAGCTGCTCCTCTTACTGCAAAGCCGGCAGCGCAACGATGTGCGTCCTTTATTCTGGTTGCCCGTCCTCTTCTTTCTCTGGGCGAACCTGGACGGACAGTTTTTGAACGGATTGCTGTTGCTGGGCTTGTTTCTGGCGGCCGAGGCGGCGGAATTTCTGTTGCATATTTCCGCTGCAAGCTCGTTTCCGGCACCGCCCCACTCTCTGGGAAAGGTCTCCGCGGTCGCCGGTCTTTCCGTGGTCGCAACGCTCGTGACCCCTTACTCGTTTCATCTCTACCCAAGCGCGTTCCAGGCTGCTTACAGCCAGGTGCTGTTCGAGAATTTCCTGGAGATGCAGGCCATGGCTTTCCGGCGGCCGCAGCATTTCGTGTTGTTGCTGCTGGTGATGGCGGCATTTCTTGCGCTCGGGCGGCGGCGCTCGCGGGATCTGTTCAAGTTCGGCGTGCTGGGCGTCTTTGCCATGCTGGCCTTCCGGGTGCAACGAGATGTGTGGTGCGTAGTCCTTCCGGCAATTGCGGTTATCGCCGGCGCTGTGGCGGACGGCGAAGATGAGGCTGAAGCGGGCACACCAGCACCCACACCAAAGAACAGCCCGCGATGGAAATGGGAAAAGCCGCTGGTTGCGGTGCTCGTACTGGCGGCGTTTCTGGCGGCGATCATCCGCGTCCCGAACAGCAATGCACTGATGAGCCAAGTCAGTCAGACCTTTCCCGTGAAGGCTTGCGATTTCATCCGCGCGAATCAGCTTCCCGGTCCGCTGTTCAACGCGTATTCGTGGGGTGGCTTCCTGATTTGGTATCTGCCGGAATATCCGGTCGCTATGGATGGGCGTCTGAATCTATACGGCGATGAAATCAGCGAGAGATATTTCAAAGTGACCGAAGGTACCGAGCGTCTCGAAACCGAGCCAAGTTTTGTTGGCGCCCACACGATTCTGCTGGAGCCCAATTCCGGCCTGCTGAAAGCACTGACCACGCTGCCCGTGTTGCGCGCGCAATTCCGTGTGGCTTATCAGGACGACGTGGCGGTGGTTCTGGTGCGGCAGTAGGAACATCGTTCTGCAGATTCCTTAGTTGCGAACAAACACAACCGCTAACTGATCCCGATAAACCAGGCGGAAGCGTGGATCAAAGGTCAAGAGTTTCGCCAGCGGGAGCTTCGCCTGCAGCAGCACCAGTCCCGCTTCATTCAGATATGGGTCGGAGGTGTAGGATTCGTCGCCTCCAGAGCTCTTATACATGAGCAGATTCATTTGATCCCCATACAGATTGGTGCGTCCATCGATCGCCACCGGGTACTGTGGCAGGTACCAAATCAGGAATCCGCCCCAGTCGAGATTATTGTAGAGTGGCCCTGAAAACGTGTTCTGACGCACAAAGTTGACGGCGTCCACCGGATACTCCCGGCTAATGGCGCGATCCAGGTCGCGAGTGTTAAAACCGACGTCATGCGCGATCAGCAACATCCCTATCGCCAGGACAACCGTCACACCGGCCAGTTCCGGAAGCTTGAGCACTGGTTTTGGCGAGTCTTCCCGGGCGCGCAGGTCGGCAAGAAACAGCGCTGCGCAAATCGATACAAACCACGCATCGCGTGCGGTGCGGAAAGCAACCACGCTGGCGACGATCAGCAAAGCAAGCTTGAACGGCTCCAGCTTCCGCGCCCATCCTATGGCGAAAAACGCGGCCGCGGTCAACAGCAGCAACACATAGTGGGTGGTGGATTTGAAGGTGAAAGCCTGAAACTCCTCAATGATGGAAAAGGGCACGGGCTCGGTGGCATATTCTGCCACCACGCGATACAGGTGATAGCTGTAAGGCCCGACAAAAGTAGCCGCGAAACAGGCGAACATAACCCCGATCAGCCGGGAAAGAGGAAGTGTGGGAGGCTGAATGAAGCCGGGCTCGACGCCAACCCGTCTGGCCAGCCGCTGCAGCAGGTTGATCCCCATAAACAGGCCGACCATGGCGAGCCCATAGATGAACTGGATGTGGATATTAGCCCAGAGGACAAAAACCAATGGCAACCACCACAGCAGCCGCATGCTGCCGGTGCGCTGGGATTCCAGCAGAAAAGTGAGTGTGACCATAAACAGGATCATGGTCACAAACACGGGCCTGGGCATGAGGCTAAACAGAAAAGCGCAATTCCCGATGAGCGCAAGCATCCACGCCAGCCAGAAGTCTCTGGAAAGGCGATGCAGCATCCAGAAGAGTACGAAGGCGACCGCTACGGTCAACAAAATTCCGAACAGGGCAAGTCCAACGATCCCGAACCACGCATACGCTCGCGACAGCAGCACCTCATAGCCCCAACTATAGGCAACCCAAGGGCGGGTTCCGGCAGTACGCGAGAAAATGCCGACGTGGGGAAAAGCATGATGTTGAACAATCCAATTGCCGGTCTCGAGGTGCCACCAGAGATCCGGGTCGCGAACTGCCAGCCGGGCGCGGAACGTGATCGATGCCAGCAGAATCAACAAAAGCGAAAGGGCAAGCAGTTGTAGTCCGCGCAGTTTCAGAAGGCCGCGCAATTCCTGGAGCGCACTCATGCTGAATCGCTCCAAGACTCCAGGCGAGGGCTTGCCGTCTTTCTGACTGGAACCCGGGTCTCTACCTCCGCAGCCTTCTCGCCCGCTCCGCCGGCCTCCTGGTATTCGGCATCCTGATTCACCGCCCAGACATCATACTTGCGTTCGCCCGCCAGAATATTTCTTGCGGTAAGCATCGCGGTCATCATGGCGTGGTCCTGGTTGTTGTACTTATGCATGCCATTGCGGCCGACCAGGTGAAGCGTAGGACAGTTTTCGTCGAGCGCTTTCCGAATCGTGTTCACGTGCTGCTGGTAAGCGTCGTCATAAACCGGATATGCCTTGGGCTGCCGGATGACGCAACCATCGACCACATCCGCACTGGCAGCGAGATTTACCTGTTGGATTTCCCGCTTCGCCAGTTCGATCAGCTCACGGTCACTCGTAGTCCACAGTCCATCGCCCTCGAAGCAGAAATATTCCAGACCATAGGAGCTATAGCCGGCATCGGGAACCATCTCCGGCGACCACGATTTGTAATTCTGCACGCGGCCAACCTGCACGCCGGGATCGTGGATGTAAATCCAGTTGTCGGAGAAACGGCCGCGGTCATGCACGATCAGTCCCACGGTGAAGAAGTCGCGATAGCGCAAAGAGCGCGCCGCCTGGAGCGCGGCTTCGGGGAGCTGTGGCTCGATCTGTGCCACCAACTCCCGGATGGGCATGGATGAGACCAGGTGTTCAGCGCGATATTCTTCCAACTCGCCGTTGGCATTGCGCGACGTCACGACCCAGAGATTGCTGGCGGAGTTGAAGCGGCAGCCAACTACTCGTCGGCCCAATAGCACCTCGCCGCCCAGCTTGCGGACTTTTTCCGCGCAGGCTTCCCACATCATTCCCGGGCCGAGTCGCGGATAGCGGAAGGTGCCGATCAGCGTCTTCACAATCTGCTTGCGGTCTTTAGCTTGAGATTGGGGCTTTCGCTTGGCAAGAAGCGCGTGCTTGATGGCCGAACCGAGCGATAGGCCCTTAATCCGTTGCGCCGCCCAATCGGCGGAGATTTCGCTGCAGCTCATTCCCCACACCTTCTCGGTGTAGGTCTTGAAAAAGATGCGGAACAAGCGTTTGCCAAACTGGTTCGTGACCCAATCTTCAAAAGTCCTGGGGTTGCGCGTCGGATGGAGGCGGGCGGCCATAAACGACAGCACGCAGCGCACCGACTCCACAATTCCGAGCTTCGAGAGAGCCTCGAATGGTTTCAAAGGATAGGTATAGAACTGGCCACGGTAGTAAATGCGCGACGAGCGGGGACGATCGAGCAAATCTCCGCCGGCAATCTCGGTCCAAAGATCTTCCACTTCGCGGGACTTGGAGAAGAAGCGGTGCCCGCCGATATCGAAGCGGAAATCCTTATAGTTGACGGTGCGAGAGATTCCGCCGACATATTGGGGATCGCTCTCGACGACAATCACCGGGGCATGCCGCTTCGACAGTTCGTAGGCCGCAGTCAGACCCGCCGGTCCAGCACCGACAATCACTGCCTTGTAGGTCGGTCGTTCCATAGCTGTTCGCTTGATGAGCAGGTTACTGCAACGGCTTGGCCGGTGTCCCCGGTTTGACACCCGAATGTTTCTTCGCCTGAGCTATCAGTTCCAGAACCTTGTCTTTGCCTTCATAGTTCGGATTCGTGTCCAACAGCTTCTGCCAGGTGGCGACAGCTTTGTCGATGTCCATCTTGCCCTGCCACTCGACGATGCCCAGATTGAACAACGTGTTGGGCTTGTTCGGTTCGTAAGAGAGAGACTTCAGGAATTCTGCGATGGCGGTATCGGCGTCGCCGGTGTACCAATAGGCGGTCGCCATATCGGTACGAACACCGGTGTTGCTGGGCTGCACTTTCAACGCACGCTGATAGTAATCGATGGCGGTGGGGAACTGCTGGGCGTCGTAATAGATATTCCCGATGTTTTCCAGAAGACCGGCGTTGGCCGGGTCCGCCTTGAGCTTCTCGATCAAGGGTCCAGCTTGCGTGTCGGCCATTTTCTGCATCTGAGCCGGAGTCGGAGTTTGGGCGCCTGCGGCTGCACTTCCCATAGCCGGTGCGGGTGCGCTCGCAGTCTCGGCCGGAGCAGCCGCTGGGCTCTGGGATCCGCGGATGAACCAACCGCCGGCGATTCCCACCAGCAGGCAGATGACCGCCAACACGTAAGCCTGCACGCTGGTCCATTGCTCGATCGAAGTAGAAGTTGCTCGATTTGTATCCGTCATTTGCTCCGTGCTCCTTTGCATCGTTGAGCGATTGAATCATTGAGTCATTGAATCATTGAATCACTTGGTCATTAGAATCGACGATTCACTACCCCCAATGATTCAATGACTCAATATCTCAATGACTCAATGTCTCAATGACTCAATGACTAAATGATCCGGCTAGCTCTTGCCTTGCATCTGGACGTCGGCCATCAGTTTCTGCACCGTGGCTTTGCGGTCGGGGCTCAATTGCGGATTCGACTTCAGCAACTGCTGCCATGCCGCCACCGCTCCCTTGCTGTCCTGTTTCCCCTGCCACTTGATCATGCCGAGGTTGAACAGCGAGTTCACATCCTTGGGGTCATAGTGCAGCGCCTGCTGAAGCTGGCTGATCGCCCCGTCCACATCGCCGTTGTAGTAGAGGCACGAAGCCATCTGGGTGCGAATGGGAACGTTCTTGGGATCGACCTGCAACGCTCTATCGTAGTATGCGGCTGCTTCCTTGAACTGGTGGGTAGCTTCGTAGAGGTTTCCGACCTGGATAAGCAGATCCTTGTTGTTCGGATCGCCCTTCAGCTTTTCAAGCAGCGGCGCCGCTTTCGTGTCGGCCATCTGTTTCATCTGATCGAGGGTGGGCATCTGCCCGCCCATACCGGCTGCCGGGGCTGCGGGCTGGGCGCTGGCTGCGGGCTGCGCCGGTACCGCCGGCGATTGCGATCCGCGAAACAAGTATCCGATCGCCAGCCCAACTACGAGGCTGATTACCGCCATCGCGTAGACTTGCTTCGCTTGCCAAGCGGTTGCGCCCGTTCCCGGCTCGACTGCTTCATTCGGCATTCGTCGTTTTCTCCTTCCATCTGCGCCCTTGTCATTTACTAGAGTACAAGAAATTCCAGTAATTTATCGCACCCCACATGCCACATTGCAACCCGCGAAAATCAGTTTCTGTCCTAGTATTCTCATCACCTTGCAGGGAGGGATTCCCGCGACCGCGTCGAATGAAATCGCGAATTCGCGTCTTTCTCCTCAGGCAACGCGGAATTTGCCCCGAAGCAGGATCATCCCAAACGCAATTTCTACCCTGCCTACCTTACTCGTTGCAGAAGCGAGAGGACAGCACGCGTTATCACGGGCACATGTGATGTAGGTCACACGGCCGAACCTTCCCAAGCTTGACCTGAGACGGCCTCGTGGATATCTGGATCGCCAAGGAACCGGTCCGCAAGAGCTAGTCGAATCCGGCCGATTCTGTCTTACATTTGGCAGGCGCGCCTATACGGTCATTCTCAGGAGACTCGTGCGTCATAGGGCGGGGACGATGTCGGTCTTTTTGAAATCGTTCCCTTTGAAAAGGAGAGGCTCGCCAGTAAGTTTGGCGAGGGCATAGGCGAAGCAGTCACCGAAATTCAGCCCTGCCGCGTGGCGGCCCTTGCCGAAGTCGTGGAAGGCCTGGCGCGCCAGATGCGCCTGCTCGACAGTCACGGGTTCGATCACAATGCCAATGCGGCGAAACAGTGCATCGCATTGCCGGGCGACTTCAACACCGAATTGGCTATCGATGACAATCGAGAGTTCGATGAAATTCCCAGCGGATATACGGCAGCGCGGGGCCCGGCTGATGGCTTGGATATAGAGTTCGGCATCCGGCTCTTCCGCCAGGATGGCGATGAGCGGTGAGGAGTCGAGGATCACTTGGGAAGGCCGTGTTCGTCGTACAGCAGCTCAGCATGATCGAGATACGGACGCTTGATGTGGACGGCTGCGCGCTTGGCAATAGCCCGGATGTCGGCGGCGAGCGTTTCGGGATCGCGCCTCTGGAGACGTTCATAGCGCTCTCGCAGAGCTTCCGTGACGGCGCGGGTCATCGTTTCGCCGGTGGCATGGGCGATCGCCTGGGCGAGACGGTGGGCCTCCGGATCCTTGACATTGAGGCTCATGGTGTTTCTAGCCTTCTGTACCAATCTTCTACCTTTCCTCTATAATAACCCGTCTCCCGATTCCCCACAAGGGGCAGTGGCTCTCGGACGATCTGGTGGGCTGAAGGCAGGCAAGGCTGGCACCGCAAAACTGACGGCCGAACAAAGGCAGGAACTAGCCTGTAAAGCCGCTTTGTTTTCAATTGACATGTTTGGGCCGAAGTAGCGAATCACGAATCAGTGGGGGCCAAGCTAGCGACGCGTAATGGGCCTTTCTTAGGTTTGCGAACTGCTCCTGTCTAAAGGGCGAGCCGGGAAGGGTGTTTCTCTGAGAGACCAGCCTGGCGGAAGGAGAACGCTGGACAAAAGGTAAAGGCTGTGACATTGGTTATGCTCTAGCCATCAGCTCCTGCGAGGAAGCCAACAGCGTGGAGACATGCACCGTCACAGCCCTTGATGCGATCACCGCTTTCGCGGTCCCAAACCCCAACTACTCCTCGCAGAGCGGTCGGTTTTTTCAGGTCTGGCTGCCCGTCGGGTTACCCCACCGAGCTGATCACTCAGCCTACTTCGGACTGGCAAAAGTTTATTTAAGCCAACCCTTTCAGCCGTCGACGAGAGCAACCTTAGAGAGTCGCTCAAAGATTGTCAATGCCCCTTTTCGGTGCAATCGGCCGGTTGCGACGGATCAAAACCTAGAAGCGCAACCCATTGAATCGTTACTGCTTAATGAATAGGAGATTAATTTTTGTCCATTTTTCCACAGAAACATCCACAGTTGCTCGAAGGCCCGCGGCCTTATTCCCTGCATTGGAGGGGAAACGGGGCTACCCGAACCATTTTTCTTGCAGGCCCATTCCATTCAAGTGCCCAAAGAAACTGCTGCTTGAACGTTGGCCCCGCCGCCTCTCGAACGTGCCATTGAGAAAGTTAGGACACTACCGTAATTTCTACGGCTGCGAGCTGACCTCGAGCAGCAGATGATCCTTGAACTCCGCCGCTAGTCTCGCCACGCCATTGGCTGCCGCGTCTACCGTACCCAGGTCTTTTCCCTCGCCGTAGTCGCTCACCCGATACTTTCCGGGCTTCAATCCGCGCAGTTCGACTTCGCCTTTCCAGTTGGCGGGGGTGAAAAACGCGTAATACATTTTGCCGTCTTTCGCGATGGCATATCCCTCGGGCGTGTCGTAGCCGGTCACGTAAAGGTCCCGGAACTCTCCCTTCGAAAGCATCTTCTGGTTGTACAAGCCGATCCATTTCTTCCAGTGTTCTTCTTTCGCAGCGGTCAGATTGACGTCCTTGAATTTCGGGCCGGGATCGGGCCAGACGAACTTCGTACCCACCACGCCTCCGGTTCCAATCGTGGAAGCAAAATCGGCGCCGTGTTCTCTCCAGTCGTTGCCCACTCTGGTCATCGCGGAAAGTTCGACGTGATCGCCGTAGACCGCCGCTTCCGGCCCGAGCAACGCCTTATACATCTTGATCCGCCGCCGCACTTGCACTGCTCCCACCGGGTCGGCCGTCACCGCCTGGTCCATGAACGGCAACCAGGCGAGCGAGGGCGGCGTGCCGCACGGACAGCTCTGCGTCACACTCTGCGGCTTCAGCGCGCGCGTCGTCTGGAAAATTTCCTTGTACACGTCCCCCATCGCATTCACCGAATCCTGCGGCGACTTGTGATGGTGCGCCGGGTTGTAGCAAGCCGGAACGCTGTAGATATTGTCGAGCTTGCTGCCGTCGAATCCCCAGTCGCGTATGAATTTCTCCGTCAGCTGTTTGTGATATGCCCGCACTTCCGGCAACGCCGGACACATCACCGCCAGACCGCGCGTCATGTGCGCATGCTTACCGTTTTTATCCAGGATCAGCCACTCCGGATGCTCCTGCGCAATTTTCGACACTGAGTATTTGTGCGACTCGTACTTTCCCTCGCCATCCTCGACCCCGAGTGGCAGCCACCACAACTGCGCCAGCATCCCTTCTTTGTGGAAGTCATCCGTCATTTTCTTGATGGAGTCTCCGGGAAAAGTATCCGCGCGCGGATTCCAGTCGCCATAGACATCGAACCAGCGATCGTCGAGCGTCACCCACTTGATGCCCATCTCCTTCAGCTTTGGAATCGTGCCCAGCATCTGCGCCGGCGTCACGTCGGCCTGGTATCCCCAGCCGCACCAGCTCACGTTGTAGGCTTCGCTCGACGGTTTCGGCAGTTCCCAGCCTTCCTTCTGCAGAACGCTCGACCAAATCCGCAGCGGCTCATAAAAATCGCCCGCAAACACCGAGACGAAACTGCGCGGAGTAGAGTACGTCTCGCCCGGCTTCAGTGAGATGTTGGCGGCGTAGTCCACCTCGGTATTCACGCGTCCATCCGCTCCCACTTTTGCCGGGATCGCCGCGGAAATCGGAATCGTCTCCACGTGCCCGACCGCTTCGCCCACTTGCCGCGTCCAGAAAGCCACCACCGGAATTCCGCCACCATAGCCGCCTTTGACCATTTCTCCCATGACGTTGGGCTGGGAGAAAGCCGGCGTCAGCTTCACGACATCGTCTTTTCCCCAGTCGTAGCTCGCGCCATGAAACGACCACATTTCCCATGGATGTGCCTTTACTTCGTGCGAGTTCAAACGGCGCCGCTGATTCACGCTTTTTTCTATGGCGACATCGCTCGCGCCGGTGTTCTTGTATTCCACCGTGCTCAGCAGAATGTTCGGGAAATTGTCGTAGACTTCGAGCGCCAGCACGCGCTGCAAATTCGTCCCCGAGGGCCCGAGCGGACGCGCCGGAATCTCCACCCGCTTCCCCACTCCCATTTTTCCGATCGCTTCGTGCACCTGCGCCTGCTGAAAATCGAGCGTAAAATGCACATCCTTGCCCCCCGCCCGAACATAATCGCTGTCGGCTGGGGCGCCGACCATCGGCTCGTCCAGCGAAAGTTTCTGCCCATCCTTCAACAGAAATGCCTGCACATAACCTTCGGGCGTCACCTGAAACTCCGCCGCGCTCGTCGTCAGCACCACCGGGCCGCCGTCCTTCACGTCCACGTTGATGGTGGAAGGCTGGGTGGGTTCTGGCTTGGCGGTTGCGGTTTTCAACGGCGTTTTCGTCAACTTCGAGCAAGCCACCAGCATAAATACGAGAGCGAGCATGGTGCCGAGCATGGTTGCGATAAGGGTAGTCCCGTGTTTGCGAGCGATCATAAAAAGAACCTCTCTCCTTGATGTTCTACCTGATGTTCCAACTCCGCCAGGCTGCGCAACCGCGTCGGCCGGCAGCCCAGCCAGAATATCGCTATTGACAAACGCTATCAAACGAAAGTAAAAGTAATAGTTCGTAATAATACAATGGAAGCTCGCAATTCCAGCACCGGAATTTTCGCCGGGCCCAACCAGGCCGCCGGCGAACCTTCGCTATTAGCATCCAGGAGCCCCGCTATGCCTATCCGTTTCGTTCGGCTGCAAACTCTCTCGGCCCTGTTCCTTTCTATATTCCTTGCGCTGGCCGCACCGCTATGGGCGCAAAAAGATGCCGGAGCCATTGTAGGCCTGGTCCGCGACCCGAGCGGTGCCGTGGTTACGGGCGCCAAGGTCACTGTGACCGACGTCGATCGTGGCATGCATCTGGAGCTCACCACCAATGCCGAGGGCCAGTATGTCGCCAGTCCGCTCCGGATCGGGCGATACACTGTCACCGTCGAGAAGCAGGGATTCAAGCAAGCGGTGGCCGGCCCGGTTCAAGTGAACATTCAGGATCGCATTGCCGTGGACTTGAAGCTTGACTTTGGCATGACGACGGAAGTGGTCACGGTCACTGGCGAGGCCCAGCAACTCGAAACCGAAACCTCGGAAATTGGCCAACTGGTGGACCAGCGCCGCATTAACGCACTTCCGCTGAACGGCCGTAACTATGCCCAGCTTGCCCTGCTGGGCGCGGGCGTATCTCCGGCGGAGCCGGGCTCGCGCACGGAAACGACCGCCGGGTTCAGTTCCAACGGCGCACGTGCCCTGCAAAACAACTTCCTGCTCGATGGCATTGACAACAACGCCAACCTTGGCGACGTGCTCAACGGTTCCGCTTATGTGGTGCAGCCTTCGGTGGATGCCATCGCCGAGTTCAAGGTGGAGACGAATGCCTACAGCGCCGAATTCGGGCGCGGCAACGGCGCCATCATGAACGCCGTCATTAAATCCGGCAGCAATCAATTTCACGGCGATCTTTTCGAATTCGTGCGCAACGAGAAATTCGACGCGCTTAACCGGTTCGATACTGCTCAGCAGCCCTACAAGCAGAACCAGTTTGGCTTTACCCTCGGCGGGCCCATCGTGAAGAACAAGACGTTCTTTTTCGGAGACTATGAGGGCTATCGTCTCCGCCATGCGCTTCCGCAGTTGGCGCAAGTTCCCAGTGCGCATGAGGAAGGCGGGGATTTTTCCGAGCTTTTGGCGAATAATTACACGGGTAACACGGGGCAAATTCCAGGAGTTCTCGATTGCGCCGGCAACCCGACATACTATGGCGAGATTTTCGATGCGCGGCAGGCAGGCAGTTCCTGCGGCGTTCCGATCGGCGGCTACGTCGGCGGTAATCCCGCCAACGGGCCCACCAATATCATTCCGACGAATCTCACGGATCAGGTCGCCACAGGCCTCGTCGCTAACGGGAACCTCCCGGTGCCCAACGCGATCTATAATGGTGTCAACTATTTCCTCTCTGACCCCGAGCAACGCGAGACGACCGACAGGTTCGATATTCGCCTGGACCAGACGTTCAGCCAAAAAGACAATTTCTTTGTGCGCTTCAGTTTTGGCAACTCCAGCGATTTCCTGCCCTCGCCCTTTCAGACCGTGCTCGATGGCGGCGGCTTTGCGGATGGCTACAGCCAGAACAACTCCCGCGGCTTGGCGGCCAGCGAGATCCACAGCTTCCGTCCCGGTCTGATCAACGAGTTGCGCTTTGGCTTCAACACTCTGCACTCTCATCGCTTCAGCATCAACAGCAACGAAGACCTTTCAGCGACATACGGTTTTCAGGGAGTTCCTTTTACCGCCGGTTCCAACCTCGGTGGCCTGCCCTCGCTCACTTTCGGCAATGGCGATCAGGCCATCGGCAGCGCCACATTCCTGCCTGCCATAGAAAAGCAGTACAGTTATGTGCTCGGAGACAACCTGAGTTGGGCGCGCGGGCGCCATGCCGTCAAGTTCGGGGGTGAATTGCGTTTTGAGGAGTTCACGCTTCTCGAGCCCGCCGCTGGCCGCGGCACATTGGGCTTCGGCAATGATTTCACCGACAATCCCGGGGCGATTGCAACCGGAGGCGATGCTTTTGCTACGTTCCTGCTGGGCATTCCCGATGGCGGCTCCATCACCGCCATCAACAATGTGATCTATCACCGCCAGATTTATGCCGGTTATGCTCTGGATGATTTCAAGATCACGCCTCGACTTACTCTGAACCTTGGCCTGCGTTACGAGTTCTTCAGCACAGTCAAGGAGGCCGACAACAAGCAGGGAACCTTCGATTTTGCCACTCAGTCCATCATCGTTCCCAAGGGACAAGAAATGCAGATGACCCCTACCCTTGGCACCGAGCTTCCCGTTTTGCGCACGGGCTCACCCGGGCTCATCAGTCCGGACTTTCATAATGTCGCGCCCCGCATTGGTCTCTCCTACCAGTTGACCGACAAACTGGTGCTGCGCAGCGGCTACGGCATTTTTTACGGAGCCCAGGAAAGCGGCCCCTTCTCCAACCCCAGTCCGGGATTCAATCCCCCGTTCTTTGCCTC
>Ga0326728_10011155_pt1 | contig 20665 bp, 14 predicted proteins | sample MB3enrmetagenome_FD_207602 | JGI IMG/M metagenome (GOLD analysis project Ga0326728, IMG submission 207602) | Lab enriched peat soil microbial communities from McLean, Ithaca, NY, United States - MB31MN | ecosystem: Environmental > Terrestrial > Soil > Wetlands > Peat | place: USA: New York... | reverse complement strand
CGGGGCCTGGCGGGAGGTCGTCGAGATCGCGCTGGCCGCACGGGGCCGCGCGCGGGCCCGCGGCGACTTCGCCGAGGCCGACCGGATCCGGGACGAGCTCGCCCGCGCGGGGATCGTGCTGGAGGACGGGCCGGGCGGCACGCGATGGCGGGCCGGCGCCGGCTGAGCGCTTCGCATGCGCGGGTTCGGGTTCGACGAGCATGGCGGGGCGGAGCGCCTCCGCTACGTCCAGGTGCCGGAGCCCGAGCCCGGCCCGTCGGAGGTCCGGGTGCGGATCCGCGCCGCGGCGTTCAACCGCCTCGATCGGTTCACCCTGGCGGGGATCCCCGGGCTCCAGATCGAGCGACCTCACGTGCTGGGCTCGGACGGCGCGGGCCTCGTCGACAGGATCGGCGAAGGGGTGGACGACCTTCGCCTCGGTTCGAGCGTGCTCCTCAACCCCGGGCTCTGGGACGGGAGCTGCGACGCCTGCCGAGCCGGCCACGAGGCGCTCTGCCGGGAGTACCGGATCCTGGGCGAGCACACCCAGGGAGCCGCGACCCAGTTCGTCGTCGTTCCGCGGCGCAACGTGCACGCGCTGCCCTCCGGCTGGTCGTTCCCGCAGGGGGCGGCGGCTCCCCTGGTCTTCCTGACCGCCTGGCGCGCGCTCGTGACGGTCGCCGGGCTCCGTGCGGGGGAGCGCGCCGCGATCGTCGGCGCCGGAGGGGGCGTCGCGACCGCCGCGGTCCAGGTCGCCAAGCTGCTGGGGGCCGAGGTCGCCGTCACGTCGCGCTCGGCGTCCAAGGAGGAGCGCGCCCGGCAGCTCGGCGTGGACGCGTTCGTCCTCGCCGACGACGCCCACCCTCTCGACCGAGCGCTGTGGGCCTGGAGCGGCAAGCGGGGGGTCGACGTCATCCTCGACTCGGTCGGGAGCCCGACGCTCCCGCTCTCGGTCCGCGCGCTCGCCCGGGGGGGCCGGGTCGTCGTGATCGGCGCGACCGCCGGGCCGACGGTCGAGCTCGACCTCCGGACCCTCTTCTGGCGCCAGGCCTCGATCCGCGGGAGCACGATGGCCGGTCGGGCGGAGTTCGAGGCGGTCCTCGAGCACCTGGCGAAGGGCGAGCTCCGCCCGGTGGTCGATTCGACGTTCCCGTTCGAGGAGGGCGTCCGCGCTTTCGCCCGGTTGGACGCCCCGGAGCTCTTCGGAAAGGTCGTCCTCCTCGGCCCGCCCGACTGACCTCGGCCGGGCCGTGGAGAATCGCTCCGGCGACTGGGGTGGCATTTAAATAGTGGAACCCCGACTGTTGAGGTTCGTGAGCGCTTACCGACACGTGCCTCTCGCGTCGAGAGGCCCGGGCCGCTTCTCGCGCCGAACGAACCTCTGGATCCTCGCGATCGTGGCGATCGCAGCCCTCGAGCTCGCGGGGACCGTCGCGGCCCCCCTTTCCCAGGGCCGGGCGACGTCCGCCTCCGTGTCCTTGACGGGGGAGGCCCCGGCGGCCGGGCCGGCCGTCGTCAACACGCACGGCGACCTCGTGGTCACCTCGAAGGTCTACCTGCCGGAGCCCCGCCCGCCTTCGACCCCGACCACGTACTACCAGGGCGGTAACATCACCGTCGAGAACGGCGGCACGCTGATCGTGCAGAACATCACGCTCGCGTTCGTCCAGTTCGTGGCGGACACGGGCGTCCCCGCGGCGCGGCTGCACGTCTACAAGTTCGTCGTCGAGCCGGGCGGAACGGCCCTCATTTACAACTCGACGATCACGACCGACCCGTTCGTCCTGAACCCGTACGTCAAGCTCCAGATCGTGGACAACGGGGTCCTCACGTTCTGGCACTCGAGCGTGGAGACCGCCGGCGCGATCGCGGTCGGGGCGGGCGGCCACCTGACGCTCAACGCCTCCTCGAACCTCGGGCCGAACCCTGCCCTCGGCGACAACATCACGCTCTCGCCGACCGTAGCGGGGGACGTGGGCTTCGCCCCGACCCTGAGCGTCACCGGCGGAGGCTCGGCGAACCTGTTCGCGAGCTCCTATCGTGACCTTTACGCGGACAACCTCCACTCGAACGGGGTGCCGAACCCTCTCCCCCTCGATTCGGTCGGCGGCGTGTCGGTCGCGGGCAGCACGAACTGGAGCACCTTCGAGACCTCGACCAGCACCGCGAGCCTCACCCAGGACTACCTGTATCCGAGCGGGATCGCGGACGGCGACCTCACGATCAACTACACCGACACCTCCGGCCTGAACACCATCGCCACGGTCACGGTCTGGTACGGCAACGTGCCCTATGCGCTCGGGTCGGCGGAGTTCTTCGCGGACTCGAGCTCCTCGGTCGTCCTCCCGATCGCCGCCAACTCCGCGCTCACGGCCGCGATCAACGCCGGCGGTATGATGGGCTGGCTCAACCGGACCGGGGACTTCGGCCCCGCCCCGGGGATCTCGGTAGCCTTCGCGATCACCAACGGAGGCCCCAACGTCCCGGGCACGCTCCTCACCTTCAACCTGGTCGCGCCGGTCGCGTTCGGGCCGACCGTCAGCGGCGCGGGCAGCACCCTGAGCACCGTCGACTCCTTCGTCGGCCTCAACTTCACCCAAGGGAACGCCGCCCCGTGGGTGGTGCACCAGCTCACCCTCTCGAACAACGCGTCGGCCTACCTCGCCAACCTGACCGTCGAGGGCACGCTCTCGAACGGCACGTCGCAGTACGTGAACAACGCGATCGTGACGGAGGGGACCAGCAACGCCACCCTGTTCCGCTGGGCCTATCTCGCCGTCCTCGGCCGCAATCCTGCCCTGCTCGTCGTGAACGCCACGGTCACGGCGCCCTACGCCTACGGGGCGAGCCAGCTCAACAACGCGACCGCCCAAGCGGCCAACGCGTTCAAGATCTCGGACCCCGCGATCTGGGGGTATCTCCAGTACTGGGATGCTGTCCACGGCGTCGCCGGCTACGGCCTATCCGCGACCGACGGGGTCGCCTCGCTCCTGCTCGCCTCGAACTGGATCAACGCCTCGAGCGCGCCGGACGGCAACTATCTCGGCGACTACCACGTCGTCGTGGCGCCCCCGGCGGGGAGCGGAGCGGACCAGTCGTTCAACGCGTCGGTCCCCCCGTACCCGCTCGGCGTCGCGAACGGCTCGGCCGGCTACGGCCTGCCGACGGCCTGGGGCCAGATGTCGTTCTCCGGCTACTACGCCTCCGTGGCGATCTCGCTCCACCAGGGGCTGGTCGTCACGGCCGACGGCATCGCGACCACGACGATCGCCATCGGGCAGGTGCTGGGCGTGGCGATCAACGTCACGGACGTCGGCACGGCGCCGATCACCCGGCTCAACGGCACGCTCTACTACACCTCGACCGACCAGGTCGTCCTGGCGAAGGTCTCCGAGGTCGTCAACCTCAGGGTGCCCGGCCAGAACGCGACGGTCAAGCTGACCTGGCTGGTCAACGACTCGGTCGTCGGGGTCCTGGGGAACCCCGTCAACGACACGCTCGCGGTCATCCTCGTCTGGAACGACAACGCCACCTCGAAGGGCGGGGGCACCCTTTCGACCGACAAGCCGGTCCGGTTCGTGGCGGGCATGGCGATCGCCCCGACCAACGGCGTCATCGTCACCGCCGACGGCGTGAAGGCGACGACCATGCGCATCGGCCAGGTCCTCTCCGTGGCGGTCACCCTCGTGGACAACGGCACGGTCCCGATCACCTACCTCCAGGGGTTGCTCTACTACACCGTCGCCGCCAAGACCGTGCTCGCGAGCCTGTCCGAGGCGGTGGACCTCACCGCGCCCGGCCAGAACGTCACGATCAAGCTGACCTGGAAGGTCACGGACGCGGTGGTCGGCCTCGCGGGCACGACGGTCAACGACACGCTCTCGCTGACCATCGCCTGGAACCAGGCCCTCGTCTCCGAGGACGGGGGCATCCTCTCGACGACCCAGGCGGTCCGGTTCGCCCCGAGCGAGATCACGGTCACCGACGTGAGCGCGCTACCGGCCAGCCTGACCGGGTCCGACACCTACCTCACGAGCGGCTACGTGACCTACAACGGGAGCCAGGAGGCGCTCGTCACGCTCACCGCGACCCCGGTCGGAGGGGGCGCGCCCGTCGCGCTCGGCGATGTCTACGTCACCCCGGCGACGGTCGAGGGGGCGCCGGTGCCGTTCGGCATCAACTGGCCGGCGAGCGATCTCTCCGCCGGCAAGAGCTACACGCTCACGGTCGTCGCGAGTTACAACTCCGTCTCCTCCCTGCCCTACACCTACCCCGGCACCTACTCCGTGCCCTCACCCGCCCCGACGAGCTTCTTCAGCCAGAAGTTCCTGGGCCTCGAGCTCTGGCTCTGGATCGTCATCGCCGCGGCGATCGTCGTGGCGGTCGCGTGCTTCCTCATCTTCTCGCGGCGGCAGGCCGCCGGCAAGCTCGTCGAGTGCGGCGAGTGCGGGGCCCTCGTCCCCGAGGACGCGAAGGTCTGCCCGAAGTGCGGCGCCCAGTTCGAATCGGACGTCGTCCGCTGCAGCCGGTGCTCGTCGACCATTCCGGCGAATTCGAAGTTCTGCCCCGAGTGCGCGGCCCAGCTCCTGGGTAAGCCCGGCGAGGGCGGCCTCGAGCCCGAGCGCCAGGCCTACGCCGACTTCACCGAGCGGTTCCGGGCCGAGGCGAAGAAGGACCTCGGCGACAACTACAGCGAGAGCGCGTTCTGGGACTGGTGGAAGCGCCAGCCGTCGTACACGCCGTTCAGCCAGTGGAAGATCCAGCAGGGCCAGGGAGCCCCGCGGGCCGGCATGACCCCCCCGCCGCCCCCGGGCTCGCCCCCGCCCGGCGCGGCCGGTCCGGTGGCCCCGGCCCCGCGTCCGGCGCCGAGCCGGCCTCCTGCCCGGCCCCCGCCCCCGTCCTCCGCGGCCCCCGCGGCCGCGGCGGTCCCTGCGGCGGCGCCGATGCCCGGGCCGGCCCCCGGGGCGCTGAAGCCGTGCCCGAACTGCCGCAAGGAGATCCCTCCGGAGTACCTCGTCTGCCCGTTCTGCGGGTCGGTCACGCAGTAGGGCCCCGGCCCGGGCCGCGCGCGTAGCCTCCTGGCCGAAGGGCCCGGACCGGCCGTGCGGTCCGGGAGCCTTTATGCCCCGCCGAGGATGGACCGCGCCGACAACGATGGTGGGTAATCTCGAGGTCGGCAAGCTGAAGGTCGGCTGGGCCCGCACGCACATGCCGGTCCTCGAGGCGGTCCGCGCGCAGTTCGCCGACGAGCGGCCGTTCGACGGGCTCACGATCTCCGCGGTCCTGCACGTCGAGGCGAAGACCTGCGCCCTCGCGCTGGCCCTCCAGGCCGGGGGCGGGACGGTGCGTCTCGCCGCCAGCAATCCGCTGACGACCGACGACGACGCCGTCGCGGCGGTCCGCGCGGAGGGTGTCGAGACCCATGCCGTGCGGGGCGAGTCGATCGGGGACTACCGCGCCGGCCTTTCCACGCTGCTCGACCGCGAGCCGGACCTCATCATCGACGACGGGGCCGACCTGGTCGCCCTCGTCCACGAGCGTCGCCGGGACCGGGGCCGCCTCCGCGGCTCCACCGAGGAGACGACGACCGGCGTGACCCGCCTCCGGGCCCTCGAGAAGGCCGGCCGGCTGCTCTTCCCGGCGGTGAACGTCAACGACGCGATGATGAAGCACCTCTTCGACAACCGCTACGGGACGGGCCAGTCCACGGTCGAGGGGATCGTCAACGCGACCAACCTCTTGATCGCGGGGAAGGTCGCGGTCGTCGCCGGCTACGGCTGGTGCGGCCGGGGCGTCGCCTCGCGCCTCAGCGGCTTCGGGGCCGAGGTCATCGTGACCGAGGTCGACCCGGTGCGCGCGCTCGAGGCGCGGATGGACGGCTTCGCGGTCCGCCCGATGCGCGAGGCCGCCCGGGTCGCCGACCTCATCGTCACCGTCACGGGCCGCCCCGGGGTGGTCCGCGCGGAGCACTTCGCCGTCCTGAAGGACGGCTGCCTTCTCGCCAACTCCGGCCACTTCGACGTCGAGGTCCTGAAGGTCGATCTCGACAGGCTCGCGAGCTCGCACCGCACCGTCCGCCCCAACGTGGAGGAGTACCGCTTCGCGGACGGCCGCCGGGCCTACCTGCTCGCCGAGGGCCGCCTGGTCAACCTCGCCGCGGCCCAGGGGCATCCGGTCGAGATCATGGACCTCTCCTTCGCGCTCCAGGCGCTCTCCGCCGAGCACCTCGCCCGACACGGGTCCGCGATGCCCGCGAAGGTCCATCCGGTCCCTCCCGAGGTCGACCGCGCGGTCGCCATGGCGGCTCTTGCCCCGTTCGGCGTCGGACTGGACGAGCCCACGGGGGAGCAACTCAAGTACGCGGACGCTTGGCAGAGCGGGACCTGATGACCGCGGGCAAGATTCCTCCGGAGCTGAAGTACGCGAAGACCCACGAGTGGGTCAAGGTCGAAGGCAAGCGGCTGACCGTCGGGATCACGGACCACGCCCAGTCCGAGCTGACCGACATCGTCTTCGTCGACCTCCCCACGGTCGGCAAGGCGGTGGAGCCCGGCAAGGCGGTCCTCTCCCTCGAATCGGTGAAGACCGTCTCGGACGTGTACGCGCCCGGGGCCGGCCGCGTCGTCGAGGTGAACGGCGAGCTGAAGGCCCATCCGGAGCTCGTCAACCAGGACCCGTACGGCCGCGGGTGGCTGTTCCGCCTCGAGCTTACCGGGGCGATCGATCCGACCCTGGTGGACGCCGACGGCTACCGCCGGCTCGTCGGGGCCCCCGGTTGATCGGGCCCGCCGACCCGCTCTCCTCGCGCGGCCCGGTCCTGGCCCGGCGACGAACCTGGCCAAGGCGCCGCCGACCGGGTCGGTCCGGCCCAGGGCCGCCCGGGACCGTGGTGCAGGCGATGCCACCAACCCACGACCGGGCAACTGGGCCTTCATAAACCGCACCGGCGATGCCGGCGACCGAGGGCCTCCGGTAGGGCCGTCTGCGGCCTACCCGGAGGCGCCCCAGGAAAGGGAGGAGATCGGCTCCATGGCCGCGGGATCAGCGAAGGCGACGAGGCTGAAAGTGGGGATCATCATCGGGAGCACGAGGCCCGGCCGCCACGGCGAGGCCGTGGCCCACTGGGTCCACGAGATCGCCCGAAAGCGCACGGACGCGGAGTTCGAGCTCGTCGACCTGAAGGACCACCCCCTCCCGGTCCTGGACGAGCCCCTGCCTCCCTCCATGGGCAAGTACTCTCAGGGGCACACGCGGGCCTGGGCGGCCAAGATCGCGTCGTTCGACGCCTTCGTCTTCGTCACCCCGGAGTACAACCACAGCATCTCGGGCGCCCTCAAGAACGCGATCGACTACCTCTACGCGGAGTGGAACAACAAGGCGGCCGGCTTCGTGAGCTACGGGAGCGCCGGGGGCGTCCGGGCCGTCGAGCACCTCCGCCTGGTGTTGGCCGAGCTCCAGGTCGCCACCGTCCGTGCCCAGGCGGCCCTCTACCTCGCGACGGACTTCGAGAACTACCGCACCTTCCGTCCCGAGCCCGCGCGCGAGCAGGCCGTCCTTGCGATGCTGGACCAGCTCGTCGCCTGGGGGAACGCCCTCCGTTCCCTCCGAGCCGCGACGCCGTCCACGGCCTAGGTCCGGAACGGCGTGGGCCGGAACGGCGGAGCGGCCCCTCGCCCCGCGAGGGTCCCCGCCTCGTCGACCGACCGGACCGAGGGACCTCGGCCGCGCATGCCGGTTCCGCCCTCCGGGGCAGGGATGGACCGACGCTCGAGGTCGCCCGACGCCCCGGGCCCCCCGGCGAGGCGCTCTCCGAGGCAAGGAGCCGGCCCCCCACGGGCCCCCATGGTTCGCGCCGCGGCCCGTGGGCTCCGTCAGGGTGAGGTCGAGTTGAGGTACAGCGAGTAGCCGGCGGGGCCGTCGAACGGGATCAGCACGGCGAAGACGTAAGCCGCCAGCCCGAAGGTCGTGCCGGGCGTGAAGGAGATCCGCGTGACGACTTCGCCGTAGGACGGCCCATAGAGGGAGTAGCAACAGACGACGTTGGCCAGCTTGAAGAGCGCCGGCTCGGAGCCTGAGGTGTTGAGCGAGAAGTTCCCCAGGTTGGCCGAGGTCGCGTCCACGTTCGTGACGTTGAAGTAGATCCAGAGGCCCGCGACCGGCGGGTCGTAGGCCGTGTTGTTCTTCGGCATGAGCGGGCAATCGTGGCAGAGGTTGGTGTTCGTGATGTTGGGGAACGGCTGCGCGCTGCTCCCGTAGGCGACCGACGCCCAGATGGCGGCGATCGGTTCGTCGTAGGGATTCGGGTTCGGTCCGGCGGGAGGGGGCGTCGACGTCCCGTGGGACTGGAGCAGCCCGGGGATCCCGAACCCGTCGGTCACGGCGCCGACCTCGATCACGACCACGGCGACGCACACGACCGCGACCCAGACCCACAGCGCGCGCCGTGGGCGCGGCCGGGACCATGGCGTGGCCGGTGGGGCTGGGCCGGTCATCCTACAACATGTAGACCGGGATGTCGAGCAGCACGACCGGGTAGCTCCAGTCGGTGTCGATCAGCTCGATCGAGCACGATCCCGGCACGGTGAAGCACCACAGAGGCGCGCCATGGTAGTCGTCGAGGTCGCCGATGTACCAGACCGACTGGTCCTCGAGCGGGTTGGGCGCCTCGATGATCGCGTCGGGGGTGTTGACGTAGATGACGAGCGACATCCCCGGCTCGAGCGCGGCGATCCGGGTGTCGAGAGGGTTGAAGAAGCCGAGGCGGTTGTAGTAGACGCTGTTCGCCCCGCTCCCCCTCGGGTCGTAGCTCGCGCACGTGCCGAGGTACGGCGCCGTGCTCGAAAGGTTCTGGGACCCGCCAGGGACCCATTCCATGGAAGCGAGCTGGCCCTGGACCAGGTAGGTCGTCTCGGGCGTCGGGGTCGTGTTCACGCAGATGAACTCGAACTCGATCCCCGAGAGCGGAATGGGCTTGGAGACGCTCGTGATGAGCACCTCCGTGGCGTTCATCAGGTTGTACGTCCCGCTGTCCCCGTACTCGCAGTCGTCCCACCAGGCGTTCATGTAGGTGTTGTAGCGGTTCTGGTCGGTATAATTGCCGGTTCCGTTGCCGAGGTAGTAGGACGGATTGTAGGGAAGGATCGGGTAGCAGTCGGTCGGGTCCCCCCAGGCGGGGAACTTGAGGGTGTTGACGGCGGCGTAGGTGATGGTCGGAGGGGGTACCGTCAGGGGAAATCGGATCATGTAGACCAGGACCATCGTGACGACCGTGATCGCCGTCAAGAGCGTCGCGGCCACGATGTTGGAGACCGCCCGGGGCCTCGCCCGGTGCAGGCGGCGCCAGCGCGACCTCTGCACGTTGACGATAGAGGCGGCCGCACGTCTATATACGTTAGCCTTGGGCCGGTCCGGTGCGCTTCGCGGCGTGGTGGCCCGCCGAGGGTCGGCATGCCGCATCGGGGAGGCCCGCCGCCGACGGCCGGAACCGATCCGCGCGGGCCGCGGGGAACGAGCTCGCGAGGAGGGGTGTCCGCGCGTGGGGGTCGGGCTTCGGCAGGCACGCCACGGCTCCGCCCCCGGGGTTCTCGCCCGGGCCGGCGACGATCTCGTCCTCCCAGGTCAGGGCTGGCTCGAGCGAAGGCCGTCGAGCTTCATCTTCTGCTCGATCGCCGCGATCGTCCGCGCCGTGGTGACGACCGTGTCCGCGTTGAGCGAGATCGAGTCGATCCCCTCCTTCACGAGGAACTCGGCGAACTCGGGGTAGACGCTCGGGCCCTGGCCGCAGATGCCCACGGTCGTGCCCTCGGCGTGCGCCCCCTCGATCAGGAGGTGGATCGCCCGCAGGACGGCCGGGTCGCGCTCGTCGAAGTAGCCCATCCTCGCCAGCGTCTCGGAGTCTCGGTCGGCGCCGAGGACGAGCTGGGTCAGGTCGTTCGAGCCGATCGAGAAGCCGTCGCAGTGGTGGGCGAAGTCCCGGGCGAGGAGGACCGTGGACGGGACCTCCGCCATCAGGTAGAGCTTGAAGTCCCGCGAGCGGCGGAGCCCCGCCGCGCGGAGCGTCCCGGCGATCTCCTCGAGCTCCCAGGTGTTCCGGACGAACGGGAGCATCACCATCGCGTTCTTCATCCCGAGGTCGGTCCGGACCCGGTGGATCGCCTCGAGCTCGCACTCGAACGCCGGGCGGAAGACGCTCGAGATGTACCGTGAGCAGCCCCGCCAGCCGATCATCGGGTTCTCCTCGGCGGGCTCGAACGGCTCGCCCCCGGGCATCCCGCGGTACTCGTTCGTCTTGAAGTCGCTCGTCCGCACGATGACCGGTCGCGGGTGGAACGCCTGGCAGACCTTCCCGATCCCGTCGACGAGCCTACGGACGAGCTCGTCCTTGCGGCCCTTCTGGAGGAGCGCGAGCGGGTGCTCGCGCACATGCGCGGTGAAGATGAACTCGATCCGGAGCAGGCCGACCCCCGAGACCGGCAAGCGGGCGTACTCCTCGGCCTTCTCGGGGACGCCGACGTTGACCAGGATCTTGGTCGCGGTCACCGGCGTGGCCTCGTGGGAGACCGAGGGTCCGCCGGCCCCGGTCGCGAGCGCCGCCTTCGGCCCGGTCCCGGCCCGCCGGCCTCGGTAGACGGCCCCGGTCTTCCCGTCGACCGTCACCTCGCTCCCGTCGGCGATCGCCTTGGTCGCCTCTCGCGTGCCGACGACGCACGGCACGCCGAGCTCGCGCGAGACGATGGCGGCGTGACACGTCATTCCCCCTTCGTCGGTGACGATCGCCCCCGCGCGGGACATCGCCGGGACCATGTCGGGGGTGGTCATCGTCGTCACCAGGACCTCCCCCGGCTTCAATCGCTCCATCTCCTCGGGTCCCTGCAGGAGCCGGGCGACCCCAAAGGCCACTCCCGGGCTCGCGCCGAAGCCCCGCACAATAGGAGCCTCCTCGCCGGGCTGGGCGGTGTCCGCCTTCGCCGGAGCGGCGGTCGAGGTGGGGATCGTCGTCACGGGCCGCGCCTGGACGATGTACAGGGCCCGCGCGTCCGCGCACCACTCGACGTCCATCGGCCGGCGGTACCGCGACTCGATCAGGCGCGCGAGCGAGACGAGCCGCAAGAGACGGCTGTCGGGGAGCTTCTGGACCGACCGCTCGGCCGCCGGCACGTCCTCGCGCCGGTTCCCGCCGCCCTCGGCCCGGACGTAGCGGATCTTCTGCTCGGCGATCTGCTTGTGGACGATCCTCTGGGTCTCCCCGTCGACGACGTAGTGGTCGGGGGTCACCTCGCCGCCGACGATCGGCTCGCCCAGGCCCCAGCCGGCCTCGACGATCATGTGGTTCTCGCCGGTGTTAGGGTCGCGTGTGAACAGGATCCCGCTCACGGTCGCGTCGACCATCTTCTGGACGAGCACGGCGAGCCGGACGCTGCCGTGGTCGAACCCCTTCTTGCGGCGGTAAACCATGACTCGGGGGGTGAACAGCGAGCCCCAGCACCGCCGGATGGCGTTCAGGACGGACTCCGTCCCTCGGACGTTGAGGTACGTCTCCTGGAGGCCGGCGAACGATGCGTCGGCGAGGTCCTCGGCCGTCGCGCTCGAACGGACGGCGCAGAAACGGACCGAGTGGTGGTGGGCGAACGCCTCGTACGAGGCGGTGATCGCCGAGCGGAGCTCGGCGGGGAACTCGGCGGCCTCGAACGCCGAGCGGATCCGCTGGGACGCCTGGTCGACCGTGGGCTGGCGCGAGTCGTCGACCCCCGCGAGCGCGTCCTTCACGATGTCGGCGACCCCGGTCGCCTCGACGAACGTGCGATAGGCCTCGGTCGTGACGATGAAGCCGGGCGGCACGGGCAACCCCTCCTGGACGAGCTCCCCCAGCTTACCGGCCTTCCCTCCCACGAGGGCAAGGTCAGCGTCGGTCGCCTCCGAGAGGTCGATCACCAGCCGCGGGGCCATACGGTCAGGCTCCCTCCCGGCGCGCCGAGACGGCGACCAGGTCGCTGGACGGCGAATAGGGGTGCACGACGCGGACCCCCGGGACCGACCAGACACCGAAGGTGGATAGGGAGCGCTCGACCACGGTTGCCCTGCGTGCGATCTCGTCCCGGGGAACGACCTCGTAGTAATTGAGGGACCCGCCGGGCGCTACGAGCGGAGCTACCAGGAATGCGTACTTAATCCCTTCGCGAGGGAGGTTCAGCACGATCCTGTCGACGGGCGCCGCCGAGGGCACGAACTCCTCCACACGGGCGACGGACGCGGAGACCGTGCCCCCGAAGGGGTACCGCGCGAGCGTTCGCCGCAGGAGCGCGATCGCCTCCGGATTGGAGTCCACGGCGGCGATCGACCGCGCTCGGCCGTCGCGCGCGATTGTCACCGCGAACGGACCGACCCCGCAACAGAGGTCGTAGACTCGGTCGGCCGGCCGGACCTCCGCGGCGACGCGCGCGTGCTCGCCGGCCAGGCGAGGGGAGAAGTAGGCCCGTTCCAGGTCCACGTCGAGCTCGAGGCCGTTCTCGCGGTGAACCGTGTGCCAGTCCCCGGAGCCGGCGATCCGCTCGACGGCCCGTAGCCGCTCCGGCCCGCGGACCCCCCGGTCGAGCCCGACCAGTCGGCACCCGGGCACGAATCGCAGCAGGGCCTCGCCGACCTCGTTTCGACACGCCTCCAGCTCCGGAGGGAGGCGGATGAGAACGACCTCCCCGACCACGTCGAACGACCGGGGGAGGAGGTCCCGCCGCGCGGCGGGCCAGTCGAGCAGGTCGCGGTACTCGGTGGTTCCCGCCGTCTCCCGCGCCTCAAAGTCCCGGACGGCGACCTCGCCCCACTCGGGGGGGACCGACGCCTCCGAGTGAAGGGGAAAGGCGAGGTGCTCGCCCTCCCGCCGGATCGCGAGGTCGGTGCGCAGCGCGCCGGCCGCGACCAAGGCCCGCCGGGTCGTCTCGCCGAGCCGTCGCTCCACCACGAGCGCGCGTTCCTTCATCGACGCGGCGCGGCTGCCGGTGGACCGAAAAGGCGGGGGAGGACCTCCGAGGCGGGGAAGGGGGCCGTCCCCGGGACCGCCCCGAACTTGGGGAGGCGACCCGCCGGGACCGCGCTCCGCCGGCCGCCGGCGACGATCCAGGGCACAGGATCGTCGGAGTGGCCCCGCAGGACGCACGGGGTCGCGTGGTCCGCGGTGACGGCGACCCGGACCGCCGCGAGGTCGAGGTTCGCGAGGAACGGGCCGAAGAACCCGCGATCGATCTCCTCGATGACCTCGCGCTTCCGCCGCGCGTCCCCGTCATGGCCGGGCTCGTCCGGCCCCTTGAGATGCACGTAGACGAACGGGAACTTACCGAGCAGCTCTACGGTGATGGCGGCTCGGTCCTGGTAGCCGGCCCGCTTGTCGGCGCCCATCGGACCGACAAAGCGGTCCTCGAGCCCGAGGAGCCTCGCGATGCCGCGCTCCACCGGCATCTCGGTGACGGCGGCCCCGCGCCGCCCGTACCGTTGCGCGAACGGTTCCAGGGGAGGATCGGGGAGCATGCCGGCGTTGCGGACGAGGAGGCCGGTCGCCTCCCGCTCACCCTTCCGAGCCCGCGCCGCGTTCACCGGCTGGCGGGCCAGGACCCCGGCCGCCCTCTCGAGGAAGAGGTTCAGGGCGCGGGCCGTCCGACCGGCCTCGGGCGTGGCGTCGAGCGGCTCCACGGCGAGCAGGCGCGGTTCGCTCGGACGGCGGGCCTGTCCCATGCCTCCGACCTTCTCATAGAACGGGTCGGCGTTCGAGACGTTGGGCGAGAGCCCCTCCCCGGACCGGCGATGCAGCCAGAGGACCCCGCGGTGCCCGACCGTCGCACGGACCTCCGCATGGATCCCGGCGTCCGCCAAGAGGTCGGCCTCCGTCACGGCCCGGGCCAGCTCGCGGGCCTCGGCCGTCGCGAGGGAGCGACCGACGCGCGCGTCGAGGACCCGACCCGACCGGTCGATCGTGGCGAAGTTGAGCCGGAGCGCGACGTCGCCCCGGCGGAGAGGGATCTCCACGCCGACCGCCTCGAGGATCCCTCGGCCCGGGGAGTCGCGAACGGGATCGTAGCCGAGAAGGGCCAAGACCCCCGCGTCCGACTCGGGCGCGACCCCGGGACCGAGGATCGAGACCTCGCCCAGCTCTCCCTGGGCGGCAAGCCGGTCGAGATGCGGGGTCTCGGCCGCCTCGACCGGGTTCCGCCCCCCGGCGTCCGGGTTTGGCCGGTCCCCGAGCCCGTCCAGCACGATGAGCGCGGACGGAAGGACGGCGGCCTGTCCCTGGGCTCCTCCTTTCGTCATGCCACCCTAATTAAGAGGACAGGGCGTAATCCCCCCGTCCCATGAAGGCCGAGCCGTTCGTTGGCTTTAGGAGTTTCTTCCGGGGGAAGGTCGGCCGCGTCGTCCTTCTCCTCCTGGCCATCGGGCTCGTCTTCGCCACCTTCACCTACGTCGCCGACGGTGCGTTCCTCGCGATACCCCTCTTCCTGATCGTCGGGCTTGCCCTCCCGATCTGGGTGGGCCTGAAGAGGCCGCGCTACCTCGCCCTCACCGGGCTCGCCGTCCTGCTCATCGTCGCCCCGCTGGCGAACGTCGTCATCACCCAGGAGATCCGCGCCCCCGCCCCACCCGCGAGCGCCGCCGCGACCGTGCCCTCGGCCTCGGGGCCCATCGCGCTGGTAGTGAACGACTCCACGGAGATCGCCTACGTGGCGGACTACGCGGCGGACAACGTCCTCGCGGTCAACGTCAGCACGGGCGCCGTCGCCGCAGAGGTCGGGGTCGGCGCTCTGCCCTTCGCCCTTGCGTTCTCCCCGTCCGGCCACCAGCTCTATGCCCTCGACCTCGGCGGCCGCGAGGTGAGCGTGGTCAACCTCACCACCGACAAGCTCGCCGCCACGGTGTCGGTCGGGACCTATCCCGACGCCCTCGGAGTGGACGCGGCCGCGGGGAAGGCCTTCGTGGCCAACTTCGGCTCGGCGAACGTGAGCGTGATGGCTACGTCGACCGATCGGGTCGTCACCGCCGTGGCGGTCGGCGCCCAGCCGGACGCGGTCGCGGTCGACGTCGCGAACGGGCAGATCTACGTCGCGAACCGCGCCTCGGGGACCGTGACCGCCATCTTCGCGAGCAACGATTCGGTGGCGGCCACCATCCCTGTCGGCGCAGACCCCTCGGCCCTCGCGCTGAACCCCAACGGGAGCGAGCTCGTGGTCGCGGACACGGGTTCCGGCGCGGTCAGCCTCATCTCTACGGCGACCGACACCGTCCCCCGGACGGTCGCGGTCGGGGCCGGTCCCGTCGCCGTCGCCATGGGGCCGACTGGGACGGAGGCGTACGTCTCGGTCCTCAACTCGTCGAGCGTGGTCGTCGTCTCCCTTCCCTCGGGAACCCTGTCCCGGACCGTCCACCTCGGAGGCCAGCCCGACGCGCTCGCCGTCGACAGCTCCGCGGACCAGCTCTGGGTCGCCGAGGTCGAGAACGGCACCGTCGCTACGGTGTCGACCTCCACCTGGGCCGTGCTCGCGAACGTGAGCGTCGGGAGCGAACCGGCCGCCATCGTGGCCGATCCCGCCGCCGGGGTCGCGGTCGTCGCGGCGTACGGGGCTCAGAGCGTGGTCCTCCTCCGAACGGCGGACCAAACGGTGCTCCGCACCATCGCCGACGGCCTGAACGGCCCGATCCTGCAGAACGCCTCGGTGTCGCCGTACGTCGGGGGCACGGGGACGACCTTTGTGTTCAACATGTCGCTCTACCCCGGGTTCGTCCCGGAGGGGAACGGCGAGATCCTCGGCGTCAACCTGTACGTGAGCACGTGCCCGGGCGCGACCACCGCCAACGATTCGGCGTGTGGCGCCGGCTATTCGTTCATCCCCACCTCGCTCACCTTCTCCGAGCCGTTGACGGCGGTCACCAACCTGTCGATCGCCGTCAAGGGGCTGAGCAACGGGATCTGGAGCTGGAGCGTGACGCTGGTCCTCTCGGGCCTCACGGTCGTTCCCGCCCTTCAGCCGGCCGCTAACACCACGTACCTCTTCGTTCCGGCCAATCAGCCGGCCCTCGGGACCGAGGGACCGGTCGTCGGCAGCTACGCCGTGACCTATGGGGAGATCCTCCCGGAGATCTACGTGACCGATCTGGTCTACCTCGGCATCCCGTTCTACTTCGTCCTCATCCTCTACATGTGGTTCAAGACCCGCGAGGCGAGGCACAAGGACGCGATCCGCCGCGCGGCCAAGTCGATGAGCGCTTCCGCGAAGGAGCCCCCGAGCGGGACGGCGGCCCCGGCCTCTGCCGTACCGAGCCCTGCGCCTCCGGCCACCCCGTCCACCGCCCCCTCGGAGCGTGCCTGCCCGAGTTGCGGAGCGGTGGTCTATCCTAACGAGACGAAGTGCTGGAAGTGCGGCGCGAGCCTCGGCGGGGGAAGCGGCGCACCGCTCCCGTCCAAGAACTGAGCTGCGCCCGCGGACGCGCCGCTCAGCTCAGGTCACGGTCAGGGTGACCGACGTGTCGTACAGATAGCCGATGATCGGGGTCCCGGACGCTGTGGACTTGACGGTGAGCCAGATGGCCAGAGAGTAGGTCCCGGCCGAGGTGATCTGGCTCTCGCGGGTCGTGCCCCCGTTGAGGTTCAGGAAGAGCGCAGTGCCCTCCGTGACGGTGGTCGACGCGATCCCTGTGGTCGGGATCTCGTAGTCGTGCGTCGCGCCGGTCGTCGTGTTCGCCCAAGCGAGGCCGCTGACGGTCACCGTGCTGGTCCCGGCGGTGAAACTGTCCCAGATCTCGGCGTAGATGTACGGACAGTTGTTCGGGCTGCAGGCGGAGTAGTGGCTGAACGACTCTATCGACCCCGTGGTCGCGCCGGAGCTCGAGGTCGTCACGTAGACCATCGTAGCTAGGAGGTTCTGGGTCGAGAAGGAGATCGAGCCGGTGGCGGAGCCGATCCCGGATCCGAGCGTCGCCTTGGCCGTGATCTGGATCGACGAGTTCAGGAGCCAGGTGTTGAAGTTGTACGAGCTCTGGCTATAGACGGTGAGCGAGGACGGGCCGGAGATGGTCAATCCGGTCAGGCCGGGGATGGTGGTGTTGGCGTACACCGTGGCAGAGCGGCCTCCAGGGACCTGCGAGAGCGTGAAGTTGACCCAGACCGGCACGTTCGCCTTGGTGCCGGGGTACGTCACGGTCGCCCAGAAGTACGCCGACGGCGACTGCTGCGGGTAGGTAGGTGGCTGGGGCGACATTCCGACCTGTACGGTCAGGGTAGACCCCCCGCCGGTCGAGCCACTGCCCCCGATCACCACCGAGACCGACCCGGCGACCGTCCCGAGGCTGCTCGACCCCTGGATGAACGCCAGGTAGGTCCCGTTCGTGGTCGTCCCTCCCGCGGGAACGGAGTACATCCATGCCGCCGCCGTGGAATTGTACGTCATCGAGGGCGTGCCGGAGAGGCCGGGGATCTCGCTGAGGCTGACGTTGATGCTGAGACCCGTGGTGTTGCCCGAGACGACCGCGAAGATCTTGAAGGCCGCCTTGAGGGCGGGGTTCGACGGGAGGGTGTACGTCGCCGTCACGAGCGGAGGAATGTTCTGCTGACTCCCCGGCACCACTCCCATGAACAGCAGCGTGGACGAGGAGAGGACGTAGACCGTGATGTTCTCCGGGATCTTGATCGCCGGGCTGAACGTCGTCGTCCAGTACTGACCGGTGCTCCAGCCGCTGGAGTTCCCGGTCCCCCACGCCACGGGGATCCCGGTCACCCGCGAGAACTGCCAGTTGGTCACCGCGCGGGACGATTGGAGGAAGACGTTGTCGCCCGGCGGCACCACGGGGCCTCCGTCCTGCAGGACCTTCAGCTGCGTGACCCCGGCCGCGGTCTGGACGAGGTTCGCCTGGAACTGGTTGACGTCCTGCGCAGGGGGCGCCGGGAAGCGGGTGACGAACGCAAAGATGGTCCCGAACAGCGTGACCGTGAGCGCCAGGAGCAGGATCGTGGCCACGACGTCCGAAACCCCGCGACCCGAACGGCTTGCCCTCCACCGTCGGGCCCGGAACGTACTGCGGCCCCCGCCGTTCCGCGCGACCGCGGGCTGGCCCACCATCTTCATTGGCACCTCGCCGAGCGCCTCCATCGACAAAAGGCGGGAGCCCCTTATTTAGAGCTTGCCGTGAGAGCTCCCGGTCTTGGGCCTCTAGACGCACCGAGACCATCGCCGAGACTGCCCAACCCGGCCTGGGACCTGGCGTTGGTTCGAGCGTCCGGGTCCGGCCCAGGACGGCACGGACCGCGGAGGCGGCTCCGGGGAGCACACCCTCGAGCGCTGAACACCAAGAAACAGAGAGCGTTCCTCGGTCGAAACCGACCGAGGAGCGCCGGGGGAAGGGGTTGTCGATGGGCTCCGGTTCAGCTCTACAGGTTCTGGGTCCCGCTCACCGACGAAGTGCCGGTGCCGTACGCTGCGATGGTGTTGCCCGACAGGCTTGCCTGGCTGACGAGCCAGATCTGGTAGCCGCCGTTGATGGCGATGGTCGTGGTCCCGCTGGCGTAGTTCCACTGGACGTTGGACGTCGTGGCGTTCTTGCCGTAGCTAGCCGCGAGGAAACCGCTCGGGTTGACCAGCAGGGCGAACCAGCCTGAAGCGACGCCGGTCGTGCAGGAAGTCTGGGGCGCGACCAGGGTCGTCTTCGGGTAGCAGGTCGCCGTGGCCACCGTACCGACGGTCATCGAGGTGCCGCCGGGCGTAACGATCTTCAGCCCAAACAGGGCCGTTGCCAGCCCGCTCGTGCCGGAGATCGAGAGGACCTCAGTGTAGTTCGTCCCGGTACCGGCCGAGCTGAGCCATCCCATGCCCAGCTCGTACGGCGTGCTCACGCCTGTGCGGGTCAGCCCCGACACCAGGACATAGAGCACCGCGGCCAGGACGACCGTGATGGCGACCAGCAGGATCGTCGCGATGATCGGCGAAACTCCTCGGAGGTTGCGGCGTCGGCGCACACGAGCGCGCCAGCGCGCGCTCAAGCTTTCCTTCTGCGTCATGTTCTTTCTCCTGTTTTCTCCTATTCCTAGAGGTACTGGGATCCGGAGACCGACGACGTGCCGGTCCCGTAGGCGGTGAGCGTGTAGCCGTTGCCGTCGAGGGCGACCTCAGAGACGATGACGATGACGTAGTTCGAGTTGAGCGCGATGGTGGTCGCGGTCCCCAGGTTGGTCCAGGCGCCTCCACTGAAAGTGGCGGTGACCGCCCCGGTCACGCTGTTGACCAGTACGGCGTACCATCCCGTAGCGGCAGTCCCCAGGCAGTTGGTCGTGTAGGTCGTGATAGCGTTCGTACATCCGCCGCTCGCGGCATTATCCGTCTGCGCGACCGACCCGCTGTTCAGCACGCTGAGACCCATGATGCCGGTCGTCAGCCCGGACGTGGGCGAGATGTCCATCGTGATGTAGTATGTCGACGGCGTGTTGATCGGGCCGATCACTCCGCCGGGGGTCTGGAGCGCCATCCCGAGCTCGTACGGCGTGCTGGCTCCGGTCTTGGTCAACCCGGAGATCAGGACGTACAGCACGGCGGCCAGTACGACCGTGATCGCGACGAGAAGGATCGTCGCGATGATCGGCGACACCCCTCGCTTGCGGCTCTTCCTCCATCGTTGGCTAGCTCTTCCGAAAACGTTCATTCGTTCGTTTCCTCCGTGGGCTGTGCTAAACCCAGTTGCGGCCTTCCTGCGACCTTGTATAAGTAGGTAGAGCTTGAACGGAACTACAGTAGCCGAAACTTACATCGTTGATTGTCGTAATACACACGCATACACACGCATCCGTACTGAACCGGGAGCTCACGACGCATGCCCTAGGACCTGAGCTCGACCGGCACGGGAGGTTCCCCCCGGCGATTGCCGGACCACCCATCCTGGGGGTCCCCACGGCCTCACGCCGAGGGCGAGGCCGGCCCGTCGACGAGGGAGGAGCCCGGGCCGGGCCCTTCGGGTTCGGCACGGACCCCGGGTCCGGGATCGGAGGCGGCGGAAGCCGTCGTGCGCACCATCGGCAGAGATGGCCCGCGCCGGGAACGGGAGGCACGGCCGAAGAGCCCGGCGATCCCCGATCGAACGTCCTGGTCGTACAGGTTGCCGTAGGGGCACGCGCCGGTGCCGTCGCCGACCCCGCGTTGCCGGAGCGCGCGGTCGGCCTGTCCGGGGGGCAGTTATACAAGCCGCATCGTCGGTTTTGACCCTGTTCGACGGCCAGCTGGATTCGTTCGACACGTCAGCCGGGGCCGCAGGGAGCACCAAGAGCAGGATTCTAACGGTGGGACGTGACTTTGTTTAAGTATGTGGAAGGCTCATGGTGTTGGTCGACCGTGTTCGACAACGCCCGGGAAGGGAAGGAGGACCGCGCAAGCGGGCCCGAGGCCTCCCGGCGAGACCGTGAGGACGCGCGGATCGCGCTGCGTTGTACCCTTGCGGAGCTTCGACTGGTCGACTCGTTCGTCGCTTCGGGCGAGTACCCGACCCGGTCCGAGCTCTTGAGGGCAGCGCTCCACGCGTTCCTGCGGTCGCGGGCGATGTCCAGCACGCCGACCCCCCCGGTCGATGCGGACGGCCTCGTCGAGGTCGCCATACGCTTGACACCGGAGGAATGCGCCGCCGCCGAGGCGTACGCTCGCCACATGGGCAACCGCGCTGAGCTGAGGGACAC
>Ga0326728_10011153_pt1 | contig 20667 bp, 17 predicted proteins | sample MB3enrmetagenome_FD_207602 | JGI IMG/M metagenome (GOLD analysis project Ga0326728, IMG submission 207602) | Lab enriched peat soil microbial communities from McLean, Ithaca, NY, United States - MB31MN | ecosystem: Environmental > Terrestrial > Soil > Wetlands > Peat | place: USA: New York... | reverse complement strand
CAGGCAGGCCTGGTGGACGGCAGCAAGATCTTCGTCGATTCAAGTCTGGTGGATGCCAACGCATCCAATAACTCCGTCATCGACACCAAGAACCTGAAGCACCAGTTGCACCGGAATTACAAAAAGCTGGAAGCGCGCCTGGAAGACAGGAGCGAAAGCACGGATGTTTCTCGTAATGTCGAAAAGAAGAACAGCCGCTACATCTCCAGCACCGATCCCGATGCGACCATAGTCAACCGTGGCAAGGCCAAACTCTCCTATCAAGTGCATCGGGCTGTTGATGGGAGATACGAGGTAATCACCGCAACCGACGCAACACCGGGCGATATTAACGAAGCCCACCTGATGATACCGCTCCTTGAAAAACATCATGTAACGACCGGTATGCAAACCGAAACCGTTGTGGCCGACAGCAAGTACGGAACCATCGACAACTTCCTTGCCTGCCATGACCTGGGTGTCCAAGCCCATATTCCAGATTTGCTGAATTTTGCTCACCAGCGGGCTGCACAACGCGGCAAGTATAACGAAGACCGGTTCCAATACGATGCCGCAACGGATACCTATCTCTGTCCGGCGGGAAACCGTCTCAAGCCGAAAACTCTTCATATTCGCCGGCAAAGCAGGGACTACGCAGCACCGAAGAAAGTCTGCGCCGTATGTCACCTGAGAGAGCAGTGCACAAACAACAAATCCGGTCGCACCATCAAGCGACATCTGCGGCAGTCCGAACTGGACGCGATGCGTGAGAAAAGCAGATCAGCAAAATCAAAGCGCGACATAAAAACCAGACAGCACCTGATGGAGCGGTCATTTGCCAGGGCCACACGCTACGGATTCGACCATGCGCGATGGCGCGGCCTCTGGAGGATGAAAATTCAAGAGTATCTGACGTGTGCGATCCAGAACATTCAGACCTTAATCAAATATGGCACCAGGCCTAAAAAGGCTGTGGCCGCCAGCATTAAAGTAGTGCAGAGAATCGTAACAAAGGCAATATCAGCGATAATAAGTCCTTTAAATGCGCCATATTGGAACAATAAACCTATCTTTGGTTTGTGTTTTCAAAGGACATGATGCAATGAACTTGTACTTTTACAAGAGGCAATTTCAATTTGGTTACATCGCGTAACAGGCTGCACTTGAAGACAATGTAGCTTTGGGCAACAGGCCGTCAAGGGCTGACCCTTTAAGGCTCTCCCGAAGGCTCTCCCGTGTCAAGGGCTGACCCTTTAAGGCTCTCCTTATTGACCGGTTCGCGCGCAAGTGTGCTTGAACCGGTGAACTACCCCAACCGAACAATTCACCCATGAACATACAGAACGCCGACCACACCCATCTACTTCCACAAACGCAAACCGGCGCCCGGAATAATCCGCAACGCCGGTCGTTTTCAGTATTCCACTAAGGTAAAAGGACTTATCATGCTCACATGCCAATTTTTTTCAACTCATCCAGCAAAGCCGGTACATCTTCAACTACCGATTGCCACACCGTTGCCAAGTCCACCCCGAAATACTGATGGATCAGCTTGTCCCGAAACCCGGCAAGATCTTTCCAGGGTATGAGGGGGTAACCTTCCGTAAAGCTCTTCGACAGATTTTTAGTTGCCTCGCCGACAATCTCAAACTGCCTGATCACTGCATCCTGCACCATGCGATTGCCATGAAACGCGTCGAAATCCATGCCGTCAGTGTACATGGATATCTGCTGGAAGGCATCCTTGATATGTGCAAGGTATACTTGATCGTCCCGCACCATCAGGAAATTACCCTGAGTTCCCGGCGTATGCGGTCGATCAGATAGGGGCTGACCGCCTGCTCGGTCAACAAGTCAATCTTGACTCCCAACAGTTCTGACAGTTCGCGTTCTATTCGAATCATCCCGAGAAGACTTTTTTGCTCCTTGAACCAGACCATAAGATCCAGGTCGCTGTCCGGCCGCGCTTCATTACGGGCGTAAGAACCGAATACGCCTATTTTTACAGCGCCATGACGGTGCATGAAACTGATGATTTTGTCGTCGAACGGCGTAACCTGTGCCATGGGTACATCCCTATGGTTAAACCAATATTGTAAGTCTTCGTTATTTTACCCGAATAACACGAAGTTGCAAGAGCGTTTAAGCGTAATAACGTAAATCTGAAACGCAAATCGGCGCCCGGAATAATCCGTGGCGCCGGTTGAGTATCAACAGCAAATCCCCCTCAATCCCCCTTTATCAAAGGGGGACGTGTCATCAAAGTCAGACGTATAATCAAAAGCGGTTACGCACATTCCGAGTAGCCGCACACCCGGCAGACCGAACAGCCCCCCTCGTGTTCCACGATGCCGCCGCAATCGGGACAGGCGCCCCGTTCCTGGGTTGCGGTCTCGGTGTTGATGTCGTAGCCGTTGGACACCATGTGGGCCTGGATGGCCTTGGCCACGGCGTCGGCGCAGGAGAGGATGCGGTTGTCGCCGAACCCGGAAGGGCAGTGGCAGGAAATCCCCAGGAGTTGCTTGATGACCTGGCGGGCCTGGACGCCGCTGCGCCAGGCCAGGGATACCATGCGGCCGATGGCCTCGCTCTGGGATGCGGCGCAGCCGCCGGCCTTGCCCATGGTGGTGAAGAGTTCGAACAGGCCGGAGTTGTCCTCGTTGATGGTCACGTAGAGCGGTCCGCAGCCGGTCTGCATCTGGTGGGTCCACCCCTTGAGCGCCTTGGGACGGTCGCGCTTGATGGCCTTCTTCTCCTCTTCCACCGGTGTGGCGGCGACGATGGCCTGCTGCTCCTCTTTCTTGCCGGTGGAGAGCACCTGCTCGTCGCGGGAACCGTCGCGGTAGATGGTGACGCCCTTGCAGCCGGTCTCGTAGGCCATCATGTAGGCCTTTTCCACGTCCTCCATGGTGGCCGAGTTGGGGAAGTTGACCGTCTTGGAGACGGCGTTGTCGGTGTAGAGCTGGAAGGCAGCCTGCATCTGGATGTGGTCTTCCGGGGTGATGTCGTGGGCCGTGACGAATACCCTGCGCACGTCCTCCGGCACCTCGGGGATGTCGTGGAGGGTGCCGTGCTCGGCGATCTTCTTCATCAATGCCTCGGAATAGAAACCACGCTCCTTGGCGATCTGTTCGAACATCGGGTTGACCTCCACCAGCACGTTCTTGTCCATGACGGTGCGGATGTAGGAGACGGCAAACAGCGGCTCCACGCCCGAGGAGGCGTTGGAGATGATCGAGATGGTGCCGGTGGGCGCAATGGTGGTGACCGTGGCGTTGCGCATGGGGGGCGCGCCCTTTTTGTCGAAGATCGAGCCCTTGAAGTTGGGGAAGGAACCGCGTTGCTTCGCCAACTCCTGGGAAGCCAGATGCCCCTCGTCGTTGATGAACTTCATTACCTTTTTACCCAGCTTGATGGCCTCTTCGGAGCTGTAGGGCACCCCCAGCAGGATCAGCAGGTCGGCCCACCCCATGACCCCCAGGCCGACCTTGCGGTTGGCGTGGGTCATGTCGTGGATCTGCTGCAAGGGATAGTTGTTGGCCTCGATGACGTTGTCCAGGAAGTGGATCGAGTCATGCACGACGGTTTTCAGCTTCTTCCAGTCAACGGTATTGTCCTTGACGAATTTTCCCAGGTTGATGGAGCCCAGGTTGCAGGATTCATACGGGAGCAACGGTTGCTCGCCGCAGGGGTTGGTTGATTCGATCTCGCCGATGTGGGGGGTCGGGTTGTCGCGGTTGAGGCGGTCCAGGAAGATGATGCCCGGTTCGCCGTTTTCCCAGGCCTGCACCACGATACGGTGAAAGACCTTTCGGGCGTTCAGGGAGCCGCTGACCTTCTTGTCCCTGGGATTGATCAGGTCGTACTCCTCGTCCCGCTCCACGGCCTGCATGAATTTTTCGGTCAACCCGACGGATATGTTGAAGTTGTTGAGATGCCTCTGGTCGGCCTTGCACATGATGAAATCCATGATATTAGGGTGATCGACCCGCAGGATGCCCATGTTGGCGCCGCGCCGGGTCCCGCCCTGCTTGATGGTTTCCGTGGCGATATCGAATACCCGCATGAAGGAGAGCGGACCGCTGGAGATGCCGGTGGTCGAGCTGACCACGTCGTTGGCCGGACGCAGGCGCGAAAAGGAGAAGCCGGTGCCGCCGCCGGATTTGTGGATCAGGGCAGTGAACTTGACCGCGTCGAAGATCTCCTCCATGGAGTCGCCCACCGGCAGGACGAAGCACGCGGAGAGCTGACCCAGTTGGCGGCCCGCATTCATCAGGGTCGGGGAGTTGGGAAGGAATTCAAAGTTGGTCATCATGCGGTAAAACGTGTCGGCCAGGCCCTTGAGGTCGGCCTTCTTGTCGAACCTCTTATCGGGTGCCGCAATGGTATCGGCCACCCGGCGGAACATGTCGGCCGGCGTCTCCAGCACCTTGCCCTCGGTGTCACGTCTCAGATAACGCTTTTCCAGGACGGTAGCGGCATTTTTGGAAAGGCCGGGGATTGTATCGTGTGAGGGTTCCTTTTTCATGGGCGGTTCTCCTTGTGGCGTGAAAAAATCGAGTTATTTTGAGGAATTGGGATTTGAATGGAGTGCTCGCGTAAAACCACAATATTTGGTGTGGTGTGAGAAATAAAACCACAACATATATGACAAGTCAATATAATATTTACGGCAAATCTAACATGCTGAAATAAACCTAAAAAAGGCACTTCGGCCACAGAGACGCAGGGACACGGAGAAAATCACGAATATTTTCAAATATTCTTAAATCCGGGATGGTTAAAAATTTAGACCAAAATATTGTATAACTCTCTGAAATATTTAACTTAGTGTCTTCGTGGCACATGCTTTATTATGAACAAAAAATTTACAGCATCCCCGTATGTGTGGTAGAACCTGCTCATCACCAAATGGAGCACCATGTGAACAACCTTGCTTTCCGGGTCATCGGCATCTGCCTCTCAATCATGCCCCTGGCTGGTTGCCAGAATACCTTTGTTGCGAGTGGGGAAATCCCGCTCAACAGAAGCGCCATGTCTGCCCGGCTCCAGGGCATTGTCCCCCTTGAGCCGGCCCGCCCGTCGGCCTCGTACGCCTTTGACGGCCCGCAATCGTCCCCCCAGGAAACTCTTGCCGACCGGTCCGGACTCAGTTATGACAATGCAACCCTCACCGAAGATGCTACCTGGCGCGGGACCGTGCTGATCAAGGGAGCTCTGGTGGTCGCCCCCCAGGCGACGCTCCGCATCGAGCCGGGGACGACCGTGCGTTTTGCCCGGGTTGGGGGCGTTCTCAGGAAGGCCCGCCTGGTTGTCATGGGGCGCATCCAGAGTATCGGCACGGCCGAACGCCCGATCCTGTTCTCCGTGGACGCCCCCACACCGGTCAAAGGCGATTGGGGCGGTATCCTGCTGCTCGCCACCGAAAAGCACAACCAGTTTGAACATACTGCTGTCGAAGGAGCGGAAACAGGCATTGAAGCGAGCTTTTCGGCCTTAACCGCCAAGTCGGTGCGGGTTTACCTCTCAAAAACAGGTCTGGCCCTGCACGACAGCATCGTCAGCGTCGAGGCGTCGAGTTTTTCCGCCTGCGAGACGGGTATCGAGGTCCACGACGGCGAATTCGAGCTGCGCGACAGCAGCGTGAGCACGAACCGGCTGGGCATGCTCCTGTCCCGCTCGTCGGTCGTCCTGGCGTCCACCAGTGTTACCAACAACGGCCAGCAGGGGATCAAGGCCGATGAATGCCGCCTCAGGATCAGTTCCTGCACCATCTCGTCGAACGGCGGCGGAGCCGTGGTAACGGGCGGAGAAGGCCTGATTTTCATGACGCGCTTCATGCGCAACAATGATACGGCCCTGCATCTCGTTTCCACCCGCATGAAGGTCAACCGGTCTCTTTTTGCCGACAATGACCGCGTTGCCCTGCGGATCGAGGACGGCAGGGCAACGGTCTGGGGATGCGCTTTCCGCGATAACGGCGGCTTCAATCTCTCCAACGCCGGCCGGGAAGATGTGGTTGCCGTGCAGAACTGGTGGGGCGCAAACGAGGAAAAGACTATTTCATCCAAGATATTCGACGGTTCGCGTGATCCGCGTCTCGGCAGGGCGCAGCTCTTTCCCTGGCTTTCCAGCCAGCCGTCCATTCTGCCATGACCATCTATCTCGATAATGCAGCAACGTCCCACCCCAAGCCGGAATCCGTCTACCAGGCGGTCATGCACGCCATGCGGGAGATCGGCGCTTCGCCGGGACGCGGGGGGCACCGGCGGTCCCTGGAGGCGGGACGCCTGCTGCTCCAGGCCCGGGAAGCAATTGCCTCCCTGTTCTCCATCCCCGACTCGTCGCGGATCATCATGACCCACAGCGCCACCGAGGCGCTCAACCTGGCGCTTCGGGGCGTTCTTGTCCCTGGCGACCACGTCGTCACCACTTCCATGGAGCACAACTCGCTGATGCGCCCCCTGGCTGCCTTGCGCGCATCGGGCGTGGAGGTGACCGTCGTCAAAGGCGACGGCACGGGCATGGTGGACCCCGCCGATGTCAGACGCGCCCTGCGGCCCGCCACCCGCATGATCGCTTTAGCGCATATCTCCAACGTGTGCGGCGCAATCCAGGCAATCGACAGCATGGGGGCGATCGCCCGGGAAGCCGGTGCGTTGTTCCTGCTGGATGCGGCCCAGTCGGCGGGCAGCGAACCGATCGATGTGATCAGGACCGGCATAGATCTTCTGGCGGCTCCGGGGCACAAGGGTTTGTACGGCCCCCAGGGGACCGGCTTCCTCTATGTCTCGCCGGCAGTCCCCCTGAAGCCGCTCCTTCAGGGAGGGACCGGCAGCAGTTCCACTGCCGAGGAGCAGCCCCTGACCCTGCCGGATGGATTTGAGGCAGGGACCCATAACCTGCCCGGCATCGCCGGGCTCAAGGCCGGGATTGAATTCGTCATGGAACAGGGCGTTGCCGCCATCAGGGACAAGGAACGCCGGCTGGTAACATCGGCAGCAACACGCCTGGCCGAACTGCCGGAGATCACGCTCTACGGCCCCTCCGACCCGGCCTTGCGGGGCAGCGTGCTTTCTTTTACCGTTGCGGGAACCGACCCTGCCGCCTTGGCGTTCATGCTTGACCACAGCCACGACATCGCGGTGCGCGCCGGTTTGCACTGCGCGCCAAAGGCGCACCGCACCCTGGGCACCTTTCCCGGCGGCACCCTGCGCATGAGCCCGGGCTGGTTCTCCACGGGTGAAGAGATTGCTATTTTCTGCGATGCCGTTGTAGAATGCTGCCTTGAAAAATAGAATCATCAAATTCATGCAATCTGCCACAGAGACACGGAGACACAGAGAACTGCACGGGAACTTCAAAGACAGTACCTTGGTTCCTCCCCCCAGCGGGGGGAGGTTAGGAGGGGGGATCAATTGAGTTTGCAGCCTTTTCCCCCTACCTAACCCTCCCCTTTAGGCCCCAGAGGGGTCGCTGGGGGAGGGAACTTACGTTTTTCCTCCGTCTCTCTGTGTCTCTGTGGCAGATTTAATGTGTTTGGTCTCTTGTTTGTTAATCCTCCCGACAGAAAGGCCTTCCGTGAAAAACTTCATCCTCGACACCAACGTACTGCTGCATGACCCGCAATCACTGTTCAAGTTTCAGGACAACAACATCATCATCCCCATAACCGTCATTGAAGAGGTTGACCGGTTCAAGAAGGACATGAACGAAACCGGTCGCAATGCCCGCCAGATCTCGCGGATCCTCGACACCATGCGGGAAAAGGGATCGTTGGCGGCCGGCGTTACGCTCCCTGGCCAGGGCACCCTGCGGGTCGAATTGTTCAGCGAGGTCTATCTCAAGCGACTGCCGGTCGATCTGCGGGTGGACAGCGGCGACAACCGCATCCTGGCGGTAGCCCTGGATATGCGCGACCGCTATCCCGACACCGAGCTCATCTTCGTCACCAAAGATACCAACCTGCGTATTAAGTCTGACGTCATCGGCCTCACCGCTGAAGATTACGAATCAGACAAGATCGATATCCAGGATCTGTATTCCGGGACCCGCAACGTGGAGATGACTCCCGATGCCGTGGACCGCTTCTACGGGCAGAACTGGCTGGAGGCGCCGGAAGGGCTTTCCCCCAACGAGTTCATCACCATCGTGGACAGCACCAACCCCTCCCATACCGCCATCTGCCGCTACGATGCGGTCAGCGGTCATATCGTCCCGGTGCGCAAGATACCCAAGGAGGGGATATGGAGTATCTTCGCCCGCAACCGCGAGCAGTCCTTTGCCATGGACGTGCTGATGGACGACACCATCAAGCTGGTGACCCTGGTGGGCAAGGCTGGCACCGGCAAGACGCTTCTGGCCATTGCCGCCGGCTTGCACAAGACAGCTGAGGAGAATGTCTACAACCGCCTGCTGGTTTCCCGCCCCGTATTCCCCATGGGCAAGGACCTGGGGTTTCTGCCGGGCGATATCGAGGAAAAACTGACCCCCTGGATGCAGCCGATCTTTGACAACGTGGAACTGCTCATCTCCGGCCACGAGTCGGAGAAACGGCACAGCAAGGGGTACAAGGAACTGATGGCCATGGGGCTTCTGGATATCGAGCCTCTGACCTACATCCGCGGCCGCTCAATTCCCAACCAGTACCTGATCGTGGACGAAGCCCAGAATCTGACCCCCCATGAGATCAAGACCATCGTCACCCGGGTGGGGGAGGGTACCAAGATCATCCTGACCGGCGACCCCTACCAGATCGACAACCCCTACGTGGATTCGTCCAGCAACGGCTTGAGCTTCCTGGTGGAGAGGTTCAAGGGGGAGAAGATCGCGGCCCACGTGACCCTGACCAGGGGCGAGCGTTCGGAATTGGCGGAACTGGCGGCCAATCTGCTGTAGGAACAATTTTTTGCCACGGAGCGGCGGAGGCGCGGAGTGGGATTTAAGGTTCCCTCCCCCAGCAGGGGAGGGTTAGGGAGGGGGCAACAGGTTTGAAATTTAACTGATCCCCCCTCCTAACCTCCCCCCGCTGGGGGGAGGAATTAAGATTCTATTTTTGACGCTTTCCGTATCTCTCTGGCTGATTGTGAAAGGTATTTATGCTATCTGAACAGGCGCGCGATAAAATCATTTTTGCCCTGGATGTGCATGGCCTGGCCGACATCGACCGCTGGGCGGCTCAGTTGGCGGGTCACGTAGGGATGTTCAAGGTCGGCAAGGAATTATTCACCTCCTGCGGCCCCGAGGCGGTCAGGACCGTGCAGCGTCACGGCGGGCAAGTCTTTCTCGACCTCAAGTATCACGACATCCCCAACACCGTGGCCAAGGCAATGGTCGAGGCTTCCCGGCTCGGGGTGCAACTGGCCAACCTGCACGCCCTGGGGGGCGCGGAAATGATGGCAACGGCCGCCACTGCGGTGCGCAAGGAGTTCGGCGACGAGCGTCCCCGGCTGTTGGCCGTGACCATTCTGACCTCATCCACGGTTGAGACCCTGCGCCAGGTGGGGATCGAACGGCCGGTGGAGGAGATGGTCGTCCGTCTGGCACGACTGGCCAAGGATTCCGGCATGGACGGCGTGGTTGCCTCGCCGTTGGAGATCGGGCCGATACGAGCGGCCTGCGGACCGGATTTCCTGATCGTCACCCCCGGTGTGCGGCCGTCGTTCGCCTCGCTGGATGACCAGAAACGCGTCATGACCCCGGCCGAGGCGGTCACGGCCGGAGCAGATTACCTGGTGATCGGCCGGCCCATCGCCAAGGCTGGAGATCCGGTGACCGCAACCCGGATGATCGTGGATGAGATTGCAGGGGGGTGCCCATGAAGGGCGAACTGGTGTTCGGCGTCAATCCGGTCAAGGAGGCCCTGCGCAGTGCGCGGGGGGCCTTCGAGTTGTATGTGCAAACCTCGGCAACCGACCATCGTCTCGACAAGATCCTCAAACTGGCCGAAGAGCGCGGCGTTCCGGTTCACCGGCGCGAGCGCAACGACCTGACCAAGCTGTGCGCCTCCAGCCACCACCAGGGAATTGCGCTGCTGGTGGAACCTTTCAAGTATGCCGACCTGGACGATCTGCTGGCCGGCATCGATCAGGCGGGCCCCAGCGGTTTTCTGCTGGTGCTGGACGGCATCCAGGACCCCCACAACCTGGGGGCGCTGATCCGCACCGCGGCCTGCGCCGGCTGCGACGGCGTCATCATCCCCAAGGACCGGGCCGCCGGCGTCACCCCGACCGTGGAAAAGGCCTCGGCCGGCGCGGTCGAGACCATCCCGGTAGCCCTTGTGACCAACGTTGCCCAGACTCTCCAGATATTGAAGGATGGCGGGTACTGGGTCTATGGACTGGCCGGCGAGGCGGGGCAGTCGCTCTACGATGTGAATTTCTCAGGCAAGGTGGCCCTTTTGGTGGGGAACGAAGGGGAGGGGATACGTCCGCTGGTTCGCAAGCAGTGCGACGTGGTCCTGTCGATCCCCCTCCACGGTGGCGTAGCCTCCCTGAACGCCTCGGTGGCCGGCGGGATCGCCATGTTCGAAGCTGCGCGCCGGCGCGAAGTTTCGGCTTGAACAACCCTCCGTGAGTACATCCGCCTCTGAAATTCCATCCCCCGAACAACGCCTGAACCTTCTCAAGAGCCCCGTGAAGCCGACCCTGATGCTGGCTGCGGGGCTGGGCATTGCGGGTGGCTTCGTGCTGATCGCCCAGGCCCTGATCGTGGCCCGGCTGGTGCACCAGGTCATGGTGAACGGCGCCGGTTACCGGGAGGTGCTGCCGCAACTGCTCCGGCTTCCCCCCCTTATGCTGCTGAGGGCCGGACTTTCCTGGGCCTCGGAGCGGGTCGCCTTTGCGGCTTCGGCCTCTATCCGCCAGGGGGTGCGCAACGATCTCTTCCAACGCCTGCTGGATGCCGGTCCCTTGCGCTTCAAGGGAGACCGGGCCGGCGAGGTGGCCACGGTAATCGTGGACGGCGTGGAGGCGTTGGAAGGGTATTACAGCCGTTACCTGCCCCATCTGGCCGTAATGGCCATGGTGCCGCTCTCCATCCTGGCGGCGGTTGCCCCTGCCGACTGGATCTCGGCCGGCATCATGCTGTTCACGGCCCCCTTTATCCCTTTTTTCACCATCCTGATCGGCCGCGGCGCCGAACAGCTCAATCAGCGCCAGTGGCAATCCCTGGCCCGCCTTGGCGGCTATTTTCTCGACCGGGTGAACGGCCTGGCCACCCTCCGCATGTTCAACGCCTCGCGCCGCGAGGCCGTGATGATCGCCCGCATCTCGGATGACTACCGACGGACCACCATGTCGGTGCTCTACGTCGCCTTCCTCTCCGCGCTGGTCCTGGAGTTCTTCGCCACGGCCAGCGTGGCGCTGATGGCGGTGATCATCGGCTTTCGGCTCCTGAAGGGGGGGATGGCCTTTCAGGACGGTTTCACCGTGCTGCTTCTGGCGCCTGAATTCTACCTGCCTCTGCGCTTGATGGGTAACTACTACCACGCCCGCATGGAGGCAATCGGGGCGGCCGAGCGCATCTTCAGCCTGCAGGATACCCCCGTCGCCCCCCGACCCCTGGCGCCGCGCCCGCTCCCCGCCATCTCCCCGCTCCGGATCAGCTTCGAAGATGTCAGCTTCCGTTATACCCCGGATTCCGCGCCCGCGATTGACGGCGTCACGTTCTCCCTGGCGTCAGGCGAGCGTGTGGCCCTGGTGGGGCCGAGCGGGGCGGGAAAAAGTACTATTGCGGCGTTGTTGCTGGGCTTTGCCCTGCCAGAACAAGGGCGGGTGCTGGTCAACGGTGTGGACCTGGCCGAATGCGATCCCGACCAATGGCGGCGCCTTGTGGCCTGGGTTCCCCAGCGCCCGCACATCTTTCACGGCACCATGCGCGACAATATCCGCCTGGGGCGCCAGGATGCCACGGAACAGGACATTATCCGGGCTGCCGGCCTGGCCCGCTGCGAGGAATTTATCGCCCGCCTGCCCCAAGGGCTTGATACCGTCATCGGCGAACAGGGAGCCGGCCTGTCCGGCGGGCAGGCGCGGCGCATCGCCCTGGCACGGGTTTTCCTCAAGGACAGCCCCCTGATCATCACCGATGAGCCGACCGCCGGACTGGACGCCCGCTCGGAGGCCATGGTCCGCGAGGCGCTCAATGAGCTTGCCAGGGGCCGCGCAGTGCTGTCCATTGCTCATCGCCTGGCCACCCTGGAGGATGCCGGCCGGGTCGTTGTCATGAACGAAGGAAGGATTGTCGAGCAGGGGGGGTATAAAGAACTGAAGGGTGCGGGCGGGCTGTTCGCCCGGATGGCGGCCGCGGGGGAGGGGCCATGAGGGATATGGTGCGCCTTCTGAGGCTGGCTTGGCCCTATCGCGCCTGGTTGCTGGCCGCCCTTGGACTCTCGCTGATGACGCTTTTGGCCAACGTGGGGCTACTGGCCCTGTCGGGATGGTTCATCGCCGCCATGGCCCTGGCCGGTATCAGCGGCATCCCCATCAACTACCACTATCCGGCGGCCGGCATCCGCGCCCTGGCGATCTGGCGCACTCTTGGGCGCTACGCCGAGCGCGTGGTCAGCCATCAGGCGTCTCTGCGGGTCCTGGCGGGCCTGCGGGTCTGGATCTATCGCCGTATCGAACCGCTGGCCCCGGCACGGTTGGAGGGTTACGCCAGCGGCGACCTCCTGAGCCGCATCCGGGCCGATATCGACAGCCTGGATACCTTTTACCTGCGCCTGCTGGCGCCGGTGCTGACCGCACTGTGCGCCAGCCTGCTGTTCATCCTGTTCCTCTGGTGTTTCAGCTCTTCGGTTGCCCTGGCGACCGCCGGGTTGTTGCTCGCGGCCGGCGGGTTCCTGCCGCTGGCGGTTCACCTGTTGGGCCGCAGGCCGGGTGCGCGGGTGACACGGACCACGTCGGAACTGCGCACGGCCGTGGTGGATGGCCTTAGGGGGATGGAAGAACTGCTGGCCTACGATGCTGCGGAGCGCCAGATGGAGCGGGTGAAGGAGCTTAACCGGCGCCTGCTGGCCGATCAGGCCCGCCTGGCCGGATTGGCAGGTATCTCCGCCGGCGGGGTGGGGCTCTGTTCCGGCCTTGCGCTCTGGCTGGCGCTGGTGATCTCGATCCCCCTGGTTCGAGCCGGTTCCCTGAGCGGGCCGCAGATGGTCATGCTGGGGCTTTTCTGCCAAGCCGCCTTTGAGGCGGTCTTGCCGTTGCCTCCCGCCTTTCGCCTGCTGGGGCAAACCCTGGCGGCCGCCCGGCGAATATTCTCCCTTGTGGATGAACCCCCGGCGGTCAGGGAACCCCGTGAGCCGGCGGCGCCGCCGGCAAATGCCGCTCTCACTCTGCGCGGTGTGGGCTTCAGTTATGGGGATGGCGCTGCAACCCTGGAGGGGATTGACCTGGAGTTGTCACCGGGCCGCAAGGTGGCCGTGGTGGGGGGGAGCGGCGCCGGAAAGAGCACCCTGCTGGCCCTGCTGCTCCGTTTCCGGGAGTATGATAGCGGTTCCATAATCCTGGCAGGACGGGAAATCAGGGATTATGACGGCGAAGACGTACGCCGGCTCATGGCGGTGGCCGGCCAGCAGCCTTTTTTGTTTAACGCCACCCTGCGGGAGAATCTGCTGATCGCCCGGTCCGGTGCCGGGGAAGAGGAAATGGTTGCGGCGGCCCGCATGGCGGGGATTCACGACGAAATCGCCCTCCTTGCGCACGGGTATGATACCGAGGTCGGGGAGGGAGGGGTGAAGCTCTCCGGCGGCCAGGTGCGCCGTCTGTCCATTGCCCGGGCAATCCTCAAGGATAGCCCGGTCCTGCTTTTGGACGAACCAACGGAAGGGCTGGACGCCGCAGCCGCCCGTTCGTTGTTGGAGAGGGTTTTCCGTTATGCGGAGGGAAGGGCGCTCTTGGTGATTACCCACAGCAGGATCGGGTTGGAGGCCATGGACGAGGTGGCGCTGATGGACGAGGGGCGCATCGTTGAGCGGGGCAGCCACGCACAACTGCTGGCGCGTAGCCGTCAGTACCGCAACATGTGGGCGTTGGATGACGGAATACCGGAGGTGGGCACGTAAGAACGGTTCTCTCATTCGCTCACTATCGTTCGCTCAAGCTCACAGAGGCACGGAGAAAACCAGGAGCAAGTCAGGTAAAATCAACGACTCTTGATAATGTTTTCTGATTAGCACTGATCTTCCGCCAAACGGTTCCCCCCTTTGAAAAAGGGGGGGAAGGGGGGATTTGGTTTTAAAGATCAAAGGCAAATCCCCCTAAATCCCCCTTTGTTAAAGGGGGACTTGACCGCCAGCTGAAGATTGATGCTAATCAGGTAATGTTTTACCAAAAAAGTTTTTTGCTTTTTTCAATGAATCTCTCTGTTTGTTGGCTTTTCCGATTTTCTCCGTGCCTCTGTGAGCTCTGTGAGAGATAGCTTTTCAAGGTCCGTGGTCAGTTATTTTCAATGACGCCGGTGTCGAACATGCCGCTCCAGTCCATCTTTTCCGTTATTTTCCGAAAATGGTAGCCATAGATGGCAAAGGTGAGGGCGAGGCTGAACAGGCTTGGCCGCCTGAAAAGCGACCAGAATAAGAGCTTCCAGAACTGGAACCGCTCCTTGCCGATCACCCCCAGCATGATGATGGATTTGAAGAATGCTCCGATGTAACCGGGCTTCACGTGAAAGCTGCCCTGCCTGAGAGGCCGGTACTCGCGGAGAAAGCCGGTTACCCGCTTGTAGTAATTCTTCGGGGAATAGATGCTGGTAAGGATGCTCCGATAACCGCTGATAAGCGTTTCCGCTTTCATGCGGGGGATGAAGTTGAGGGAAGCTGCCGTGTTGTTGCCGGAGGTGTCCCCCAAGAGCCGCCCTTCCTTGAACAGCCGCTGGTGAAGTTTGGTGCCCCGCAATGCGGTGAGCATCCCGACCATGGCCGTGGCAATGCCGCTTTCCTGGATAAAGTGGATCTGCTTCTCGAAGATCGACAGGGGATCGCTGTCAAAGCCCACGATAAATCCGCCCTGGACCTGCAACCCCGCATGCTGGATCTTTTTGACGCTTTCCAGGAGATTGCGGTTTTTGTTCTGGATCTTGCCGGTTTCGCTCAGGCAATCATCGTTCGGGGTTTCTATGCCGATGAATACCTCTTCAAAGCCGGAGCGTACCATGAGGTCCATAATATCCGGATCGTCCGCCAGATCAATCGAAACCTCGGTATAAAAAGTAAAGGGATGCTTGTGCTGCTCCATCCATGACTGCACTGACGGAAGGGTCTCGTTCTTCAGCTTGCGTTTGTCGCCGATGAAGTTGTCGTCCACAAAAAAGATGCCGCCGCGCCACCCCCACCCATGGAGGGCATCAAGCTCCGCGGTCAGTTGGCCGGTGCTCTTGGTCCGCGGCTTGCGCCCGAACAGTTGGGTAATATCGCAAAACTCGCAGTCGAAGGGGCATCCCCTGGAATACTGGATGTTCATGGCAGCGTATTTTGAGGGATCGATCAGCTTCCAGAGCGGGATGGGCGTCTCCCGCACCTCTGCCCATTGGTCGGATACATAGATGTGTTCCGGCTGGCCGCGGTCGAGGTCATGGAGGAACCGGGGAAGGGTAACCTCGGCTTCACCCAACACCAGGTGATCTGCCGAGTCGAACTCTGCCGGAGCAGCAGTGAAGAGCGGACCCCCCACGACCGTCCTGGTACCCAGACGGCGGCAGCGGGCCAGGACCTCGTGGACGGATTCCCTCTGGACCGTCATGGCGCTGATGAAGACATAGTCTGCCCATTGGATCTGCTGATCGGAAAGGGGCTTCACGTTCATGTCCGCAAGCCGCATGTCCCATTCAGGGGGTAGCATGGCTGCTACGGTCAAAAGCCCTAACGGCGGGAAGGCGGCTTTTTTCCCGATGAATTTGAGTGCGTGGCGGAAACTCCAGAAAGTGTCGGGGTAATGGGGATAAACGAGAAGAATTTTCATACTGCCAGTCCTTGCGGTGTTCCGGCGGAGGTGGTTGCGGTTGGAAGGTTCGCCTGTATAAAGCATACAGCAGTTGTCGGAAATGCAATGTAAATCTATTGTAAAAGTCTCTTCCGTTGCAAATATTGTCAAAAAAACGTATAGTTTCACCCAATTATTACAGCCTGAAATAATTGATCAATAGCAAGGGAAAGTAGCGTATGCCTGAAGACGTTCGCTGGAAACAACGATTCAATAATTATCTTAAAGCCCTGCGTACACTCACAGAGGCGGTGGAATTGGCAGAAAAGCGTCAATTATCCAATCTGGAAGAGCAAGGCATGATACAGGGTTTTGAGTTTACCCATGAACTAGCTTGGAATGTTTTGAAGGATTACCTCGAAGAAACCGGTGTCTCAGGCATCATCGGTTCCAAAGGCGCAACACGGGAGGCCTTCAGGAACGGCTTGATTGATGACGGCGAAGCGTGGATGGAGATGATCAAGGCCCGCAACCTCAGTTCGCATACCTACAACCCGGAGACCGCCGAAGAAATCGTTGAAAGCATTCTGACGCGCTTCTATCCGGCCTTTGAACTGATGGCCCGCAAATTCACCATCCTCTCAGAACAAACTGGGAACGATTGATGCGCTACGGTCTCAGCGAACAGACTATCGAAAAGATCTGCGGTGTATTTACCTGTCATCCGGCAATTGACAAGGCCGTTCTGTACGGATCGCGAGCAAAAGGAAATTTCAAACCCGGTTCAGATATTGACCTGAGTCTGCACGGCGCAGAGCTTTCCTTGAAGGAACTCGGTGACATTGATTTTGAGTTGGACGACCTTCTACTGCCTTACAAAATTGACCTCTTGATATTCGATCAGCTCAGACATGCCGAACTACGCGAGCATATCATACGGGTCGGGGTGGTTATTTATGAACGGGAAACCGGCTCACGCGGAGATGCGGAAAGCGCTGAGAAAGAGTGATTTATGGTCAGATACAGACATACTGCTGGTAAACCCTAATCCGCAAAAGTAATGGGTTGATATGACATAACCTGCCATAATTATTAGTTCAATTTGCGCGAAGTAGTTCACCCGAATGGTGAAGGACCCTATAGGGGACCCCAAAGGTTCCAAGTATGAGCTATGAATCGCCATGCCTCTCCTCGAACGTGCGGAAATACTCCTCCCGGCACCAGTTTTCCACATCCACCAAAGCTTGAAATGCCTCTTCGAAGTCGTTTCGCCCCAGGGTAAACACCCCATGTCCATAGACAATGGCCCGCCCCGGCTCTGCAATGACCGGGGGAACGTTTTTGGCAATCCCTCCAGCACCGATCTCGCCCGCCACCACGGGGGTTTCGCACACTATCCGAACCTTGGGGCAATCCTTCCAGCAGTCGGTTATGGAACAGTGTTCCTTCTCGTCGCACAGCATACTCATCACTACGGCGAAACGCGGGTGGCCGTGCAGGATGGCGCGGCAGCCGGCGGTTTCGAAGATACGGCGATGGGCCACCAGTTCGCTTGAGGCGGTGATGCCGACGGTGGAGCTGTTTTCAAAGGGGACCGGATCGATGCAGCCCGCCAGTTCGTCCAGGCTGGAAGCAGTTTGGGATATGTAGATCAGATCGCCGTTGGAGTAGGAGATGTTGCCGAAAAACGAATCAACCAGGCCCCGCTCAACCGTGTAACGTCCCACGTGCGCCATTTCGTCCAGGATCTCGGCCCTTTCCCGCAGTGGACCCTTTCTGAATTTCAACCCGGAGGCCGTGAGCGGCATCAGCCACGTTCTGCGGAAAACGTCGAAGGCACGGGCTTCGCCCGGCAGTGTGAAACCATGCTCCACAACATCTTCCAGGTATTTTATGAAGGTGGAGTGAAACACGGACGACCAGTTGATAAAAGCCTGCTCGACGGTCAAGGCCCCGCCGGCAATGATGCCGATGTCCTCGACGATGATCCCTTTGCGGTTGCCCAGCGCCCGTGCAATTGCTTCCGCCGGATCGTCGCCGAGATCGCTGTGTCGCAGGATCGGAATATCGTGCAGGAAGGTGCGGGTCTCGGTATCGCGCGGCACAATTTCCTGTTCGCCGGCACCGGCCCGCTGCAGCAGGAAACCGGCAAAGGGAAGGGCAGGCGCAGCGGCGCAGAGCGCCAAATAGTCCAGACGCCCGAGAACCGATGCCGCCAGATTGGCCAGCGCGGCGTCACCTGCGGCGATCACGGTATCGTCCTGTGCGGCAAAGGCGACCTTTTCCGGCAATGCCGAGCGGTCGGCGATCAATTTGCGGCTGTATTTTTCTATCTGGTCGTACATAAGGGAATGGAATCGGGGACGTTGGTAAACAGAACCGAACCGTCGGCCAGGATAGATTTGTGGAAATGGCTCCTGTGCTTCGACGATGCCAGCTGAACCTTGGGCAACGTCGCGGTGCTGCCGGGCATGAATGCCGGCGTAACGTTGACGCCTGCCTGCCATGCCTCGAAATGGAGGTGGGGCCCCGTCGAGCGTCCGGTGCTGCCGGACAGGGCGATGGTCGTCTCAGCGTCAACGAATTGTCCCTGGGCGACCAGCAAGCGGCTGTTGTGACCGTAGATGGTGATCATTCCGTTGTCGTGCTCGATCAGCACCGTGTAACCGTAGCCGGAGCGCAGGCCGCTGTAGACCACAACCCCCGGCGCAACCGTTTTGACGGGCGTTCCCTCGGGGATGGCGATGTCGATGCCATTGTGGTGGCGCCATTTTCCATCGATGGGATCTATGCGCATACCGACGCCGGAGGTTATGGTGCCGCCCACGTTGGGAAGGTGCGGCTCAAAGGTTGCCGGTGACATCACCCGTGGATTGAGCGATGCGCTGACCGTCTTTTCCACTATTTCATTCAAAGAGACATTCCTGACTTTTTCGTTTTTTGCTGTTTTCTTGTTTTTGGAAGGTGACGAGCCATGCTCTTTGATGACGACCTTGGCTTTCCTGTCCTGAGGCGAATCGGTGAACGTCTCAACGCCGTCAATCGTAACGAAGCGGTATATGTCGGCCCGGCAGGTGGTGGGCAGCGTCGAAATGGCTGCGCAGATCACTGCCATCGCAAGGAATTGTATCATGGTCGATGGGGAAAAATTCTGTTTGCGCACAATTGACCTCATTAGTGCTTGTCGTCCGAAGGCATTTCTGTTAAAAAAAAAGTCCTTTTCATTTATACAGCAAGCTTGTGTTTTCTGCAATTCAATCAGCCCTTCCGGGGAATTTTGCAATGCTTCAGTATTTCGACAAAATCGTTAAGGGGACCGAACGCGAAGATTCCCTGGTAATCCTTCAAAATCTGAAGGAATTGGTCGGGGCCAATTTCTCTTTTTTGAACTATTATAAAGAAATTCCGGTGTCCTATGATGCCAGGCTGATCAACGTGGATAACGAAATGGCCGAGTTTGAGGTGCATGACTACCAGGCAAAGGTCATTTCCCTGGAACACAAGGCCCTGATTCGTTCCCATGAAAAGTTTTCCTTCCGCGATGACATGATCGGAGAAGCCTTCTACGTCAACGTCGCCCGGAAAAAGGTCATACTCTGCAACTTCGGCTATGCCAAGATCAGATCGGATATGCGGCGTTTTGTAAGGGTTTTGCTCGACCGGCCGATTGAAGCCGACTTGATCGTTGAAGAGGATATTCTCAAGGGGAGTGTCAAGAATCTCTCCCTTGGCGGTGCATCCATAGATGTCGCGACCAAGGATCAGCTTCTCAGCGGGCTCGACATCGCTATTTTCCTGAAGCTTCCCGATCTTTCCGGCAGCTCGATACACGAGGTCGGGGTTACCGCAACGGTCGTCAAGGTAACAGGGGATGAAGCCCCGTATACTTGCATTCTGGAATTCCACCAGGAAAAGCATTCACAACAGCAGATCTCCTACTATATCAATCAGCGTCAGGTTGAAATAATCAAAGAGCTTAAAGAACAGATATTGTAAGCCAGACTCATCGCTTTGCCTATTTTGTTGGCATATTTTTGCGGCATTGCTGCTTATTTATGCAATAACAAAATGCAGGCGTGCCGTTGCTCGTGTCATGGGTTTGTAACCACTTAAAATTGCGGTAATCTATTGACGGCCATTTTGGCAGAATGTTTGCAACAATTATCCGAATGTTTGCAGCGCGCTTACCGCTTGCAATTTGACCGATAATTCTTATAATCTCTCCTGTCCAATTTCCATGAAAGGAAGGGCCACGGTTTGAAAAAAGTTGAAGCTATAATTAAGCCATTCAAGCTTGATGAGGTTAAGGAAGCCTTGAATGAAATCGGTGTGCAGGGTATTACCGTCAGCGAGGTCAAGGGTTTTGGCCGTCAGAAAGGACATACCGAGCTGTATCGCGGAGCCGAATATGTCGTGGACTTCATCCCAAAGATCAAACTCGAAATCGTCGTATCGGATGTGATTCTTGCAAGAGTTGTCGAAGCCATCGAACAATCCGCCAAAACCGGCCGGATTGGCGACGGCAAGATTTTCGTTACGCCTGTGGAGGCCGTTGTCCGCATCAGGACCGGAGAAACGGGCGATGACGCGATTTAAGGCACCAAAGCGGTTTATTACATATCCCCCCGAAAGGAGAAACTGATGACCCCGAAACAAGTAGTAGATTTTGCCAAGGAAAACGGCGCACTGATGGTTGATTTCAAATTCATGGATTTTGTTGGCATCTGGCAGCATTTTTCCACACCGATCAGCGAGTTCGGCGAGGATA
>Ga0326728_10011152_pt1 | contig 20668 bp, 17 predicted proteins | sample MB3enrmetagenome_FD_207602 | JGI IMG/M metagenome (GOLD analysis project Ga0326728, IMG submission 207602) | Lab enriched peat soil microbial communities from McLean, Ithaca, NY, United States - MB31MN | ecosystem: Environmental > Terrestrial > Soil > Wetlands > Peat | place: USA: New York... | reverse complement strand
GGTCGCCGAGGGGGGAATGGGGGCTGCACGGCCAGTAATCGCGGTCCGGGTCGAGTTTCCCGGTGATTTCCGGCAGCATTTTATCGAAAATTTTAGCATAATCGGCCCAGCTCATCTGACGGTCGTTCCATTCATCACCGACCCAGCCCTGCTCCATTTCGTTATTGCCGCACCAGAGCGCGATGCAAGGATGGTGGCGCAGGCGGCGCACATTATCTTTCGCTTCGGCGCGGACATTATCCATAAAAGATTGGTCGAAAGCAGGATAAGTGGCGCAGGCGAACATGAAATCCTGCCAGACGCAAATGCCGAGTTCGTCGCACAGGTCATAAAAAATATCGTCCTCATAAAAACCGCCGCCCCAGACGCGCAGCATGTTCATGTTGGCGACGGCGGCACATTGAATCAGGTTGGCGTAATCTTCCGGTTTCAAATGCGGGGCAAAAGTATCGGCGGGGATCCAGCAGGCGCCTTTGGCAAAGAACGGGACGCCGTTGACCGCAAACTGGAAGGACTCGCCCCATTTATCCGCCTTGCGCTGGAGATGCAGGTTGCGCAGGCCGATACGCTGCGTGATACTATCCAGAAGGGTGCCTTCTTTGCTGACCAGGTTAATCGCCACCGAATACAGCGGCTGTTGGCCCATGCCGTTCGGCCACCAAAGTTCCGGTTTGGGGATATTCAACTGGATGTTGCCCAGACCTGCTTTGAAAGTGATATTGCCTTTAACTACCGTATTTTGTCCCAGCGCAACGGTCACTGCAGCGCCGGCGGAAGTCACCGTTTCTTTGATTGTCAATACGGTTTTGATGTCCAGGGTGACGCTGCCGTCTTTTAGATGTTTTTGTCCGATAGTGACATCGGCGAATTTCATTCGCTTACCGGCGACAATCCTGACCGGTCGCCAGATGCCGCAGGTTAAAAGACAGGGCCCCCAATCCCAACCGTAGTTACATTGTTCCTTCCGCACCCAGTTGGCCCCTGAAACCCCCTGCGGCGGGTCACGCAGCGGTATTGGGTGCTGCTCCTGCTGCTGTTGGATGTAGGGAATGGTCGAATCGAACTGAATTTCGATAGTATTTGCGCCGGGTTTGAGGATATTTTTCACGTCGAATTCATAGGTCCGGAACATATTGTCCGTGCGGGCGATTTCGGCGGCATTAATCTTGATTGTCGCCAGCGTATCCAGACCTTCGCAACGCAGTAGAACCTGCTCGTTCAGCAGAAATTCTTTGGCAACATTAAACGTCCGCTTGTAAATCCAGTCCGCTTCGCCAATCCACTGCACGCGGTTCTCGTTGTCCTGATAATAAGGGTCGTGGATTTTTCCTGCCGCCAGCAGGTCGGTGTGCACGGTGCCGGGCACGGCGGCGGAGATGACTTCTTTCTTCCCGGCCCGGCGCAAAGTCCATCCGCCGTTGAGGTCAATAATTTGGACGGCAGACGGTTTTCTGGTCGTCGTATTTAAAGTTGGCATGTGTTCTCCTTAAAAAGGGAACTTTTTGTGACCGGTAAAAGCAAATCCCTCTGTGTTGCCTTATCCCTTCTCTCTAACTCTCTCCCACATTAATACTCATGACCTTTGTCCTGAATACCTCCGCGCATTTTGGTGAAATACGCTTCGGGGGGCGAGAGGACTGAGAGGCCGGTTATTTGTAATCCGCCAGATATTGCTGAGAAGCGGCGAAGATTTCGTCAACCATCTTGCGGGTCTCGTCAATCGTCAGCACGGCGCTGGTCAGCGGGTCGAGCAGAATGGCCTGGAAAATTTTATTTTTATCCTTTTGCATAATGCCGCGCACCGCCATTTCGTGGACGTTAACTTCGGTGACGTTGAGTGCGGCCAACTGTGCCGGCAAATCCCCGACATAGCAGGGATGGATGCCTTCTTTGTCCACCAGGCTAGGCACTTCCACGCAGCAGCCCCGCGGCAGATTGGTGATTAAACCGTTGTTTTTAACGTTGCAATTAATACGGATGGGGATGCCGGTTTCCAGCGCGCGGATAATCATCGAACCGTACTCGCCGCTGTGCTGCAGGGGGATTTTCTTATCCGTGGTTGCCAGCTGTTTCATTTCGGCGTCCTGTTCCAGCTTCTCTTTAACCCGGCCTTCGAAGGAGAAATGCTTCGATTCACCGAGCAGGAATTTATCAATGAGCTCGGGCCGCTTCCGGAAGTACGGCGTATACTCCGACATGTGCCGGCTGGATTCGGTATTGAAATAGCCGAAGGCCTTGTAGATTTCGGCGCGGACCACGTCCGGCCCGGCCCAGTGGGCATTATCCGCCGAATAAGTCGCCGGGTCTTTGAATTTTACTTTTAACAAAGGATACATGTCCTGCCCGTGATGCTGCAGTTTCAGGAACCAGGCCATGTGATTGATACCAGCGACCCAGTAAGAAAGTTCGTCGTAGGGAATACTCAAATATTTTGCCAGCTCGGAAGCGGTGCCCTGCACACTGTGGCAGAGGCCGGCATTTTTAATGTTGGTGTAATCGTTGACCGCCCAGCAGATAATGGACATGGGGTTGGTATAATTCAACAGCCAGGCATGGGGGCAGAGTTCCTCCATGTCGCGGCAGATGTCCAGGATGACGGGCACATGACGCGCGCCGTAGAAAACGCCGCCGACGCCGGTGGTGTCACCGACCGCCTGGTTCACGCCGTATTTCCGCGGCAGTTCCCGATCCGGCCAGGTGGCTTTCGAGCCGCCGACCTGAATAGTGACGAAAACGTAGTCCGCGCCTTCCAGTGCTTCACGGCGGCGGGTGGTGGACTGGATTTTAGTTTTAAAGTCGTTCTGCTGCACCAGTTTATTGGCGAAACCGGTAATCAGATCCAGCGGTTCCTGCGAAACGTCCATTAGCGATATCGTGCCGTCCCGGAGCTCGGGATAGGTCAGGATATCGGTAATGAGGTGCCGTGAAAAAACGTGACTGCCCGCACCGATTAAAACAATCTTGGCCATGTGTAATCTCCTTAATGACTTAATTAATCTACCGGAATTTATGCCTCGATATACGATTATAATCCGAAGAATGTCACAAAGTCGAATGCGTTTGAAGTTATCATCATGAAGTAATAGAATATTAGCACTCGGGATAATATCGCTGCTGAAAAAAGGGGGTTATTGCCATGGAAATTAAGTACATCACTAAAACCGGGCTGGATTTGACCAAAAGGTCGCTGGACCGGACGCTGGACGGACTGACCGCCGAGGAAATCAAGTGGCAGCCGAAAAATGATGCCAACTCCATCGGGCTGATTCTTTTCCATATCATCCGCACCGAGGATTCGATGGTGCACCGCATCCAGGGGACGCCGCAAATCTGGGAAACCGCCAAGTGGTACCAGAAAATGAACAAGGCCGTTGACGACGGCGGCGCCCATTACACCGCCGAACAGGTCCATAATTTCGCCGTGCCGGATATGAAAGATTTGACGGCTTATGCCGCCGCCGTGCGGAAAAACACTATGGAATATATTGATAGTTTAAAGCCGGAAGATTTCGACCGGAAAGTAGAAATGCCGCCGCGTCCGCCGCAAATGGGGCCGGACGGGAAAACCCTGCCGCCGATGAAGCCGCCTTTCGAACAGGTTGTCGGCGCGATGTTATTCTACTCCGTGCTGCATATCGACCAGCATGTCGGCGAAATTTCCTACCTCCGCGGCCTGAAACGGGGCATGGATAAATAAAAAATTTTTAACTTGATAGTTTGTGTGAGGGATTCGTCTCTAGCAAGGCTTGTGTGAGAGGGGCGTAGCCCCTCTTAGTAACCTCCTCCCTCGCCATTTGTGGAGACTGAGCCAGAGGGTGAGGTTTTTAGTGGAACTAAGCGGGTTCTATTTTCGAGAAAATATCAGTTTGACCTCATCGCAAAATCTAAAACCTGGAAATAAATGATGGAAGATAAAAAAACATTGATGGTCGTCGCCGCCCACCCGGACGACCCGGAATTCGGTGCGGGCGGCACGGTTGCCAAATATGTCCGCGAAGGCTGGCGGGCGGTCTATGTTATCTGCACCAACGGCGATAAAGGCACACCGGACCCAGAGATGACTTCGGAACGGCTGGCGGTAATCCGGGAGCAGGAACAGAAGAACGCGGCCAAAGTTATCGGCGTCAGCGATGTGATCTTTCTGGGACATCCCGACGGCTGGCTAGTGGACGGCCCGGAATTCCGCGGCGAGCTGGTACGTCTGATTAGAAAATACCGCCCGGAGTTGGTGATTACCCACGACCCCACGCGTAAATACATGGGGCACCACGACCACCGCATCACGGGACAGGTCTGCATGGACGCAGTTTTTCCCTACGCTCGCGACCATCTATTTTACCCGGAACATAAAGACGAGGGCTTGACGCCGTTCAAGGTCGGGGAAATGTACCTGACCGGGGCGGAAGAACCGAACAAATTTGTGGAAATTACCGGGACTTTCGATTTGAAAATGAAAGCCATCGCCTGCCATGTCAGCCAGGTGGGGAACCACGCCGGCGACTGGGAGAGCTGGGTTAAAACCCGGCGGGTGCAGATGGAGGCGATGAGTAAAGAACGCGGCATGCCATTGTCCGAAGCTTTCCATAGAATTGAAATCAGGCGGTAGCTGAGTGAATACATTCATTTTTATACGTCAGATAACAGGTATTAGTACTTTAAATGAAACAAAAAGAAAGTGATGTGACCGAGGTTACCCGTAACACCTACGATGCCATAGCTGCAGGTTACTCTCAGAAAATTAAGGATTTAGTAGAGGACAGCTGGATCGGCAAATATGAACGGGCTTTACTGGATAAATTTATCGGCTTAATCCCGGCAGCAGAAGAAGATAAACTCAAGGTTCTGGATATTGGCTGCGGTTACGGTAAAGACACTTTTTATCTGTCGCGGCAAAAGGGAATTACAGCAGTCGGACTGGATTATTCACAGGGAATGCTGGCCGAAGCGCAAGAAGCTTTTCCCGGGATTGATTTCGTGCAGATGGACATGCGGAGCCTGCTTTTCCCCGGTAATTCTTTTGGGGGAGTCTGGGCTAACGGCTGTATTTACCATATCCCGAAAAAAGACATCAAACTTGTCCTGGCGGAAGTGCGGCGCGTTCTGAAGTCCTCGGGAGTTTTCTTATTCAATTTTAAGCTGGGTAACGTCGAAAAAATGGAACAAAATCCAAAATCGTACGGCGGCAAACCACGCTTCTATTCATATTACGAGACGGAAGAAATGAAGGTATTGATTACGGAATCCGGTTTGCGGATGATTGAGTCCGTGCCGTATCCCGAGGAAATCTTCGGAGAGAAAATTACACATATCTGGGCGTTAAAACAATAAAGCATATCGCTATGAAAAAGAGAGGAGACCTTTTTAAAAGGTCTCCTCTCCGGTTTTTATCAAGGTGAATTGTTGAACTTAGGATATCATTTTCTTTAGTCCTAGGCTGGCGAGCACCAGGAATAAAATGGTAGTGACCACGATTACCGCGAAATCCAGCGGCAGGGAATGCAGATTGCCCGTCGCCAGCATATCGCGCATCGCGTCTACCGAATAGGTCAGCGGATTGACGTAGGCGAGAGGGCGGATCCAGGATGGCATAATTGATATCGGATAAATGGCGCTGCTGGCGAAGAACAGCGGCATGGTCATGACCTGGCCGAAGCCCATCATGCGCTCCCGGGTTTTAACCAGTGAGGCGATGGCCATACTGACGCAAGAGAAACACATACTGACCAGGATAATGACGACGAAGACTCCCAGAATCCCCAGGGGATTCATGATGAGATGGACCTGTAAAATCAGGGCCAGGATGAGCACTGCCACTGCCTGGAAGATGCCGCGGACGCCGGCGGAAAGCGCCTTACCCAGGATAATCGAGGAACGGGAGGCCGGAGTGGAAAGCAATTTATTCAGCAGGCCGAGGTCGCGTTCCCAGACGACGTTAATGCCGAAAAAGATCGCCACAAACAAAGCGGATTGTGCCAGCACGCCCGGGGTCATGAACTGCAGGTAAGTGAGGCCTGCCGGGATGTTGGCGCTCATGGCGTTAAGTTTGCTCATTGCTAGACCGTAAATCGCCAGCCACAGTGCGGGCTGCACCATTCTCACCCAGATTTGGGTCTGGTCGTGGCGGATTTTACGTATTTCCAGCTCGGCGATGATAAAGGCATTGGCAAAATATTTTTTAACGGCATTCAAAGCGTTCATTAACTTCTCCTCTTAAAGGCGCGGCGGGCGCGGCGTGTTTCGGCAAAGGTATCGCCTTCTTCGATGCGGGCGCCGGTATATTTCAGGAAAACATCGTCCAGCGTCGGTTTTTTCAATGAGACCGATTCTACCAGTACGCCTTTGGCTTTCAGGCCTTCCAGCAGATGCGGGATGAGCGTCTCGCCGTTATTGACAATTAAATCGCAGTGACCGTCCGGCGAATTGGTAATGTTGGTTATAGTGGAGTACCCGAGCGCTTTCACCTGCTGGATGCAATTCGGGTTGCTGGAATTGATGGTGATGATATCGCCGCCGACGGCGGCTTTCAACTCGGCCGGCTTTCCCAGCGTGGCCAGATGTCCCCGGTTCATAATGCCGATACGGTCGCAGAGTTCATCCGCTTCGCCCATATCGTGGGTCGTCATCATAATGGTGGTGTTATATTCGTCGCGCAGTTTCTTTATCAGACCCCATATGATGCGTCGCGCATTCGGGTCGAGCCCGATGCTCGGTTCGTCCAAGAAAAGCACCTTCGGCCGGTTGACCAGCGCCTGGGCGATTTCCAGACGCCGCATCATCCCGCCCGAAAAAGTATTCACCATGTCATTTTCCCGGTCGGTCAGCTCCAGGAAATTCAACACGTCATGTATCCGCTGCTTCCTTTCGCTGGGGGGCATGCCGTACAGTTTGGCGGAAATCAGCACGTTTTCGTAAGATGTCAGGTCGCCGTCTGCGGAGACATCCTGCGGCACATAGCCGCACATCCGGCGCACATCTTCACTGTTTTTTGCGGTGTTGATGTTATAAATCAGCGTTTCTCCGGACGTGGGCGGAATGAGCGTTAACAGGACGCGGATGGTGGTGGTTTTACCCGCGCCGTTGGGCCCGAGCAGACCGAAAATTTCCCCTTTATCCACCGAGAATGAGACGTCGTCCACTGCCCTGACTTTGGGGTATTGCTTGACCAGGTTCCGGACAACGATGGCTTTTTCTTCCATGAGTTGCCTCCATTGCACAAATATAGTATTTTCTGCTAAGATGTGGTACCTGTATTATATCTAATATAAGTCTATTGAATATAGACTAAATTGTCAATGTTACATTCACTAATAAGGCGGTGCTGAAATGGTGAAAAAAGAAATGATTGGAGAACTGGTGGAACTGCAAAGACGGATTGACCGCGACCGACGCCAATACGAACTGGACGCCTGGATGCGGCTGCATCTGGGCATCGGGCAGCTGAAGACACTGTTTTTCATCAGTAACCGCGGCGCAACCACGACCGGCAAACTGGCGACCGCACTGAAAGTTACGCCCACCAATGTAACCGGTATTATTGACAGATTATTAGAAAAAAATCTGATTACCCGAACCGGCGACCCCGATGACCGGCGCGTGCTGCTGTTGCGCACCACCCCGCAGGGTGATGAGCTGGTAGCTGAATTACGCCAGAAGCGCCGGGAACGGATGATCGAGTTATTTACCCGCCTCAGTGATGAAGAGGCTGCCATTGTGGCGCAGGGGCTGAAAATCATGGTCAAAGCCATTGATGCCAAACCGGATGAAGCGGCAAAATAAGCCATCTAATCACCAGTTTATTTTAATCAGGAATTCGCCGGAAGTAATTGTTGAGCTGGAATAAACGTTGAAAAATTTAGAGCCCATGCGTAAACCGGCGGGTGTCATCTTTGATTTCGGCGATACGGTAATGGGCGGGCCATTTGATCCTCTAGCGGGCGACGTCAAATTACTCGAGTTTGCCACTAGCGTTCCGCATCCCGCTGCCCGGGAGATTCAACTCATTGCCGATGAGATAAACCGCGAAATAGACCGCATCCGGATCGAGTCCATGGTTGAATTCAGCTGCCAGAGTTTCCAGCGGTTATTATATGATAAGCTGGGCATATTTTTCAGTATCAGCTTTGAAGAAATGGAAAAGGAATTCTGGCGGGCGGCTACGTTTTATAAACCTTTGGATGGCATACGCGAAGTCCTGGATATATTGGCCGTCAATGATATCAAAGCGGGCATCCTCAGCAATACTTCTTTTTCGGGGGCGGTGCTGGAGGAAGACCTGGCCAAACACGACCTGGCGCACCGGTTTTCATTCGTAATTTCGAGCGCCGATTACGGTTTCCGGAAGCCCAGCTGGCGTATTTTTGATGTGGCCGTGAAAAAAATGGCGCTGCCGCCCGAAGATATCTGGTTCGCCGGCGACATGTTGGATTATGATATCGCGGGGGCAATCAGCGCCGGTCTATTTCCGGTCTGGTATAACGCGAAAAACATGCCCGGCCGCGATGGGCTTGACTGCTGCGAAATCGAACACTGGCTGGAATTACGCGATAAAATTGAAACGTTATGCCGGAATCATTAGCAGCGTCTTAGTTGAACTTCCCGGCTAAACGGCCTGAGTTACGAAATCCCGAGCCGTTTGAGGGAGATGGTTTCATTTTTCAACAATCACGGACACTCCGTCCGGAATAACCGTAATTTCCGCTTGCTGCCCCATCTTTTCCCGTGCCATTTTTAAGGCCGCGGCTATGTCCGGCGCCTGCCGCATGTGCATCGCGCGGACAACTTCCGGATTGCAGAAGTTCGAGACTAAAATGACGGTGCATTTGGTGAGCACGCGGGCCAGAATTTGCGCTTCCCACTGGTCGGGCAAAGTATCATTTTGGGTAATACTGGAAATTTTGGTTGTGACTTCCTGAGGCGATTTGGCTTCGGCGAACCAGCGGTAGAAAGCCTCGCCGCCGTGGCCATCTTCGCAGGCGGCCACCATGATGATGACGCCGCCTTCACGCACACAGGTTTCAGCCGAGGTCATGCCCTTAACTGCCTGATAGATATTCTGGTCTAAAGGATAGCCGCCGTTGGAGGTAATCACGATATCCGCCATTTGCCGCCTGACGATTGCGCGGCGGCTGACAAAATCACAACCGAGCCGGTGAGCTTTATCGGGGTGGCCGGCAAAAGCGCGGATAATTTTTTTATCGGCGTCGAGGGCCACGTTGAGGATGAAGGACAGCCCGACGGTTTCCGAGGCAAAAAGCATATCCCGGTGTATCGGGTTCTCCTTCAAGTTGCCGGTGCGGGCGTTCTCACTGGCGATAAAGGCGGCGCAATGGTTGGCCAGCACGGTGGCGGTGCCGGCAATGCCGGGCAAAATGCTCTTGCGCCCGCCGGAAAAACCGGCAAAAAAGTGCGGTTCGATGAACCCTTCGGCAACGATTAAATCCGCCCAGTTCACCAAGTCGTTCAGCCACAACTCGCCGCCGGAAGGCAAAAAGCCTTTGAAAACGAGGTGCTTGCTATCGCGGGAATCATGCACGATAATGTCTTCTTTATCACACAGTTTCTTACCGAATCTGGCGATTAATTCCTCCGGTCGGGTCAGGCGGTGGAAACCGGTGGCGACTAGGATTTTCACCTGCACATCCGGATTTTTACTTCTCAATTCTGCCAGTAAAATGGGTAAAGTAATCTTGCTCGGCAGCGGCCGGGTATGGTCGCTGGTAATCACCAGCACATGTTTTGCTTTCGCGGCTAAATTCGCCAGCCGGGCAGACGCAACCGGCTCGGCCACCGCCTGCCTCACGATTTCCTCTTCCGCTTTTTTCGCGGCGGCTTGGGATTCCGGTTCCAGGACGGCCTTCAGATGCTCCGGTTCGATTTCCAACTTGATTATTTCACGCCCGTAAGGGATTTTGATTACTGCCATTTGCTGCCTCTTACTTAATTAAAACATAACCGGCGGCTCAATAATAAATTTGCAGGTTAAATCTTTTTCAGTGACGCCGCCCTGGCCGCGGATTCGATGACAATTGCGGCCAGTGCCGCCCCGTAATCCAGGTCGATATTCTGCATCGTGTCTTTGGTATCGTGGTAGCCGCTGCGTTTGATATCGTAGTTTTCCATGAAAAGCACCACCGGCACGCCGCAGTCGGAAAAGATTTGGCCATCAGTATTGAAGAGGGTGCTGCGCGGGTCGGCGGGGAGACGCACTTCACCTTTCAGTTTCAGAAATTCCGCCGTCGCAGGGATTTTGTCGCTCGTGGAGCGTTGACCGCGGCCCCGGCCGCGCCGTCCCGGGCGCTTGTTCCTTTTCTCCGAACCGTCATTCCACAATTCATTGGCGGAATGTGCCTGAAACGCCAGCTGCAATGAAGCCGGGCCTTTTCCGGGGGAAATCTGGAAGATATCCGGCTCGCTTTCGCGGTTGTGCCCGATCATATCCATCAGAAAAATACCCTTAATGCGCACGCCGGATAATTCCATTGTCTGTCCGCCGGTTAATTTCATTTGCAGGAATTTTTCGATTAAAGCCTGCGTCAGATGACGGGCCCCCATGCAGTCCGATGGAAATTCTTCGCCGGTCAAATGAACCAGCCAGACATCACGTTCCAGCTTGCCTTCTTTAGCGAGTTTTAAAAATATCGGGGCGGCCTGCAATAAAGTCGCGGTCGCCGAGCAGTTGTCGTCCGCGCCGTGGGCGGCTAATCTGGCGCCCATGCCCCCCAAAGATTTTTCGTACATGTCTTCCATGTAGGCCGTGTCGTAATGGTCGGAGATGATGAGCGCTTCTTTACGGTTCCGGCCGGGAATCATCACCAGCAGGTCGCGTTCGTGGGTGTGGCCTTCCTGGTTGTTTTTCCAGCCGCCGAAATCCGAAAAATCGAAATCCGTATTCCAATGGAACGGCAGCTCGCCGCAGACGGCTTTGCCTTCCATACCCGCGTCTATAATTGCCTGCTGATGCCGGTTTAGCAGATAGTTGCCCAGTTTTTCCAGGTCGCGGCGATGGTGCGTCAGGTAGCTTTGCGTCACCGGGTCATGGACGCAATCGGCATTATCTTTATTCAGATACACGCCGCTGGATAAACTGTGAATATCGTGCCACCAGGCTTTTTCAAAGGCCCGCGCGGCGGTCTGCCCGAAAGTCAGCGGTTTTTCTTTTTGTATCTCCGGCCCGGCGCTATACGAGATGCAGCTCTCCAGTTTAGCGCAAAGGTTTTTGACTTCTGCTGTATTTTGTGCTTTTTCCGGCAGGACGGCCAGCCACGATTTTAGTGTTTCGTGCTCCTGCAAATGCAGCATCTGCCGGGCAAAGCTCTCCGGCAGGCATTGTTGTGGCCAGATTCTGGCGGTATCCAGCACGCGTAAAATGTTCAGCGTCGTTTGATGGGTGTAATGTTCTTCAAGGCGGGCGAAGTTTTGCAGCGCTGCCAGGTAGGCCTCCCGCCGCAGCAATCGGGGCCACAACTCTATCGGCTGCGCGATATCGGATTTATTCACCGCATAAAAGGTCAGATAGCCGACCGGTCCGTCGGTCATTATTTTAGCTTCACCGACGGCTGCGTCCCAATAAGCGGTCAGCGGACGCTGCCAGTAAATTTCGTGCAATCCGACACGCATCGGCGGGAACTGGAAGCGGTAATGGAATGTCCCGCCCTCCGACACGCTCGCGGCGGCGTGCTCCAATTCTGCCCGGGACGCATGTGGGCCGTCCAGCAGCAGATGAAAATCGCTGGTCCAGAGCTGACAGTTTTTGGCCATCGGCTTGCCGTACAATCCCATCGCGTCGAGTTTGGTGCTGAAAAGCACGTTGGCCACTTTATCTTCAATAGCGCTCATAATTATTTCGTTTTCGTAGCGGTGGGTGCGGTCCCACCGGCTGGTACGTTTGTAGGTATTGAGTAGTTGCTTTTCTTCAATTTCAGACAACTTTAAATTCCGGCCCGGTTCATGGAAACTGCCGGACTGGGGCACGCGGATGCCGTGAGTCCCACCGTGCCGCGCCGCCAGACGCTGCAGCGGCAGCTGCATAGCCGGCGGCATTTCTTTTTGCAGGCTGATAAAACCCGGCATGCCCCAGAAAACCAGGCTGCCGGGGAAAGGTAAAATATTGAGTTGTCCGGTCAGATAACGTTCCTTGATTGCCGCGGGCAACAGGCCGAACGTCCGGAAGGTCAGTAAATAACGGACATCATCAGCGGGTGTATTTTCGTCGTAAAGAAAAGGCTTAATACATGACGGCAGCGGCATGTCCGTCTGGTTAGAGGTTTCGGCGGGTAAAAAGCGGAAGCCGGTGCGCGGCAAATCGGAAATATTCCGGCAGTTTTCCTGATAAACCGCGGAGAGTAATTTACAGAGAAAAGCCAGCGCTTCCTGTTCCGGGATTTCCTGCGTGGGAGAGGAAAAGAAGCTTTTCCAGAAAGCCGTTTCTGGTCCCTGTTCGCTGCTGCCGAAAAAAGTCCAGCGCACCCGCCCTTTATCGTCCTGGGTTTTGGAGAGCGCCAAAGGGAGAAAAACAATATAACGTTCGTGCGGCAACTTTCCGGCCTGCGCGGCCAGTTCCGGCGGCCAGTACGGATTATTGAGCAGGTTACGCCCCATCTGGCCGGAGATGTTGTAGGCCGGTTTCCCTTCACCGAATTCTACGATTTGCTTTAGTATTTCGTTACCCAGGTTCGCCAAACCGGGTTTTAATTGCAGTTCTTCTTCGATTTCAGAGACATACCAGCCGAACGGGTCATTTTGCACATAGTGTTCGGTATCAAATTCACCGTAAGGACTGCGCCCGAAGCGCGGCGGCGGCATGAATTCGGAATAAGCCGGTAACGGAAACCGGTTTTTTCCTGTGAACCAGGGATAGCCCTGCAGCAGTTTTTCCCAGCCGGCCGAATTTACACCGCTCACGTCACCAAATCTCCTCGATGATAAAACTTACTAGATTCTACCAAGAGAACGGAGCGGCGTCAAAGATATACCTTTAACAATCACAGGAAGATTTAATACCGGATTTTAAACTGAGGTCTCCGGCGGTTCCGGATTCCAGCAGGCGACAATGCGGTTATCGGCAGTAGTTTGCAATAGCGGTTCGTCGATTTTACAGATGTTCAGCGCCCGGTCGCAGCGGGGATGGAAACGGCAGCCCGGCGGCGGATTGGACGGGCTCGGCACTTCGCCGCGCAAGACAATTCTCCCTCTCACCCGGGTAGGGTCGGGAATGGGGGTGGACCCCACCAGCGCCAGGGTATAGGGGTGCTTGGGATAATGGAAAATTTCTTCCGGGCTCCCGATTTCCACGATTTTCCCCAGATACATTACCACGATGCGGCTGCAGACGCTCTCCGCTACCGCCAGGTCATGGGTGATATACAAATAAGTCAGGTTTTGTTCTTTAATCAGTTTTTTCAACAGCAGTAAAATTTGTGCCTGCACCGAGACATCCAGCGATGAGGTCGGTTCATCGAAGACGATAAACTCCGGATTCAGGGTCAGCGCCCGGGCGATGGCGATGCGCTGTCTTTGTCCGCCACTGAACTGGTGGGGGTAGCGGTACAATTGTTTTTCCGTCAGCCCGACCATGTCCATGATTTCAATCACTCTTTTTAGGGCATGTTTGCCATCCATCATTTTGTTCACGATGATAGGTTCCAGCAGCGTATCTTTGATTCTCATCCGGGGGTCCAGGGAGGTGAATGGGTCCTGGTAAACCAGCTGCATCTTGCGGCGCAGCGTCGTGAGCCTGTTTCCGGAATAAGTTGTCAGGTCGTAACGGTTGGTTAATGCGGTCAGCTCTTTGTCACGGCTATTCTTCGCTTCCAGCGCGGTGATTTGCGCCACTACTTCCGGCGGTGTTTCCAGAAAAATGTGGCCGGATGTCGAATGAACCAAACGCAGGATGGTTTTTCCGAGCGTGGTTTTGCCGCAGCCAGATTCGCCCACCAGCCCCAGCCACTGGCCCTTTTCAATTTGCAGGTTGACGCCGTCAACCGCTCTCACTGCCCCGACAACTTTGTGGAATAACCCTTTGGTAATCGGGAATAAAGTTTTCAAGTCCCTGGTTTCAATGAGCAGTTCCACTTTGTTCTCCTTGGAATAGATGGCAGGCGACATAGTGACCGGGGGCGACTTCCGTCAATTTGGGACAAATTTGCGAACAGATGTCCATGGCCTGGCCGCAGCGGGGATGGAAACGGCAGCCGGAGGGCAGTGCCAGCGCATCCGGCACCGAGCCCCCGATGGCGCGCGGTTCTTCCCCGGGTTTGGGCACGGCGGCCATCAGCACTTGAGTATAAGGATGCATCGGGTTTTTAAAAATATCCACCACGCCGGCAACTTCATAAATATTGCCGGCATACATCACGGCTACCCGGTCGCATATTTCCGCGGCCACGCCCAGGTTGTGGGTAATATAGAGCAACGAGGACTTGAATTCCAGCTTGAGTTTCTTAAGTAATTCGACTATCTGGACCTGAATCGTCACGTCCAGTGAAGTCGTCGGTTCGTCGGCGATAATTAACTTCGAATTGTTGCACAATGCCATGGCAATGACGACCCGCTGCTTCATGCCACCGCTTAATTCGTGGGGATAGTGTTTCATGATTCTGGCCGCATCCGGGATTTCCACTTCGCGCATCATGGCGATGGCGATTTTATCGGCTTCAGCCCGTAATCCTTTCAGTGTTCTTCGCGCCAGCGGCGTCCGTTCGATGAACCTTACCAGGCGGCTCTTCGGGTTGGTCTTCAATATCCGAAGCACTTGTCTGGTGGTGACGAGGCCCGGTTTAAAAAATCCGGCTGTTTTTACATCCGCCAACCGGCGGTCGAGCGTGTCAACGGCCAATCCGGCAATTTCGCGGCGCCGGTGCAGCATAATCCCTTCTGTCAACTGGTCGCCGATGGTAAAAACTGGGTTCAGCGCCGAACCGGGTTCCTGAAAGACCATCGCGATCTGGCTGCCGCGCACGTCCTGCATTTCCGGTTCGCTGATTTTTAACAGGTCTACCAGCCCGTTCCCGTGAACGTCAAAAAAAATTTCGCCGGCTTCGATTTTACCCGGCGGCATGATCAGGCGTAATATCGAAAGCCCGGTCACGGTTTTACCGCTGCCGGTTTCTCCCACCAGCCCCAGCGTTTCTTCCTGGAAAATAGTCAGGTTGACGCCGTCCAGCGCCTGCACCACACCCTCGTAGGTGTGGAACCGGACGTTCAAATTATTGATTCTGACTAATTCTGCCAAATTTTATCTCCTCGACAGTCTCGGGTCAAGGATATCCCGGAAGGCATCGCCAATCAGGTTCCAGCCGAGGACGAAAAAGAAAATAAAAATACCGGGGATGGCTACCGTGTACCAGTAGGCGAACGGATTATGGACTGTGCCTACGATCCAGTTGCGCGAGAAGCTGATCATCTGTCCCCAGTCGGCATAGCCTGTGGGTACCCCTAGACCCAGGAAGCTGAGGGCGGCGGCGGACAGCACTACCGCCCCGATGTCCAGTGACGCCATAATTAGCACCGGATATATTGAATTGGGTAAGACATGCCGCAGGATTATCCGCAGATGTGAAGAGCCGACACCACGGGCCGCCTTCACAAAGTCCTCTTCCCTGACCGAGAGGATGTCACCTCTTACCAACCTGGCATAGGGCGGCCAGGACACGGTAATCAGCGCGATCATTATCGTTTTAATACTCGGGCCGAGCGCGATGGTGACCGCCATGGCCAAAATCAGCGATGGGAAGGCCATGAAGATGTCCGTAATACGCATGATGATTTCGTCAATGGCGCCGCCAAAATAACCGGAAATGCTGCCCAACGTCAACCCGATAATTAATATCGAGGCGATGACCGTGAGCCCGATGACAAAAGCAGTGCGGGTACCCCAGATGACCCCGTAGAAAATATCATATTGTCCTTCAGTCGTACCGAATGGATGCGCGGCGTCGGGCGGCTTCGGGACGGTGGTATAGCCGGCCCGGGGTATCATGTAGGCGTTGAATTGCCCCTTGGGAGTCGGCGCAATCAGCGGCGCAAAAATGGCGATAATAATAAAGATGAAAATAACGGCGAATCCGACGAAGGACAGCGGATTCTTTTTCAAATTATGCAGGAAAAATTTTAAACCCGTCATTGTTCGCTCGCCCCCAGTCTTACCCGCGGATCCAGGCGGACATAAAGCAGGTCAACCACTAGGTTCGTGATGACGAAAAGTACGGCGCTGAATAAAGCAAAGGCTAGGAGGGAGGGAATATCGAGATTGACCGCCGCTTCCCAGGCCCACCAGCCCAGACCTTTAAAATCAAATATACTTTCAGTAATAACCACGCCGTTAACAATAGAAGCAAAAAGGTAACCGGAGATGGTTAAAATCGGAATCATCGCATTTCGTCGGGCATGTTTGTTGATGACGTCGCTTTCCGGCAGCCCTTTGGCCCGGGCGGTTAAAACATACCCTTTGCCCAGCGTCTCCAGCATGCTGGAACGCATCAGGCGCATGATGAAAGCCGTGTTAATTACGGTGAGAGTAATTACGGGCAAGACAAGGTGTCTTAGTGCATCGAGGGTGACATCCCATTTCCAGTTCAGGATACCATCAATAGTATTCATCCCGGTATATCTGATAAACGATGATGAATGGATGACGGCGTCCATGGCGTTGCCTAAACGTTCCGGCGGCAGAAATCCGGAAAAGAAGCCGTAAAACACCATTAACAGCAGCAAACCTAACCAGAAGGTAGGTAAAGACCAGCCGACAATCGCTGCGATTCTGGTGATGTGGTCTATCAGCTTATCTTTATTCGCGGCGGCTTTAGTGCCCAGAAAGATACCGGTGAAAATAATCAGCGGGGTGGCGAATATCGCCAGTTCCAGCGTTGCCGGGAGAAATGAGGCGAAAGCCTTGGTTACCGGCATACCGACCACTGTTGACCAGCCTAGGTTACCGTGAAATATCTGTAGCAGCCAGGTCCAATACTGTTTCCAGATGGGCTGATTGAGACCGTATTTGGCGATGATTAAATCCAGGTTTCGCATTTGCTGGGGGCTGTGGATGTAAAGCATCGCCCGCTGCGCCGGCGAAAAAAATTGCAGCAGCATAAAAATGAGGAATGTCACCCCGATTAACACCGGGATCAGCAATAATAGTCGGCGGATCAGGTAAGTGCGAAACTCCATAGGACCCTTTCCGGTTCTCCTTAATCAATATCCTGCGGTAGTATAAATTATATTGGTAGCCGGAGCCCTTCACTACGAAGGACTCCGGCTTTTTTACTCGCATTTGATTTGCGAATTTAAGCATTGTGGAGAACGTTAATTGCCCTTACTGAGGTAATAAGGGTCACAGCCACAGGGCGACACCTCAGCCGGATTGTAGAAGTAACCCTTTATCCAGCTCCTCATGTAAACGTTTATCGTAGGTTGTACAATCATCACGCCCGGGCAATCATTGTAGTACTGGGTACTCAACTGGTCGTAATCGGCTTGCCTTTTCGCAGTGTTAGTCTCAACCGCAGCCGCGTTAATCAGTGCGTCGGTGGCGGCGTTGCCGTAACCCTGGGCCTGGGAGTAGGCGCCGGTTGTGGACATAAAGGGTTCGATAAAATCACTGGCGTCGCTGTAGTCCGCCAGCCAGCCCACCACGAAAACGGGCAAAAGTTGGGCATCCCAATTGGCTGAATAACTACTCCACTGCTGGGCGGCCGAAGTAACATGGAATTTAGGATTAAGCGCGTTGATATCGGCGGCCAGGATATCGCAGGCAGTCTGACGGGTGGTATTGCCGCTGTTATAGGCCAGTGTCATCGTAAATCCATTGGCCCAGACCTGCCCTCCCCAGGCCGCCTGGAAATACTGAATGGCTTTTGCCGTGTCATAGGTATACTTGGGGATATTGGGATTGTAATCCGTTAGTCCGGAAATAATCGGACCGTCAGGTTGAACACCATTCCCTGACTCTACCTGAGTGATGAAAGTATTATAGTCGAAACTGTAAGCAAAAGCCTTGCGGACATTAATATCGGTGAAGAAGTCAGTCGGTATCCCCCCGCCGTCCAGTTTGCCATCACCGATAAATGTGCTGTTGGGGGAAATATCGTAGGTAAAGAAAAAGCCTTCAGTCTCTTCCGTCGGTAAGTCCGTATAGGCGGTGATGCCGCTGACTCCAGCCAATTCACTATATTGTTGAACAGCGACATTGACATAGTCCGCATCCCCGGCTTCAAGTGCGAGTTTCCGGTCGGTCCACTCTGAAACATCCTTGGCCACGATGCTGGTGAAACTGGCTTTCGGGCCCCAGTAGTTATCGTTTCTGGTGAACGCAATTTCGGAACCCTGGGTCCAGTAATTCAGTGTAAACGGCCCGGTCCCCATCATTTTCTCGTGCAGCGGCCAGGCATCCGCGGCAGGATTATTTAATTTCTTGTAGGAAGCGTCGGTTCCGTCCCAGTCGCCCTGGGCGATGCACCAGGCTTCATCCACGATCGAACTTTCCCCGCTAGCCAGAATTTGCAGGAATGGCGGGAACGGAGCAGCCAGTTTGAACTGCACATAATCGCCATCAACGGTAATGGCGCTGGTAAGTTGCGACAGCGGCATCAAATTCCCGTTGGCATCGCGCGAGCTGTTAACGCCGAATAAGGGGAAGAATATCAGCCATTGTGGGCCGCCGGAATAGTCCTGCACCATGCCGCGTTCAAATGAGTATTTGACATCGGCAGGAGTCAGAAGGTCGCCGTTAGAGAATTTAACCCCTGTACGGATGTGGAAACGGTAGGTCATACCGTCTGCGGACACCGTCCAGCTGTCGGCCAGACTCGGGTCAAACTGTGTGGTACTGTCTTTGTGGTAGACGACCAGCGTATTGTAGACCAGTTCGATATAGGAATCGCTGGTGGTATCGTAAGCTGCCGCCGGATCGAGCGTTTGCGGGTCGCCGATAACTTCCTCGATAAAAGTATCGGGGTTTTTAACCGTTTCGGTAGTGTTGGTGGATGTTGCCGCCGTTGTGGTGGACGAACTCTTGCAAGCGCTGGCCATGAGCAGCGAGCCGACCATCAGCACGGTCAGAAGATAGGTAAATACTGTTTTTCCTTTCATAAACCCTCCTTATTATTTTCTCTGTATTTAAATTTCCAGACGAAATTACAAATTAAGTGGAGGTGTTGTTGAGACTATGTCTGTGAAAACAGATACTAGTTGGCAGCCGGAGCTGCGGGGCCTCCCTGGAGATAATATTTGTTTTTAACAATATTCCAATGTTAAAAACTTGTCAAGTACACAATTAAAAATAAACATAAAACATTTGCTGTGAAATATCATAAGGATTCTTTGGCTAATATCTTTCTGGCGTTTCCCGACGGCAAGTGATAAACTGGCTTTAAGATATTGGAGATTTTGAATGTCGCTTTTTATTACATTCGAAGGTGGGGAGGGCAGCGGGAAAAGCCTGCAAACCCGGGCGCTCTACCGTAAACTTAACCGGTTGGCAATCCCCGCCGTTTTAATCCACGAACCGGGCAGTACTGTTCTCGGCGATAAATTGACCCGTTTACTGAAATGGGCACGAGGCACCAGTATCTCCCCGATGACCGAACTGATGCTTTTCAATGCCTCCCGCGCCCAGTTGCTTTCGGAAGTAGTCAGCCCCGCCTTAAAAACGGGCAAGATTGTGATTTGCGACCGCTATACCGATTCCACGATTGTCTATCAGGGATATGGCCGCCTCATTGATATCGAAACAATCCGCAAGGTTAACAGCTTGGCTACCGGTAATTTGAAACCGGATTTAACGGTGCTGCTGGACATCTCGCCGGAAGCCGGTTTTGCCCGTAAAACGGGGCAGGAACCGGACCGTTTTGAGAAAGAAGACCGGGCCTTTCACCGCCGGGTGCGGGCCGGTTATCTGAAATTAGCTGAAGAAGAACCCCGAAGGTGGCTGGTCGTTGACGCCGCTTTGCCCAAAGAAAAGATAAAGCAGATGATATGGCAAAAAGTAAGCTGCCTGATAGAAAAATAAAAACACCGAAAGCGTCAGTTTTCGGTCCCCCCACTTTTGACGAAGAGAATGCCGCCCGGCAAATGGGTTATCTGCGCATCGCCGGCACCGATGAAGTGGGGCGCGGCCCGCTGGCCGGTCCCGTCGTGGCGGCTGCCGTCATCCTGCCGTTCGATTTCGAAGCCGATTGGAAGCCGCTCGTTAACGACAGTAAACAGGTCACCCCGGCGCGGCGGGAAGAGTTATTTTCCTACATCACCGCAATCGCCATCGGTTTCGGTATAGGTGAAAGCGATGTGAGAACCATTGACAGCCGGGGCATTACCAAAGCTTCCCGTCTGGCGATGAAAAAAGCCGTAGACAAGATAATGCCGCCGCCTGATTTTCTGCTGGTGGATTTTTTCAATATCCCGGAAATAAAATTACCGCAAAAGGGTATCACCCACGGCGATTGTCTCTCTTTTTCGATTGCCTGCGCTTCGATTATTGCCAAGGTCACCCGCGACCACATGATGGAAGAAATGGATAAAATTTATCCGGAATATAAATTCGCGGAACACAAAGGCTACAGCACCCCGGAGCACCTGGCATGCCTGCAAAGGTTCGGGCCGTCCCCCATTCATCGCTGTTCTTTTCAACCGGTTAGAGACTTGATGGCAATCTTATGAAACAACAAACTACCGGCAT
>Ga0326728_10011151_pt1 | contig 20668 bp, 17 predicted proteins | sample MB3enrmetagenome_FD_207602 | JGI IMG/M metagenome (GOLD analysis project Ga0326728, IMG submission 207602) | Lab enriched peat soil microbial communities from McLean, Ithaca, NY, United States - MB31MN | ecosystem: Environmental > Terrestrial > Soil > Wetlands > Peat | place: USA: New York... | reverse complement strand
GCCTCGGCGCTCGGGATGCGTTCGCGATTGATTGGGCTGTGGGGTCTGGGGAACTGACGCGCACCTACGACCGAGTCCTCGTGGACGCGCCGTGCACAGGAGTCGGAACGCTGCGCCGGCGTCCAGAGATTGCGCTGCGCCGACGTTCGGAGGATCTCGATGCAATCTGTCGGCGCCAGGACGCAATCGTGGGTCGGGCGGCGAGCCACGTGCGCGTCGGAGGCACGCTCGTCTATGTCGTTTGCAGTGTCCTCAAAGAAGAATGCGAAGACCGGGTGAACGCACTACTCCGAGCGCGAGTCGATTTCGAGCCCGTGCCCTTCGATGCAGCGGACATTCAGGGCGTATTTGGGGACGCGTCAGGTGTGCGGTTGCTTCCGAACGTTCACGGCACCGACGGGTATTTCCTCGCGCGGCTTCGCCGCAAGGCGTGATCGTGGATTGCGGCAATAGCGTAGGACGCTATAGGGTAAGGCGATCGTTCTCGCGGAGAGGCGCCAGCCCATGCTCATCGACGTCATCCTGCCCCAGCTCGGTGAGAGCGTTGCCGAGGGGACCATTTCGAAGTGGTTGGTGAGCGAGGGCGACGTCGTTCGCAAGGACCAGGCGATCGTATCGGTCGCGACCGACAAAGCGGACGCGGAGGTCCCGGCTCCGGTCGGGGGACGCGTCTTCGAGATTCTTGCCGCCGAAGGAACGACCTTGGCTGTGCGGGCGACGATTGCGCGGATCGACGACTCCGTGGTGGCCCCCGGGACTGAGAGCCGTAGTGCTGGCAACGAAAAGCCCGGGCAGTCCGTACAGAGTGGGCGTGGCCTCCCGGCGAGCCAGTCGCGTGCGGACGGTGAGCCGGGCGAAAGCAGGGTCGGCGAGGTCGCGTCCGCTGTCGAGAGTGCGATCCCCGTTCCCGGTGCCCTGGCGTCGCCGACAGTGCGCAAGGCGGCTCTCGAGCACGATGTTGACCTCGCGGCCGTGCACGGTACTGGCGAGCGGGGTCGCGTCACGCGGGACGATGTGCTTCGGGCGGCTCGAAATGCCGACTCGGGTGGCGACACGGCTGTCCAGAGCGACATCCGTCCGGGAACTTCCGGGGGAGATTCGATCGCTCCGCTCGAGGCGGATCGAAGCGCTCCGAGCCGCGAGCCGACAAGCGTCGAGACCGTGCCTGCCATTCCCTCGACCGATCGCGTCAGTGCCGAGGCTCGCCGAGCGACGCCGAAGTCGTCACCCCCGCCTCTGGCGAACAGTGGCACTGTGCCGGTACCGGGGGTTGGCTTCGGGGCGTTTCGGGTAGGCGAGTACAAGCCTGCGAGTGGGGACCAGGTCGTTCCTCTCTCTCGCCGGCGTCGGATCACGGCCGACCACATGGTGTATTCGAAGACCGTCTCTCCACACGTGGTCGCCGTGGCCGAGGTTGATCTCAAGCGCGCGAGCGCGCTGCGCGAGTTCCACAAAGCTCGCTACAAGGCCGAGGGGATGAGTCTGACCATGCTCGCGTTCGTCGTCGTCGCGGCGGCACGGGCGCTCCGCGAACATCCGGCGATGAACGCACGTATGCTGGAGGATGCATACGTGCTCCTCCGTGAGGTGCACATCGGCGTTGCGGTGGACTCTCCTGAGGGGCTCGTCGTTCCCGTCGTGCGGCACGCGGACGAACTCGGAGTTCGGGGTGTTGTTCGGGCGATTGATGACGTGGCGACGCGCGCCAAAGCTGGAAAAATCACGCTCGACGACCTGGGCGGTGCGACGTTCAGCGTGTCGAATCCGGGGCTGAAGGGCAACTTGTTCGGCGGCGCGATCATCAACCAGCCCAACGTGGGCATCTTGCGCATGGGGGAGATCCAGAAACGCGTTGTCGTCGTTGAAACGAGCGACGGCGAGGACCAGATGGCCATTCATCCTGTCATGTACCTCGCGCTCTCATACGACCATCGTGTGGTTGACGGTGTGGCAGCCAACGGTTTTCTCTGGCGGGTTACCGAGCTTATGGAGCGCGCAGACTTCGAGCCCTAGAAGGGCGACGTGGTAAGATAACGGTCGGGCTGCCGTGTGCGTCAGCCCGCCGCCAATGCTCACGAAATCGTCGCCTCTACTCGGCTACAACAACAACGTTCGCCATGCGGGACGACTGTTCCACATTCAGACGGAGGATTCCGGCATACGCTACGGCCACGTGATATCGCACGTGTTCGCCGACGGGGGCCGAATCCTCAAAAGTGTGAAGACGAGCTATTCCAAGTACATGGGCGACGACCGACTGGTCGAAATCGTTCGCGAGATGATGCGGCAACAGCACAAGGCCATGTTCATGGCGCTTCGCGACGGCGCGTTCGACGCTCTCATGGACGGCAGTCCTGCGAGCGCATCGTGCACGCATCCGGTGTCCGGCTCGAGCTTCGCGCCAGCATCGAAGGCGGATGCGCACGCCGAATACGCTGTGTCCGACGCTCCTCCCCCGAGCGCATATCGTCCGGTGGGCCCCGCGCTTCCGGTAGAGGGCGAACTGGGCGGCGTCGCGCCCGACTCCCACGCCGCCGGTTTGCCCGGCGTTGGCGATCCCACGGCACTCGTCGCCGATGGGATTGAGCGGGCGGTCGAGCGCCTCGCCACGTCATCATGGTTGGGCGAGGATCTGCCACCGCCGCCGCCCTACTTGTTTCGCGACAAAGCAGGTGAGATTGATTCGCATCCCCCGGCAATTGCGCAGGACGCGATTGCCCAGCCGCCCGGTGGTGCATTGCCTGCGGGCGCTGCGTCGCTCGCGTTGCCGATGACCCCGCCGGACGAACGGCGTTATGCGTCCACGCGGCCGGCATCGATCTTCGGACAGGCGCGCCCACAGACCGGGGCATCGTTGTTCGGTGCCGACGTCGCCCGCGACAAGTTGCTCGACGAAGTCATATTGAGCTTCCTGGCGGCCGAGGAAGGATCGTCGAGCAAGTAGCTTGCGTCGTGGAATTTTGTCGGCCGCCTGGCCTGTCAGCGCCCCTCGCGCGACTTGAAGTGTCTCAGCCCCCCATCGGCGGCGGTGAGCCGCTCTTGTCGATGCAGGTGATGGTCACGCTCCCGCTCGTTAGTCCCGGAGACGTCGCGGTCACGGTAATCGTCCCTGGTGTGTACGATCGCATCGGCATCTTCACCATGCCGTACCGGATGCACCGGGTATCCGGACACGTGGAATTGTCAAAGATCATTGACGTGCCCGCCGGGAAGTACCCATCGCCTGAGGTCACGGTCAGCGTGATTGGGGCAGTGCTGTCGACCGCCGTGCCGCTGTCAGACACCAATTGGGCGGTAATCTCGGCGTCATCCGTGCCGTCGTTTCCAATGGTGAGATTGTCGGCGGAGAGAGCGATCTTCGTCGCCGTACCTGCGGTCGGCAGCGTGTAGGCCGTTCCCACCAGTTCTTGACGGTATTGGTACCATTCCGGGCCTGGAATTCTGTAGTAGTCGACCAATCCTCCGAGTCCCCCGTTGTCGGTCAGGAACGAACCATATCCGAAGCCGACCCATCGAACTTTCCCGGCTCGCCACGCATAGGCTGCGGGGCGAGCGTGGTCGTAGTACTCGGTGATCAAATTGGGGAATCCCGGATCCTGATAAGCGGCGATCGTGGCACCGTCCCCGTTGTACCCGGCGATGCTCGCCAACTTGTCGAAGCCGTCTCGCTGGGCGCCTCCCGCCGCAGCGAGCCTCGAAGGATCGAGAGTCTGGGCGAGGTTCGAGAGAACCTGGTAGAACGCCTTGCAATTGGTCATGGGCGTTCCGGCGGCCACGTCGAAGGTCTCATTTCCCATGCTCCAAGCCACGATGCTCGGGTGGTTCCTTCGCTCGCGAATGAACTCTGTCAATTGTTGCTTCAAGTTGGCTTGGAACGGCGCTTCGTCCGTGCTGATGGTGGGATAGGAACTCTGGTCCCAACCGCCGCTCGTCTCGTCGGTCTTGAATCCGCCGACTCCCCAGTAGTCGTTTTCAGGCCACGCGAGCATCCCCAACTGGTCGGTGGCATCTTCCCATGTCACATCGTGCGGGTCATGGCATTCCCTGATGAAGTTGAACCCGGCTTGCTTCATCAGCGAGACGTCCCGGCGGAAGCCCGCGTTGGTTTGCGCAATGCCCCAGCCGGCGCGGTCATCGTGCGCATTCACGCCGTTGATTAAGTAGTGCGATCCGTTGAGGAAGAACCCTTGCTCAGCCGTCCACTGGATCGTCCGTATGCCGAGCGGACTCTGGTACGTATCGACGATGCCGCTTCCGTTCGAGACGCTTGTATTCACCGCATACATGTACGGCGTTTCGGGGGCCCATAAATGCGGATTCGCAATGGTGGGACTGGTTTGGTCGAACACATACGTAGCCCCCGCAGCGATCGATTGAGTGCTCGTCATCGTCGCAACCACGGCATTGGAAGCGTCCACGATGGTCGTCGTAACCGAACAGTTCGCGGCCGCGGCGTTTTCATTCTTGATTTCTGTTTGCACGTCGACCGTGGCTGCCGTCGTCGATGACTGAGTCGTCGTAACGAACGTCCCGTAATACGTCACGTGGAGCGGATCGGTCACGACCAGGTATACGTCTCGGTGGATGCCTCCCATGAACAACCAGTCACCCGCGCGCGGGGCGATTTGAGGATTCCAAAGGTTGTTCACGCGAACGGCGATCACATTGTCGCCTGCGGTCACGGCGCTGGTTATATCGAAGTAGAATCCTGTGAAACCGCCCAGGTGTTCTCCCATCAATTGTCCGTTGACGTAGACCTGTGCGTCCTGAAAGGCCGCTTCGAATTCCAGGACGATTCGTTTCGAGGCGATCCAGTCCGCTTGGACGGTGAGGTGCTTCCTGTACCAACCGTATCCCACGTACCAGAACACCCCCTTCGTCAGCGAGTAGTAGGGAGTGTCAAACCCATGCGGCAGGTTGATCTTCGTCCACGAAGAGTCGTCGTAGGTGGTCGCTTCGGCGCCGGTCTGGTCACCCTTGTAGAAGGTCCATCCGGCATTCAGAACGATCTTCGTGCGCGCCGAGGCGCCGCCTCCGCTGGAGCCCCCGGAGCTGCTGCTGGAGGCGGAGCTGCTGCTGCTGCTGGAGGCGGAGCTGCCGGTGCTGGAGGCGGAGCTGCTGCTGCTGCCGGAGGCGGAGCTGCCGGTGCTGGCGCCGGAGCTGCTGCTCGCCGCTCCCGCGTCCTGGACCGGGGACGTTGCATTGCTGCCTCCGCATCCACTGCTTAGCGCAAACAGCACAGCCAATGCCGTTGCTGCGATTCGAGGTGCAGTCATTCCACTCTCCTGGGCGAATCCGATCGAAATCGGGGCGACTCGGTGACGGGAGCACCGCGCTTCACGAGTGGCCACAAGAGGAGGTGTTTGTGTGAAAAAGGGAGTCCGTGGCGAACACGTCAGGGATTATTTCTTCGGTCCCGTTCCCGCCGCGACGACAGCATCCATGAAATAATCCCGCAGGGTCCGAATTGGGAAGCACCCCTTCGCCGGCTCACATCCCGAGACACCAACAAAAAAACGCGTCCGGACAACATCGGTCGTCCGGACGCGGTGGGCTCGCGCGCTGGGGGGAGGGGAGGGGAACGCGCAAACCCTCAAGATACGTTGGCCGGCGCACCCGTTAGGAGGGAGACGGGCCGATCGACCTCACGCAGCACCAACCTGATACCAAATTTCCCGATGGGCAAGTGATCCGTTACGAATTTCTGGGGGTTCGAGGGGTTGAATACCGGAGAAGGATGTCCGTGGAACGGAACGGGGACGCGGGCTCCACCCGCGTCGCCGTCGCCTCCACGACGCCGAAGACGGGGCATTTATTCCAGTGCCAGGTGAAGATCCCGTGCGAAGCTGCCTGGGCCGATTCGGGGGAGCATCAGGGGGGCCGCGAAGCGCCCCCTTCGTCGATTTGGAAGTTCGCGCGCGGCCCCTGAGCGAGAGTCTCCGCCCTCCGACCTCACGTGACGGGCGAGATTTAGGCCGCGCGAGGATATCATCCGAGCGATGCGCCGCGTCCTGGTGGTCGATGACGAGGAGAACATCTGCCTCGTGCTTCGCACCTTGCTCCGCAAGCATGGATACGAGGTGGCTGTGGCTGGTGACGGGGCGGCCGCTCTGGCCGAGGTCGACTCGTTCGACCCCGACGTCATTTTGACCGACGTTCGAATGCCCACGATGGGCGGCCTCGACCTTCTCGTCGCGCTGAAACAGCGGCAGCACCGAGCGACCGTCATCGTTATGAGCGCATACGGGAGCGTGGACCTTGCCATCGAGGCGATGAAAGCAGGCGCCTACGACTACGTGAGCAAGCCGTTCAAGGCGGACGAAATCGTGTTGACCCTGCGCAAGGCGGAGGAACGAGAAACGCTCCGCCGAGAGAACCGGGCCCTTCGGGAAGAGATCCAAAAGGCCAGTCAATTCGAGTCCATCATCGCCAAGAGTCCGACGATGCTCGAAGTCTTTCGCACCATCGACAAGGTAGCGGAGTTCAAGACAACGGTTCTCGTCACCGGCGAGAGCGGCACGGGCAAGGAACTCGTGGCAAGGGCCATTCATGCCCGTTCGTCGCGGCGTTCGGGTCCTTTCGTGGCCATCAATTGCGGCGCAATCCCCGAGGCATTGCTCGAGTCGGAGCTCTTCGGCCATCGACGGGGTGCGTTCACGGATGCCACGTCCGACCGGCGCGGATTGTTCGAGGAGGCTTCGGGAGGCACGCTACTCCTGGACGAAATCGGTGAGCTGCCTCTTGGGCTTCAGGTGAAACTCTTGAGGGTCCTCCAGGAGGACGTCGTGCGACGCCTCGGCGACACGAAGGACGTCAAGATCGACACACGCATCATCGCGGCCACGCACCGCGACTTGGGAGCGGAAGTGAAGGCCGGCCGCTTCCGCGAAGACCTCTACTACCGCATCAATGTACTCGCCGTCCCCATCGCGCCCCTCCGCGAGCGGCCTGAAGATGTCAACCTGCTCATCGACCACTTCGTGGCGCGGAACAATGCCCGCTTAGGCGTGCGATTCAGCGGCATTTCGGCCGAGGCGCGCAAGGTGCTCCTCGAGTACGCGTGGCCCGGCAATGTTCGCGAGCTCGAGAACACCATCGAACGTGCCATGGTCCTTGCGGAAACCGACCGGATCGAGGTGACGGACCTTCCCGATCGGCTTCGCGCCGCTCTCGACCCCGTGCAGGTGCACCTCGCGACCGGTGAGCTGTCCATCAAGAAGACCACCGAAGCGATCGAACGTATCCTCATTCGGCGCGCTCTCGAAAAGACCAACGGAAATCGCACACGAGCAGCCAGCCTGCTCGAGATCAGTCACCGAGCTCTTCTCTACAAGATAAAAGATTACAAGATCACTGATATCCAGCCGAGATCAATCGGTCGCAAGTAGTCCCATCCCCATCTCAACACGAACGACCTCTTCCGAAGATCTCCGCTTCAGTATACTCTCACGACATCATGGACGAGGGAAGAGTGATTTCGCGCGGCGTTGCCTGCGTCCTTTGCGCAGCAGGCGTGCTCATGGCGTGTGCCGGTGGCGAGAAACCGGCTGGTTCGGCGGGGACCTGTCCTTCCGGAACCAGCCTGCGGGGGAGCGACTGTTTGCCGTCGGAGGTGGCGGAGGACACGTCGCATCCGGCCGTCAAGCCCGCGAACCATGGCTCTGACGACGACCGGCCCGCCGTGACTTCGCCGCAAGGGGGTGTCGACGCGTCGGTAAGCGGCGGCGGAGAAACGGGTGCTTTCGACAAGGAAGCCGTAGATTCGCAGCTCAAGCGAGGGGCTCGGCAAATCAAGGCCAACTGTGGCGCCGCGAGCGATGAAGACGGCAACAAGAAGGGCCCGTGGGGCACGTTGCGCGCCTCTATAACGCTGGGACGCAACGGCCACGTGCGCAAGGTAACGCTGCCCGACGCGTACGAGGGCAAGCCCGTGGGCGATTGCATCGTCCACGCCTTCGAGAAGCTGCTGTTCCCTCCGTACGCCGGGTCGTCCGACGTGGTGGTCGATTGGGACGTGGAACTCGTCCAGCCTAAGGCCCGCTGACTGGCAACCGGGGGACCTTTGTTGTCGGGAATCCCCCGGGTCCTTCAGGTGTCTTACGGCGTGATGATAGGCAAATCGTTTATCGCTGCGACCGCAACAGCCCTTGTTCTTGGAACCGGATGTCAGCACGCCGCGTCGGCTGCTGGCTCGCCCGCGGCGGCCAATCCTGCCCCTTTTGCCACGCCCCCCGTTCTCGCCGGCACGCCCGATGTAGCGACGCTGGTGTCCCGTGTTCGGCCGGCTGTCGTCAATATAACTACCGTTCACGAGGTGAAGATGCCTCAAGGCGGATTCGGGTTTCCTGACTTCGAGAACCTGTTTCCGTTCTTCGGTCACGGCTTCGGCGGAATCCCCCGACCGGGGGGAGAGGGCACGGCGAAACAGCAAGCCCTCGGGTCTGGCTTCGTCGTCGATGCGCAAGGCCATGTCGTGACCAACGCTCATGTGGTCAGCGAGGCGGACGTCGTTAAGGTCAAACTGGCCGATGACAGGGAGTACCAGGCAAAAGTCGTCGGCAAGGACGAGCGATTGGACGTGGCAGTGTTGGCCCTCGAGGGCGCGCCGAAGGACCTGCCGGTCACGTCTCTCGGCCAGAGCGGTTCGCTTCGCGTAGGCGACTACGTCGTGGCCATTGGGAACCCGTTCGGCCTCGGCAACACGGTCACCATGGGCATCGTGAGCGCCAAGGGACGGTCCATCGGTGCGGGACCTTACGACGACTTCATCCAGACCGATGCGAGCATCAATCCCGGCAACAGCGGAGGACCTCTCTTCGATTTGCACGGTCAAGTCGTCGGAATCAACACGGCGATCAATCCTCAGGGGAGGGGCATTGGATTCGCGATTCCCATCGACGCCGTCAAAGACGTTCTTCCGCAGCTTCTGGCGACGGGTCGCGTCGCACGCGGTCGCCTCGGCGTTCTCATTCAGGGAATGGACGAGGACTTGGCGAAGGCACTCGGAATGGACCAAGCGCGAGGGGCCCTCGTGGGGAGAGTCGAGTCCGGAAGTCCTGCGGACCAGGTGGGGATCAAAGACGGTGACGTGATTGTCGAGGTCGACGGTCACGATGTTCCGAAGTCCGAGGACCTGCCGAGGATGATTGCTTCCCACCGCCCCGGCACCCATGTCAGCCTGGTCGTCCTCCGCGATCGCCAGCGTAAAACATTCGATGTCGTGCTGGCGCCTCTCCAGGACACTGGGGAGAAGGTGTCGGAGCGGCAGCCCGAGACCGGTGCGGACCGAGGGCAGCGCGCGCCTGCGTTGGGCATCTCCTTGGTCGACCAGGACGGGCATGCTGTCGTCGCCCATGTCTCCCCCGATGGTCCGGCAAGTGGCAAGCTTCGGGCGGGTGACGTAATCGAGGAGATCAACCATCAAGCCGTCACGGGTGCGGCGGACGTGGCGTCCAAGATCGGAGTGGGGCGCGGGGACAAGCCTGTTCTTCTCCGCATCAAGCGGGGCGACGAGGACCGATACGTGGCGATCGCGCCGCGCTGATCTGGGCCGGAGACTCGCGAATGGGGGGGCTAACGCAGGCGCGCAAGCTCGCGCAGCGCGTTCGATGCTACCCAGCCGTCCACCCTTCCGAAGCGGACTCGCGTGACGGCGCTTCGCGGCTCGACGATCTCGACCCGCGCTCCCTCGGGCAGCTGAATCGCTCCTGGTAGAGCCATTCCGCGGTCGTTCGTCAGCCGAGCGTTACTGACGACCACGACGGCCTCCCGAAGGTGCAGCCGGTCGTTGCGCGCCGCCAAGGTCATGGCCGTCGCGGCGAGGAGCAAAGGAATGGCTGCTCCGATGGCAATGCTGGCGGCGATTCGCGCCCAACGTGCGCGGGCAAGCCACCGGACGAATAGGCCCAGGCCGAGCAGCAGGGAAGAGCCAGCGGCGCCGAATGCCCACGTGTCCTCGTCGAAGAGCCCCGTGATCGTGCGGGCGAGGGAGCGACCGGGCTCTGTCTCGATGGACTCGCCGGCCCGGAGCCGACGGCGCACAATCTCGGCCCGCACGATACTGAGCGCCCGCGACGCGTCTTCGACGAGCGCGCGAGAATGGGACAAATCCCGGGCCTCCTCGAATCCATGGACCGCCCGCCCGAGATCTCCGGCAACCTCACCGCTTACTCGCACGCGCAGGGCGTACGCAAGGCCGCGATCGTAGCTGGCGACGGCGTCGGCAATCCCAAGATCCGCCAGGGCCTCCAAGGAAGCGATGGCGTCATCGGCGTGGCCTTGTCCGAGCGCGGCAACGCCCGACGCCAGAAGCGTGGACGGGTCTTGTTCGGCCGCGGCAATCCTCGGCATCGCTGCAAGCGCGACAACCGTCGCCAGGCATCCAACCGCGCGTCTCATGTCTTCCTCACGAGCTCACGAATCGCCTGGTGGGCGCGGTCCCAGCGTTCCCGAACCGTTCGTATGTCCGCCTCGTCGGGCGCAAACCGCGCGGCCTCACACTCCTCCAGAAGGCGCGCCAAGCGCGTCGCCGCTGCCGGCGCCAGGCCGGCCCGCTCCAGGCGCGCACCGACGTCGCTCCCGAGCGCTCCACGCACGCTCACGCCGAGTCTCGCCACGGTCGCAGAATAAAGGGCTCGTTCAATGGAGGCATCGGCAGCTCGAGCATCGTGGCCGCGGCATGCCGCATCGGCCGCTGCAACTCGAGCCCTGAGTTCAGCCAAGGGGGAGGTACGCCGCCGTCGCCAGACCTCGCTCGCTCGTCGGGCGCTAGCTCGGCCGGCCACGGCCGCGACGAACGCACACGGCCCCGCTGCGAGGCCTCCGAACCAAAACACCGGGGAGTCATCCACGTACTTGCGGGCCGTCGGACCCGCGGATTCGAGACGCTCTCGAGGGAGAGGAAGGCCAGGAAGTCTCTCGGGCGCGGTGTCGTCGCCGCGCGTGGACGCGTTGGGATTGGCCTTCGATCGAACGGATCCCAGCGCGGCCCGAGCCATGTCGTATGCCTTCTTCTCAGGATCCCAGAAAGGTATCCGTATCTCTCCGAGATCGACGTTGCCCGCGTCCAGAATCCTGACGACGAAATCGAAATCGCGATGCCCCCCAAACGCGCTACGCGCTACCGGGCCAAGCTCCTCGTGAAGCTCCGGCGACAGCCACTCGACGCCCGCGCGTGCGGGCGGCACCACCGTGCTCGGCAAGTTGCCCGTGCCCGAAACCTGGACATGCACAGCGATCGATCCGCCCTGCTCGACATCGCGCGGATTGACCTCCGCTGAGACGGCAAATCGTCCCACGTCTCCGATGGCATATCCCGGCGGGCGCCCGCGAAGCGAAGGTTCGGTTACGTGCACCGTAAGACTCTCCGTGTCACGCCTCGCCCCTGCGACGTTGCGATTGCGCGCCATCGTCACCGTCATCGGTCCGATCGTCAGGTCTCCCGTGTGAAGCGGGAACAGCGCCCACCGGCCGAGCAGGCGGACGTCCCAAATCTTGCCGGCGATCGACGCGAATCCGACGTGCGGAGCCTCTTTGTCCTTCGTAGACATGAGAGGCTGCCTCACGAAGCCGGGTGCAGATGCCTCGTGTTCAGCCGACACATCGACCTCGGGCACGGAAGCGTCTCTGTATCCATAGATGGAGAACGTGACTTGTTCGCCCACGACCGCGGTCACCTTGTCGACGCCCGCATGGACGAAGTAGTCGGAGGCGCGTGGAGCATCGAGAGCCAGCTTGGGATCGACAGCGACCGGAGGAGGTGCTTCCTGGGATGGTTCGTTTTCGAGTCCCTGTGGACCGAGAAGGAAGTTTCTCCATGGGTCGAACGGCGAGGACCCGAACGGCGACGAGCCGAAAGGACTCTGTGGGAACAGCGGTGTCGGTGCTCGGGGTGCCGGTGCTTGGCCGGCAGGCACAACCTTGACGGTGAACGCGGCCGACGACGCTCGCATGGCCCCGACGGAGATGGTCGCCGGTCCGACGCGATACGAGCCCGCTCGCAACGCAGCCAGCGTCCAGTCGACTGTGAGCGAGTAGCGGCTCGAGCTTACGCCGTTGATGATGGTGAAGCTCTGCGAAGGCGACTCGCTCTCGCCTCGCACGGCAAATCCGTTTACCGACTCGAGCTTCGGGTTGCTCGGCATCGCATCGGCACTCGACGCGACGAGCTGGACATGCAACGTGTCGCCGACGCCGATGACGTCGGCGCTCGCGCTGATCCGCAGCTGGGGCGTGCCCTGCGCATGGACGCCAGGAGCGATCACCAGGACTCCGAGCAGCACCGAAATTCGCAAGACCCAACCGGCGCGCGGAACGCATCGTCCAGACCTGCACCTCGACGTGGGGCTCGCGGCCCGAATCATTTGTCGGCCATTCCACGAACTCGCTTCTTGGCTGTTCGCTTGGCCTCTTCTTGCTGCAATGTCGGGGCGTTCTCGAGCTGGTCGAGCATGCGGTCGTCTTGATCGGCGCTCGGTGGCGGAGGAGTGCCCGCCTCGCGCGTATCCGGCCCCGCGTCGGGCGTTTGAGGTGGAGAGCCGGTGTCTGGGCCCGAGTCATTCCCTCCGCCCGAATCCTTCTGCGGCTGCTGGCCCGAGTCACCGGAGCCGCCTCCCTCGGAGCGCGCGTCCGGCGTTTGGCTCGAGCCATCACCGCCCGCGTCGGGCGGCGGTCCGGAATCGTTGCCGGCGTCCCTCTTGTCGTCGATACGTCGCAGCGCGATCGACCGATTCCATGCGGCGTCACGCCCCACAGGGTCGCCACCGTCCGCTTCGCCGGGCGATAGGACGAGGGCTCGGTCATAGGAGCGGACGGCTCCTTCGTAGTCAGCGTCGAGAAATGCCAGATTCCCCTGTAGGTAGCGGGCGCGCGCGCGAAGAGCGAGAATGACCTCCGGGGACTCGGCGACAGTAACGACGACGCGTATGGCGCATTCCACCTCGGAGTGGCGCTGCACTCGCGACGACGAGTCGACGCCTGCGTCGATTTCTTCCTCGCCGAAGCGCCGGCCAAAGCGCTCGCCTACGCGAAAGAGCGCGAGACCGAGGTCGAACGTCCCGTCCGGGCGCAGCTTCAAGGAGTCGGGCGTGCCGATGACACCGTCCTTGCACGCGCCGGTCGACAGGTAATCCTCGAGTTGCGCAACCGCACTTCCCGCGTCGCCGGCGTCGAGGTCTTCGAGCGCCCGAGCGACGGCGGGCGCATTGCGATCGAACGGGCGCGACGGATCCCAGCCGCACGCGCAAGCGACCGTGGCGACCGACGCGGCGACTGCGGCCCATCCAATGCGACTCCTTCGATCCCTGGGGCTCCATCGATTATTGCGCATGGGCCCTCCTGCGGCGCGGCGCTTCGCCGATCAGGGCTTCGGCGATGAGAAGCACCATCGCGAGGCTGAGGGGCCACGCATACTCCTCGGCGTAGATCGTTTCGACTTTCTCGCTCAACTCCTCGCGCATCATCTTTTGCAGTCCTCGCGCAACCCGATCGATCCCCGTATCGCCGTGTTCGGCGCGCACGATCGTGCCTCCGGTTTCTTGGGCGACGCGCGCGAGCTGCGCCTCGCCTTCGGCCGAGAGCTCGGTCGTCAGCGGCTTGCCGTCGTCATCGTGACGAATCCCTGCGACCTTCCCGTCGGGTTTCACCTCCGGGATGACCTCGGGCGCACGGCCTCCGATCTGCACGACGTCGATGCGCGTGCCCTCGCGCGCGCAGTTGCGAGCGACTTCGACCGGATCCCCCTCGAGGTCTTCGCCATCGGTGACGAGCACGATGACGCGAACGTGGCCCGAGGACTTTGGGTCGCGAGCGATGAGCTCGCGCGCTCGTTCCAGGGCACGAGCTGTCGCCGTTCCGCCGACGGGCATGTCGTTCGGCTCGAGCTGTCGGAAGAACTCGGCGATGGCAGCGCCGTCGCTCGTGAGCGGAAGGCTGATTGGCTCTCCCGCGAACGCAACAGCACCGAATCGCGCGCCGGACAAATCCTTGATGAGCCGCGAGACCTCCGCCTTGGCTCGCGCGATACGGCTCGGCGCGATGTCGCGCGCGTACATGCTTTTCGAGTAGTCGAGCACGACGACCACGTCGAGATTCGTGGCGGGGATGATCTTGGTGCCACGGCCGAATTCTGGGCGAGCGAGTGCGACGAACGCGAACAGCATGGCCGCGGCCAGCAAGGACGACTTGAGCGCGCGGCGGGCCGTCGCGTCGTACGTGAGGAGAGTGGCGAGAAGCTCCGGCGTTCCGAAGACGGCGCGCGTGCGGGACTGCCGAAGGCCCGCCCACACCAGGCCCACCGCGTAGGTGATGAACGCGAGCGCACAGAACGCGGCGATGACAAGTCCGGTCAGGGACGTGAAGTCATGGCCCCACCTCACGGGAACCTCCGCACGAGCACGAGGCGGACGAGCGCCTCGAGCGCCAGAAGGACAACGGCCGGGATGAGGACGAGCGGGAACAGATCCTCCATTTCCGCGGCTCGCGCCTCGAACTTCGTCTTCTCCAGCCGGTCGAGGATCGTGTGCATGCTCTTCTCGAGTCCGGAGCGATCCGTGGCGATGAATGCCTCGCCCGACGTATCGTGCGCGATCGTGCGAAGCAGCTCAGGGTTAACCGGGAATCGCTGGCGCTGGTAGACGGGCTGTCCGAAGAGGTCCGTCCCCACCTCGACGTCCACGTCGTCGCCGTTGCCAATCTGAATCGTGTACGTCCGTACGCCCTCCTTTTGGGCGAGATGTGCCGCGTACTCGGGGGCAATGATCCCCGCGTTCGAGTCGCCGTCCGTCAAGAGTACGACGGCTTTGCTGCGGGCATCGCTCTTGCGCATGCGCGCCACCGCGGTACCCAGGGCGTCGCCGATTGCCGTTTGGCTTCCGTCGATGACGCCGAGTTCGATCTTCGACACCAGACTGGCAATCAGGGCGTAGTCGAGAGTGGGCGGCGACAATACGAACGCCTGCTGGGCGAAGACGACCACGCCGATGCGGTCGGTCCGGCGTCGGCGAACGAAGTCGATGAGGACATCTTTGGCCACGTCGAGGCGGGTGGCTCGATGGCGGGGATCGCGCCCGGCAGCTCCGGGGGTGAGGCTCGAGCTAGGGGCATCCATGAGAGCGCGCATCGACCCGGAGAGGTCGAGAACGAGTACGATGTCGATTCCCCGCTCCTCGCGGGACTCGCCCCGCAGGAGGCTCTGGGGACGACCGAGGGCGAGAACGGCCAAGACGAGAGCGGCCCCGCGGAGCACGCCAGGCAGGTCGCGCAGCGGGGCGCGCCAGCCGCGAGGGCCACGGGCGATGAACGCAAGCGTCGGCACGCCCATGCGCGGCACGCGAGCATCTGCGCCGAGGGTCATGCGCCAGACCACATAGGGCACGGCAAGCAGTCCAATCACCATGGCTGCGCACGCCCCGGCGTGTATGAGCCAACCGATGGCATCGGCCGTCGATGGATTTGGACCAAGAAGTCCGGGCCAAGCCGCCCATCCGATCGCCCAGACGCTATCGCCGCGCAGCAAGAGCGGAACCGCGAGGGCCAAGGCGATGACCGCGAGGGTCGACAGGCTGACCGCGATCCCGCGAAGCGTTCGAGCGTTCACGGCGCAACCTCCGGAGCGGGCCTAGGAGGCGGCGCATTCGGATGGGGAATCGTGTCGCGCACTACGTGTTCGGCTTCGCGCAATGCGTTCTCGCAGTCGTCGAGCGACGGGGTCAGATCGGCGAATTTGACGAGGTCACAGTGCTGGAGGAAGACGGCGATCTCGGCGATGGGGATCGAAAAATGGGGAGCCCGGCGCAGGGCCGCGAGCGTCTCATCCGTCGTCGACTCGAGGCCGTCGAAACCGAAGCGGGCACCGAGGTACTGGCGCACCGCATCGTTTACGCGATCGAAGAACTCGCCGAATCGGTTGGATTGAAGCAAGCCAGCGTGCCGGGTCTCGTCGAGACGCTCGAGGGCAAGCTCCCACGCAGGACGAGGGGGCGGCGGCGGCGGGACCCACCGCGGGCGCCTGCGCCACTTGGAGATGAGCCACGCCACGATGCCTCCGACGACGACGCCGACGGCGATCCATTCGAGCGCACGCCGGAGCGCGTCCCACGGCTCGCGCTGCAGGCGTGCTGGCGGGTTGGGTCTCGGCTTCGCATCCGGCGTCGATGCGGTCGGGTCATCGACCGTGACGGAGTGCGGCTTCGTGCACACGGTAACGACGTCGTTGTTCGCGCGGGCGATTGACACGGGGAGCGACGGAAGGACCAAAACATGCCGCCCGGCGTCTTTTGGAAGCACGAGGAGGGGGAGTTCCAGAGTCGTTTGCCGGCGGCCGGTCTTTGCGTCGAGATCCACGCTCGACAGACGTGCCCCGGCCCCCCCATCCTGGTCCGGCAGCTCGAATCCGGCGGCCGCCAACGCCTTGGCTGCTTCCCCATCCCGCTGAAGTTCGATGCCGTGGGGCAACACGACTTCGCCCTTTCCGTGCGCGACGACGACGCGAAGCGTGGCCTCGTAGCCGCTCGTCGCTCGCTCGGGAAACGACTCGGTGATCCGCGGGCGCTCGGCCCCGGAAGGTCCGGTTTCGACGCACTCGCCACGGGCGATCCGCGGCGCGAGCAGGGCGAACGTAGCGATGGCCATGGTCGCGAGGACGCTCCTCATCGGCGAATCCTCCGTGCCCGTCTCGCGAAGAGATCGCGCAGCGGACTGACGAACGAACCTCCGGTTTCGATTTCGACGGAGTCGAGCCCCAGTCGATGGAACGTCGAGCGTCTCGCCGACGCGAGCTCGGCCAGGGTTCGACTGTACCAGGCGCGAACGCGCGGATCGCTCGTGTCGACGACCACGCTTTCGCCGCTCTCGAGGTCCTCGAAGGTTGCCAGCCCTACGTCCGGCAGATCGGTATCGCGCGGGTCGACGAGCACGACCGGGATGAGGTCGTGCTTGGCCGCGGCAAGGGCGAGGGCGCGTTCGTAGCCTGCGTCGTAATAGTCGCTCACGACGAACGCGACGCTTCTGCGGCGCGACACCCGAACGAGGGCCTCGAAGGCGGCTCGGAGGTTCGTTGCTGCCCCGAGGGAGCTGTGGCTGGCGGATGGCGTGGCCGCGTCGGGTGGGTTGAACCCTAGGATTTCGCGCACGACCCGCATGACGTGCTTCTCGCCCTTCTTCGGGGTGACGACGCGCTCGACCTTGTCCGTGGTCACGATGAGGCCGATGCGGTCGCCGTTGCGGATCGCGCTGAACGACAGGAGGGCGGCCACTTCGCTAGCGACACGAACCTTGGCCGCTCGCCTCGTTCCGAACCGTTCGCTCGCCGAGAGATCCACGACGAGCATGACGGTCATTTCGCGTTCTTCGACGAACACTTTCACGAAGGCGTCGTTCATCCGGGCGCTGACGTTCCAGTCGATCGTCCGCACGTCGTCGCCCGGCTGGTACGGACGCACCTCCCGAAACGCGAGGCCTTGGCCCTTGAAGCTCGAGGTGTACGTCCCCGACAGCTGCTCATTGGCGAGTCGCGCGGTGTGGATTTCGATCGTGCGGAGGGCCGCGAGGAGCTCCTTGGGAATCACGGCACTTCGACGACCTCGAAGACGCGCTTGACGATGTGTTCGCTCGTGACTTCCTCGGCGTCGGCTTCGTACGTCAGCACGAGCCGATGGCGGAGCACGTCCGGACCGACGGCTTTGACGTCTTCCGGCGTGACGTATCCCCGATGTCGCAGGAACGCGTGGGCGCGAGCCGCGAGGTTGAGCGCGATGCTCGCACGCGGGCTGGCGCCGAACTCGACGAGTGGGGCCAGGTCTTTCAGGCCGTGCTTCGCCGGCTCGCGCGTCGCGAAGACGACATCGACGATGTAGTCCTTGACCTTGTCGTCGACGTAGACCTGTCTGACGACGCGGCGAGCATCGAGGAGCTCGGTCGGCGTGACGATGGGCTCGGCGCGGACCGGTTCCGCTTGGGTCATGCGGTCCATGATCTTGCGCTCCTCTTCTCGAGAGGGGTATCCGACCCTGACCATCAGCATGAACCTGTCGATCTGCGCTTCGGGCAGGGCGTACGTGCCTTCCTGCTCGATCGGATTCTGCGTGGCCATGACAATGAACGGCTCAGGCAGCGGGTAGGTCTTGTCCCCGATGGTGACCTGGCGTTCCTGCATGGCCTCGAGCAGGGCGCTCTGCACCTTGGCCGGCGCGCGATTGATTTCGTCGGCGAGGACGAGGTTCGCAAAGATAGGACCGAGCTTGGAGGCAAACTCGCCCTTGTGCTGGTTATAGATGACCGTTCCGATGAGGTCTGCCGGCAACAGGTCGGGAGTGAACTGAACGCGGGCGAACTTGGCCGAGATCGCGTCACAGAGCGTTCTCACGGTCAGCGTCTTCGCGAGCCCTGGAACCCCCTCGAGCAGCACGTGCCCGCCGGTGAGCAGGCCGACGAGGATACGCTCGATCATGTACTGCTGGCCGATGATGACCTTGCCAACCTCGTTCGTCAGGCGATCGACGAAGACGCTTTCCTTGGCCACTAGTTCGTTCAACGCTCGGACGTCGTACATGGGGCTTGGGATCTCCGGGGTGCGCGGCGAGCGCTGGCGGCTCGCGCGGGGCGTTCTATCACGGGGCGCGCGCGGGGGGGGCGCAATGGCCGCGAGCTCGCGTCCGTCGGCGGCCAGGACCGGCGAGCCCGGCCGAGTATTCCCGGAAGGCTGCGAGCGACGTACACGCGCGACTTTCCGTCGTCTACGACAGGGACACGTGGCGCTGCGCGGTCAATGCACCGTCGTCGGCCCGGGCGCCATCGACGGTGCATGGTGCGCTCGTTGCGCTAGACGTCGATCGATCCCAGCTCGGGCGCGGCGCGGAGCTGTCGCTCGGCGGCGGCCAGCTCATCGAGAAAGAGGCGACGCGCCGCTGTATGAACGCAATCGACACCTTCACCTGTCGCAGGCGGGTGAGCCGAGAGCAGCTACGGAGCAGATCACGGCGCGGACCGTGAAAATCGCGATGACGAGAGAGGCACGTAGCATGGCGATTGCCGCTTTCTGGACACGCCCGGCGAAACAAGCGGGGTTCAGTATCCATGCGGAGCGGGATCGAGATTCGCACGGCATTCGCTCCGACGCGGATGTCGGCTGCACAGCTGCGCGCGGCGTACGAGCTGGTGAGCCCCGTGGACGAACGCACCGTTGTGGAAATCGCGCAGCAAGTCGCAGCCGACGAGCACGAGGTGGAAAGCAGGGGGCGACAACGAAAGAGAGGAGCGACTCGATAAAGTCTATTGGGATCTACGCCCGCGTTCGAAACGTCGGCATCGAGCAACCCGACCCTACGGCGCGCACTCCGTCGACAGGACGCAACCTTCGTAGCAGTCGGTGGTGTAGGACATGACGTACGGGGATTCGCAGGAAGGAGACGAGATGGTGCACGCCAACCCAGCGCCTTTGCAATCGGCCTGGCCACCGTTCGCGCAGAGCGAGAACTGGGTGCAGCAGCCCGACGCCGCGCAATCGCAGTTACCCGGGTCGACGTACACGGCGTGGCAATTGGTGAGTGCTGCGCACTCGGCCGCCGTCGTAGCCTGAGCGCAAGTCGCGGGCTGTCCCGCGTCCGCCCCCGGACACTGGTAGCCGGGACATCCACCCGTTCCACAAGAGCCCGTTCCGGGAGTGCAGCCCGGGCACCAGATCTCGCCAGGGGGGCACTGGCCTGCGTCGCCTCCCGCATCTGTGGTGCCCGCGTCCACCGGGGGGCACTGCGTAACCCCCCCACATTGATCACCCGTCATTATGCAAACGCCCGATCCGGCAGTGCAGCCCTGGCACCACTTCTCGCCGGCGGGGCATTGGCCTGCGTCGCCGCCCGCATCTTTCGCACCGGCGTCCCCGCTCCCGGCATCCGCGATGCCCGCATCGCTGCCCACGGGAGGGCATGCGAGATTGGTGCAACCGACGGAGCAGAATCCCGTTCCGGGAGCGCAGCCCGGGCACCACATCTGGCCCGCCGGGCATTGGCCTGCGTCGCCACCCGCATCCGCGCCACCGTCGTCGCTGCCGCTCGCGTCGTAGCCCACGACGGGACACGCGTAGCCCCCACATCCACCCGCGATGCAGAGGCCCGTGCCGGGAGTACAGCCCGGACACCACACCTTCCCGGCCGGACACATGCCAGCGTCGCCCGCGCTTCCTTCCGCGATGGTGCTGTCGTTGTTCGAGCCTCCAGGGCCCCCGTCCGATGCGCGGAAGAGCTCGTCCGACGTGCCGCATGCCGCCGTGATAAGCAAGACGAAACCGAGTCGAGCTGTATTCCTCATGGCCCCTCAGTGGACGCCGCCGAGAAACTGGCTCACGCATTGTGCAGCGCACATCGTTCTACGGCGGGCTCGTTGGCTCGAATTCGCTGATCCGCGCGTCGCTCTCACCAGGGATTCGGTGAGCCACTTTTGCCTGGTAGCCCACTCATAGTCCGTGAGACCCGCTCGCCAGAAAGAGGTTGTGCTGCGCCTCGTCGGGCGTCAACAGCCGCCGGCGTCCCTGGATGCGGTATATCGACGGTACTGCCGGTACGTGGCCGCGGTCGTCTTGAAGCTCGCCGGCCGTGACGCCGAGGTCGATGACTTGATACAGGACGTGTTCGTCGAAGCTGCCAATGGAATCGGCGCCTTGCGCGACCCCGAGGCC
>Ga0326728_10011150_pt1 | contig 20668 bp, 23 predicted proteins | sample MB3enrmetagenome_FD_207602 | JGI IMG/M metagenome (GOLD analysis project Ga0326728, IMG submission 207602) | Lab enriched peat soil microbial communities from McLean, Ithaca, NY, United States - MB31MN | ecosystem: Environmental > Terrestrial > Soil > Wetlands > Peat | place: USA: New York... | reverse complement strand
AGTGGTTGATAGAGCGGCACGGCCACATGACGCCTCGCGAGGCCTACCAGGCGGCCATGGCCGCACAAGCGGCATGAACGATCATCAGTTAGTCAGCAAGAATGTCCAAGGGACCGGGTGCGCGACATACCACCGTAAGGAGCGCCTGGCGCCCCGCCGCCATCACTGTTGCAGTCTCGCCGACGGTTTCACAGTTGACTGTGGGAAGTTGTTGGATATGACCCAGCCGCTCCTGTGACTGCACCGTCCAACTCGCACGAAAGAAGGCGTCGATCCTCTTGTTCCGGGACGACGCTAAGGCCTTGCTTGACATAGAAGTGCTGCTCAGGGCAGCTGCAATACCGGCTCCTGAATATATGACCAACAGCAGTGCCGACAGGAAAATGGCGTCAGGAATAGAAAAGGAATAACCGTGTACTTCAAGGTGATTCTTTCCTTGAGCACTGTTCACGGCAAACTCGGTTACGACCACCAACAGGCTGGCCTGTGCCAAGTCCGAGAGGAACGAGCAGGTGGCAAGCCAACCCAGTTGGCGGTTAAGCGACGAAACACCCAGCGCTTTCAGCGTTGATCTTGTGCGAGCGCCTCGTGCCGTAGAGGACCTCGCCAGTGGTCACTTTCCTAGCCGCGAACAGGTCCGTGGTACCGTGGCACTTGTAGCCGCCGGTCATGGGCCCTGCCCGACCCGGCGGCTTCATGGGAAGGGACCGCTCGGCGCGGTCGAGGCATGGACCTGGGTCCTCTCGTGGAAGCTGACGAGGATCGCCCGTCTCAGGCTCCGGTCGCGGCGGAGTGTGAGTGGACGTAGACCGCTGCCGCCGGCCGACTTGCGCTCGGCAACCGGCAGACAGACGCCCACCTTCGCCCACCTGGCCGCGAGTGGGGGGCAGGGATGAGAACGGACAAGGCCCTGACGCCGGGGCTCACACGGGCGAACAGGCGACGCCGTTTGGCTGGCGGCAGGTACCTGTTCGTAGCTCCATGAAGGTACCGTCGACGAATTGAGCGACACGCTAGCACATGCATTCTAGAACTCGTCTATGTGGTGCAAGATAGCCACGTCCCAGGGAGGAGGTCTTGCTTCTCTCCCCGCGGCATTTCCGGAAACCAAGGGTCCGGCGCTATGACCGTCGCATCGCTGATGGCGCCAGCCCACCAGGAGAAGGTGCTTCGCGACGTGACTATGAAATCTGACGCCGCGAGGGACCGCATGTCTTCTAGCAACGTCCCTGTGGGCAGGATCCTATACGCGCGCCCGAGGTCGAGATTCCCTTCGCACCACTCTCGACCATTGGTGACCACCTCGGTCTCGACGGCATCCCCACCAAGTACATACACCATATCTAATGCTCGCCGATACCACTCGGCTGGCAACTCCATCGGGTTGCCAGCATAATCCCCTCGTCGCACGTGAATTCTGGCTATTGAGGCCCGATCCTGATCTGTGGTCTCGGACGGCGGTGAGGGAACAAGGCCAGTCCTCAACAAGGGGATGACGGCTTTCGCGTAGCTCAAGCGCTGCCAATAGCCGAACCACCACGCTGGCGCTACGTTCGAAGATGGCTCCGGCCCCTGAGCCGATTCGTCGAGAACAATCCGGCCCGGTCTCATGACCTTACGCGACAGTTTTCCCAGATGCGGTAGCCGCCCCGATGGAGAAGGGATGAAGCGTGTCACCTGGAAGGCCATCTGGCGGGCCCGGTCCCCTATCAGTGGTACCTCGAATATGGCGGGGACGTCATGACGAACACAGGAAAGGTCAAGGTTAACCCGCCAACCGTTCCGAGCTAAATAGAGCGCATACGAAAACTGGAAGAGCTGGTTGCCCAGACCACCTCTCAGTGCTACGACCTGTCGGCTCTGAGTGAATTTGTCCACCTCGCCCCAGTCCTTAAGATGCCATGCGCCGCCCAATTCGATTTGGCAGAAGGCAGAACTGGGCAAATCAAGGCGTAGTTCTGACCGCCAGTACTATACCAACCACCAAAAGAATCTTAGTTCAATGCGCCTGGAAAGACGAGGCCTGACCTGAGGGTGCGTCCCGTCGCCACGAACTTCGTCTTCGCGGCGTCGTGACGCCCTGATCCTCGCCCTCTGCGGCCTCAGCTCCCGCACTCATTTCCGCCACTTGCGCTAGCGGGGTGCGACGGGTGAAGCCGACAGGAACGAGGATCTGGTCAGGCAATCAGGTGAGGTGTGGGTGATCGCCCAGTCGGCGGTCCGTTGCTCGGGGGCCGCGCGGGCGGTCGGCAATGGTTCCCTCGAGCGGTTCGCTTATCGTCTACGAGGGAAGCGCGCACCGGATGGGAGCACCGATCGGCGGGGGCTCGCTTTCCTCTGTCGGCTCGTAGGCGTTGCACATAGTGACGCACCTGCGCCGAGTGGCGAGTCGCTCCGTCAGCGGCCGAATGCGAACAAGCCGAGCCCGTAATGCAGGTTCCACTCATTAGACGGGTTCTGGTGAGGCAGGAACTCCCCTGCATCGTCGACGACCGCGAAGTCGAACACAGTGAGGCTGTCGAACATCGCAAGTACGTGATCGACCCTGTGCACTCGGTGCCCATTGAACTCGGTGCGGGTCACTCGTCCGATCGGTACCGTCACGTACAGTGCACCATCGGGAGCGAGCACCCTCACCAGCTCGGCCGCGGCCTTTTCGGTGCCGCGCGGGTCAAGTCGGTCGCCGTACCGGCCGAGGCCGACGTGCTCGATGGTGTGCAGGCACGTTAGGGACGGCACCGTGCGGTCGGCAAACGGAAGGGCTAGAAGGTCGCCAGCCACTTTCAGCATATGAGGCATGCGGTTGGCGAGCGGTCGGAGTTCGACCCCGACCACGTCGGCGATGCCGGTGAGCACAGCGAGAAAGCCAGCTTGGCCTCCGATGTCACAGTGCGTCCGTGGCCTGCGTTCGCCGATGTGACGCGCCGCCCAACCAGCCTGGTGAAAGTAGTGAGGATCGGTCGTCTGCGCGCCTGTGTCTTCCCCGAACTGCGGCGAGATGATAGCCAGCGGTGCCGATCCGCCCAAGCGTCGGTATTCCCGCAGGTCCCTGAGGTAGGGTCCAACACTCCTTATGGCGACCGTCGGGCGCTTGAGAGCAAGTGCGGCATTGCGCGCACCGCGAATCTTTCGCAGCTCGTCTCTCAGCGCTCCGTTCACCGTCGGTGATGGTATCAGCCTGTCACTTGGATGAACTCGTTGCCAAAAGCGTTCACGAACCTAGCTCGTGCCAGGAAGTGGACGCCAGCCTCGTTGTCGTGTCGGCCGGGACAACGAGAGAAGGGACCTCGCGTGCACACTCGAGACTCTCGGACAGCTGGCCGCACCGGTCGTGGGCACGCGGTCTCAACTCGACCACCTCGCAGGGCCGCCGGGCCCGCCGTCGCTCACTCCCTGGGCTAACCGCTCAACGGCTATGCCAAGGGCGGGCCCAATGTCGATGCCGAACTCGAAGCCCCAGCGTTACCGCACAGCCGGGCGGCGGGCGCCGCACGTCACGGGAGCCTCTGACATTTTCATGGCCACCGGGGAACTGACAAACCTTCTCCCCTCACGTAGCTACTTTGCCCAGAGACATCCTGATGTTGACCTTGATGCCGGCGGCAAGCGCGCTCCGTCGACCGCCTAACTGAGAACAGGAGTGCCACCGGCGCTGCGACAATTCGAGACTCGTATTGCTCGGGCAGCAATGCAGAAATCACCTGCCACAGTGGCAGCGCGACAGCAGGGATGTCCTCCACAACAAGCCAGCCACCGATCTTTAGCCTTCCCAGACCGAACAGGAGCGTTGCTATGTTCGCATTGGGAGAGTGAAGACCGTCGTCGATAATTAGATCGAAGTCCTGATCGATAACGGTGGAAAGCGAATCCCACGATTCTCGCTCAGTTTGGTCGACAACAAATGTTCTAATTCTATCCTCTTCAAAAAGAATCCTCTCGTCAATATCGGCACCGTAAATCGTTGCCCGTGGCAGGAAAGTGCGAAATGCCCGCAGTGAGGCCCCGGGCCTGAACTCTCTTCTCATGTTCGAGACGACGTCTGGGTAGTTTGTACCTATGCCTATTTCAAGAAGGTTCGTCACCGAATTCGGATCAGCCAATATAGATCCGTACAAGAGGTGGTAATGCTGTGCTGCCTTGTCGCTGCGATAATGGTCAAAGAGAGTCTTTAGCTGTGCAGCGGCGATCCTCTTGTCTTCGGTATCCACAAGCGTCTCAATTGCAACGGGAGTCTCAGTCGGCCAGCCATTGAGCGATGTGAGGTCAAGGATTAGAGGGAAGACCTGATTAGAAGCCTTTACCGCGAGCTGTGCGCGCTTCTTAAAGGAGCCTGCCGACGCAGGGACGAAAAGCGGGAATCCCTCGAGGATCCTCCCGTCACAACCTCGTCTTATCCGACGGCTCGTCGTCCAGATGGCCCTCTTCGTACTGACCAGAGTGGAAGACTTTTTCAACTTGCCTCTAATCCGTTTCCATGCTGCAACCATCGCGGCCTCCTTTGGTCATTACCGTCGCTTGTCCCTTGTGGGTGTTGACTTCGGCGGTGGCCACTTCTTGTTAAGGCTGTTTCTTTGTTGTAGTTGGCGGGCGTGAGCGCGAAAGCCGACGTACTGGCGGCTATTCGCCCGTTTAGATAGTAGTTGGCTTTGAGAGTTGGCGTCGTTGTGCGAAGACCCGTGTGCTACTAGTGCTTCACGAACTACTAGCTGCGAGTCCTCCTCCACGCAGGCGTTGTCGTTTCGCCACGACGTTCACGTCCACCGAGAACCAGCGCGTTCTCTTCACTCAGACGCGTAGAGCCGTGAAAGCGGAACCGAATCGCGCCCTGCCTGTGCAGCTTCATCACCGCGCTGGCGGGGCCGACTCATCAGCCTGCCCACCATCGTCGAGCTCATCTCCGCCACCGCCACCAGCACGCGTCTCACCACCCAAGCCGGTTACGACTGCAACTGTACCCAACCGGCGTCAAGGGAGTTGGCCGCGGTTCCCCTCTACGCTCACGACTTCCACTGCGAGTGGAACTACACCATCGACGTTTGATCAAACTCGGCGTGAGCCCTAACCCGAGTGAACCCGTACTTCTAACCACCGAAGGATGCCCGCCCAGTGACAGCCCATTCGGCGACGTGCTCGCTGGCGGCCGCGCGGCGTGCGTCGACCCCCTCCACGCGATAACCGGCCGACCCGAACATCTCGAAGACCGTCGCAACGTTGGGATTGCGTACAGAGCGGTGCAGACTACTCGCTCCTTGAATCCGAGCACAGCACGGTCTAATGGCAGCGATTCTGCGACTACGCCGAGTAACTCGACTGCAGATCCTAAATGTCCTCGGTGAACAGGGCTGCCCAGGGCCATCCTTGATCCAACGAAGACCTCACGCGTCTTGCTCATCGGTCTCACGTCGCGGTGAAGGTGGTGCCATTCCACTGGAACTCGCCCGCAGTGCACCGGCCGCGTTAACTGGCCCCCTTCAGCTACGCGGACAGCTGAGCTCCTACCGCCCGCACGACCTCGTCAATCACGACGGCTTCGCCACCGCTCGCCTCGGGCTGACACATGGACGGTGTGTAGGCAGCACCCTGTGACACCGCCAGTCGGGCGAAGCAATCATTGAAGTACCTAGGAGTCTGTATCTCGACAATTCCGCGAAGCGACCTACTCCATACTTGGTTTGCCAAGCCAGCGCCATGCACGCCAGCTATTACGTGCGCCGACCTGAACACCTCCACCTGATCTGTGAATCGCGCGCGCTCAGCCCTGACAACCTTAAAACCTAGATCCGCCACTGCTCTCTCCACTTCGAGTTCGTTTACGGGCGATCGGGTGCTCCCTCTCCGCGAGACGTAAATCAGCTGTTCGTTCTCCTGGTGAGCCACGAGGGGCAAGATCTGCTGCTGAAGAATGACGACGTCTTCCTGAGGCACGAATCCTGACCAGGACTCAATGGCAGCAAGAATCAAATGATCCGCCGACACCGGCATCGATGACCGGATCACTCCTCCGGGCGGAGCGAGAACTTCCAGCGCCTGATCGACGTATGCCGCTGGGTGGGACGAAACGAGAACGGCCGCCTCAGGTTCTGCTTGCAGGCAATGCAATGCTGCTGGCAAGACTTCAAGCAACCAGTGATAGTATCCGGTATCGGGAAGGACAATCACCGGCTGGCTGATCCGCGAAGTACACGGGAGAATGGTTTCTTCGACAACAGCGCCCCAGCCTAGCGCTCGGCTCAGCTCTCCGTAACTCTCACCCAGCATTCGGCCGTCCGGAAGCCACGCTAATCCCGATAGGGGGCTAACTCGAACGTTGTTCAGATGGTACAGATATCGTTCCTCATATGCCTTGGAACGCCGATACTGTGGGCCGAGTGCATCATCAAAGACATACCGCTCAACATAGGCCCGTCTGAGGACCTGAGCATCCTCCACGTGTGACCGGACGGACGGGTCACTCATGCTCTCTACAATTGACCGGAGGTAGTTTTCGGCCGCTAGGCCTGCCGATCTTCCGACCAACACTCTTGATGAGATCCTGGCTGACTTCCAGCGAAGTCGCGCGATTTCGCGAGTCAACGTTGGGCGAGAAGTCATAATCACCTCTCTATTGCGCTCATTGAGTGTAGCCGATCATAGGCGACTCCAGTAGGCCGCTGCGCGCGCAGCCCGCGGCTTTCAGCACGTGTTGGCCACCCGACCCCATCGCGACGACGTCGCCGCCGCCTTGCTCGAGAAGACAACCTCCAGAGACACGAGCTGGACGGCGGTGCGCGAGGCTCGTAGCAACGTGACCGTGCTCGACGACACGACCGCTGTCCGCAGCGAGGCGACCGTGGACCAGCGCTGTTCTGGGAGCTACTTCCCCGAGCTGGTGCGGGCAGTGAAGATACTGAGGGAAGCGGCGTCGCCCGCGTCTCAGTTGCTCAGGACACCCATGGATGGGTCACAAGAGCCACAAACCGTAGACAGCAGAACCACCTCACCGCGGGCAGTCTCTCCTCGGCGGATGGCTAATCCGGACGACAATCGGCGAGCAGCGGCGTTCACTGGCCACTGGCCTGGACCTCGCCCAACACGGGAAGCACCGAGTCGCTATCTGGCCCAGGAACTCCGACTTCGAACTGCTCGGAAATGCATCCGCGACGAAACGGGGTGTGCACCGATCAGGGCCTCTGTGTGCTTGCTGCCATGAGGTATTGCGACCGATCGACCGACCGGTCGTTGACGAATCCGCATGCAAGGCCGAGCATGAGCCCGACGAGGCCTCCTGACGAGTAGCCGACGAAATAGGTGAGCTGGAGCGCCAGTAACGCGGTGAACAGCAGGGCGACCTGTCCGACGAAGACAGAAGCTGAACGCAATCGCCTACGGCTCTTCCTGAGGGCTGTGACGTACACCCACACGAGTAGGGCAAGTCCGATGATCCCGGTCGAGCTAAGGGTCCACACGTACTGGCTGTGGGCAGCACGCAGAAAGAGAGCCTCATTGATGCTCTCGTTTCCGGTTCCACTTGGTGAACCAGCTACCAGGTCTGCGACCGGGCCGGCTATCTGGCGGTTGATCATTGCGGACCACCCTTGAAGGCGCCAACTGAAGGTGCTGTTCTGAGTAGTGGTCTCCTGATACCCCGCCGTGAGACTACTCGTCACTCCAGGCGGACCGGCGGCAACGAGGAGAACGACAGCGAGCACCGCTGCCGCCACGAGGAGCCGGCGGCCCGCGATCGACGTCGACCCACGAGTCTTCTGACGGACGACCACGAGAACAGCAGCTGCAACGAGCGCAGCTGCCCAGACCGTCCGTTGCACCGAGAGCACCACGACGACGAAGCCAACGAGCGGCACGACCCAACGGAGAACCAGGTCACGAAGGGGCGGAAATATGATGACGACAATCGTTGTCTCGAGAACGATCAGCGCTTGCAGAGCATTGAGCGCTCGATCGCCTGTTACTGCATAGGTGCCGAAGCCATGGTGCAACCAGAAGTTGACTGCTGCGAGCACGAGCACGACAGATGCCAGTAGCAACCAGTTCCGTACGGCTCGGACGAGTTGTGGTGTGGCGCGAACCGTGCTGTAGAAGACGGCAGCAGTGAGCATCGCCAGCATTTCGCGGGCGGCATTCGTCGACGACTGAAGGCCGAAGATCACTACGCCCCGCGCCATATTGAGCAACAGGATCGCCAAGAAGACTACCAGCGTCCGGTTCGGGCGCAGGCGTTCGCCGCGTTGTTGACATCGCAGCAGGGTCGCCACGACCAGAGCCACGGTGATGACGTCACTGACGTATACGTGGAACCGGCCGACCATGACCCCTTGCGGGATGTTGGTGCCGTTGGCCATCTCGACCAGCAACAGCAGCGGGACCGCGCTCGCTGGTCGGCTGGCGAACCCCACCGAAAGCAGCGCAACGAGGACGAGCACGATGGCGGCAAGGAGGACCGATTCGAGCGTCAGGGCCGCCATTCAGCCGGCCCAATCGGTCTTGGTTGGGCGATCGTGGGCCGCCGCATCGAGCAGGGCCTCGATCGAGCTGATCAAACGCTCCGGATCGTGGCGTTGTTGGGCGAGGTCGACGCCCGCTTGTGCGAGTCTCGACCGGGTAGCGGAGTCAAGCGCAAGCTCTCTCATCGCCCGCGCAAGGTTAGTTGTCCTCCGCAGGTCGACGAGCCGACCAGCCCGGCTGTAGTCGAGTTGCCAAGGGACCCCGCCGCTGTGCGCGCCCCCGATCACCACCACACCGGCGAGTTGTGCCTCGGCGATGACCATGCAACAGGACTCTTCCAGCGAAGGGTGGACAAGGATGTCAGCCGTGGCCAGGGAGTCGAGCACGCGATCGTGAGGGAGCGGACCGACGAAGGTAATCCCAGCGGCAAGGCCACGCCGGGCCGTCCAGTTCTCTGCTGGACCACCCGGGCCGAAGCCTTGCCCGATCATGTGGAGCGACGCAGAAGGCAAGCGACCTCGAACCTGACCAAAGGCTTCGATCGCAGCGGTCCCGTTCTTGAGCGCGCTCCACGAACTGAGAATCGTGACGAACTTGGTGCCCTCATCCTGCGGCCGTCCGATGCGTAAGACCGGTCGATGTGAGGGCGGAGACATCAGGTTCGGGAGTACCGTGATTTCGCCTCGGTAGCGCAGCACGTGGCGGAAGTGGTGTTCAACGTACGGGGATACCGCGATCAGGCGTGTCGCCTTACGCGCGACGAGAGCGGCCATCGCTGCGCGAATCGACCAGTGCGCTGCAGTCGGCACCTGGGCCAAGAGTGGCCCTGTGCGCGTGGTGGGAAGGTTGTGACGCAGCACGACCAGCGGGGCATCGTGAGCTGTGACCACGGTTGGTAGCCCAGTGGCCAGTGCCCCGAGGGCGAACTCATAGGTCCAGTGGGCGTGTACGACGTCCGTCCGGCACCGCAGAAGTGTCTCTGCAACGAACTGCCGCTCCACCCTGAACCCGTCGCGGGCGGCGCGACGCTGCCGGAAGGGCCCAACGTAAACCGTCAGCCGATCACCGCGCAACACGACCTCGCTCGTGAGATCCGGGTCGAGCGTTACGAGGGAGACGTCGTGGCCGCGCGCGATCAGGGCTCGCACCTCAGGAAGTGGGGCAGTGCCGGCGAGCCCAGCGGGAGATGCGACGGGCTCGTCGAGTAGGTCGGTCAGTTGCCGAAGGCTTATCCGACCGGCGATGGCGACCCTCATCGTGATCGTCGTCCCGCCATGATGCGGACGTAGGGCGAGAGAGCCAGAGCGGGCCAGAGAGGACCACCGTGGCGACGGCACAGCGCTGCCCATTCGGAGACCGGGAGCCCTTTCGGCGTAGCCACAAGTCGAAGGCGTTCACGGCGGCTCAGTGTCTCGTCTCGAAATGTGCCGGCGCGTGGGTTCGCGCTGCAGGTGCCGACATGGCCGGGAGCGAGGTATACCTGACACCCGGCCGAGCGAGCCCGGAGCCCGTAGTCGGTGTCACCCCCGCCGTGGGTGAACCTTTCATCCATGTTCCCCACGACCGAGTACACCGATCTCGGGATGAGAACGACGTTTCCATTCATGGTGTCGCAGGCCTGAGGTGTGTCGGTCGGTGCGACCAGGGCAAAGGCCATCCGCCGTAATCGGCTGGTTCTTCGGACTCCGCCGTAGGTGGTAGCCCCCGTCTGCGGGTCGCGAGTGGAGCCCACGACAACCGAGAGCGGCTGTCGCTCAGCGCACAGGGTGGCGTACGTTGTGAGCAATCGCTCGAGCGCGTCTGGGTCGAGCACGACATCGTCGTTGAGCCACAGCACGTGGTCGGGACGTGCCGGCACTGCTCGGGTGAAGGCGAGACGCATTCCTCCACCCCAGAACAAGTCACCGGAACCGCGGCTGATCTCAACCTCGGGATAGGCCGCAGCCACTGACTCCGCGGTCCCGTCGTTGCTCGCGTCGTCCACCAAGTGGACGTCGACCGTTACTCCCGGAATGGCGTTGCCACGGAGACTCTCCAGGCACACCAGCGTCTGTTCCCGGCGGTTGTGGCACGTGAGCAGGGCGCTGATCGTCGCCGGCTTGATTGATGCGAACGAGGAGGCGCTGGCGCGAGCGGACGAGCGGTACAGGTCCGCGTACTGCGCCACGCCCCTCGAAGGAGAGAACCACCGCTCGGCCGTCGCACGGAGGTCTCGTGATCGCGGGTCGCGATCTTTACGGTCCAGGCAGCGCGCAATCTCCTCCGAGAGAGCGAAAGGCTCGGCTTCGCCCGTGTCGATAGCGCTGCTCAACGCCGCGACATCGCTTAGCCCGGGAACCAGAGTCACGAGCATGGGTGTGCCGGTGGCGAGGGCCTCGACAGCCGACAGGTCGCATCCCTCATACTGCGATGGCATGACGAACAGGTCAGCGGCGTGGAGCACCAGCCAGACGTCTTCTGCCGTACCCAAGAATCGGGCCCGGTCGCCAAGACCGAGGGTCGCCGCGAGCTTGCGCTCGGCGCCCCCGGCCTCGCCGCTGCCGTCGCCTACGTGGAGGTAGACCACGTTCGACGGCATCGACGCCATTGCCATTGCCCGGAGAATGCACTCGTGGTTCTCTACCGGCGAGCAATTGCCGACGCTTACCAACACCTGGTCGTCGTTGTGCAGGCCGAGTGCACGTCGAGCGGCATCGCGATCGGCTTCAGTGGTTTGGCTGAAAGTCTCGAGGTCACACCAGTTCCGGATAATTTCCGCCGAGTTGCGAAAGGTGCGCCACTCATCGAGGCCGACACTCGGGCTGACTGCGGCGTAGTCAACGCCGAGGTTGCTCAGTATTCGACGTTGAATCGTGCGCTTCATCCGCAGGGCAGCACTGGAAGGGAAGCAGCCGTGTACCGTCTGCACGACTCGTGCCTTGAAGCCAAGGCCCTCAAGCGCGAGCAAAAAATCGGCCCGCTGAATGTGCAGATGCACGATGTTGGGCTTGAGGACGCGAAGCAAGCTGGGAAACGACGCGAGCAGTCGAGGCGCCGAGGGCGACAGCCGGTGAATGCTGTATCCGGCTTCTTCGAGCGTCTGGGCGTAGGGGCCAACAACATCAGCAACCGCTACGATCTCGCACTCGACACCATGCTCGGCCCACAGGTCCGCGGCTACACGCATCATGACCTCGCCGCCCGAGTGCCGGAGCTCGGAGAACACGTGCAACACCCTCAACGGAGTGGTGGGGTCTGTCTGACTGCTGATCTCAGGTCGGTTCCGTCGACTCATCGGCAGGCCCTAGCTGAGGGGCTGGAGAGCCAGTAGCCCCACTTCGACAACGGGGGTGGCGGTGCGGTCCCGACGAGCAGCTTCGTTGAGGGAGGCATCGCGGACACCCATTCCTCGTCGCGCCTGATGGCCATTTCCCAGTGGAATCGGACCGGATCCCCACCGACCAGATGGTTCGGTGCGAACGTTACGGACTCATCGGAGATCCGGCTCATGTTGACTGGGAACCCGAGCTCGGTTGAGAGGCGACGCAGTTCGACGAACCGATCGGAGGTGAGGTCTTCGTAGCGCAGAGGGCTGCTCCCGCCACGATCGACGCGCAACATATCGAGGAGTGCCGAGCCGCTTCTCGCATTGGCCACTGTGGGCAGCATGTGAGAAGGATTGGGGTCGGTCATGGCTTTTTGCTTATCGATGTCCAGGGAGCGCTGCCGACAGTGTCCGTTACTGTACTGATCATTCCGCTACCGCCCTCCAGAAGCCACGCAGGCGCTCAGCTTCTATTACGGGGGAGAAGGCAGTCTGCGCCCGTGCCAATCCGGCTTCCGCGAGCGCGCTGTGAAACACGGGGTCCTGACTCACGCGCCGGAGTTCCGCAGCAAGCTCTGCCGTCGATCCCTCACTTACGATGATCCCGGCGTCTCCGACGACCTCGGGAATGGCACCACAATCGCTGGCAATCACCGGTACCCCTGAAGCCATGGCTTCGGTGATCACTCGCCCATACTGCTCGCGGTTGTCTCTTGTGGTCAGCGAAGGCAGAACGAGCGTGTCGAGCGAGGCCATCACCGTAGGCACTTGCTCGAAGGGTACAGGGCCGATGAGCCGGATCCGTGGGTCGGAAATCGCGGCAGCGCGGATCGCCGCTTCCATCGGACCTTGTCCGATGAATACCAGACGAGCGTGATCGGGAAGGCTGGCTGTTTTCCACGATTCCAGCAGCCAGGCGAGTCCTTTTCCGGCGACCAGTCGCCCAACAAATCCGACGACGAACTCCTGGCCGAACCCCCATCCTTCTCGACCTGCTGCTCGTCGCCGTTCCGGATGGCTGAAGCGCTCGAGACGAGGTAGCTCAGCGCTGACGACGATCGTCGGAGTGGCTGGCGGTAGCCCCCACCGCCGGGCCCAAGCGACTCCCTCAGTGTTCCAGGAGACAAAGCCTCTCGTCCGGGAAAGGTTGTGGCAGGTGACGTGACGTCGGACCATGGCTTCCCCAGGGCTACCCTGATCCCAAAGGCTCTCGGCTCCGTGGGTTACTACATGACGAGCTCGTGCGTGGATCGCCTGGCGGACTACCACTGACCACGGTTCGTTAAGGACGTGGACCAGATCGGGTTGGAGATCTTTGACAAGCGCAATGAGGCCTCGGTACGCCATCCAGGTGTGGCGGTCCCCGCGGACGCGGATGCCGGCGAGCTCATGCGGTGTCCCGAAGTCGGGTGCCCCGACCGCCCCGCCTCGAGGGATGTCGAGTGTGTAAGCGACGTGCAAATCGACGTCTCGCCGTGATACCTCCTCCCAGAGTGCCTGCTGGGTCGGGAAGCTGTAGCCGAGCACGAGGAGCACCCTCATGGCGCGGCGACCGACGCTGGCGGGTTTGGCTTGGTCACCGCGAGCAAATCGCCGGTTGGGCGGATCTTCTGGATTGCAGCTGTCGTACGTTCACCGGTGACCATCCATTGGCACTACGGCCCCTCGACCTTTGGGCGGTCGCGTACCATGCCGGCGACGAAGCGGGCGTTGCCGACGAGGTAACGCCTCCCCAGCCGGCGCGGCTCGCGGGCCAGGCGGTACGCCCACTCGAGGCCCCGCTCCTGCATCCATACCGGCGCCTGACGCTTCGCCCCGGAGATGAAGTCGAACGCCGCGCCCACGGCCACGAAAGTCGACGGGGCTCGGTGACGAAAGTGGTGGACGAACACGTCCTGCTTCGGTGTTCCCAGACCCACCCACACGATGTCGGGTCGTAGGCCGATCAGGCGCTGCTCGAGCGCGAACTCCTCCTCAGCAGTGAGCTCTCGGAAGGGCGGCGCGTCGCGCCCCACGATGTCAACCCCGGGCAAGCGCCGCCGCAGTTCGGCCTCGAGCACCGTCAGCACCTCGTCAGTGGAGCCGTGCAGGTAGTGGCGCAGACCGAACTCGCGACCGCGGTCCATAGCGGTGAGCATCAGGTCAGGCCCGTAGACACGTCCCTCGAGGTGGTCGAGGCCGAGCCGCCGGCCCACCCAGATCAGCGGCATGCCGTCAGGTAGGTTGAGGTTGCCCTGGTTGAGCCGATGCCGCAGCTCGGGGTCACGCCGGGCCATCGACAAGGTATAGGCGTTGCACAGGTGCACGGCCCGGCCCTCGTGCGGATCGGGCCGCGAGAGCAGTGCGGCGACGGCCGACTCGAGGGTGTGCGCGTCGATGCGCACAGAGCAGCAGGTGAACGAGGGCGTGGAGCCGTTCCTGCCCGGGGAGAGGCCGGCAGTGTCGCTCACGACGAGGATTCCGTCTGGCGTCTGCTGTCTGCGGTTTGCGCGGCGACGTCGACATCCGGCATCGGGGCACCAGCGGGGGCCGAGCCGTTGCAGGCCCACCTGGGAAAGCGCTCGAGGGGTAATGGCCGCAAGCCGACCAGCACGCCGACCGTGCGAAGCAAGACCCAGGCGTCGAGCCTCGGCCCGGCGCGGGCGAGATAGAGGCGGTCGAACTCAGGTGCTTCGCCGATCAGCCCCGAACACGCCGTGCTCACCTGCCACGGGCCGGTGATACCGGGACGCACCGCCAGGCGTTCCTCCATGAAGGCGGCGTCGAACGTGACCGCCAAAGCCGGCATCTCGGGCCGGGGTCCGACCAGACTCATGCGACCCGTGACCACCAGCCAGCACTGGGGCAACTCGTCGAGGTGCGAGGCGCGCAGGAACCGGCCCCACCGGGTTGTGGTGGCTGCGGCGATCGCGTACTTGTCGGCGTCGACCGGGGTGTCGGTTGGTAGCGTGCGCAGCTTTACGAAGCAGAACGGACGGCCGTCCCGACCGAGGCGCTTCTGAACAAACAGGGGCCAGGCCCGGAAGCTCACGGCCGAACCGACGACAAGCAACGCGATTATCGGCGCGGTCACGATGCTCAATGCCACGCCGGCCGTCAAGTCGAAGGCCCGCTTGACCCGGCCATTCGCATAGCGAATCGAGGCGCCGCCTGGTGCATGTTGGCTGTGGGCCACCGGCTGCCGCCTGGGCATCTCCTCACTCATGTCGCCCGCCTTACGAGAGGGCTTCACTGGTGGTCGCTAACCCCATCACGTTACTCACTCATCCTTTGTCGAACCAGCGATACGGATTCAAGACGCCCTGGTGGAGGCCGATCCGATGGTATAGACCGAGTGTTCGAAGTGGCCGATCGCTCGTCGGGTCGACGAAGATAGAACGGCAGGGCTGATCTTGAGGTTCACAAACGTCTCGCCGCGTTCGCTCTCCTGATTGAGGACGATGCCGCTGCCGGCGAAGATCCCGTAGGCCTCCCGGTAGTTCACAGTGGTCCAGTAGGCGAAGACCTTGGATATGCCGTACGGACTGCGAGTGTGGAACGGCGTCCGCTCGTTCTTCGGCGGAGGGGCCAGACCGGACATCTCCGACGACGACGCTTGGTATGAGCGGGCGTTCAGGCCGGTCATGGCCAACGCCTCGAGGATGCACAGGGCGCCAACAGCGAAGACGCCGGCGGTGAACTCGGGCAGCTCGAACGACACGGCGACGTGGCTCTTCGCGGCCAGGTTGTAGATCTCGTCGGGTTGGGTTGCTCGCGTAGCCAAAGCCCTTCGCCAGCAGCAGCTCTGCAAGGAACGAACCGTTTTGGCCGGCGACGCAGGCGATCACGTCGCGGCGAGGACCGCTTCTCGTCCGCGCACCTCGTCGGTCTGCAAGGCATCGAGGAACCACTGGTATGTGGAGCGGATGCCGTCCTCCAGGCCGATCGTGGGCGACCAGCCGAGCGAGCGGAGCTTGGAGACGTCGAGAAGCTTGCGAGGCATGCCATCGGGCTTGCTCGTGTCAAACGCCAGCTCAGCCTCGGGGTACACGATGTCGCGGACGAGCTCTGCCAGCGCCCGAATGCTGCAATCCTCGCCGGTGCCGACGTTGATGTGGCCCTCCTCTTCGTAGTGCCGCATGAGGAATAGGCACGCATCGGCGAGGTCGTCGACGTGCAGGAACTCGCGCATGGCGCTGCCCGTCCCCCAGATCTCGACCTGGGTCGCCCCGCTGGCCTTCGCGTCGTGGAACTTGCGGATCAGCGCGGGCAGGACGTGGCTGCTGCTGAGGTCGAAGTTGTCATTCGGCCCGTACAGGTTGGTCGGCATAGCCGAGATGAAGTTGCTGCCGTACTGCGCGCGGTAGGACGAGCACAGCTTGATGCCAGCGATCTTCGCCAGGGCGTAGGCCTCGTTTGTCGGCTCCAGCGGGCCCGTGAGCAGCTGGTCCTCGGTGATCGGCTGGGTGGCTTGGCGGGGGTAGATGCACGAGCTGCCGAGGTACAACAGCTTCGTCACGCCGTAGAGATACGACGCGTGGACCACGGTGGCGTGGATCATCATGTTGTCGTAGAGGAATTCCGCAGGCCGGGTGGAGTTGGCCATGATGCCACCGACCGTGCCTGCCACCAGGTACACGTACTCGGGCCGGTTGGCCCGGAACCAGTAGTTGACCGCCGCCTGGTCACGCAGGTCGAGCTGGTCGCGCCGAGCGACGAGGAGAGTTGTGTAGCCCTCAGCCTCGAGCTTCCGGAGCACCGCAGATCCGACCAGGCCGCCATGACCTGCAACGAAAACACGTGCATCCTTCGGTGAGGACGTCATTGCTCACTCCCTACACGTTGATGCACGCCAGGGTGCGGTGGTATGAGTCAGAAATTCAACTGTAATCAGGCTAGTCGTTTGGACAACGCGCGTTCAGGCCAAGCTCGGCGCAGCAACGAGTCTCGTCGCCTAACGCCTTCGAGCGGTGTCGTCGGTGCTGAGTGCATTCCCAGCTTGCATCCTTGCTGTCGCCGTGCACGAGACAGCCCGCCGGTGCCACCTTCGGCTATGGCAATATCACGCCTGTGCTGGATCCACAATATTCCTCTCACGAGAGGTCGTCGAGCAGCCGGTTGCCGCCCTTGAGGCTGGCGAGGTCCGTCTCGGTCACCGTCACGATCACTCGCAATCAACTCTCCGCGCGACCGCGTGGCGCCGCGGCCACCAAGATCCTCGCGTGACAGTGCCCGCATCCTACCCTGTCGCCGTCATCGGAGCCGGGTACGTCGGCCTTGCGACGGCGGCTTGCCTGGCGCACCTCGGTCACGAGGTGCGCTGCAGTGATCGCGATGTGGCACGCATAGAACTGCTGAGCTCGGGCGGGACCCCGATCTTCGAGGAGGGTCTCGAGGATCTCATCCGAACGGGTCTCGCCTCTGGCCACCTCGCATTCGGGGCCGACAACACCTGGGCGGTCGAGGACGCCGAGTTCACCCTTCTCTGCCTGCCGACGCCAGAGGGCCCCGACGGCCGGCCCGACATGAGCTTCGTCGAGGAGGTGGCCACCGAGATCGGGCCCCATCTCAGAAACGAGTCGATCGTGGTAAACAAGTCGACGGTTCCGGTCGGCTCGGCCGACGGCGTCGGGAGAGTGCTCGGGCGAAGCGACGTGCGCATCGTCTCCAACCCGGAGTTCCTCCGGGAGGGCTCGGCCGTGCACGACTTCCTCCACCCCGACCGGATCGTGATCGGTGCGCTCGACGAGGAGACTGCCGTTCGCGTCTCAGGGTTGTTCGCCGGGACGGACGCACCGGTGGTCTTCACCAACCCGGCGACCGCCGAGACCATCAAGTACGCCTCCAACGCCTTCCTGGCGGCGAAGGTGAGCTTCGTGAACGCGGTGGCGGCGTTGTGCGAAGCCGTCGGCGCGGACGTTCGCCAAGTCTGCGTCGGGATGGGGCTCGACCCGCGCATCGGCTCCAGCTACCTCCACCCCGGCCCGGGGTGGGGCGGCTCTTGTTTTCCGAAGGACACGGCTGCCCTCGTCCGCATCGCCGAGGAGGCCGGCTACGACTTCAGCCTCCTGAAAGGTGTCATAGCCGTCAACCAGGACCAGTACGACCGCGTCGTCCGCAAGGCCGCCCGGCTCGCCGGCGGAAGCCTCTCGGGCGTGCGCGTCGGCCTGTGGGGTGTGACGTTCAAGGCGCGCACGGACGATCTGCGTTCCTCGCCCGCGCTCGAGGTCGCCTGGCGTCTTGTGCAGGCCGGCGCCACGGTGACCGCGTACGATCCGACGCTTCGCGGTCCCCTCGAGGGCATCGAGGTTGCCAGTGACGCCTATGCCGCCTGCGAGGGTGCCTCGGTGGTCGTGCTCGCCACCGAATGGGACGAGTTCCGCTGGTTGGACTTCGACAAGGTCGGCCGCGCCATGGCGCGCCGCGCTATCGTCGACGCCCGTAACCTCCTCGACCCGGCGGCGCTTCGTCGCGTCGGCTTCGAATACGAAGGCATCGGCATCTTGTGACCAACGCGTCGGCGAGGCGGGCCGTGGTCACGGGCGGGGCGGGCTTTCTCGGCTCGCATCTCTGCGAGGCCCTCCTCGCTCGCGGCTACGAGGTCGTCTGCGTCGACAACCTATCGACAAGTGACGGCACCAACGTGTCGCACCTCTTGGGGGACGCGGGTTTCTCGTTCGTCCGTGCCGACATCACCGAGGGGCTCACGGTCGCCGGGCCGGTCGACGTCGTCGCGCACCTCGCCAGCCCGGCGTCGCCAGCCGACTACTTCCGGCTCCCGCTCCAGACCCTCGACGCCGGCAGCCGGGGAAGCGAGGTCTGTCTCCGGCTGGCCGCCGCGCGCGGGGCCCGCTACCTCCTCGCCTCGACGAGCGAGGTCTACGGTGAGCCGCTCGTCCACCCGCAGCCCGAGACCTACCGGGGCAACGTCAACTCGATCGGGCCTCGGAGCGCCTATGAAGAATCGAAGCGGTTCGCCGAGGCCCTCTCGATGGCTTGGGCGCGCGAGCACGGCGTCGACGTCGGGATTGTGCGCATCTTCAACACCTATGGCCCGCGCCTTCGCGAGGGTGACGGCCGAGTTGTCTCGAACTTCATCGTGCAGGCCCTCACCGGCCGCCCGCTCACCGTCTACGGCGACGGTCGGCAGACGCGCAGCCTGTGTTACCAGAGCGATCTCATTACCGGACTCGTTGCGATGCTCAATGCTCGGGGCGTCACCGGACCGGTGAACCTCGGCAACCCGGCGGAGCTGACCGTGCTCGAGCTTGCGGGCCTGGTGCTCGATGCGACGGGCTCGTCGTCCGAGGTGGTCCACCTCGAGGCACTGCAGGACGACCCGACGCGGCGTCAGCCGGACATCACGCGAGCGGGAGAGCTCCTCGGTTGGGCGCCAGAGGTGACTTTGGCGGATGGTCTGCTGAGCACGATCAGCTGGTTCGCTGACCGCCTCGACCTTTAGCGACGACGAAGGTAAGGCTCACATTGGGTGCGACGGTTCACCGCGAGCCGTCGGCGTAACGGAGCCGGTTTCCTTGGGTAGTCCCACGACTGGCCGACCAAGCCAGGTGGTCCCCCTCTCGATACGCTCGGGCGATCGAGATCCTCGTCGTCTGCACCGCAAACATCTGCCGCTCACCGATGGCCGAGGCCCTACTCCGGACACGTATCGCTGAGCGCGAGTTGCCCGCCGTTGTCGTTTCAGCTGGTCTGTTAGAAGGTGGTAGTGAGAGACCGGTTCAAGTGAAGGCCGTTCTTGCGAAAAGAGGCATCGCGCTCCCAGACCAGCTGAGCCGGCAGCTCCTGCAGGGCGACTTGCAGCGCGCCGATCTGGTGCTCGCCATGGAGCGGACGCACGTTCGCCACTCGGTGCTTCTCGTGCCCGAAGCCTGGGCTCGGACGTTCACCTTGAAAGAGCTGGTCCGTCGCGGAGAAGAGCTCGGTCGAAGGCCACCCGTTGAGTCGCCTGGCGCGTGGCTGGCAAGAGCCCACCAAGGCCGGGACCGCCCTGACCTGCTCGGGGACTCCGCACTCGATGATGTCGCCGATCCGTACGGGGGTCCAAGCTCAGCCTACGAGGCGGTCGTAACCGAGATCGAAGACCTGGTCGATCGCCTCGTACGCCTCCTTTGGCCTTAAGTGCCCCCGACAGGTGCCTGCGACATCTAGCAAATTGCACACGGTGGCCTGTCTTGTTGTGCTCGGTTTCCTTGGTGAAGAGCAAGCCAAGCCGATGATGGCCGAGTAACGGCGACGCCTCGCAAACGCGGCCACGTGCTAGAGAGGCCGGTGCATGAACGAGGAGGAGCTCAGCGACGAGTTGTCCCGCGACGCGCCCCGTAGTGGTCGACGCCGAAGCGGGCTTAGTTGGGCGGACATCGGAATGTCCGCGCTCCTGATACTCGTCATCTCGGTCCCTACCATGGCGGTTGAAGAGGACTGGCATGGCCGTCCGATGATCGACGAACCGACTCACCTCTGGATCGTCGCCACCTGCCTGGTGGCGGCTGCCTTCCTGGCCGGCGGGGTGGTTGCCGGGCACCGCCGGCCGTCCGCGGCGCCTGAGCATGCCACGGCCGCCGCGAGCTTGGCTGTGGCCGTGCTATTACTGGCCGCCATATTGCGCAGGCTTTGGCTGGCCCATGAGGGTGTGCCCATCGGCGTGGCGGAGCTGTGGTGCCTAGGAGTGGTGGCGGCCCTCTTCTTGAGCGCCGCGGGATCACTAGTCGGCCGTCGGCTCACAACCGATAGACACTGAGGATCTCGCCACTCGCGTGCGTCGGGTGCCCCTTCACAGCCGATATTGATGGCTCTAACCGAGGAAGATCCCCGAGAGCACGGCGTTGCTTCCAGCTGTCGCCTGAACGGTGATGGTCACCGTGCCGCCTGAGGCGACGCTGATGGGGAACACCATCCAGGCCCCGTCGTTAAAGGGGGTGGAAA
>Ga0326728_10011149_pt1 | contig 20669 bp, 14 predicted proteins | sample MB3enrmetagenome_FD_207602 | JGI IMG/M metagenome (GOLD analysis project Ga0326728, IMG submission 207602) | Lab enriched peat soil microbial communities from McLean, Ithaca, NY, United States - MB31MN | ecosystem: Environmental > Terrestrial > Soil > Wetlands > Peat | place: USA: New York... | reverse complement strand
GAGCCAGGGCTGGAAGCTCTGCCGGCGCGTCAGCACCTCGCCCGCGGCGATGGGCAGCGGGGCGCGGCGGCGCAATTGCACGTAGTCCTCGAGCGCATCGGGCGGCAGGGCCTCCTCGAACCACGCCACGCCGTAATCCTCGAGCATTTCGGCCGTGCGCACCGCCCATTTGTAGCCTTCCGGCCAAAAGGCGTCGCTGGCGCCGGCATCCACCATCAGCAACGAGTCGGCGCCCACCGCCTCGCGGGCCGCGCGCACGATGGCCTCATCCAGCGCCTGGTTTTGCCGGCCAAAGGGACCCCAGCCGATCTTGAACGCGCCAAAGCCCTGCGCCTTGACAGCCCTCAGATGCTCGGCAAGCGCCCGGGGCTCCTCCATCAGCAGCGAGGCATACGGGCGAACACGTTCGCGATACCGTCCCCCCAGCAGTCGTCCGACCGGCTGTCGGGTCGCTTGGCCCAGCAAGTCCCAGAGGGCGATGTCAATGCCGCTAATCGCATGGGTGAGCGAGCCGCCCCGGCCCAGCCAGAACGTGTTTTGGTGCAGCTTCTCGCTCACCCGCTCCGGCTCGAGCGCATTCTCCCCCTGGCAGAGCGGCGTCAGCACCCCCAACGCCGCCCGCACCAGTTCGTCGTTCGTAAAGGTGCTGCCCACCCCGATCAACCCCTCGTCGGTGTGGACGGCCACCAAGGTTTGAACGCAATCCTCCGGCCGCAACTCGTTGCTCCAGCCGCCCTGGGGTGTCGCCCCGCGCAGCCCCGCGCATTTGATCTTCGTGATTTTCACTCAGGTCCGTTGGTCATTTCGAGAAGTGTGACCAAATCAGCCGCAATGCGCAAGATTCCCGCCGTCCTCTTCCGGCCTGGTCCAGGGTTTCACGGATCAACACGGATTTCTTCTATCCGTGCCATCCGTAATCCGTGGTTGAAAAATCTTCGCAGTCTGCGGGCACTCTCGGCTATTGCGGGGCAAAGAGCGCAAAGACTTGAAAACACCGACGCGTTTCTTCGCGTTCTCTGCGTTCTCTGCGGCGGGCGCTTTATAAGGCCCCTTGCCGGCTTGTACCGCCTCTGGAAAAATGCACCCCTCCGATCCATCTTCCCGGCGCGCGCCCGTGCTATCCGGGTCTAGCCAGTGGCCTGTCCCGCAGCCGCCGCGCCGAGTAAGGGACGAATTTCGGCCTTCGGATTTCGCGCCCCCCTCCCCCCTTCCGCCCCGGGGGGACCTGAGCGCTTGGCTTGCTTGCCTCGTTATGGTAGTCTCCGGGCCATGAACTCATCCATCGGCGGACTCGGAGGGGCGGCGGCTTGCCTCTCTCGCGAGCGAGCGCTCGGACTCACTGTATGCGGCATTGCGGAAACTTGATGTTCGTGCTGGTCGCCCTCGGGGGCTGCCCCGTTTTGGGCGAAGTGCTAACGAACGCCGCCTATCGCCTGGAGGTGGAAAGCGGGGCCGGCGGGCTGACCCTGGCTTTGCATGACCAGAGGATGGGTATCGTTGTGGCGGACGGGCTGATCCATAATGCCCATCGAACCGTCGGCGATGGGGCCTTGCTCTATCGCGGCCTCAAGGCGGTTTCGGTGGCCGTGAAGGGCGAAGCGTTGACGATCCGCGGAAGACTGGCGGGCCTCGATTTGGAACAGCGGTTCATTCTGCCTGCGGACAAGAATTACATGGAGGAGGCGATCACCGTGGCCAATTCTTCCGGCGATGCGGTTCGGCTCGAGGAGTTTGAGGTGGGTCTGCGGCGGCGCGTCGCGAGCAAGACGGGCCGGGTCCCGGGCGATTTGACGGAAGACCGCGTGGTGGCGCTGCCCTTCAGAAGACGTCCCACGGACACCGAGGGCGAAGTTTGCGACTACAGCTTGAAGCAGTGGTTGGCGCAGCCAGGCGGTGTTCAGCGCGTCAATGCAGCCGAAAAGTGGCAGGAAGACAAGGGCTTCAGCGGTTATGTGCCCTCCCGGCATAGGAGCTCGGAGGGCTGGGCGTGGACCCACCGGGACTCGAGTTTTTGTGTGTTCAAGTTCAACCAGGCTTCGCTGGAATTCAGCGTGATTTCGACGGTGGTTGAACCGGAGGAGGTTGCCCTTCGATTCGGCGGGGCCTGCATGGTCGAGGGCAGGCCGTCCTGCCTGTTGGAGATTGAGCCTGGCCGCTCGATCAGTCTGGGGCTTAACCGTTACCAGACCGTAAAGGGCGGCTATATTGACGGGCTCTACGCGTTGCGGGCGTTCCTGGATGAACGGGGGTGCAGGTTTCCCGCGAATTACAATCCCCCCGTTCACTGGAATGAATTGTATGACAGCCCATTCTGGGCGGTGGGAACACCAGGCAAGCCTGTGGGCAACCTCGATGATACCCGGGCGGTGCTCTACACCAGGGCGATGATGGAAAAGGAGGCCGCCAAGGCCCGCGACTACAGTTGCCAAGCCCTCTACCTGGACCCCGGCTGGGATTCCAATTTCGGAACGTTGATCTGGGGTGAGCAATGGCTGGGGCCGCGCCGCGATTTCATTGGCCGCATCAAGGGCGATTACGGCCTGGGCGTGTCACTGCACTGTGCGCTGGCTTCCTGGATGTCTGACCCGCTTTACCGGACCAACAATCCCGGAGTGTCGTCTTATCCGCAGTCGTCTTTCCGGAAGGACGCGGACGGAAGAATCATAGCGGGGTCGATTTGCGCCGGCTCCCGGCAGTATCTGGACCTGGCCCTGAATCGGATGCTGGACAACTGCGCCGAGGGCGTGGTGTTCCTGATGTTTGACGGCGACTGGTACCAGGGCGGATGCTGGAATCGGGAACACGGCCACCCGGTGCCTTACCGTGAGGAGGATCAGGTCGAAGCGGTTGCGGGTCTGGCGCAACGAGTCCACGCCAAGTATCCCAAGGTGCTGATCGAAATGCATGACCCGATCGGCGGCGGCAGCCCGGCCAGCTTCACTCCGGTCTATTACAAGTACGGCCTGCCCGGCAGCTTCGATGAGAAGTGGGGCTTTGAACTGATGTGGCAGCCCATGCATGACCTGCGGACCGGGGCGGCCCGGGCTTTGTTCTACTACGTCATGGGCTGCAACGTGCCGGCGTACCTGCACGTGGACTTGCGCGAGGATAACGAGCACGCGCTGGTGTTGTGGTGGTACGCCTCGACCTGCCGTCATCTGGGCATCGGCGGGACCCATCCCAATCCGATCCTGGCGGACTTGCAGATGCGGGAAATGAAGCGATACCGGAAACTGGAGCGTTTTTTCAAGCGCGGTGACTTTTACGGAATCAACGAGGAAATCCACCTGCACGTCCTGCCTGAAGAAAACGCCTTCGTGGCCAATGTATTCAACCTTGCGAGCGAAACGCGCGTGATTCGCGGCGAGTTCGACCTGCGGCGAGCAACGGGCCTGGATGTGAACCGCTTTTACACGCGGTCGGGCAATTGGGGTGAATTTGACAAGGCGGGGTTGTTCAAAATCACGGTCGAGATGCCGCCGTGGTCCGCGCAGGTGGGGGAGTTCCGCGCGGTTGAGGGCAGCTTGCCAAAGGAGGGAACAGGCGGCAAGAAAGGGAGCCTATGACGGTCGCAAAGCCATCCAGGCGGGAGCGATGGCTCGGAAGGAGAGCGAGCGGCCATTGGGTGAAAGGCGCGGTTTTGAGCTTGGGTTTGATTTTCTTCTGCCGGTTCATGGGGGCAGGGCCGCCGGTCGAACCGCTGCGCCGCGCTCAATGCGATTTCTGGCAGACGTTCGATGGTTTGCCGAATAACAACGTTGTTTCGGTGGCGCAGACAGGGGATGGGTATATCTGGGCTGGCACCATCGGCGCCTCCAACAGCCTCGTTCGATTTAACGGGAAGGAGTTTGTGGCGGCGATAAAGCCGGGGTGTGGTCTCGAGGACCGGGGAACCTGCGTGGCGCCGGGAAAGAACGGCCGGCTGTGGGTCTCCAAAACGCTGGACAAAGGCGGCTTGCTTCTTTGGGAGCATGGAAAGGCCACATCGATGGACCTGGACCTGCCTGTTGCCGACGCGCGGGCGGGCAGAACCATACCTTTGTATGAGGACCCGCAGGAGAACCTTTGGATCGGCGGACAAGGATTGCTGGTTCGCACTCCCGAAGGCCGTGTTAAAGATTTCCGTTCGCTTACCAATCAATATGGGACCATCTGCGGCATGGCCGCGGACAAGCAAGGGACGATCTGGCTGGCCACGGGCAATGGCCTGGTGCGCTGCCGCAACGACGCGTTTGATCAGCCTTACCCCGTTGCCGGCGCCCTGCGCGCGGTCTGCCCGAGCCGCAACGGGAGTTTATGGTTAGGCGGCGAGGGCGAAGCAGCGCTGATTCAGGTTACGCCGTCGGGAGAGATTGTGCGCTACTCGCAAGCGCAAGGCTTCACCTCAACGGGGGTTGCGGCGATCTGCGAGGACTTGAAATCCAACCTCTGGATAGGCACCTACTCGGGTCTGTGTTGTGTGCAGGGCCGCAGGGTGTATCCGGTGCAGGAGCAGGACTTGAAGACCGCTTACATTTTTTGTCTGATCTGCGACCACGAAGGAAGCCTCTGGGCAGGGACCGCCGACGGTTTGTATCGCGTGCGGGATAATCCTTTCGAGTATTACGGGCCGACCGACGGGCTCGGGCCCATGAACACTCTGTGCATGGGACCGAGCGGGCTCTGGGCGTCGGTTTATGTGCGCGGCCTTTTCTTGTACCGGGAGCATGCTTGGGAACACGTTGGAATCAGCGGAAACATGGGAGCGGAGAACCTGATCGAGTTCCCTGCCGGGGAGCTGTGGTTGTCCATCGATCACCAGTGCCATCGATTCCGGAAAGGACAAGAGGAGATCGTCCAGGACATCAATGGGGACATGCGGTTTTGCGCCGATGGTCAAGGGGTATGGGTGATCACGGGCGCCGGTCTTTGGCAATGCCAAAGGGGGCGGGAACCCAAGCGGGTTGACAGTTGGCCTTTGATGGAGATTACCACCGTGGCGACCAACGCCGGGGGAGGGCTGTTGATCGGCACGACCCAAGGAGTGAGCCGGTGGTCGGGACAACTCAGTCCGTGGCTTCGGTTTGACGGCAGTTTTCCAGGCAGCCGCGCCAACAGCCTGGAATGGGAAGGCCAATCCCTGTGGCTGGCCTCCGATGTCGCCATTGGCCGCTACCAGGCGGGCCGGTGGCGGGTGATTCGCCCAGAGGCCGGATTGGCGGAGACTGGGGGGATCAACAGCATGCTGGTGGACCGGGAGAACCTGTGGCTGGGATGCCTCAAAGGTCTGTTCCGGATCAGCCGGGCGCAGGTTGAAGATTGTTTGCGCGGCGCCCTCCGCCAAGCCACCGTGGTCCAATATGATAGAACTCAGGGGGTGCGTCCGGGTTTTTTTGGCTCCGGGGGGCAGCGCACCGCTCGAGACGCCGAGGGGAAGTTGTGGTTTACATCGAAGAACGGCGTGGTGGCGATAAACACCGCCATCCCTTTGAATATGGCGCCTCCTCCGGTGGTGGTGGAGAGCGTCAGACTCAATCAACAGGGGGCGCCCTTGTTGCCCGAGCCAACCGGGCCGCCCCTCCGTGTGCCGGCGGGGACGCGCAGTGTGGACATCAGCTACGCCGCGCTGACTTTCATTGCCCCGGAGAAGGTGCGGTTTAAATACCGCTTGCTGGGATTGGACCCCGACTGGGTGCGGGTAGGTCAGAGCCGGGTGGCCCACTACCCCAAACTCCCGCCCGGCGCCTACGAATTTCAAGCCGCCGCCTGCAACAGCGACGGCATTTGGAATGAGGAAGGCGCCTGTGTGAAATTCGTGCAAGAACCTTTTTTCTATCAAACCCGCACGTTTTTTGTCTTGTGCCAAGCGGCGGGGGTGGTTGCCCTTCTGGGGCTGGCGGCGGCGGCGACTGCGGTGGCCAACAGGATTTCAACCCGCAAGATGCGCCGGCGTTTGGCCCTCGTCGAGGCCCAGCAGAGCCTGGACCGCGAACGGGCGCGCATTGCGCGTGATATCCACGACGACCTGGGATCGACCCTTACCCGGATTGTGCTGCTCACCGAGTTGGGCCGGCGTGAACCTGAGCAGACCCACACCCCCGAGGGCCATTTGACGGCGATTCAGACCGCAGCCCGGGAGATCACGCGCCGCTTGGATGAAATCGTGTGGGCGGTCAATCCTCGGAATGACACGTTGGACGCGCTGGTCACCTATATCGGCAAGATGGCCACCGACCAAGCCCGCGCCGCGGGACTCCGCTGCCGCATGGATTTTCCGCCCAACCTGCCGGCATGGCCGTTGAGCGGCAGCGCGCGGCACAACCTCTTCCTGGCCTGCAAGGAAGCTGTTCACAATGCCATCCAACACGCCGATCCGACCGAACTGCGACTGCGATTGCTCGTCGAGGAGGATAGCTTGACGCTCGAAATCTCGGATAACGGCGCGGGTCTGCCTGCGGACGTGGACGAAAGGGCGGGAGACGGCCTTCAAAACCTTCGAGAACGGCTGGCCGCGCTAGGCGGGACGTGCCAGATTCACAGCGCGCCGGGCCAAGGCACCGTGGTGGCCTTCGCCCTGCCCCGGCGGGTTTCCAGCAAGCCGGTGTCCACTAAACAGGGGACTTGCCCCACGTGACCTTGTGAGGCTCATATATGCGGATGCAAGCTGAGAATCGGCCCCCATTTCATCCGGTGCGGAGCGACAGAAAAATCCGGGTGACCATTGTGGAGGACGACGCTGAATTACTGGCGACGCTGGCGCGTTTGATCGGCACCGACCCCGACTTCGAGTTCGTGGGCGGTTTTTCGACGACCGGCGCCGCCCTGAAGGGCATCCCACCGCTGAACCCGGACATTGTCATCATGGACATCAACCTGCCGGATATTGACGGCGTGGAATGTGTGCGCTTGCTCAAGGAGGTCTGCCCGCGCCCGCAAGTCCTGATGCTTACGGTCTATGAGGATGCGGACGCGGTCTTTCGCGCCTTGCGGGCAGGAGCCACGGGCTATCTGCTCAAACAGACCCCCTTTGGCGAAGTGCTCGGCGCGCTGCGCGAAATCTACCAGGGCGGTTCGCCGATGAGCAGCCACATCGCCAGGAAGGTAGTGCAATCGTTCCAGGAAACCGGCGCCGCCAATCGGGGGGTGGACAAGCTTTCGCAACGAGAGAGTGAGGTGCTTGAACTCGTCGCCCAGGGCTATCTTTTCAAAGAAATCGGCGAAAAACTCGGCGTGAGTTACGGCACGGTCCACACCTACAGCCGCCGCATCTACGAGAAACTTCACGTCCGTTCGCGCGCCCAGGCCGTTGCCAAGTTCAATAGGAAATAGGAAATGGCCTGCGGCGTCGCAGGCCCCTGCTCCTGTATACCATTTTGGCGACAATACAGGCGGTGGCAGAACCGGTAAGCTTCCTGCAAATCTTGAACACGGTCGGCCGCAAGCGGGCCTTCGTGCTGAATGGGTTTGTAACAAACAAAACGCGAACGTATATGAAACAACACTCTGTCTTCCTTCAGGGTATTCTCCTCACGGCTTGCCTGGGCGTTGCCCAGGCGCAGGTCCAGCAATCCTTCAGCCCGGGCTTCGTTAAATGCGAGGTCTATCGCAATATCGCGTCGGGCGCGATCAGTGATTTGCTTGCATTCACCAACTACCCGGCCAATCCGGACGAGGTTCACTATCTCACGGCATTGGAGAGTCCTCCGATGAGATACGTGCCTGACGAGGTTGTGGGTTACCCCACGGTAGGGGAAAGAGTCAGCGGCTATATCGTTCCGGACCAAACGACCAACTACATATTCTACATGGGCGCCAACACCAACGGCCAACTCTGGATCGCCACGGACCTCACACAGCCCACCGACCTCCAGCAGATAGTGACCGTCCACGGCGATTATCCATCGAAGGCATACGAGACGAACTCGCCCTCCGATGCCGTCGCGCTGGAGGCGGGGCAAAAATACTATTTCGAGGCATATATGGCATCCGACGGCAAGCACGTGGATTTGATGGCCGTCACGTGGACCGTGGACACTGCGCCGCCGCCCGTATGGGGGGCCGCTCCAATATCGGGCCAGTTCCTGGGAGTCTTCACGGATACGGACACGGTCCCGCCCACGACGGTGACTAACCTGGCGGTCTCACCGAGCGCGGTGGATATTAACTACCTGTGGCTGACATGGACCGCGCCGAGCGATCTCGGAAACACAAATCCGGCCGCCTCTTATGATGTGCGCTATTCCACCCAGGCCATTAACTCCAACAACTGGGCCGGCGCCACGCCGCTGGATACCACCTTCCTGCTTCCCAGCCCCGGAGGCAGCAATGAGACCTTTGAGGCCGCCAACTTGAGTCCGAACACCACCTATTACTTCGCGGTGCGCTCGAAGGACATTGCCGGCAACGTGTCGCAGCTCTCCAACGTCGCCCAGGGGCGGACCCTTGCCGCCGTTTTCAGTCCCGGTTTTCTTAAATTGGAGGTCTGGTACAATGTGCAGGGAGTCCTGGACTATGATTTGCAGGCATTCCCCAAATACCCGAACAGCCCGGACGAGGTTCACTACGTTTCCAGCTTTGAGATTCCCTATGCCAAGTATATCAGCGGCAATACGGGGGGGACCCCCGAGGGCGAAAGATTGAGCGGTTTCATCGTACCTGACCAGACGGCCGGCTACATCTTCTACATGAGCGCAAACTACGCCGGCGAGCTCTGGCTCTCGACCAATGCCGACCCCGCCAATCTTCAGTTGATCGCGCAAGGCGACCATGATGTTTTGCCGCGAAGCTATGATCTAACTTACAATTCGGTTTCCATTCCACTGGTTGCGGGCCGGCAGTATTATTTCGAGGCCCTGCAGAAGAGCACCCCGGAGGACCAACCTGGCCGTTCGGGAGGAGAGGTTGGCAGGTCGTCAGAGAACATGGCGGTCACCTGGACCCTGGACACCGAGCCTTCGCCGCAAAGCGGAGCGGACCCTATCTCCGGCCAGTTCCTGGGAATGCTCACCGCTGCCGACACAACTCCCCCCGCGGCGGTGACCAATCTGGCCCTCGGCCCCAACCAGTTTGGCGCGACCCACTTGTTCCTGCAGTGGAGCGCCCCGGGCGAGCCCGGCGCCACCAACCCAGTGGCCTCTTATGATTTGCGCTATTCAACCCAGCCTATCACCTCCAACAACTGGGCAAGCGCCACGCCGGTGGACACGGCCTTCACTTTTGGCCTGCCCGCGGGCACGACGCAGAGTTTCAAGGTGGGATCACTCACGCCGACCACGACCTATTACTTTGCCATTCGCTCGCAGGACGCGGCTGGCAATGTATCGCAGCTTTCCAACATCGCCTCGGGCCAGAGCGGGTCGTACGTCGACGGGATGGACCTCACCTGGGACCTGGAATTCAACGTTGCCGGGGCCGATCCAACCGCGTACGGCGACTGGATCAGCCGGTTCGGCAGCCTTCCCGCCGGGACCACTTGGGCTAACCTGGTGACGAATGGCTGGCTGACAGTTCCGCCCTGGAACCCGATTTTGGACACCCGACCCTACGATAATTTCGTCACGCCATTCATCATCCAAGAGCGATGCAGGTGTCTTGACGTGGTCAGTAGTCCGAGCGATGCAGCCAGCGGATGGAGCGGGGCGAACTTCTTCGTCAACATGGACACGCGCGACGACGGTTATTACAGCCAGTTCTCCTTCGCGCTGGAGTTGCTGACCAATAACACCCAGCAGTTGACTTTCAACATTGACAATGTCTTTATCTCCAGCGCCGACTTGCCGGTAACCAATCTGTCGACCGACTTCCATGTCATCCGCGTGGAAGTGGATACGACCAACATGCAGTTCACAACGTACGTCGATGGCGCAAACATAGGGACGAACGCTTATACCCGGAACATGAACGGAAACGGCTACGGCAATAACGGGCCTTACGCCACGATCCTTGGCTGGGGTTACACCGCCCAGTGGGATTACGTTCAAATTGGCCTGCCCGCTCCGCCGTCGCCCCCGACGCTGCAGTTCAGCCAGAGCGGCAGAACTCTGGCCATCTCCTGGCCCGTGACGGCAACGGGCTATACGTTGCAAGAGACGGCCAGCCTCTCGCCGCCGAAGTGGAGCCCGGCGGGCGTCCCTACTGTGCAGGGCGATATGAATGTGTTCACCACGACGATGACCGGGGCCATGCAATTCTATCGCCTAAGCCAATGAACGCGGGAATCGCCCCCTTTGACCGGGACTCATGACGAAACCCGCCAGTGATCTGCTGACAAGTGGGGTTTGCCGAGGGGGGGTGGCAAGACGCTTGCCGCCCTCCTTCGATTCCGGAACGACTATGATCCAGATTCCTTTTGTGAGCGCATCGACGCCGGCGCGGAAGCATTGGCCTGGCTTTACCTTGATCGAACTGTTGGTGGTGATCGCCATCATCGCCATCCTGGCGGCGATGCTGCTGCCCGCGTTAGGCAAAGCCAAGCTCCGAGCCCAAGGCATCGGATGCATGAACAATTCAAAGCAGCTCACGCTGGCCTGGCGCATGTATTCGGACGACAACAGGGATGTGCTGTTGTGGTCCTACGGCAAGGGACCCACTACCTCCCCTTATGTCTGGTCCGGTCCGTCCGGATCGCCTTGGGATATTTTCCCGGAGTTCCCGACGACGGATGGGAATTGGGACTGGACGAACACGATAGCGAAGAGCCCTTTGTGGCCGTATTGCGGGAGGGCGCAGGGGATTTGGCATTGCCCGGCGGACAGGTCATACGGAATCACGCCCGATAAGGTGGAGGTAGCGCGCCCGCGCAGCTATTCCATGAGCAATTGGGTGGGCGGCGACGGCGACGCCGCCGGCACCGGCTACCATGACTTTGATGCAACGGAGTCCTGGCTGGTCTATCGCAAGATGACAGATTTTCTCAGGCCGGGTCCGGCCATGACCTTCGTGCTTTTGGATGAGAACTCGTTGAGCATTAACGACGGCTTCTTCGTGGTGGACATGCACGGCTATCCCGCGCCGGCGTCGCGTCAAATCGTGGATTGGCCAGCCACCTACCATGGCGGGGCGGGGGGCCTTTCCTTCGCGGACGGGCATTCCGAAATCCACAAGTGGCACGATTGGCATGTTCTTAATGCCAATAACCTGAACTGTATTGTGATCACGCCATCGCCAGGCAGCCCGGATGTGTTTTGGTTGCAGGACCACTCCACGCGCTTGCCAGGCAACTGAGTGCGCGTTGGCGCCCACGCGCCTTTGCGGCGGCTCCCGCCCCACCCCGATTCCTCACGCACAATCCTCGCCCAAAAGGCCATGGAGCTAACCTACACCGCAATCACGGGGCAGATGGTCGTCGCATTGGCCCTGCTCTTCGGCGCCACGGCGAGGGCCGGGGGCGGGGGCGCGAATACATCCTCCGGGGCAATCGCCTTGTCCGAATTGTGGGAAGACACGGAATTGACGCGGGGTTTGCCACACAGCTTCCGGATTTACCAACGGTTTGCGCTGAGCAACGGGCTGAGCGAGCAACTGCGCCTCTACCTAGTCAACCCTCGAAAATGGAAGGCTTCCGACCGGCGGCCGGCTGTGGTCTTTATTCACGGAGGCGGCTGGGGCAGAGGAGACCCGGACCAATGGTTTCCGCAATGCCGCTATTTCGCTCTGCGCGGGGCCGTCGGGGCAAGCGTGCAGTACCGTTTGACAGGAGGAACCAACAACATAGATGCCTGTGTGTCCGACTGCCAAGCCGCCATCGCCTATTTGCGACGCCACGCCGCGGAGCTGGGAGTTGATCCCAAGCGAATTGCGGTGGTCGGCGAGTCGGCCGGAGGACATCTGGCGGCCGCGCTGGGCACAGTGTCAGTTGAAGCGGGGTTGAAGGAAAGCGTGCCGGATGTGTTGGTTTTGTTGAGTGCCATCACCGATCTGACAACGCGCTGGGGAGAGAGGCTGGGAGGCTCAGCGGAGAAATTCTCGCCGTTGCAGCACATTTCAAGGAGGACTCCCCCAACTCTTCTGATTCATGGGGACGCCGATACAGTCGTTGATATCCGCCATGCGCGGGCATTCCATCAGAGGATGCTCGAATTGGGAAACCAAAGCCGGCTGGTCGAAGTCCCAGGGGCCGACCATGCCTTCGCCGTTTTCGGCTTTGGTCCCGCCCCGGGCAATATCCTGGCCATTGTCGAGATCGACCGTTTCCTGCGCTCGCTGGGTTATCTGACGGGCGCCCCAATCCCGCTTAAGTGAAGGCGTCTCTTACAAAGAGACTCCTTACGTCGTCTCCTACAAAGAGACTCCTTACGTCGTCTCCTACAAAAGAGACTCCTTACGTCGTCTCCTACAAAAGAGACTCCTTACGTCGTCTCCTACAAAGAGACTCCTTCCCCGACGATTCAGAGGCTCCAACCTGCCCGGTAGTGCGTCCTTATGAGCAGGCCCTTGCTGCCTTTGAACAAAGCGCCCCCCTCGGCCGGCCATTCCATGTCTGCATCCATCTCTTCGGGCCGAGGCGGTCGCGTGCCCTCGTACCAGGTCAGTTTGACCGGCGGCAGGTTCTCGCGGGCGGGAGTGTGCCCGGCAGAATTGCCTTTACCGCGTCCCCGTATATCCGACAATCCGGCGCATGAAATCTATCGAGCTGTTCGACCTTTCGGGCGAAGTCGCGGTTGTCATCGGCGGCACGGGCGCGCTGGGCGGGGCCATCGCCGAGGGCCTGGGCGAAGCCGGGGCGAAGGTGGCCGTGCTGGGGCGCAATGCCGAGCGGGGCCAGGGTCGAGTGAGGAACATCGAGGCCAAAGGCGGGCAAGCGGCGTTTTTCGCGGCCGATGCCCTGAGCAAAGAGAGCCTGCGCGCGGCCCATGAGGCCATCGGGAAATCCTTGGGCGCGCCGGCCATCCTCGTCAACGCCGCCGGCGGCAACGACCCGAAGGTCACGGTTGCCGCCGAGCGGCCCTTCGAAGAGATCGCCCTTGCAGATTGGCAGGCGAATTTCCAGTTGAACCTGGCCGGGGGCGTGCTCCTGCCGTGCCAGGAATTCGGGCCGGCCATGGTCGCGCGGGGCTACGGCAGCATCATCAACATTGCCAGCGTCACGGCCCACCTCCCGCTCTCGAGGGTGGTCGCTTATTCCGCCTCCAAGGCCGCCGTGCTCAACCTGACCCGTTTCCTGGCCCGTGAATGGGCGCCCAAGGGCGTGCGCGTCAATTCCATCACGCCGGGTTTCTTCCCCGCCGAGCAGAACCGCAAGCTCCTGTTCAACGACGACGGCTCTCCAAGCGCCCGCACCAGGGCCATTTGGGGTCATACCCCGATGGGCCGCTTCGGCGAACCACGCGAGTTGGCCGGCGCCGCGCTGTTCCTGGCCAGCCGCAACGCCAGCAGCTTTGTCACCGGGGCGGACCTCACCGTGGACGGGGGTTTCCTGGCCCAGACGATTTGAAACTCCCCGACTACTCCATTCTGGCCGGTCCGCTGGAGCAAGCAGTGCGCGAAGAGATGGCCGGCTGGGGCATTGGCGGCATCGCCGTTGCGCTGGTGGACGGCCGGGAAAGTGTCTATTCGGCGGGCTTTGGCCAAGCCCGGCGTGAGAGCGTGTTCCGCTGCGGTTCCATCTCCAAGCTTTTCAACGCCCTCGCGGTCATGCAGCTCGTCGAGGGCGGCAAACTGGATTTGGACGCGCCGGCAGACCGTTACGGAGAGGGGCTGCTGCCGGTCAATCCCTTTTCCAACACAGCGCCGATCACGCTTCGCCAGCTTCTCTGCCATCGCTCAGGCATCGCACGCGAAGCGCCGATAGGCGGCTACTTCGACCCTTCTCAGCCCAGCCTCTCCCGCACCGTCTCGAGCCTCTCGCAAACCGTCCTGGTCAACCCGCCCAATACCAGGACCCGCTATTCGAATGCGGGAGCCAGCATAGCCGGACACCTGGTCGAACGGGTCGCGGGCGCCGGCTTCGGCCAATACCAACGCGACCACATTCTCGGCCCCCTGGGCATGACCCGTTCAAGCTGGAGTCTGGAAGAGGTCCCGCCAGAACAACTCATCACCGCCGCCATGCGTGTGGCAGACGGGCATGGCGGCTTTGGACGCTGCCAGGCGCCGGTGTTCAACCTCGGCTCGGTCCCTGCCGGCAACCTCTTCACGACGGTCGAGGACCTCGCCCGGTTCCTTGGCCTGCTGGCTGCCGGCGGCCAGGGACCCGGCTCGCGCATTCTCAAGGCCGAGTCGCTGGCTGAGATGTTCACCCCCCAACTGACCACCGAGCCCGAAGGCTACGGCCTGGGGTTTGTGGCCGGGAAGTTCCGCGGGCATAAAATGGTCTCCCACAACGGGGCGGTCTATGGCCATTCGGCCTCGCTGGTGTTTCTGCCGGAGGCAACGCTTGGCGCAGTGGTGCTCGGCAGCGAAGACCTTGTCACGGGCCGCATCCGGAGACTGGCGGAGCTGGCCCTTTCCCTCATGCTGGCCGTCAAGCGCGCAGAGGACCCGCCCCCTGCGCCAGTACCGCTGAGGCTCTCCCCGGACGCCTTGGCCCCATTTTGCGGAGACTACGAATCGCAGAGCTTCTGGGCGGAACTCAGAATTGAGGACGGGCGGCTGGCCGCCAACATCTCCGGCCAACCCACAAGGCTCACACCGGTCGGCCAGGCTCGGTTGCTGGCTGACAGCCGAGTCAATGACGCAGTGCCCGTGGAGATGCAAGGCGATGCGGCCGGGCGGGTCATCGGCTTCACAATGGGCCCGCAGAAGTTCATACGCCTGCCCGCAGGCCGGCCGGACATTCCCGGCTCGTGGCGCGGTTACCTCGGCAGTTTCGGGCCGGCGTTCATCCCGCTGGTCGTGACCGCCCGCCACGGCCGCCTCTATGCCATGACCGAGAACGCCGCCGATTATCGTCTCACGCCCGTCAACCGCCGCGTGTTCGCCTTCCCGCCCGGCCTCTATAGCGATGAGCACCTGGTCTTCCTCGCTGAGGGGCGCGAGAAAACGCGAAAGGTGGATATGGCCAATATGGTGCTTTCGAGCGTTTCTGCATGAGGATCGAGCCTCCCACCAGCGCCCCCGCCGGCGGCGGACAAGCAACCTTCCCGAAGCTGCGGCGGTTCCTCCCACGGATGGGCTCGCCCGCTTACCATGTCATGCTGTCCTGCGTTGCCATTCTGATTCTCGGTCCCCTGGGTGGAATCTCGGGCGCGTTCATGAATTTCTCGATCGGCTTCTTCGTCGGCGGCCAGGTGCTCGCCGGCATCCTGGGCAGTGCCGTCACACTGCCTTATGGGCCGGAAGGCAAACACGGGGCCAACTACATGCAGACCATGGCCGCCTCCGTTGCCGGCATGTGCGCCATGTCCGCGCTGGTGCAGGCGATGGTCTGGCTGGGCTTGCCCGAGCCGCCCGCATGGCGGCTCATCCTCTACTTTCTGTGCATCGGCATGTTTGGCGTTGGCGTCGGCATGCTCTATACCCCGATCCTGGTGGACCGGCTGCGGCTGACTTATCCCTCCGGCCTGGCCGTCGCCAACATCTTGCGCGCGCTGACCGACCCGCAGTTGCTGAGCCGTTCGATAGCGCGCCTGGGCGGCAGCATCGCAACGGGCTACGCCCTTGCCCTGGCCTCGCCAAGAATCGCCGCCCTGGCCGCCCTAAGCTTCTCCACTTCCACCTTCGGCGGGGGCCTTATCGTCGGGGCGCGGATTGCCATCCCGCCGCTGGTCGTCGCCATCATCGGCCGGTGGCAGACGCCCCACTTGGTCAGGCTTGGCTGGCTCTCTCCTAACGACCCCTATCGCAAGATCGGCTTCATCATCTCGCTGGGCGCAATACTGGGCACCGCCATCCTCGACCTTGCGATGATCCTGCTTGAGGCCGTCCGACGGCTTCGGCAGCCCGGCCGGGAACCTCCCAAAGCGGTCGAGGATTGGAAGCGCGTCAACCTGGTGCGGCTGGTGTTCTGGGTCGTGTTTTGGGCGGCCGGCACCGTGTGGGTCGGAAACCGGCTGCTGCAGCAGCCGCTGTTTTATCTCGTTGTGGCCGTCGGGCTCTGCTTTCTTTTTGTCCTCGTCAACGGCATCGCCCTGGGCATCTCGGACTTCAACCCGATCTCGAGCGCCTTTGTGATGACGGTGTTTATCCTGGCCGCGCTGGGGCTCCGCGACCCCGGCGTCGGTCTGCTCTGCGCGTCGGTTATGGCCATTGCGACCAGCGAAGGGGGCGATATGCAGCAGGACCGCTCGACCGGTTGGCGCCTGGGCACCAATCGCATCGTGCAATTCCGTTACCAGGTCATCGGCATCGCCGCCGGCGCGGTGTTGGCAGTGGCGCTTGCAAAACTGTTTATGACCGCCTATCCCATCCTCACTCAGGACCAGTTTGCGCACCCGCACCTCCCGGGCGCTCAAAAGTGGCAATCGGCCTATACCTTCAAGATGGTCGGCGCCCTTCGGGGCATCACCACGGCTCAACCGCACGTGATGAAAGCGCTCTTGCTCGGCCTCGGCTCAGGGCTGCTCATCGAAGTGGCCCGCAAGCTCCTCAAGAGCCGCCCCCGTTACCAGGCCCTCTGCGCCCGCTCCAGGGGCGGGCGGGCCTTGGCTTTTCTCCTGGACGCCGTCTTGCTGCCCAGCCCTTATGCCTTCGCTCTTGGCGGATTTATCGAGTTCATTTCCGTTGTCTGGTGGACCGCCGGCGGCGTGTCCGCTTCCCTGTTCGACGCGCTCGCGGCCAGGCGCCGGTCCCGGCCCAACGTCCCCAACCAGGGGGGCCTCCCCGCCGACATGAGCACCACTTCCCTGGTGGGCGGCGGCTTCATCGCCGGCGACGCCCTGGCCGCCGTGAGTGTCGCCGTCTATGGCCTGCTCAGGGCGCTGCTTTGAGCTGGACGGGTGTGAAACCGCCGATGGCACGGATCAAGTCTGGCCGGCGCCTTCCGCGCCCGGTTATGCCTTGATGTTCGCGGCTGCTTGTGCATGTGACTTGCCACGATGCCCGGAGAGGATCGCCAGCCGCGTTGCCTTTGATGTTGGCAGGAATCGGGCGGCTACCCTCCTTCCCCCAATGAGGATTGCTATGACGGTATCGCGAGCTTCGGCTCAGCGCGGCTGCGCTCAACCTCTGCCTGCCCGGCAAGCGAGCAACGCACCCACGGCATCGCTTTGAGCCTCTTGGACTCGATGGGTTGACCGGTCACTTCACAGACCCCGTATGCCCCGCGCTCGATGCGTCCAATGGCTTCGAGCACTTCAACGAGGGTTCCCTGCGTCGCGCTCGAACCCACCAGGAGCATGTTCCGTTCGGCCTCCTCGGCTGCGGCGTCCGTGAGATCAGCCATTTTGACGGCGGTCGTTTTCGATGTGGAAAAGTCTCGAGCCATCAACCGGTCTCTTTCGGCGCAGAGCTGCTGGTAATGCGCTGCCCACCGCGCCGGAACGCCAGTTTTCCGGTTTAAGCCTAGAATGTCCGCTGCCGTCGACATGGCTGGTTATCGGCAAAAAAATCGTTTCGTAAAGTGAAAAAAACGCAGCTATTCAGGCGGGCTGCCAGGCGCAAGAGTTGGCGCTTTACAAGCCGGGAGCATCGTGGTATAGGCCCTGCATGCGCATGACACCACCTCACAGGCCGGCCCGGCCTAATGGCCGCGTGGGGTGGGATTCCCTGGAGGCCGCCGCTCAGGCCCCCAGGCAGCAGCGTCCTTCGGCAGCATTTACATTGATCGAACTGCTGGTCGTGATTGCGATTATCGCAATCCTGGCGGCCTTGCTGCTGCCCGCGCTTTCCAAGGCCAAGAGCTACGCCCGGCGCGTGCAGTGCGTGGACAACGCGAAACAACTGGCGCTGACCTGGGCGCTGTATTCGGGAGATTGCCGGGAGGTCCTTGTTGGAAACGGGGCCGACCAGACCCGCGCCAGCGGAGCGTTCATGTGGGTGCAGGGACTGGATCATATGGACCCGCCGACCCTCACCAACGTGAATTACCTTCTCAATGCCCGGTACGCCCTGTTTGCGCCGTACCTGCAATCGCCTGACAACTACAAGTGCCCGGAAGACCACTCGTCCATGCTCATCGGCGAAAGACTCTGGCCCAGGATTCGCAGTTACTCCATGAACTGCTACATCGGCGTCAGCTCGCTCAGCTTCGAAGAACAGCCCTTCAGTTTCTCCCTTTCCGAGTACCCGATTTACCTCAAGTCCTCCGACCTGGCCGTCATCCCTCCGGGCAGCCGGTTCGTCTTCATGGATGTCAACCCCGGCAACATCTGTTCGCCCGCATTTGGCGTTGATATGGACCAGGACATCCTGTTCCATTACCCCTCCTGGTTGCACAACGGCTCGGGCGTCGTGGCCTTCAGCGACACTCATGTTGAGGCCCACAAATGGGTTGATCCCAGGACGCGAAAGTCTGTCCCCAATGGACAATACTGGGGCCACAACGATCCTTCCCCCGGCAACCTGGACTTGAAGTGGATTCGGCAGCGGACCACCGCCAAATAGCGACGGACAGCGCTATAACACCTTGAAAGCTGAAAAGCTCCGGGCAGAGATTCTCCTCGAAAAGGCGAGGGCTAAGTTGGCAGGTTCGCCGAAGCAGCGGTGAATGGCGTTGGCGGTTCAAAGCCAATACGAGGTCGCCGCTTTGGCCATCCAAACGCGGGTTCAGATCACCGCCAGGCGCTTCAATCCTTCTCCAGAGCCCCGGAGGCCAAAGCCGTCATCATGCGGGTGAATTGAGCGGCAACTTCCAGTGAGTGCCAAGCACTATTTCACCTTGGAAACGAGGAAGTATCGGTGCGGCAAAAACGTGCGCTCCACCGCCGCAAAGTCCTTGACGTTGGTGTGGGACAAGCATAGTCTGAAGCGTAGCCCCTCAGCTTAGAACGAACTCTGGGGCAAAGCATCACAAAACCCGTTAATGAGATTCATTATGCCAAGCTATATTACTCTTACGCACTTCACCGAACAGGGAGTGAAAAACGTCCGCGAGTCGGTTAGCCGGGCCGCCTCCTTTAAGGCTGCGGCGAAAAAACTCGGGGTTACGGTTAAGAACATATTCTGGACATTAGGCGATTACGACACGGTGATCCTCTGTGAGGCGCCGGACGATGAAACCGCCGCCGCAGCGATGGTTTCTCTGGCCTCGCTGGGTCACGTTCGGCCTAAAACGCTCCGGGTCTTCGCTGCGTCCGAGATGGAGGCGATCCTTGGCAGAATCCCCGCATCGGCTTAGGCTGCGAACTTCTGATCGGACATGCCGGTCCGCCCCCAAGGTCGGCGGCATGGGCTACGCGGTGAGGAGTAAACCGCGGATCACTTCCCATACACGCGAGCGAGCGCCCCCTTGAGGGTGTGCCTCGAAACGCACACTTTCAATCCGTGACTTGTCCGTTAGAATTGGCGGCGATGAACCCTCACTTCAGGCAGGTCGAGTTTCCCGGCCCCCTCGCCAGGAGCAAGAGGGGCCTCGCGGGGCTTGCGTTTACGTTGATCGAACTGCTGGTGGTCATTGCGATCATCGCCATTCTGGCTGCCCTGCTCCTGCCGTCGCTCTCCCGCGCCAAATCCGAAGCTGTGTCCATCGCCTGCCGGAGCAACTTGCATCAAATCGGGTTGGGCCTGGGCGTTTACTTGGTGGATTACAAGAAATTTCCCGTCTGGCGCGAGGGCGCACCGTTTGGGCGCGGAGGCCTTACCACCAATTGGGACGCCCTCCTGCTCCCCGGCGTTAGCGGCAACCCGAACGTCTTTCTGTGCCGGGCGCGAAAGTCACTTTCCACTTGGACCAACCTGCTGACCTTCAATCCCAGTTACGGCTACAACGCCCTGGGCACCGGAAGGTATCAAGAGGATGAAACCGCTGCCCAGGCCCTGGGTCTGGGCGGGGGTAATGGCGCCGCCGCGGGCATAGCCATCATGCTGCTGCCCACTGGGACGGTTGCGCTCCCTGAGAGCAGCGTGCTCACGCCCGCCGACATGATCGCCATCGGCGACTACCCGGAATTACCCGAACAAGACGGGGATATTCTGGGAGGACTGGACGAGCAGGACGATTACATCGCCAACCGCCATAACGGCGGGGGCAATGTGGTGTTCTGCGACGCTCATGTTGAATTCGGCAAACAGACCAATTGGATGAGGGCCGCCACCTCCGCCCGTCTGCGCTGGAATAACGACCACCAACCCCATCCCGAGACCTGGCATTGACCCGGCTACGCCGGTTGGCGAGGCCGCCTCCCGGAAGCGCCTACTCGAACTGCTCAAGGAATGCAATCTCGCCCTGGATGGGCGTCCGACTCGTGAATCCTTCTACACCGACCACCGTTTTCATTGACACCAACGTCTTGCTCTACGGCGCCTCCGACGGGAGCATCGACCCGGAAAAGAAGCGGCGGGCCCAGGAGTTGATCGAGACACGCCCCTTTGTCGTGTCGATGCAGGTGGTGCAGGAATTCCATGTGAGGACATGGGGCATCTGCAGGTGTACGGCCAAGTCATGGTCGTGAACCCGTTTGCCGAGGAAGGGCGATGGGTCCGCGAGGACCCGCTCCGGCCTGCTCCTTACACGGATCTGCGATGGCGTGTGCGCGACCCCTTCTCGAAATCCAAAGCTCGCTACGGTCAGGCCATTCATCCCGGAGAAGGTGTGAAAAAACTGGCAAAGGGCCGAAACTCGAAAATGCGCCCCTTGATAATCAACGACTTACGTC